>Ga0180432_10004000_pt1 | contig 20603 bp, 14 predicted proteins | sample SS_ome_10_FD_132414 | JGI IMG/M metagenome (GOLD analysis project Ga0180432, IMG submission 132414) | Hypersaline lake sediment archaeal communities from the Salton Sea, California, USA - SS_1_MS_2 metaG | ecosystem: Environmental > Aquatic > Non-marine Saline and Alkaline > Hypersaline >...
CAAGGGGTTGGGGCGGCGCGGGGCCGTCTGCTGCGTTGCGTCTCCTCGACGATACGTCGAGCATCGCCTGCGTCGCCGCGCCTTGCATCCGACCCCGCGGCGCTCCCAACGCGACCAGATCCAGTTCTTCAACAGGCTGCTAGGATGCCGGCAAGGGCTAGAGCGCCCGGGACGGCGGCCGCGACGAGATCGTCAAGCTGCTGGAAGCCGCAGAATAGTGCAAGGCACCCGACTCCAATGCCTTCGAGTCCGGCACAACGCTGCCCATCGGGCCAAGAAGATTTTTCTTGACACCGTTGTTGGCCGGGGGGAGAATCTTACCAACTTGGCTAGCAGCTTTTGCCTAGGCAGGCCGGGCTCGACCAACGGCAGGCGGCTGTGCCCTTCTGCCGGGTGGACAGCGGCCAAGTAGCACGGCCCCGATCTGCAGGGAGGAGGTAGAGACGTGGGCGCGAAACGCCGAGCTGTAGCGGTCTTCTTGCTTGCTGTCGGCATCATATTGGCCATAGTGGGGACGGTTCTTCCCGGGCCGAAGGTGGGCGGAGTGGTCTCGTGTGAGTGGCGCGCGAAAAGTCATCTTATCACAGGGGCATACAAAGCCTATGGGATCAAGGAGTGTCCCCGGCCCTTGTGGTTGGCCAAGAGCGTTTTCACGAACTCCACTAACGGCCGCGTCACCGACCTACGCGTGCGTTACAGGCTAAGCCGCTATGCGGACTGGTGCCGGTGGCACGAATACCCGGCGGTCGATCCGGGACAGACCGTCGTTGACCTTTACCACCCGCTATTGGACGACGGCATCGCGCAGCTCACAAGCCGCACACCGGGCGAAATCGAGATGGAGTACGAATACACCGACCCGTTGGGCGGCGTGGAGAAGGACAGTGACAGCCGCGAGATCATGGTCCTGAGCCGCCGGGAGTTCATCTACTCGGACTTGCCGAGGGAAGAGCAGACCGGCTCCTTCCAGGACAGGATGACCAGCGATTACCTGTTGACGGCGTGGGTGACGTCGGTTGACGCCCCCGTGGCCAAGCTGGCGTCCATGGCCAACGAGAACGCCGGCGGCGTGGGAGCGACTGCGGACCTCGAATCCTTCCAGAAAGTGATGCGCGAGCTCTATGACATCATGCTCGACATCCGTGTCACCTACCAGCATCCGACCGTCGGCGTGGACGCGCGGAAATCGCTGGACATCACCGGCATCCAGAGCGTGCAATACCCGCGCGACACGATCGAGAAGCGCAGCGGCACGTGCATCGACCTGGCCATTCTCTATGCGGCAATGATGGAGTCCGTCGGCATCCGCCCGCTGGTCATCAACATAGACCACCACACCTTTCCTGTGGGCGTGGCACCGAACGGGGATTGGATGCCGGTCGAGGCCACCTGCGTCGGGGGCGGTGGCGAGCAAGCGGGCACTTTTGACCAGGCCGTCAAGATCGGCCTCGAGACACTGAAAGATGTGCGTCAGAGCGGACGCTATAGCGTCGTGAACGTCTTCATGAACCGTGCGGCCGGGATATCCTGTCCCGAACTGCCGGCCGCGCCCGCGGACGTCCTCGAGGAGTGGGGCGTCGTCAAGGATGTGGAGGCCGCGCGCCGCGCCGGTGGCGGGGGTGGCGGCGGCGGCGCTGGCGCCGGTGCCGGCGATGCCGGCGGGGGTGGCGGCGGAGGAGAGCGCGAAACCACTCTGTCCGCCGGCAACTGGAGCGCGGTGTTTGCGACGCCGGACGGATCCCAACGTACCGGCATGTGCCAGATAACGGGCGAAGGCGGCCCGCGCGCGAAGCTGGTGTTCACGCTCGAATACAGCATGATGGACCAGTTCGGCACGCCGCACCAGTGCAGGGAGGTCAACACGTTCCACGGCGAAGTCGGGGACGGCGTCCTCACGGCAACGTGCAACGAAGTGGTCTGGACGATGGACGGAGAGCCCCAGTCGCCAATGGGCCTGCCGTTCCGCCTGCAGATGACCATCGGCGGCGACGGCAGCACTATGACCGGCACTGTGCAGAACGCCACGGGCCAAGGTGGCAGGCTCCAAATGCAGTTCACGGGATAGCCGCCCGCCGGGCAGCCGCGTGCAGCAACAGACAAGGGGAGATAGAACGATGAGAGCCAACTGCAGAATCGGTCTGAGCAGCATGATTCTGATCGTCATGGCGGTCGCCGCCGCGCCGATTGCCTGGAGCGCCAACCGGTACGATGCGACCTTCGATGTCCAGCCCAACGGCGACGCGAAGGTTGAAATGATCTTTACGCTGCCTATGGCGGAGTACACGCAGATGCGCAGCAACCTGCCCATGCTGCACCTGCTGCTGCGCGATCTCGCCTCGGAACGCAGTGACATTGAGGTGAGAGACAGGGACGCGCAGTACAACGATGCAGAGCGCACCGTGGACTTCACCATGCTCGCCCTGGGCGGCGCGAAGAACATGGGAGACCACTGGGAGATCGATGTGGACAAGGACCGCGTCTTCTCAAACCTGAACGAATCCGAGAGGACGGTTTACTTCATCCCCAACATCGAAGGTGAGATGGGGAGCTTCCAGGGGCAGGAGAATTACGTGTTGCCGGATGCAGCCACCCAGATCAAGTGGGACAAGGGTAAGCGCCTGATTACTTACGTCATGCCTGTACCTGCCGCCCCCTCTGCCCCGGGCAAGATGGTTCTCTGGGCCCTGGCGGCCGTGTTCATCTTAGCAGGGGCCGCTTTGTTGGCCATGCCTGCTCGGCGGGCCGCACCCGCCGGGGAGAAGGAAGAGGAGTGAAGGGCGCTTCACCCGAGCCCTCTTCTTGGTCTGCTCGGGGCTTTCCCGGACGCACTTGACGAGGACCGCGGTGGGGACCGCTTCACAGCATCCGTCCGCGCCTCCGGACTATCCCTCCGGGGGCGGCATGTCAGGCCGGCACCGTGCGCGCCGTCAGCCTGCCCAGTCGAGCACTGCCTCCACCATGGCCTCGTACTGAGGCAGGCAGCGCCCGCCGGCACCGCGGATGTAAGGTGACGCCGTCGGGCTCACGATCAGCCCGCGGCGGTCGTCGAAGACGGCCTCTATCAGCGCGCGCACCTGCTCGCGTATCCGCTCTGGCGTGGACTCGTACATCTCGTTTATCTGGATGTTGCCCTCCAGGCAGGTCGGCCCGCGCGCGGCCTGCTTCGCCTCGGCGGGGGTGATGTCCCCCAGCGGCGGCGCCTCGAAGGGGTGCAGCACGTCCACGCCCGCCTCCACGAAAGAGCCGATGACCTTCTTCATCGCGCCGTGGCAGTGCACGTGGACGCGCCCGCCGGCCTCGTGAACCCGGTCGATGATCGGCCTGTCGTAGCGGATGTTGAACTCGTCGAAGTCCCGCGGCCCGTGCAGCGGGGGGGCGATGAACTCCTGGCCGGCCAGGCTGAAGTACGGCCCCAAACCCCGCTGCAGCAGGTACTTGAGCCGCGTCAGGATGACGTCCCGCTCCCGCGCCAGCAGGGCGTGGATCACGTCCCGGTCGGTGACGGACATGATGGCGAAGTTCTCCGACCCGCAGAGCTCCGCCACGATCCCGCCGGGGTTGTGCCCCAGGCTGACCTCCGCGATGCCCGCCTCGCCGACCTCGCGGTCCGCCTCGAAGAACGACGAGACCTCGCCGCCCACCTCGGGCATCGGCAGGGACAGGTACGTCTCGGCGTCGGCGGCGCTGTTGATGAAGTGTGTCCTGTCCAGCCCCGGCTGGCCGCGCAGGCTGACCAGCCGTGACGCCTCCAGGTCGCCCGCCGGCGCGTGGAGCACGCTGACCTCGCGCTCCCAGTCGTCGGAGTGCGGCTCGCGGCGCGTCTCGACGGGCGGCCTGCCCTGCACCCGCCCGGACCACCAGCCGCGCTTCAGTTCGCTGTGCTCGGCCAGGTAGGCCCGGAGCGGGTCGTACGACGGGTCGTCGGCCGGGTAGCCCGTGCGGCTGTAGACCGCCGGCCGGTCCATCTCCTCGTGGAAGTAGCACCGCCTCAGCCGTTCGCGCCGCGTCACAGGTGCCCCTCTCCGCCCGCGACCTCGGGCTTGTCCAGCAGGCCCTCGGTCCGCTCCTCGACGGGCGCCAGGGCCGGCAGCCCGTTCTCCGGGCGGTCCAGGTAGAAGTAGGCGCAGCTCGACCAGTCGTCCTGGCGCTCGAAGAGCCCCCCGCCCGGCTCGCTGCCGGGCGAGCAGTCCATGACCTCCGGCCCCGCGCCGGCCCGGTAGACGGTGCGCCCCTCGAAGTGCCAGCGCGCCTTGTGCTCGGTGCCCCAGTAGCCCATCTGCTGGATCGTCACGCGGCAGTCCCGCCCGAAGTAAACCGGGTCGGGCACGTGGTGGCGGTAGAAGCAGAACTGCATGTTTCCGTGGTCGGCCACGTGGCAGCCCTGGTAGAGGGTCGCGTAGCGGCCCTGGCCCCAGCCCGTGCCGATGTAGTCCTCCGTGCCCGTGCCGCTCAGTGTGGGCAGGTCAGCGTCGCCGTCCAGGTACACCTTCACCTCGCCCTCGCCCCACCATGAGCGGTAGTAGAGCTCGCGGTCCGCGATCACCCCGACGTTGGAGCCCAGGAACCGTCCCCTGCCCTGGACGCGGGGCAGTATCTCGAAGTCGCGCTGCATGGCGGTCGGGTTCTCGCGGCGCCAGTGGGCGTGGAAGTAGAGCGCGTCATCCGGCAGCGCGTCGCCGAGGGTGTAGTCCACGTCGTAGAAGAACGCCCGCAGGTCCGCGCCGCTCTCGTTCGTGACGACCAACTTCATCCCGGTGCGGAAGGGCATGGGCACGCAGCAGTTGAAGCTGCGCCCCTCGGGGCTGCTGAACAGGGCCGACTCGAAGCGCGCCATGCGCCCCAGGCCGGTGCCGAAGAAGTCGCCCAGCGGCGCGCTCACAGCGGGCGTCTCGGCGCCGTCCCAATAGAAGTCCAGCTTCAGCCCGCGCAGCATACGCGGCGAGCGGTTGCTGATGGTCACCCATATGCGCCGCACGACGCCGCTCGCGCCCTGTGCCTCGGCCAGGACGACCTGCTCGCCGGCGGCCAATGGCAGGCAGGGGCGGCCCTTGCGGCCGGCGTTGGCCTGGGCGGCCTGTCCCTTCTCCCCCTTCGGGTTCTCGGCGCTCGCCCAGCGCGTCTCCACACCCTCCGGCACCACGTACAGCGGATGCGCGTCCATTCCGTCCCTCCTTTTACTTCCTCGCGGTTATGTTCGAGCTGTCTCACCCGCACATCACGTCAGAATACTGCTCATGGGGGCGCCCCGACGCCTCACGGGCTCTCCGGGGCGCCGGAGGGCATCGGCTGGTGCGTGCGCGTCGGGCCGATCAGCCGCATCCGCCCGTCCTCGTCGAAGACGACTCGGTCTATGTTAACGGTACGGTTGCCGGACGGATGCTCTGGGTCGGCGTGGGCGTGATAGACCATGAACACCTCGCGCCCGTCGGGCGAGGTCGTGAAGCTGTTGTGCCCCGGCCCGGAGACGCCCTTCTCGGGGTCCGTGCGGGCCAGAGGGTTGGAGTCGCTCTTCGTCCACGGCCCCAGGGGCGACTCGGCCGTCGCGTAGCCGATGCCGTAACGGGGGCTCGCGTAGTGGGTGGCCGAGTAGGTCATGTAGTAGCGGCCGGCGTGCTTGAGCACGAACGCGCCCTCGTTGCAGCGGACGCGCACGCTCTCGGGGTCTTCCCATTCCTGGTCCGCCTCCGCGCAGAGGACGGGCTCGCCGGCCGGCCCCGAGAGGTCTTCCTTCAGGCGCAGACCGTGTATCTTGCCGTAGATGTAACGTTGCCGCGGCCGCGCAGTTGCGTTCTCGACCACTCCCACCTGGGCGAAGTAGAGATACGGCGTGCCGTCGTCATCGACGAAGACGTGCGCGTCGATGCATGACCAGCCGATGTCGCACCAGGGCCCGTGGAGGTCCCGGAACGGCCCCGCCGGGTCCTCGCTGACGGCCAGGCAGAGCCGGAACCCCTCCTCCTTCTCGCGCTGACAACTGAAGCCCATGTAGAAGAGCCCCCGGTAGCGGAAGACCTCCGGCGCCCAAAATGAGCCGGTCCCCCACGAATCCTCCGCCCGGCGGTAGGCGTAGCCGAGCTCGGTCCAGTGGACCAGGTCCGGCGATCGCCAGCACCTGAACCCGTCCCGCGCCGTCGTCCCGTAAAGGTAGTAAGCGCCCTCGTGCAGCAGCACGAAGGGGTCGCCCATGCGGATCTCGCCGCCGACGGGATTGGTGTAGGTGTCGCCGGCCACGTCCTGCGTCTCGTAAGCCGCGTGCGCGGCGGAGCAAGCCGTGGCGACGATCAGCGCCAGCGGCACGAGGAACTGAAGCATCCCCATCATTCGGTCTCCCTCTTCTGCCTTGATGTCCTGGGCACACGAATTGTTCCCTGGCGTCACGCGCAGGCTACCGGTCCAGCAGGGAGTCGTTCAAAGTGAACTTCTGATTCAGGATTCTGAAAAGCGCCGCGGCCGCACGGAGGTCCTGCTTCCTCTGTTGCCCGCCTCCTTCCTCGGCCGGAGCAGGGATGTTCTCGAGAACGAGGATCGCCGCCTCTTTGGCGACAGGGAACTTGCGGAACTCGTATCCCATCTTGCCGACAGTCTGCTGACACATATTCCGGAGACGTGCTAAAATCGGAGGGTCCATCTTTGCCAACTCTATAGGCCCGGACAGATCTTCGGGCAGTATCGCCCCTTCCCTGAGCGATTCGTGCACCCTACCGTAGTCATTGATGAAGGCTTGGCGATACAGTAGGCTTGGCACAAGGTCCTCAACAATGAACTGGATATCCGGGACCTCCTGGCCGTCGAACGCTTGTCCAGTGACGTACAGGCCCTGACAATCGGCCTCTCTGGCCTTCTTCAATGCATCAAACCCGGCCGGGTCTCTGTCATAGACGGCAACTGCGCGAGCCCCCCGCCTCGTAGCGCGCACGCGAAGGTTGCCAAACTCGTTCTCTCCGGCGCCACCGCAGGGAATGACACTCGTCTTCGTCAGATCAAGGTGGTGGAGCCCTTGCGCCGCGCATGCCTGGCTCGATGCTACCAGGAGCATCTGGTCGGACATTCCCTCCACCAGGACGTTCCTTTCCGCCAGAAACAGGCTGTAGCCCAGCGGGAGTTGAAGAGCGCTCTGGATTGGCTCTTCGTGCAATCGCCGATATGGCTTGTTGTCCACTACAGAGACCGTTCCCTCCTTACCGACAAGACGCACCTGATGGATGCGATTAGGGTCGATCATGAAGGGAGAAGGGGTCGCATAGACGATCTGGCGTTTGCTGGCTGAATGCGCAGCCAAGTCCTGCAGGTACTGGCGCAACATGGCTTGGGCGGCTGGATGCAAGCCAGTCTCAGGTTCGTCCAGCAACAGAACGCTCGGCGGGCCAGAGGACTTGGCCTGTGCCAGGACTTCGAGTTGCACGATCGTAGCCAGGAGAAGCGTCAGGCCGGAGCCGAGTTCGGAAGCCCTGAAATGCTCATGGCGTTCATCGCGGAAGAGTATCTCCAAGCGTCTGTCAGGAGTCGCGTAAGGCTCGACCTCGGGGCAACTGGGGATCAGCGCTCTGAGGAGATCTGTCAGTCGATACCTAGTGCTGAGAAGCATCTCGCGTTGCCGTGTCTCCGGAGCGCGGAGCAGTTGCGCCGCGTGACAACCGCCGGCCTCCAATAGCCTGCGCACGACCACACTATCTTCTGCGTTGAGTTCCTCAAGGTTGTCCAGTGCCGCTGGAATTCGCTCCCTGGCATCCGGGTCGCTGAGATCCAGCAAGTGCACCTGTGGAAAGAACGTGTCGGCTTGTTCCCTCCTGAGCTGTCTATCCGTTGGGGTACCTGGAACGCCGGAGTCCACACGTCCCGCTCCTGGTGTATTCCACAAGGACACACGTTCCGGCGGCTGCGCAGTCCCGGTTAGCTGGCGGGTCTTCTTGCCCCTGCCTGGTCCCCCAGGTATGAACCACGTTGTGGAGACCTCCAGCCCCTCACTGGCTACTGTACCTTTCGTCGTGTCTGCTGCAACATCTAGCCTGCGTGGGTACCTGTAGGCCTCAAGCGCCCGGAGGAGGTTCGACTTGCCTGCATCATTAGGGCCGACGAAAACGGTGACATCGGGTTCGAAATAGATGGGTTGAGGGCTGAACCCTTTGTAGTCCCGCAACTCCATGCGTTCTAGGATCATGTTTCCTTTCCTCCGGTAGCGATAACGGTCCGGTGGTCGAGAGACACGGGATACATGCAACTCTGATGCAAATGGCGCAGGAGACCCAAGCTGGCATACGCCCAGACATCATACCGAAACGGCTGCGTAGCGCAGGACGTCGATCTCGGCGCCGCGCCGCACGGCCTCTTCGGCCAACTCGTGTACCTGCGCGGTTACGTCATCCGACAGATAGTACTCGCCGCAGTTCTCGCACACCTGCGCGGGGACGTCCTTGATGATGACCGTGGTATCGTCACGCTCAAGGGTTACGGTCGCCGTCCCTCCGTGCGTGTTGCCCGTCTTGCAGATCGCGCACTTCATGGTTGTCTCCTGTTTCTGAAATCCTCATCCCAGATCTGGGCATCTGGCTCATAGGCCGTGACGACGATGGCAGTCCGTGTTTCCCTATCCACCGCGAGAACGACGTGGACAGGCCGGGACTCAGCGTAACCCAGGAGCAGTCGGCTCGGGTAAGGAGTGTCGTCGGGATAGTCTGCTATCACCTCGCCGTGGCGGATGACATTCAGCACGTGCTCGCTTGTCAGACCGCGCCGGAACATCCGTCTGACGGCGTGGCCGCTGAACAGGACTCTGTCGAACTGCCGGTTCCGGCTCGCGCCTGAGCTGGGCTCTTGGTCTGTCATACACTGTCCTATGCTTCCCGACACGTGAAGCCGGAGTGCGAGAGTCGATTCAGACTGTGCCGGACAGCACCAGTATAGGCGCGGCGGGCAGGCGGCGCAAGGCGAGCGCGGGAACGACGCAGACGGCGCTGCGCGGGGACGGGCCGATGCTGCTCGAAACCGTTTCTCTTGCGATGCTGCTTCATGTGTGCAAGAATCCCTGTAGCGCGTGCTTGCCGGGCGAGCTGTCCTCCTGTGCGCGCCGTTGCTGTCCTGCTCGGGGCAGGATGGTCCGTGTGGTTTCCTCATGTGGCACGGGGTTGGGAGCGCATGAGCGTGGACTCCCTGACAAGCGGGTCCGGCGCAAGTCCTGGCACGGTGCCGGGTTTGCGGCGCGGGCCCTCGTGGCGTAGCCTCTTGTGGGCGGGCGCGTGCTTTCTGTTCTTCCTGTTGTTCTTCCTGTACGTCTGGCTGCGCGTTGCTCCCGCGGGTCTCTACCATTGCCGATACATGGAGTTTCCTCCCTTCTCGCTGGGGGCGGTGTTCGTCAAGGAGTTCCTGGCGTATGCGGGCGGGCCCATCGAGTACGTGTCGGCGTTTCTGTCGCAGTTGTTCTACCTCTCTTGGGCCGGTGCTCTGATCATCACGGCGGTTGCCGCGCTGCTCTGCGTGGCGGCTTATGCGTCCTTTACGGCCTTTGGCGGCACTCGCCTTCCCGTGCTGTACTTCATTCCGGCCCTGCCGGTGTTGATGCTGTACAGCCGGTACTCGCACGCCATGACGCTCGTCCTGGCGGTGTTGGCGTCGGTGCTGTGCATGGTCCTTTATGCGTCCCTGCCGCTGCGTCGTCCTGTCCTGAGGGCGGGGGCATTCCTGGTGCTCTCGTGCGCCCTCTGGTACGTGGCCAGTGGTGCATACGTGATCTTCGTCGTTCTGTGCGGCGCGCTGGAGCTTCTGACAAGGCGCCGGGTCCTGCTCGGTCTGGCCTGCGTTCTGCTTTCCCTGGTCGCGCCTCCGGTAGCGGGCACATATCTTCTCCCGATCACGATCGAAGATGCTTACGTGGGGGGCATGCGTTCGATGATCGGCCCGCACACCGGGGATCTGGCGGCCCTGATTGCCGTGGTCTGCTTGCTGGCCTTCTTTCCGATAGTTGGCGTCGGAGTTGCGCTTTGGCACCGGCTGGGAAGGAGGGGGGCGGGCGTGGCTGGCAGTGCGGCGTCGACCCCTGAGCGGCCCAGGCAGCCGGGACTCATGCACGTCCTCGTGTCGTCCGCAGTGGTCGCCGCGGGGCTTGTCGTGGTCTATTCCTTTTTTGACAGGGACTTGGGCACGCTCTGTCGAATGGAGTGTCTCTCGCGACGGGGCACGTGGGAGCGGGTCCTGCGTGAGGCGCGCCGTCTTTCCCCCGCGTGTGCCCGCGGCGAGCTGGCGACATGGAATGTCAACTGGGCCCTCTATCACACCGGCCGACTACCGTACGAGATGTTCTCTTACCCGCAACATGCTTACTCGCTCATCGGGACCAGCGAATACTACAGGAGATTCAATTGGCGCGTGCCGACGTACGGCAAGTGCGCCGACGTGTGTTTCGAACTCGGGCTTGTGAACACGTCGGAACAGATGTCCCACGAGGCACTGTGGGTCGCCGGGGACTACGGACCGACGCTCTTGCAGCTTGCCCGGATATACATCCTCAAGGGGCAGCCTGAAGCCTCGCGCATGTTCCTGACGGCGGTGAGCAAGGACCTGGTATACGGATCGGCAGGCAGACGTTACCTGGAGTTGCTCAAGAGCGATCCCGAGCTTTCCACGGACCAGGAGGTGCAACGAGTACGGTCCCTGATGATGCACACGGACCTGCCCCATTCGTCCTTTGAGGGCAGGCTGTTGGAGCTGCTGAGAACGAACAGGCAGAACCGGATGGCTTTCGAGTACCTGATGGCGGTCTACCTGCTGACGGGTCAGATCGAGAAGCTCGCCATGAACATGGAGCGCCTGGACGACTTCGCATACCCCGACGTTCCGCGTCATTACGAGGAAGCGCTCTTGCTGCACACTGCCATGACGGGCAGGGCGGCTGACCTGGGGGCACGGCGCATCAGCCCGCAGACGATGGCGCGATTTCAGCATGTCAATCGCGTGCTTGCCGATTGCAGGGGCAACCGGGCGGCAGCCCTGGGTGTCCTTGCCAGGCAGCACGGTGACACCTACTTCTTCTACTATCTGTTGCACTTCGCGTCCGCGCCTGCCAGGGGGACGAGCGGATGAGCAACCGCGTCAGGACGGTGTTGCTGCTGTGTGCGCTCCTGGCCTTGCTTGCGGGCGGCCTTGTCCTGCACGGGGTTCGACCTGAGGCCCCCGCAGTTGCGCAGTGCGAGCGCACGCGCCGGATGCCCAGGATTCGCCCGGACTATGTCGGGACGGTCATCCCTCCGAACATTGCCCCCCTGAACTTCCTGGTGGAGGAGCCGGGCACGCAGTACTGTGTCAGGATATCCTCCAGGCAGGGCGAGCCGATCGAGATTCTCAGCAAGACGCCTCAGATCGTGATTCCCGAAGGGCCGTGGAAGATACTGCTGGACCTCAATCGTGGCGAGGAACTGCAGTTTGACGTTCTCGCAAAGGGGGCGGACGGGCAGTGGCGTCGCTTCGATGCCATAACAAACACGGTCTCCACCGCCCCCATCGACAGCCACCTGGTCTATCGACTTCTCGGAACGGGCTACATCGACATAGCTGACTTGGGCATCTACCAGCGGGACGTCGAGGGCTATGCAGAGAACCTCATCTTCCACAACAGGTCCATGGGTGGCGGATGCATCAACTGCCACACGTTTCTCAACGGCGGAACGTCCGACATGATACTGCACGTCAGGGGCGACCAGTGCGGATTCGCCATGGTGATGGCCCGCGACGGCGACGTCATCAAGGTCGACACGCGGACCGAGCACAATCCTGCGCCGGCGGCCTACAGTTCCTGGCATCCCAGCGGGCGGGTGGCCGCCTTCTCCGTCAACAAGATAAGGCAGTTCTACCACACGATCGGCCACACCCGAGAGGTCTACGACGCTGACTCCGACGTGTGCCTCTACCTCGTGGACTCGGCGACCGTGACGAGCACGGCAGCGCTCTCGGACCCCGGGCGCCGGGAGAACTGGCCAGCGTGGTCGCCGGACGGGGAGTATCTGTACTTCTCCAGCGCGCCCGATCTGCCGCGCGAGCGTTTCGAGGACATCAAGTACGACCTGATGCGGATCAGCTACGACGTGGAGACCGGCCAGTGGGGCAAACTGGAGACCGTGCTGTCTGCCGGGGAAACGGGACTCAGCATGAACCAGCCAAAAGTCTCTCCGGACGGCCGGTTCCTGCTGTTCTGCATGTCCGACTACAGCAGCTTCCCCCTTGACCGGGCAAACAGCGATCTGTACATGATGGCGCTGGGAACGCGCAGGTACTGGCGCCTGGAAATCAACAGCGACAGTAGCGAGGCATGGCATTGCTGGTCGAGTAACGGACGTTGGATCGTCTTCAGCAGCAGGAGGCTTGACGGCGTCTTCACGAGGCCGTTCTTCAGCTATATTGATGAGGACGGGAACGCCCACAAGCCGCTGCTGCTTCCCCAGAGGGACCCGGCGTTCTATGACACCTTCCTCCAGATGTATAACGTCCCGGAACTCGTCAAGGAGCCTGTCCGGGTGAGTGCGCGAGAACTCGGCCGAGCCATAAGCGGGCCTGCGGTGTCGGTCTCTCCTGCGGCGGTTACCGGCGCCACCCCCCGCGCCAAGGCAAAGGCGAGTCCTGCAACGGCGTCGTCTCCGGACGCCGGTGAGCCTCCGATCCCACGGCAATAGTGGGCCGGTGACGGGGGCCCCCGCGCGTGCCGGTTATGCCGTGAGACGGCCCGCCAGGATCACGCTGCCTGCTCCGTCCGGTACTTGTTCCCGCCGCCGGCATTTTCGGGCTTGACAGGGTGGCTATGGACGGGTATAGTAGCTATACGGATGATAAGTATCCGCCGTTTCGGGGAGCCTGGGGGGGGACAGATGAGGGCGCCGGTGATCGTTCACGTGGATATCGACGCGTTCTTCGCCTCGGTCGAGCGGGTCATTCGGCCCGAGTTGCGGGGCAGGCCGGTGATCGTCGGCGGCGGGACCGAGGGCAGGGGCGTGGTCGCCTCGGCCTCCTACGAGGCCAGGCCCCGCGGCGTGAGGGCCGGGATGCCCATCTACCAGGCGCGCGAGCTCTGCCCGGACGGCGTCTTCCTGCCGCCGCGCCACGGGGAGTACAACCGGTTCTCCGAGCGGGTCTTCGACGTGCTCTCGGAGGTCAGCCCGTCGGTGGAGCAGGCGTCCATGGACGAGGGGTACGCGTCGCTGCGGGGCTGCGAGAGGATGTACGGGGCGTGGTCGGCGCGGCCGGCGGCCAGGCTGCCGTTCGTGCGGGAGGCGGACGGCATCTACCGGCGCCGGGAGGGGCGAGCGGTGCCGCCGGGGGAGCGGGCAATGCTGCCGGAGGGCTGCCGCTGGCCGGCGGCGGTGGCGCTCTGGATCAAGCGGGCCGTGCGGGCGCGCACGGGCCTGACCGTGACGGCCGGGCTGGGCGCGAACAAGCTGGTGGCGAAGGCGGCGTCCGGTTTCGGCAAGCCGGACGGGCTGGTCGTGGTGGAGCCGGGCCGGGAGGCGGACTTCCTGGCCATGCTGGGCCTGGGCGACCTGCCGGGCATCGGGCGCGCCACGCTGGAGAAGTTCCACAAGTGGAACGTGCGCACCGTGGAGCAGGCGCGTCGGCTGCCGGTCGAGCTGCTCGGGGACGCCTTCGGCGAGGAGAACGGGCGGGCGATATACCGCCTGCTGCGCGGCCAGGGCTCGGCCGAGCCGCAGGAGCGCGGGCGCCCGAAGAGCATCAGCCGCGAGACGACCTTCTGGACGGCGTCCAACGACTACGGGTTCGTCGAGTCCATGCTGTTCTACCTGACGGAGCGGCTGGGGCGGGCGCTGCGCCGGGAGAGGCTGGAGGGGCGGACGGTGGGGGTGAAGCTGCGCTACCAGGACTTCCACACGGTACAGCGGTCACGCTCGGTGGGGGGGCACACGGACCGGGACGACCGGATATTCGAGGCGGCGCGGCGCCTGCTGCGGGCGCAGTGGCGCCGGAGCCGGCGGGTGCGGCTGGTGGGCGTGGGGCTGACGGACCTGCGCCCGGCGCGCGCGTTCCAGTACACGCTCTTCGACGATGGGGCGGAGCGCAGCCGGCGGCTGGACCGCTGCCTGGACGGCCTGCGGGAGCGGTTCGGGTTCGGCGCGGTGCGGCGCGGGCTCTCGATCGACCTGGCCGAGGTCGAGGAGCGGGCGGAGCCCGTCTCGCCGGCGCACGCGCATTCGTGACTCAAGTGGCTCAGGTGCCCCCGCCTGAGAGGGCCCGCGGCCGCTTTGACCTTCCTTGACGCGCCGGATAGAATCGGGCCGGTGCTATCGTCCGGTTCCATTCCCGGGGAGTGTTCGTCGAATGCCGCCGCATCCTGAAGCAGACGAACGCGCGCCTGGAACGCTGGCGACGCCGAGGAGCGTGCTGCTGGGCTGCGTCCTGTGTGGCCTGATCGGCCTGGCCGGGCCGTACTGGTGCTTCTACCTGATGTCCTCGACGATGTTCGCCGACTACCACACGGCGGGGGCGACGTTCTCTCTGCTCCTGCTGATCGTGGTGTTCAACCTGGGTCTGGCGCGCGCCTGGCCCCGGTCGGGCCTGCGGGGAGGGGAACTCCGGCTCATCACGGCGATGACGCTGACGAGCGGGTCCATAGCCACCTCGGGCCTGATAGCGTATCTGGTGCCCGGGATGACGGCGCCGTATTACCACGCCAACGAGACGAACCTGATGCACACGCGGCTCTGGCCGCACCTGCCGAAGTGGCTGTTCGCGCTGGATCCGGACGGGGGGACGGTGGCGATACGAAAGTTCTGGCTCGGGCTGCCTGCGGGCGAGCCGATCCCGTGGGGTCCGTGGATACGGCCGCTGACGTGCTGGGGGATATTCGTCCTGGCCATGTTCGCGTGCATGCTCGCCGTGATGACGATCATGCGCAAGCAGTGGATGGATCACGAGCACCTGAGCTACCCCATAGCGCAGGTGCCGGCCGAGCTGTGCCGGGTCGCCGAGCGTGGGGGAGCGAGCGGCTCGATCCTGCGCAGCCGGGCCTTTTGGATCGGGGGCGGGATAGCGTTCCTGCTGGCCAGTTCCGCGGGGCTGCGGCATTACTTCGGTTTCTTCCCGGCGTTCAACGTCAGCCACAGGGTGACCGGCCTCGGGCCGATGGACCTGCCGGTCAACCTGCGGCCCGTGGTGCTGGGACTGGTGTTCCTCATCCCGAACCGTGTGGCGTTCAGTGTCTGGTTCCTGGCGCTGGTCTCCTGGGTGCTGCGCTCGTTCCTGCGGGCCTACAACCTGGGGCTCAACGAGTGGATGCTCTACGGCGTGGTGGGGCACCCGGAGCTTCAGCACATGGCGATGGGGTCGATGATTGCGTTCACGGCGGGCAGCCTTTGGGTGGCGCGGCGTCACCTGCGACGTGTGGTTCTCTGCGCGCTGGGCCGGCAGGAGGGCTATGACGCCGGCGAGCCGGCCTCTTACCGCAGCTCGCTGCTCGTGCTCGCCGCCGGTGGTGTCGTGGCGCTGGTGTGGTTTCGTCTTGTGGGATTCCAGTTTTTCTTCGGTGCGATACTGCTGTTGCTGACGTTCGTCGTCTATTACGCCATGGCGCGGGTGATCGCGCAGTGCGGGCTTCCGGCGATCAACTCGCCCGTCGTGCCGAGCCCGTACATGGCGAGCGCGTTCGGCACGAGCCTGCTGGGGCGGGAGCAGGTCATCGGGCTGGGGACGCACCTGAGCTGGCACGCGGACCTGCGCAACTCCCCGCTGTCCGGCGCCGGCCATGGGATGTACCTGACGGGGCGGCGTTCCGGCGGACTGCTGTGGCTGCTGTTGGTCGGGCTGGTCATCACGTACGTGGCGGGGACGCTTTTCACCGTTCGCCTGGGCTATCGGCAGGGCGCAAGCGGCATGCACCCCTGGTATGTCAACAACTCGTCCAACCTGACCTGGTACTGGACCTCCGCCATGTCGCAGGCCGATCGCGATCCCAGCTGCGCGGGTATGGCGTGGATGGGCAGCGGGGCGGTCGTCATGGCGGCCCTGATGGTGGCGCAGAGGCTGCTCTTCTGGTGGCCGATCCACCCGGTGGGTTTCCTCACCAGCGGGGCATACCTGGTGACGGCGTTCTGGTTCTCGATCTTTCTTGCGTGGTTCATCAAGGTGCTGGTGACCTACTTCGGGGGCGGGAGCGCCTACAGGGCGGGGCGACGTTTCTTCATCGGGCTGGTGCTGGGCTACTTCGTCGCCGGCGGCATCTGGGCGATTATCGACACCTGCGCCCGTTCAGTCGGCAACGCCGTCTTCGTGCTCTGACGGACCTGCCCGCCCGGCGTGGCGCTCGTCCCCTTCCCGGGCCCGTCCGGGGTATCATTTGTCGTCTTCGGCGCAGTCCGGTATAAACGCCCGGCGTCGTGTGAGTACCGAACGGCTGGTGGGAGGAGAGCGTGGGCGACGGCATGGCTGAAAGCACCTGGGGGCCTCGGCGCTGGGTCAGCCTTCGCAGCGTCGTGCTGGGCGCCGTCATGAGCGTGGTGGTCGGGCTGCAGGGGCCTTACTGGACCATCTACCTGCAGACCTCCCGTATGTACGCCGACTACCACACGGGCGGCGCGGCGTTCTGGTTGTTCATGCTCATACCGTTTTTCCTGCTGTTCAATCTGGCCGTCGGGCGTGGCAGCCGGCTGGCGTGGCGGGCCGAGGAACTCACGGTCGTGACGGCCATGATGTTCATCAGCGGGTCCATAGTCAGCTCCGGGCTGATCGGCCACTGGCTGCCGAGCATCAGCGCCGCCTGCTACCACGCCACCAGCGGCAACCAATGGCGTGAGCTCGTGTGGGACAACTTGAGGCCGTGGATGCGCCCGATCGATCCAGACGGGGGGAACGTCGCCGTCACGCAGTTCTGGGAAGGGCTGCCGCCGGGTGAGCCTATTCCCTGGGGGCCGTGGGTGCGGCCGCTGGTCGCCTGGGGCGTTCTGTTGCTGGGGCTCTTCGCGTGCATGACGGCGATCATGGCCATCATGCGCAAGCAGTGGGTGGATCACGAGCACCTGAGCTTCCCGATCGCGCAGGTGCCGGCCGAGCTGTGCGCGGGAGCGGTCAATCCTCTGCGCGAGTCCTCGATCTTCCGCAGCAAGGCGTTCTGGGTCGGCCTGGGGATGGCGTTCCTGGTGGCCAGCATGGGCGGGGTGAGCTTCTACGCCTTCGGCAAGCCGTTCTACTTCCGCATCCGCCAGACGGTCACTGGACTGGGCCCTCTTGGGTTGCGGGTCAACACCAGCTTAGTGGTCATCGGCCTGGCGTTCCTGATACCGAACCGCATCGCCTTCAGCGTGGTGGCGCTGTCGCTCATGTCATGGGGCACCAAGTCCTTTATGCGCGCGTATAACCTTGGCATGCGGGGCGGCGACGGCTCCGTGGAGCTGGGATTCCTCACGATGGGGGCGATGGTGATGTTCGTGCTGGCCAGCGTCTGGCTGGGGCGGCGGCACCTGCGCCGCGTGCTGCGCTGCGGCCTGGGAACGGGCGATCGAGACTACGACGCCGAGGAGCCGTGCAGCTACCGGTCGGCGCTGCTGACGATGCTGGCCGGGATGGCGGTCTTCGTGGGCTGGCTGGTGGCGGCCGGGCTGGGGCTGGGGTACGCGCTCTGTGTGTTGGCGGCGTTCCTGGTGATCTACTATGGCATGGCGCGGGTGATCGCGCAGTGCGGCCTGCCGTCGGCGACGCCGCCGGTGATCCCGGCCAGGTTCGTGGGCGACCTGTTCGGGGTCGAGAACCTGGGCACGCGGCAGGTGGCCCTGCTGGGCTCCCAGGTCTGGCACGCGGACATGCGAAACGGTGCCATGTCCGGCGCGGCCCACAGCATGTACCTGGTGCAGAGGCGCCGGTCGGGACTGTTCTGGGCGCTGTTGCTCGCGCTGGTCGTCACTTACGTTACGGCCTGCTACTGCACGGTTTGGATCAGCTACCGGCACGGGGCACTGAACATGGACCCCTGGTTCTTCATGACTTCCTCGCGCATTCCCTGGTGGTGGGTTTCGGGGACCCTGGGGCGGCAGGAGGGCTTCAGCCTGCTCGGCCTGTCGTGGACCGTGTTCGGCGGGCTCATCATGGGCGCACTGATCCTGGCTCAGCGATCTTTCTTCTGGTGGCCGATCCACCCGGTGGCGTTCCTGATCTGCAACAGCCACATGGTGTACAACCTCTGGTTCTCGGTGTTTCTGGCGTGGCTGGCGAAGGTGCTGGTGGTCAACTTCGGCGGCCACAGGGCTTACCGCAGCGGGCGCCGGTTCTGCATCGGCATGGTGATGGGCTACTTCCTGGGGGGCGGCCTCTGGGGCATCGTGGACACGGTGACCGGCAAGGTCGGCAACGCGGTGTTCTACCTCTGACGGGAGAGACCCGCCCGCACTGGCGCACTCGCCTTCCACGTTGTAGCCTATTGGCCCGACTGGTCACGGTGCACAAGGAGTTGACCGAGATTGGCAGAGGGACAGGACAGCCTCAGGGCTGCTGAAGCAAGGGGCTTCATGAGCGCCCGCGCACTGGCGCTGGGGTGCGTGATGTGCCTCGTCACGGGCGTGGCGGGGCCCTATTGGACCATCTACCTTCAGTCCTCCCGCATGTACGCCGACGACCACACGGGGGGCGCGTCGTTCTTCCTGCTGGGCCTGCTGGTGATCTTCAACTTTGGTCTGGGCCGCCTCTGGAAGTCCGCCGCCCTCCGCGCGGAGGAGTTGATGGTCGTCGGCGCCATGATGCTGGTCGGCGGCTCCATTGTCTCTTCCGGCCTGATCGCCTATTTCATCCCGACCATCACGGCGCCGTATTACTTCGCCAATCCGTCCAACCAGTGGAACGTGGTCCTGTGGGAGCACCTTCCCAGATGGCTGTCTCCGCTGGACCCGGACGGCGGAACGTTCGCGATCCACAAGTTCTGGGTCGGCCTGCCTTCGGGCGAGCCCATTCCCTGGGGGCCCTGGGTGAAGCCCCTTGCCCTTTGGGGCGTGTTCCTGATGGCCTTCTTCGCCTGCATGATGGCCTTGATGACGCTGATGCGCAAGCAGTGGGTGGACCACGAGCACCTGAGCTTCCCGATCGCACAGGTGCCCGCCGAGCTGTGCGCAGCGGCCGACCCCGGGGGCGAGACCGTGCTGCGTCGGAAGGCATTCTGGATAGGCATGGGCCTCACGTTCCTGGTCGCCAGCCTGAGTGCCGTGAGCCATTACGTGGCTGACGAGCCCATCTTCCTGCGCGTGCGGCAGTGGGTCGGGACGGAGCCGTGGCGCCTGCCCATCTACCTCGACCTCGTGGTCGTGGGGCTGGTCTTCCTGATCCCGAACCGCGTCGCGTTCACCGTCTGGTTCGTGGCCCTGGCCTCGTGGGTGGTGCGCTCGTTCCTGGAGGCTTACAACCTGACCCTTACGCAGGGAGCGATATACGGCGGCGAGATGAACCATGTGGCAGGCGGGGCGACTTTCGTGTTTGTTGTCAGCAGCCTCTGGCTCTCGCGGGACCACCTGAAGAGGGCCTGGCGCTGCGCCCTGGGCACGGGTGAGGAGGGCTACGACGCCGGTGAGCCGTCGTCCTACCGGCTGGCGTTCTTCGTGATCGTGCTGGGCCTGGTTGTGGCGGTGGGCTGGCTTCGGATTGTCGGGCTGCACCTGACGTACGGCGTCATCCTGATCCTGGTGACACTGGCCGTTTACTATGCCATGGCGCGCGTGGTGGCGCAGTGCGGCCTGCCGGCCATCAGCCCGCCCATGTACCCGAACATGTTCGTCGCCAGCATCTTCGGCAGCGAGAACCTGGGGGCCAATCAGGTAACCGTCATGGGCATGCACTACGGGTGGCATTTCGACATGCGCAACTCGCCCATGTCAGGCGCAGCGCACGGGATGTACCTGACGCGCCGGCGCCGCAACGGCCTGTTCTGGGCGATGCTGCTCGGGCTGATCATTGCCTACGTGGCGGCGGCCGCCACTACGGTGCGGGTCTGCTACCGCCACGGCGGCCTGAACATGGACCCGTGGTTCTTCAGCACCTTCCCCCAGTACACGGCCTGGCGGTGGGCGCAGTACACCATAACCCAGCATCAGGGGCCCAGCTTCGTTCGGATGCTCTGGGCGGGCGGCGGAGCCGGCCTGATGACGCTGCTTGTCTGGGCGCAACGCTCCTTCTTCTGGTGGCCGCTGCACCCGGTGGGGCTGCTCATCTGCTCCAGCCACATGGTGTACTTCTTCTGGGCCTCCGTCTTCACGGCGTGGCTCGTCAAGTTCTTCGCAGTGAAGATCGGCGGCTACGGGGCGTACCGGGTGGGCAGGCGCTTCTGCATCGGCATGGTGCTGGGCTACTTCGTCGCAGGTGGGCTCTGGGCGATCGTGGACACGGTCATCACGTTGTTCACGACGACTACGATCCAGGGCAACGCGGTTTTCTACATATGAGCCTCCCCGTTTTGCTCGACCCGCGGCGCCGGGCCTGATATCATGGGGCGCGGTCAGCTTTGTCCCTAAGAGTACATGCCATGAAACCGTGGTCCACATTGGCGCTGGTTCTGGGGCTGACGGGGGCATCCCTGGCGGCCGGCGCCGTCCGGGAAGAGGCCCTCGTTCGGGTCAACGACCACGTTGTCACCCGGGCAGAAC
>Ga0180432_10004001_pt1 | contig 20600 bp, 16 predicted proteins | sample SS_ome_10_FD_132414 | JGI IMG/M metagenome (GOLD analysis project Ga0180432, IMG submission 132414) | Hypersaline lake sediment archaeal communities from the Salton Sea, California, USA - SS_1_MS_2 metaG | ecosystem: Environmental > Aquatic > Non-marine Saline and Alkaline > Hypersaline >...
GACGTAGTCGATCATTAATGATTGGGCAAAGCCCAATCTTTAGGGCCCTCACCTTTCGTACACTTATGGCGTAGCCTGTAAGGTTGGCCGGAGGCCATACCAACACAAATTTTATAAGGAATGGCAGGGAATTTTATTCATGTACCTTTTGAAACGACCACATTTCATATTGTGTTGGGCCATATAACATATTTTTTTTGGATTCCATCGATATTGTTTGAGGGATTTTATGTCGAAAAACTTGGAGGTATATCTTTGACAAGGGAATAAATATGGATACTTCGAAAGCCTTGATTACCTGTTCTGGTGGACTTGTTCTGGGAGGAATTGCCGCTGCCATTTGGTCTGCCGTGGATGATCACAAGAAGAAGAAACATGCCAAGTCTCGAAATCCAGAAACCATCCTGCCTCCCCTCTCCTCCGCTTCCCACCGGAATCCAGCATCCACGACAGGGTTTCAACCCAACCCTGTCAAACTACCGGCCTCTTCCACGTCCATGACGGCTCCAGATCCAAAGGGAGACGGCGCCTTTACCTACCCCTCTTTGATCCGTGTAGATGGGCCCCTGATTGATGCCCTTGAAGTGTTGCGCACGAAACGTCGAGGCGACACACATGATTTTCTCGAGTTGGTGGCTTCCCTTACCCGTCTCCAAAACTTGTGGTGGCGCACGGAGCAGGCGGACCCGATGTTCCTCCAGGCAAACACGTCTCACAAGGCCATGGAAATGCGTGAAAACATAAAAAGCGTCCTCGAAGCCTATTGCTCCTCGGCAGGAATTCCACTCAAAGACATTCCGGGTTACCGTTTCCGCTATGGTCCTCTCCACCCCCATCTCCGACGTGCATTTTCCCAGGTTCTTCAATCGGCCGACAACATGCGCCACAACACTCAAGTTGCCTATGACATTGTGCGTGCCAAGAAGATGCGGGCTCTTGCCGACCGTGAAGTCGACAAGAGAATGGAAAGGCGAAAGCCGTCAAAGGATGAATAAATTATTCGACCTATCAAAACTTTTTGCGACATCTCTAATAAATCCATGGCGGCCTATTGGATACCCCGCCCTTTTCCCTCCTCTCGCCCCCCATCATTTGGGTCACTGCATCCCTATGGAATTTCCACCGTGGGAGGTATCTTTCTTCCGATTGCTGCGGGGCACGGGGGCACCGTCTGTGGAAACATGTCTCTCGCCTCCAATTACCTCTCCCTCAAGTCCTCTATGCATCCAGAACAAACCCTTGAGATTTGGATCCGCCTCCCCTACTTTAATGGTTCCAGAGTATGTGGTGCGGCTCCTCTGACGGCCACGACCCCCAAGGCTCTTGACGAGTCCTTGATGGTTTGGAAAACAATGATTCAAAAAGACCTGGGGATTGACAAGGTAAACATTTTAGGCATTGTGGCCTCTACGACTGACACCTATACACCGAGTCTCTCCTTGGGAGGTTTGTCCATTGTGGCCAAACGCGCAGGTATACAATTTGGCTTACTGGGTGACCTCAATGTTCTTCATTCTGAAATTCCTGCTTCATTTTATTTGGGTGTTGCCTTCACGGCCGGCCCCTACCGCCAAGGAACAGGTGCCTTTCCATTTGGTTCTGATGTCGCGTTTGAAATGTGTACACCTGACGAATACTGTCGAAAGTGCAAGAACCAATGCTCCTTTTCTAATTTTACCGATATTGGGTGTATTGTCTGCAGGGCGGAATGCGTTGCACGCGATCCCCACAGATTTGGTGAAACGGCAGCAGGTGGCTTTCTCGACCCTACATCGTCAAGGTCTGTTGCAAGTACGAGTAAAGAACTTTCCTTTGATTTCGAATTACCACCTTCCATTGTTCCCGCTGACGCGTCTCTCCCCTACAAGTATGGTGCAACAATTGCCCTTTCACGATGGTTCCAGGCAATGCCACGTAACAATGGGGCCGGCCCCATCATGAATTGTGGACCTCGTTTTTGTTCAATCTCACCACCTGATGAAATGGCATGCGATATTGCAGGGGCCTACCACGGCTTTCTCGCGTCTCTTGAGCGGACCCAGGGTCCACAGGGTGGCAAGGTACCCGTTGCCTTTTATGCATAATTTTTTAATCGTTTCAAATAACATACGCTACAAATCACGCATAAAGACCATTTGGAGTGACGAGTTTATATGAAAGGTTGAACCCAGGGTCCAATTGTCTTTGATGAGGGAAGGAAAGTGATGACGCAGGCGTTTGTCCAGGTGGGACGAGCCTCGCATTGCAGGGTTACGGGTAAGTCGCCTCATGGCCCAGAACCCAGGTTCTTTTGATTGAATCGAGGCGACCTTGTACTCCCTGCGCCCGTCTCGATAGGATGGAGACGCATGGACCATTTTTAATCAATAAATCTATAAGGATTGTAGTTTATTATAGGCGGGTAGCTTGGCCGTCTGCCAAGAGACGAGGCCAAGGGGTGGATGGCGGGTCTTGCCAAAAAGGTTCGTACCTAGATCCTTAGAGGTTCGGATATGCATATCCTTAAGGAAGGCCATTAAAGATGGAGGTGTCACACGCCGCGTCGTCACAAGGCATCAACTGGGTAACCCAGTCCCCGTTAAAGATGGCGAGGACAACCTGGAAAGCCATTTCATTCGCACCTCCCTCGTTGAGGACAAAGGACGTGGTCTGGCGGTCTTGGACCACAACTTCCTCACTGGATGTCGGCGACACACGGTTGTATGAGAAGGAGAGGGTCGACGAGAGGGACAAGGAAATGGGGTGCACACGGAACTCCCACGTCTCGTCGGTCCAAGACGGTTCTCCCGAGTTGATAAACTCTATGCGGAAAGCCACAGTGTCAAGATCAGACACCAAGACGGCAGCCGAAGACATGACAAATTGGGAAAAGCCATAGCCGAGAGGGAAGGCGACGGTGGGTGAGACACGGGTGGGCGGGTTCTGGTAAACGTAGGTGCTGTTAAAGATGTTGTCGTACACGTCTGCAGTGTAGACGGCAGGTGGATCCGCATTGATGAGAGGGGTGGTCAAGAAGAGGCGCGATCCTCCGACAAGGCCTGCCTCGGGGAGGGAGTAGGTGCTCAAGCCGGTGCGGCGGAAGATGGCAAACTCACTAAAGAGAAAGTCATTGTCGATTCGCAAGACACGCATGTGGAGGTCACCAAAGGTGTCTACCTGGCTTGCCGTCAAGGGAAGCGGTCCCTGAGCCCCCACCGCCAAAGAGATGGAGGTAGCATCTGAATCAACGGCTTCAATGGCAAGGCCGGGAATACCCACGACGGAGTAGGGGGTCACGGTAAATTCTTGGTTTCCCAAGAACATGGTGCGTGGGGTACCGGTCGTTGTTCCCGTGACTGGCGTCTCAAAGCTCATGATGAAACGGCTTTCGTCCGTGATGGAATAGACGACATTGTCGATAGAAAATGAAAAATACTCCCCTGCATCATTGGTTGTGTAAAACATTGAAAGGTAGGAGAGGGCGGGTTGACACGTGGGATTGGCGGAATTGTCCACCACGGTGTCTTCAAAGAGGCAACACAGTCGGTTTCCGGCGTCGGGTGCGGAGAGGGGCGTCACGCCAGTCATGACAGGAACGTACATGGTCACGACGGCCAGGTAGTAGTCTGAGGTGGCTGGGCCCAAATCCACAACAACACCCAAGCGTGTTTGCATAAAGGTGGTCTGGGAGTTGTACTCGGGACCCAGGGTGACGAGACCCTTGAGGGCAAGTGCTGATTCAGCGGCTTGGCCAGCTGAGATTTTGATGGAGGGGCAACCGGCATTGGCGTTCAAGACATTTGTGAGCTTGGCACCCGAAATGTTCTTGTTCCACTGCATGAGGCCAAGAAGATTTCCTGGGTTGAAATCTACTGGATCAACAATGAGCGGGTCCACCTCGGCAGTCCTCCACCCGGTGTTGACACCCGAAAGCAATTCAGCAATTTGTGCCAAGACGGCACTCCGGATGTTGGAAGCCAGACGGACAAGGTGCAAGCCTTCCCATTCGCAATCCTTGGTATATGCAAAGTCGCATCCTGCCGAGACCGCAGTAATGTCACCAGAGGGGCAGCAGCAAGGTGCACACGAGCACGGCAGGCCATCAGATGTCCGATTGTCGCCGGTTGTGTCGTCCGAAGTGGACACGCGACAACCTTTACCCGACACGTAACACTTTTGCCTGCATGCTTGGCGTCCCAGGCCACACTCGCCCGTGCCCACGTAGAGACCGAGAAGCTCGAAAGACTCCTTCTGGGCCTCTGTCAGGGGCAACTCGTCAGCTTCAATGGTGTCGAGTTCCGTGACACGGAGAAAGACCTTGATGGGGTGGTTTCCCACCGTCTCACCTGTCAAAACCCAAACGGGTGGCTTGGGGCCCTCGGGGTAGATGCCATAGGAGCCATACTTGGCCACGCCTTCCAACTCGGTACGCTTGATACGCGAGCAATTTGAGGAGCGGGTGTCAAGGACGCCCGAGGTTGCCGTGTGTCGCCCTGAAGATCGAGAGGTGAAGGAGAAGCCAAGATCGGTGAAAGAAGATGCAGGTTTGGGTTGGTGGCGACAGGTCCCCGAGTTGAAGGCCAAGACCTCGAAGTGGTTCATGCACACACCCGTCGACGTGATACATCCCGTCCGTTTTGTCACGGTGTCAACAGGGTCAAAGGCTACATCGAGGGAGGATGGATGCAAGTCGGACATTTTTATTGAAAGAAGTGAAAACCTTGGATGGGCGCCAGAGGAAAAGGCCCTCGGAAAATACGAATCAAGGTCGACAGGTTGGCTGGAAAAGGCGTTGGATTTCTTGGTGGAACTGTAACTTTTTGAACCGGACGATATAAAGAAATGGCAGGAAGTCTCTTGGCCAAGGTAAACCATTTTCTTGATTCTCTGGGCTGCCCTGACGGACGTGACAGGAAGGAGTGGCTGGCTCCCCTCCGTGAAGAATTGGGGCCACACGATGGCCCGTTTGCCTACCTCGAAACAATTTTTATTGGTGCACCTGCATCTATGATTGGCCCGAGGACATTCTCAGGGATGCCGAGTACATCCTCATGAGACGGAACCCCGTGACCCATGTGCCTTCCCCTCTCATTTCCTTTAGCTCCTTTCAAGTCATCCAAGCCGACATTTCGTCCCTTTCGGTTGATGCGATTGTCAATCCCATAAACTCACAAGGCCTCGGGTGTTTCCTCCCCAATCATCGATGTGTGGACAACATTATTCATCGACGGGCCGGTCCACGCCTCCGGGCTTTGTGCAAGGGGCACCTCGGGGTTAAGACTGTCAAGACGGGAGAAGCCTTTGGAACTCGGGGGTGTGCCCTGCCGGCCTCCTACGTCATCCATGCCTTGGGTCCCATCTATGGCGGAGACGGGAGGTTTCCGGACAAAGAGCTGGCCAAGACCTACAGGTCAGCCGCGGATGAAGCGCTCAAGCTTGGGTGTAAAACCTTGGCCTTTCCATGCATTTCAACAGGGGTGTTTGGCTTTCCCAAAGAGAGGGCACGTCCCCTTGTGGTGGCTGCCCTTGAAGCCTATTACCCAAGAATCTCCATTATTTTTGCACGTGGGAAGATGAAGATTATAGGGGCTACTCGGCTCTCCAGCTCGGACAAAAAAATTCTTGGTGGTTTATAAAATCATCATGGCTGAAAGCAAAATATCGGACGAAGACATGCACAAGTTTTCTCATGATTCTGGAGTGGTTTTAGCTGCGCCCGCTGTTGACAACCCTTTGATTATGCGCACATTGATCAAACTTAATAGGCCCATCGAAGAGTTGTTTGAAAAAATGGAAGATGATGGGGTGGTTCCTGTCGATGACTTTGAAAGGGCTCTAATCGATGCCAAGATTGTTCCTGGCTATCTGAGTTGGGCAGATCTTGGGATCATTTTGGAAAGAGATTATTTAGACTTTTCTGTTCCTGTTCACCCTGTCAAGTATGAATACGACATGGAAGGCTTCATCTTTTCAATTGTGGCCATTGCCTTGCGGCTTCCTTGGGATGAAAAGGTATTAACAGAGCTCCTTGCCCCAGTTCTTTCCGCCCATGACAGCGACGAAACTCGAACCAATACCCTTCAAGCACTCAAGGTGTGTATTTTTCTCAAGTGGCTCTCCATCTATTTAAGTGAAGTGCCCCCGCCGCCGGCCAATGAAGCAGAACTCCTTGAACGGTTGGCTCCAGATGCGCAGAGTTGTGTATTAAAGAAAAGGGTTAGGGAAGAGCGGCGGCTTAAACCTGGACCTTTAATCAAGAATCCCCTTATCCCCGTCGATAAAACGGTCATGGATCGGGTAGAGACAACGCGGGGAGAGTTAAAGGTATACGAGGCTCGAGCAAAAGAACGTGAAGCCCTTTTGACAAGACTTGAAAAGGAGGCAGGGGATCGACTTAGAGAGCGTCATAACCCTCACGGTGGTGGGCCTGGAATAAGGCCGAGAGACCTTTCTCACGAGCAACGCCAATTGCTCTTTAAGCTTTCCGATTTTTTGACTCGGAACGGTGTCGTGGTAGCTCCTTCTTTAGTCCAGGCAGCCTCTATGCCATTGCAAGCTCCCAGTGACTACAGATACGAGGCGATTGAAGTGGGGGAACCCGGTGGGGAAACGCTACCTGCAGTGACCTTGCCCAAGCTTAACAATGCCTTGTTGAAAATTTACCTGGTTCTCAAGTATGCGGCAAAGAAATTCCCTAAAGGGGTTTTACCCCCAACTCTCACGGAGATTTGGACGGCTGTCTTTGAAAGGATCAAGTCTCGAGATCTTGTCAGTGACGGGAAGGTCAAAATTCCCCGTATAGTTCGTCGGGATGTGGCTCACAAGTTTAAGGAACTTTTTGAAACCGAGCCGACAGTCGATGTCATCCGTACCGCGTCAATCCTATAAAAATAAAAGAGATGATTTCGTTGAAAGATCTGACCAAAACCATCATTTTAATATCCTGACCATTCACTAAAATGTTAACAGTCGGCATTATTGGCAATGGCTTTGTTGGCAAGGCCACACGCATTTTAGAATGTGACGCTGTCCAAATGGTTGTCTTTGACATCCTACCTGAACTTTGCGTACCAGAGGGACTTTGTCTTGCCGACCTTGCACGATGTGACATTATCTTTGTCGCCGTGCCAACGCCCATGTGTCCCGACGGGTCGTGCCATACGGGGATTGTCAAGTCCGTCTTGGAGGATTTGGCCGAGGTGGTGGACCGGGCAAAGACCCACATCGTCATGCGATCAACGGTGCCACCGGGGTTCTGTGACACCTATGGCATCCACTTTATGCCCGAGTTTCTTACCGAAAAGAATTGGCGTGAGGATTTCAAGAACCAAGCCCATTGGTACTTTGGCCATATTGCCGGCGTGGGATCCGCGTCACGTGTCGCCTTTGAAGTGAAGATGCGTCGCCTCATTGAGGCCTCCCATGCAGCTGGAAAGATTGTCCATTCCAATGTCCACTTTGTCGGAAACGGTGAAGCCGAAATGGTGAAGTACACACGAAACACCTTTTTGGCGACCAAGATTGCCTTTTTCAATGAGATTGAAGCGCTGTGTGTGGCCAAGGAGATTGATTTTGAAATGGTGCGCCAAATGGCCGTGGCCGACCCTCGCATTTCGGCGTCTCACACCATGGTGCCCGGTCATGATGGCCACCGCGGGTTTGGAGGTACCTGCTTTCCAAAAGACATTGCGTCACTCTGTAGCGTGTTTGACAAGGAGGGAGTGCCTTGTCATGTTTTGAAGGCTGCCCAAGAACGCAACAACAAGGTAGATCGCCCTGAAGGGGATTGGCACGACAAGGGTCGGTCGGTTGTTTAGGGATAAATATAGAGACAAGTGTTTTTATTTAGAGGTCTGGCCAATTGAATATGCACTTGAAAAATTTTAACTTGAGTAAAATGGGCTTATTTTCAAGATGTTTTGGACCAGACCTCTAGAGACATCTTCTCAATAAAGGAATGGCTGGATTAAAAGGTCGGGTAGTCGGGGTAGGAATCGACGCCAAGCTGCCACCCGGCAACACGCGTACCCGAGAAAACATTGTAGCGGCCAACCTGGGATGCGCCCTGAATGACATTCATCAAATCTTGCTGGGAGGAGATCTTACCGGTGGGAACTTTGGATGCGGCCCACGTCTCGTAAAACGACGTGTTTTGGTAAAGGGGTTGGGGAAGCCCAGGAGTGGTGGACAACTGGGTGGTCAGTTTGTAAAGATCCAAATGAGTCGGTTGAGCCATTGAAATTTATTGAGAGTCGAGCAAAAAAATACGTGGTCTCCAAGTAAAGGATGACTCCCAAGGAGAGATATGGAATTCAAATTGCAGCAACTGTTTTTGGTATTGTTGGTGTCGTCCTTCTTTGGTATGCAATTTGGTCAAGTGCGTGGGTCCAAGGTAAAACAAAAGACCTGGAGCTCAAGTACAAACTGACTGAGAAACAACAGCTTGACCTCAACATCTTGAGTGCCAAGGTCTTTGCCTCGCGCGGCCTCTTCACCCGATGCACGACAGCCGATCATGCAGATATTTTTTCGACGCCAGTGGATGACACGACCTGCTGCTCCGTCTATGCCCGGCGTGATTTTGTCCACGATTCGACCTACACCCGCATTGGCGCCATCCAAAACACGGGCCTCTGGGCCAGTATTCTTGGCTCAGTGACAGCCATCTTGTTGTTTGTCACCATGTGCCACATGGGAGCCAAGCCACGTCAAGATGTGCGGTGGGCCGCCATGGGGACCGGCATTGGAACTTTTCTTCTGGCCGTCACCACGATTGTCCTCTACTCCAAATGGTCCAGTGACTTGACAAAACGACAGCCCTCCAAGTTCCCCAAGGCGTCCCCTTCAAGTGGGATGCAATCCTATGGAGTGGGAATCGCATACGTTGGTCTTGCCGTCATCTTGATTGGGATATCAACTCACAAGGCGTCCACCATCACGCCTTCTGCCCCACTTGCTTAAAACCTTGGACCGGCCTATCCCAATCCAAGACTTTATTTTCACTTGTTGGCCAAGACGGCTCTAAGCCTTTCCTCTTAATAAAAATGGAACATCGGTGGATGGTTGAAATGGAGATTGAGACTCACTTGGGTCAACGTGCCCTTTACAAGATTCCCATGTGGGCGACGTCACCCCAAGAGGCACGTCGTATTGGGGCAAATCATGCCAACCAAATGCAATCCGAGGTGGTTAAGGTGAAGAATATCCAATTCTATAGACTCCCAGACGATGCTGAAAACGTACTACCGGGCCTTTACCCTATGGAACAACGACACCACTTGGGACGTGAAGAAGTCGCACCCTTTGACTCGGTCAAAGACTTGCCCTCTTTTAAACGGTCATTGAAACAAGACTACTGGAGGGGTGGAAAATACACCCGACCCATTCAAAGGTCGACGTTTCCGCGTGACCAGGGCTACCTCTACGCACACCCTGCAGACGTTGAAGAAGTAGAAACGGATTGTTTATTTGATTCGATTGAGAGTGATCACAAGAGTGACAATGATTCGAATGCGGGATTGGGTCCACGTCCCCTATGGAAACGTCTCTTGTGTTGTTTTTCGTGCTCAAAGACTCCCACCCCAAAACACCATCGCCTAAGGTCAGATTCGTGGTAGAATTTAGGGGAGGGTCGACGGATGATGGGTGGCAGAAGGGGGATGGATGGCAGGATGATGGGGGGGGAAGGTGGCTTGATGACTTTCCATCCAATCCCAAAGCATCCACCTGGCGATGGTGGAGGACAGTTAACCAAATAACAATCACTAAAATTCCAATAAATAATAGACTTCCAAGTATAATTACGGTGAGAGTGCCGGGCCCCATGTGGGTGGGTGCCCCCTTGTTGGCTTCGAGAACCAGGACAAGTTGACGTTCCTCCTTGGATTTGGAGAGGGGCATCCTCGTTTATATTCAAAAGAGATTCGGTAGGGCCGTAGGCAGATGAAATGAATGGAAAATTCTTCAATTCAATTTGGGATGGGAGGCCAGACAGCTTCACAATCAAATCCCCCTCTCCCCCTCCCCATGGCCTCCACAGGACCAAGCACCTTTTCCCTTGGGGGGCTTGCCTTTGCAGTCAACCCTTGCCTCACCAAGCGCGACGATGTGCAAGCATGGATTGCTTCCTTCCCCGACAACACGGCTTCCGTCTTTGCCGAGGACGGGACGCGCCAGATCCTCATCAAGCGTGAGACGGGCTTTGAGGTGATGTCGCTTGAGGGTGTCACGGAGCAGACGCTCATCTCGGGTGTCTCGTTGGACGCAACCAACGACATGCTCTTGGAACACCTCCCCTTGTTTCCTGCCACGTCTAGCTTCCGTAACTTTACGGTGCAGACGGTTGCCCCTGGCGAGGTCATTCACCATGCCCGTCCCACTGCGGCAGCATGGCAAGTGTGTGCCTTTACCAACAAGGGCGCACCTGGCGGCTCCAGCCAGTACTTTGACTTGACGGCCCACCCGTGGACGGGCGACTCTCGTGCACCTCCACCTCTCAGCGCCTCTCGTAGCTGCTTGACCTACTCGTCACGGACCGTGGCCGGGGCCACTCACACAGGAGATCTCCACACCCATCACGCCTCACCGGGTCACGGGGCCACCGACCGCCTGATGCACGGCATGACCTTTCCCTCCACACCGGGTACATGGTTTGTGACGGGAGCGACGGGTTTCACTTCGACTCGTCTCCGCACCATGAGTCCCCAGATGCCGTCGATTGTCATTGTCGACTACAAGCGGGAGACGCTTTTCCTCTTGCCCTTCTCCATCCAGGAGGCCGTCGTTGGCAATGCCACCTCGTCGTTTGCAGCCGCCACGGAGTACGACGCCGCCAAGGGGTGCTTTGTCACCTACACCCTCTCTGGACAGCTCAATGTCGAGGGCACCAACACGGGCGACACTAGGAACCCCACCATGGAAGCCATTCGTTCGGCCATTGCCGAGGCTGAGGCGACAAAGGCACGCTTGGCTGCCGAGGCGATGGTGCCGGCTGTCGCTCTGCCAACTTCAGTCGAAGAGTCCAAGGCACCCGAACCTGCAGCCGTTTGCGATGATGCAGAGGTGACCAAGGCAGACTGGGGACCACTTGTTGTCGGTGTTCAGGAGTCTCTCTTGTGGGATGGTCGCCCTGACCCGTCGGCGCCTCTTGGCGCCTGTGGCACCGAGATGACGCGCTTCACCTTTTTGCGTGGTCCCACCTTTGGTCCACCGGGCACTGCCGTCGCCCCCATGGATGCCTCGGCTGCCCCCGTCACCCTTCCCAACATTTTTGGCACTTGCCAGGGTGGCTCTGATGCGGCCGCCCTGATGTTGGCCCAGCCTGCCAAGGGTGTCCCTCCTTCGATGGGGGCCTACCAGGCTGGCTTTGAGGGCCGCCTCACCATCGTCTTTGTGGAGGCCCACGGCTGGTCGCGCCAGGTTGCCGCCACGCGCCAGACGGTTGTCAATGGCATCCTCATCCTCAAGGTACCCGACATGATTGACTTTTCCAACCGCGCGGCACGTGAGGCAGTCATGACGGCCCTTCCCCGTGACGCCTTCATCCTTGGTGGTCCCATGTCGATGGCCCTGGTGGAGTTTCCGGGCGGCAAGCGTGCATGGTACCGCGGTGTCCCTTGGCCCGGTCTGGACTTGTGGCCGACCATTCGCTTTGGTGGCGACGTCTCGGACCAGCTCTCGGATGAGCGTCTGGCGGCCTTTTGCCAGTCCAACCTGCCACTTCCTTGGCCAGTCTTGGCAGACGCCAATGACCCTCGGGTGTGGGTTGCCGGTGAGGGGATGGTCGACTACCGCGAGGTCATCGACCGGTGTCGCACGGCAGCTTCGGGTGACGATGTGGAGGCTCTCCAGACCCTCCTCGTGTCGACCCTTGACCAGGTTTCCATCATGCTTCAGCCCGACGCCCTCAAGGAGTTGCGGTCAACCCTCGTCACGGACCTCAACGACGCAGTGACGGCCATCCAGGCACCGATTGTTGCCAAGCTTCGTGAGGTTGCGGCACGTTTTGGTGCTCTGGAGGAGGGTGCGGATCCGGCCATGATTGCCGCCATCAAGAAGGAGATTGCCGCTCTGACGGGCCAGCGACGCGAGGTGAAGCGGTCATTCCAGAAGTTGACGGACGCTCTCCAGGCCATGGTGTCCCAGCGTGCTTCGTCTTCGCGAAAGGCAGACTTGGCACGCATGGCCCGTCAGGAGGCCATTGCTTCCAACGTGACGGCTGCCACAACGATGACTCCCGAGGCTCTGCGCGAGTTTTTGGAGGAGATTGACGAGTTTGTCATGGTGACTCTGCCTTCACCGGCTGCCCTGACACCCCTCTTGCAGGCTACCTCGTCGTCGACGCTTTGTGCCACTCTCATGGCCACACCTGTCGCTGCCCCCGGAGCACCCCGCCTTGCCGATTTCAAGTCCAACTTTGTGTCGGCCGATGGTGTCACGGTGTCTGTCCTTGCCGAGATTTCTGACGGTGACCGTGGCCACACCCTGGCACTCCCTGCCGGACCTTCGGTGGCCCTTCCCCTCTCGACGACGATGCGTCACTTGTCGATGGTGCCGATTCCCATCTTGACGCGCTACGTGGACATGGACCACCCCGGTGTCTTCAACTGGGTGGAGGAGGCCAACCATCCTGTGGTTGCCAAGTACCGCATCTTGCTTCGCTCCATGTTTTCGCAGGGCAATGCCTCGCGGACCGTTGACATTCCGCCAGCGTCCAAGGAGCTGACCTTTCTCGTCATTCACTTTTTCCTCGAGGTGATGCAGTCCCTTGTGGACCGCATGTCGACGGTTCCCGACCGGGCCGATGCAGAGTCGTTTGGGTCGACTTCGGCACGCATCCTTCGTGGCCTCACGGGTCTTGTCTTGACGACGATGGGGTCAGGCGCTTCACCGGCATCGTCCCTGTGGCAGATGGTGATGGGCAAGCCCAACCTTGCCGTCCCTCCCGTCAACCAGATGTGGATTCTCCGCGCCCTCATGCGCGTGTTGCCCTACACTGGGTGGGACATGACTGCCTTCCGGGCCAACCTTGCCGACTTGGCCACACGCACTATCCGCAAATGTGTGACGGGACCGCCCATTGAGGCTCTGGCATGCAAGTCCAAGGTGACCGCTACAATGACGAGTGCCGAGGCCCACCGCCGTCGTGCGGTTCTTTCCGCATGGCATGGTGTGTGTGCCGGCGTCTTGATGGTGTGGGACGAGGTCGATCCGTCGACCTACCAGGAGGTGGCTCAGCGGGTGGTCGAGATGGCACCATCGAACCTTGGCGAGCTTGACGACGGCTTTCGCCATCAGTCTTCAGACATCATGCGCGCCTTTTTCATCCCCGTGTCGAGAGGCTCTTCCCCCGGCGCTCCCGAGCTTGCACGGGCCAAGGATGCTGCGGTGGGTGTCTTGTGCAAGCACGGCGGCATCATGAAGCCCTTCAAGGCCGCCATCCATGCCAAGCGTTTGGCAGGCGAGGACGACTCGAAGGAGGTGGCAGCCTTTCAGGCCCAGATGGAGCGTCTCCAGGCAATGCGCTCCGACCCCTCGACTCCACTTCCCATCCGCAACCTCAAGACTGTCATGACGCCAGGGGCATCTCTCCAGGGCGACTCGGACTTGACTCGGCTGCCATGGTCGGTGGGTGGTGCCGTTGCTCCACACTGGACGGACGCTGAGATTCAGAGACGTGTCGGTGTCTGCCTTGGGACGGAGGACGGTCCCGGCAAGACTTGGTCAGGTGTCGCTTCTGGTGGTTCGGCTTCAGCAGCTCCTTCGGCTCCCGTCGAGCCACCCGTCATTCGTGCCCTCGTCAAGTCGGGTGCCAAGGAGAGTGATGCCGTCATGCGACTGGCAAGGTCGGTCGGGTCGACACCCTACCACATGTTGCTCAGCCAGGCACCCAAGCCTGTGGATGTGGCGGCCCTGACGGAGATCTTCACCTACCTCGGTCTTACGATGGACGACATCCAGCCCGTCATTGAGCGGATGCTCGTCCTCCAGCTCGAGGCCCAGGCCGACTACACCAAGGCAGTTTCGTCGTCGCTCTCCTTCCTCACCTCGGCTCTTCCTTGAGGTTTTCTTTGTCGTCCATGTCCTCCTCCCAATGCGTACCAATGAAGTCAAAAAATAAATTTTACATGTTTTGTTATTTTATAAAATGGCCAGGGCAGTGCCACTCGAGAGTGGTCCGGGGTATATGGATCGGCTGGATGGTGTTACACCCATCATGCCTTTTGAATGGCAGATGGATGTGGGTGACTTGGCTCGCAAATTGTGCAAGTTGTATGGCGAAGCGGATCTTTTCAGCCTCGTTGCACGTCGAGGGGTTCCAGCCCCAGTGGCGACAGTGGATGGGGTGGCCCTTACCGACTTGAGTCGGAGGTCATCCGCCAAGGTTTACATCAAGGATGAAGCAGGCTATGAATTTCTTGATCAGGCTGTAAGACCGCATGTCGCCACATGTCTCAAGGGCCAAAAGGTAGGCGTGGAGGGTCTTGCTTCACCCCCTTCAATATTATTCTACAAGGAAGGAGATTTTTTTAATTGGCATCGTGACAGGGGACCTTCCACGGTAGCGTGTCTTGTTTGCCTCGACGCCAAGTCATCTTTAGGAGAATCAGGCTACACCTTAATCAAGGGAATGCCTGAACACTATCATGCCTTGATCCGCCGCCTTGACTTGCCTGATCAGGAACAAGATCAAGCCGAACCCTTGGACTTTCTTGCCTACATGGCGACCCGCGGACGGGGGTGTGTAGAAGACCACCTCTTTGGTCAACGCCATGGCCACCTTCACATTTTCCCACAGACGGTTCAACCCGGAATGGGGCTTGGCTTTCCGGAAGACGTGTCCCACAAGGGGAATATGCTTGGACCGGGTGACTACAAGATTGTCCTCAAAATGGTTTATAGGGTAGTGATCGAACCGAGTTTGAGCCTATTAAACCTTGAGTGTCCATGCAAAGCATGCCATCCGGATCGCCACCTAAAGCTTTGGCCACGCCTCCTTCCTGCCTACCCACCCGATGTTTTGCATCTCATTTGTGCTTTTCTCCGTCCCCCTTTTCCTTGTGTTTGTAACAAGGCCACCCTCCGTCCTTCTTCTACATGTTCGTGCTGTCCCTGTCCATGTCTCAAGTGTATTTCCTCTTGCCACAATGACCACGATTATTATTGTATACACACCTCTCAAGAGGAGTGGAGTGATGGGTGGGACGACGGATGTGGGGATGATTGGGGTGCGTTTGATGATTATTATTGAGGCGGAGTTAGGCATCCGAGTTGCGCCGCTGGTAGGCCTCCACCACATTTTCAAGAAGGGAGGCTACCGTCATGGGGCCTACACCTCCGGGGACGGGTGTGATGAGGGAGGCAACCTTGGACGCCTTTTCAAAATCCACATCACCAACCAGGCGGGTGCCCCTCTTGGTTTCAGGTGCATCCACTTGGTTGATTCCAACATCAATCACGACGGCTCCAGGTTTCAACCACTCCCCTTGGATCATCTTTGGCTGGCCACAAGCGGCAATGACCACATCGGCACGTCCAAGGTGAGACGGAAGGTCCTTGGTCCGTGAGTGGCACATGGTGACGGTGGCCGATCGGCGCATGGCCAAGAGGGCAACGGGAGTCCCGACAATGGCGGAACGCCCCACCACCACGACTTCCTTCCCCTCTAGGTTCACACCGTAATAATCAAGAAGGGTCATGATGCCCTTGGGTGTGCAAGAGATGGGAATGCCTTTGGTGGCACCCATGGCCACAAGTCCAAGATGGGAGGCATGAAATCCATCTACGTCCTTGGAAGGATCCACCGACTCCAAGAGGCGCCGTTCATCAAGGTGGGAAGGAAGTGGCAACTGGATCAAGATGCCATCCACTCCTGGATCATCATTCAAACGACCAACCTCCGTCTCCATCTCCTTTTGGCCAATGTCAACACCAAGCCTCACCACCGCACTTTCAATACCCACTTCTTCACAAGCACGTACCTTCATCCGGACGTAGGTTGCCGAATCGGGGCGGTCACCCACAATCACCGCCGCCAATTTCGGCAGACGTTTGAAAGAAGAACATTTTGCTTTCAAGGCAGCCCGAAGCTCCGCCGCAACCATCTTGCCATTAATCAAAGAAGCAGCCATATTAAAAGGTGTATAATTTATTCCAAGTTTGCCACTTTGCATTCAAGTCCTGAACGCTCTTTGATCGATGGCGAATTGTTTTAGAAATGTCTTTATAGGCCATAGGGTTTGCGAGGGCCTGCTCTAAAAATTGAATGACGGGTTTTGTCGGCGCCACACCTTCACTGCCTTTCTTGGTTTCTTCTTCCCCATGGGTCACTCTACCGTCAGGTTCCACCTTACAACCACGGGTAATCCTGCCACCTGGTCTCCTCATTAAAAACTCTTGGACTTGGTAAGCGGCGTCTTGGGGAGCCACCTTTGAAAAATCAGGAGAGCAACCCCAAAGATCCAAAAGGTAGTAACCCGTGTCTAGGTCAAGAGGCTGGCGATGGACAATGAGGCGCCAAAAAAGTTGGGGAGATAGGTCCATGAGGGCAAAGCCAAGGGTCGTTACAAGGCGTTTTTCCTGGCGAATGACATCTTTTCTTTTTAGTTTTGTTAGACCCATTGTAGCGGCTCGGGTGAGACACGCGTCTAGATCATCAATGATGGTGGAATGGAGCTTGGATACAATCCAAGTTGCGACGAGACCCGCAAGTCGTAATTCGTCCATCTTTAGAGTCAGGCCCAAACAAACATATCGATCTACAAGTGACATGGCATGTGCCGCACTCGAAGGTGGATCTCCCCCACGATTTTCCATTTCCGACATCCATGCCCACAAGTCGCCACGTTTGGCCAAGTAGCTTGATGGCCATGAAAGACCAGGCATTTCATTTCCCATAACTAGGTCACGGTCCTCTCTAGAAGGGTAGACGGAAGGAACGGGATCCCAGCTCCAGACAGGGGCCATTTCCAAGAGGGGCTCAAACTCTTGATAAAAGGCATTGCGCACTTGGCCCATGGTCCACCTCCTCTTCGGGTCCAACACAAGCAAATGAGATAGAAAATTGGCCTGGCGTTCAGACAGGCCCTCCAGGGGTTTGGCTTTCCAGACTGGCAAGTCATGGGAAAAATGGGGGAGGTCAGAGAACCCAGGCCATGTCGTTTCGTCTGGTGTCCCAAACTGTTGAAAATAAAGAAATAATTGTTCGATTTCAGTAGTTCCTGTCTGTAATTCGCCTGACCAGAGTTCTTGTAAAAATATACCTAGAGACCACACATCTGCTTGAGGACCATAGGTGGTTTGACCCATGAGAATTTCAGGGGCACGGTAAGGAAGGGTCTGGACAATGGGCGTCAACTCCCTCCCCGCATGGTTTTCAATAAAACGGCAAATGCCCCAATCCACAACACTCAACTTTGCGTCCTCCCCATTCCATATAAGATTGGTTGATTTGATGTCCCGTTGAAAGACGCCGAGAGAGTGGTGCAAAAAGTAGGTTGCATCAATAATTTGAACTGCAATGGAAAGTTTCTCGACTGGATCCAATGTCGGTATCGAGCGAAGACTCAAGGCATCCCCGGCTGCATCCATCACCAAGCTAAGCCATTTCTTTTCCCATCGAATCCCATGAATTTTGGGGAATGCACGATGGCCTCCAATGGAGGTGAGGTACCCGTAAAAGGCGAGTTCGCGCATGATGGAATAGGACAAACCCGAACTAATTTCTTCTGTAAATTCCTTGACGGCCACTTTACCGCTTGGAGTGGAATGAATCATCACGACGCCATAGCTCCCTTTTCCAGCAACAGAGCCGCGCCCATCTAACCCCACAAAATTTTCATAAACGGTCAATCCCGGCCTATCCATTTAATCTTTCCACATAAATCTCTAAATCAAATGGAATCCATTGAAAGCTTCGACCAGCCAAGCATGGTTGTGGGCACCTTGGGTCACGTTGCCCATGGAAAATCCACAACGGTAAAGTGGTTGACAGGAACCAAACCCACCCGCCACTCGAAAGAAAAAATTCGAGGCATCACGATTAAACTCGGTTACTCGGCGTGCAAGCTTTATTCGGATGAAGAGGGAAGACGCTTTGCGGCGAGAGGGGCCGATGGACCTCCTTCCCTCACCCTTCCAGACGGCACCCTTGTCAAGTGTAAACGCTTTATTTCGTTTGCAGATTGTCCGGGACACGACGAGCTTATGGCAGTCATGTTGGGTGGTGCAACCGTGATGGATGCCGCCCTCTTGACCGTTGCCGCAGACGACCGGTGTCCGATGCCCCAGACGGAAGAACACCTTGTCGCTGCAGAGATGATGGGGATTGAGAATATGATTCTTGTCCAAAACAAATTGGACTTGGTAGATCTTGATGACGCATGGGCCCACCGTGATGCCTTGCGCCAATTTGTTGCAAAAACAACTGCAGAAAACGCACCCCTTGTACCTGTCTCGGCTTCGCTCGGGATCAATATGGAAATTCTTATCCGTCTCCTTCTTGAGCTTCCCCAACCCAATATCGCCGCCAAGGCGTCTCTTCCTCTCAAGGCTTCCATTGTACGGTCCTTTGACATTAACAAACCAGGTGCCCCTATGGCGACCCATTTGATGGGAGGGGTTGTGGGAGGAACCATTGTGGAAGGGACGGTCACTGTTGGAGACCGGGTTGACATTTTGCCGGGCGAGAAACTTGACGACGGGACATGGCGCCCCTTGAGCACCACCATTCTTTCCATGAAATCCGAAAAAACAAGCTTGACCAGATCCTTTCCCGGTGGTCTCATTGGATTTTGTACCTCTCTTGATCCGGCCGTTGCAGGATCCAATGGCTTGATTGGCCAGTGGATGGTTGCACCGGGCACCCTTCGGGACGCAGTCATTACCAAGGGACGATTCAGATTTCATTGTTTGAAACGGGCCGTAACAGGAAAACGGTGCAAGATTCATCGCCGAGACAACCTTGAAATCAATGTCGGGGCCCGCAGCCTCACTGCCGATTTTACCCGAACCTCTACCAAAGACGTGTATGACCTCGTCTTTAGTGAGCCTATTCTAGTGGAACCCTCCACCCGTCTTGTCGCCTCGCGTGAGAGACGCATTATGGGAATTGGTTATTGTGAAACAAAATAAAGTTACAATTTTCATGTCCTTTTTTGTTGATACCTTTTTCGAACGCATGGACGAACCAAGAATTGTTGATCTCCCAATTGCGTCCGTTCAAGATACATACGGGTGGGGAAAGCTTGAAGCTCCAAGCATTGGTAGAAAGGATCCTAATCTTGATGAGGTTGTGATTGACCACGATTTTGAATTTTCGTTTGATGATGGGGATTCCTTTTCCTCCACTTGGTCTGAGGCCTCAAGTGAGGAGCGCCACTCCACAAGCCCTTCACACATCCCTGTCGATTCCTATTTGGTAGAGTACTATGATCGGCGTCAAGACGGAAAGTACAACGTCACCAGGGTGAGGGTCCAGGCCTTTTCCAATGGTGACCAAGTCGAAATGGATGAGACGCGTGAACTCCTTGTCAGATCTCCGGCCCCTATAACCAAGAATCCATAACTTGGAAAAACACGGAGACTATTGTTGTTATTCAGTAAATGTCACTTTTGTTTTCAAAGCCTAAACACACACAATCTTTCCGTTCCACCATGTCAACCAAAAGCTTTAGTGGAAGCCATGAACATCCACATTCATTACCTGAAGACAAAGGTGTACGTGACGGCATGAAGGACCGGAAAGATGCACCCTCCCTACGCCTTAGCTATCCCTCCCATATTCCCCTTGTTTTGAATTTTGCTGAAGATTTGGAAAAATCGGTGACGTTTGCAGGAGAAACTGGGTATGTCTTGGTGAAGCTCTTGGCAGCGGGGCCTTCTTGGAAGGGATTCTCCGTCTTGACCGACATGGGGAGTCCCAACCTGTGGGAAGCGACTTCTGGGGTTTTGCGGGAAGTGGCTGCCTTGGCATCCTATCCACTACCCTACTACCCTGTCCGGGCGCTTGAGGGAAAAACGGATGTGGCAACTCTCCACAGCTGCTACAGGCCCATCCTCTTGGGAATTGCTCAGCGCATCCGTCGCCACATCAATGTCATTGTCTTGCGAGACGATGCTTTCCAAAGGTCTGGAGGTGCTACGCCTGACTCCATTTACATTGCTTCAAGTTTGCCGCGTGACCAAGAAGTGGGACCCGACTACATGATCCTACGATCAATCGCCCAGTCCGTGTTTATCTATGTGATTCTTGGTAGTGACGGAATCTTTTATCCCCTTGTCATTGTATTGCCAAATCCCGACGGAAAAAGTTCCAAGTGGCATCGTTTCATTCCTCAAGCCCTCTTGTTGGATCACGACACCCTTCTCGACCAAGCAGCTCTTTTGACTCTTTACACCAAGTTATTGACACCCCCTTAAAATAAAATCTTTTTATTTTCCAAGCTTGGCTTTCAAAACAAAATTATGGCTCGACCCGACATTGATCATGTAAAGATTACCAGTGGTCTTTGACCACTACTGAAATGTCGGACGAGACCTAAAGATCGACGTAGTCGATCATTAATGATTGGGCAAAGCCCAATCTTTAGGGCCCTCACCTTTCGTACACTTATGGCGTAGCC
>Ga0180432_10004002_pt1 | contig 20598 bp, 15 predicted proteins | sample SS_ome_10_FD_132414 | JGI IMG/M metagenome (GOLD analysis project Ga0180432, IMG submission 132414) | Hypersaline lake sediment archaeal communities from the Salton Sea, California, USA - SS_1_MS_2 metaG | ecosystem: Environmental > Aquatic > Non-marine Saline and Alkaline > Hypersaline >...
GGGATCGTACTGGTTCACCCCGGCACCCTCCATCAACACTCGGCGGGCGAGGCTGAGCCACATGGGTTGAGACGCAATGCTGAGAGCGAGGTCGCGCGGATTGCCGGCGCGGATCGAGCCATCTGCTTGGCCTTCCGCGATAAGCTCGGTCAGTGTCCGCAGGTTTACACGCAGTGTGTCGCGTGCCGGTGCCGGCATTGGATGCGACCCAGCCAGTTGTTGGGCGATCATGTTCGCGAATTCTGGGTGCTCGTGGAGATACATGAAGAACACCCTGACGAGTCGCTCGATTCGACTCAGTGGTGGGCCTTCGCTGGACGCGGCTTCGTTGAACAACTCCCTCATGGGTGTCGTCACCGATTTGAGTGCTGCATCGAACAACGCCTCCTTGGAGCCAAAATGGTACGTGATTGCTCCGAGGTTTGCTCCCGCTTGGGCGGTAATGGCACGAACCGACGTTCCGTCGTAGCCGTGTCGGCTGAACAGATCAATGGCAGCGTTTACCAGTTCTTCAGCCGTGTCAGCCTTTTCATACATACGTGTGACTTTCTTCATACGAATGTATGAATACACTTGGTAGATACAGAAGGCAAGGGGTGGTGAGCGGCGAGTTGAGAGTTGAGAGGTGGGAGGTGGAGGTTGGCAGCGCCTACCGCTGTTGCCTCAGCCAATGCCTCGGGTCTAGAGTGAGCTGCCCCTCTCTTATTTGGAATTCTATGTGCGGTCCTTCGTCTGATCGGGCTCCTCCAGACCGGCCGATGACCTGGCCTGCCTGCACGAGCTGGCCTAACTGCACCTCAAATCCGGATAGGTATAGGTAGAGGGTATAGAAGCCGCCACCGTGGTTCAGGATAATTGATGGGCCCCAGGTTAGGAGCGCCGTCGCCGATTCAACAGTTCCGGTGGCAACTGCGCGCACGGGCGTCCCGACCGGCACGCCAATCCCGATGCCGAGCCGCCTCAGTCTGGTGTTGTCGGGTCCGGAATACCGGCCAAATTCATACAGGACGTCACCGCCATCGACCGGCCAGTCGAGGGTGCCGATGTCATCGGTAGATATGGTGCCAACTCTACGATCACCTCGAGCAATTGCCCTGCTTCTCGCCTCCTCCAGCGTGTTGATGATTGAAGCAAGTTGCTGTTCCGCGCGTTCCAGAGAATCGAGTCTCGATGCCGTAGCCTGCGTTGACTGTCTGGTCTGGAGCAACGTGTTTTGCCGCTGTCGTTCGAGATTTCTGTACCGCCGTAGCTCGACTCCGCGATCATCTAGCTGCTGGGAGAGTTCGTGTCGTACGCTCAGGTGCTGTGATCGCTGAATCTCGATTCGCTCGGCGAGTTCCTCTACCTCTTGGGCTAGGGCACGATCTTGCCTGCTGACCAGGTACAAGTATTTGTACCTCGACAGCAAATCTCCGAATGACTCTGCTGCGAGCAGAACCTGGAATGCGTAGAGGGGTCCTCGCTTGTAGATCTCAGTCAGCCTTCGTTCGAGCACGGCGTTTGTTTCGGCGAGAGCGTCCTGTGCTAGCATCAGGTCCATGGTGACAGTGTCTAGCTGGCTCGTCATCGAGGCCATCTGTCGGTCGAGCTCGTTGACCACACGTTCTGTTACGTCCCGCTGCCTCTCGATGTTGCGGATTTCGCTGGTGAGGTCCCGAGCTCGGCCCCGAAGTCTCTCCAGTTCGTTTTGCAGCGACTCGCGTTCACGGCGAATCGAATCGAGGCGCGCTCGGTTGTCACGGATTCGACGGTCGATGTTCTGCTGGGCCTCCGCATGCTGGTATGCGACCGACAGGAGGAAGCCGGCGACAACGGCGACACCAACGCGGATCGCCACGGTCGCTTTGGGACTCATCCCGCCGTTACCCGACGCAGGTGTCGGGCAACGCTCACCGCGCTGGCTAGGAAACCGAGAGCGGTACCAAACAACACGAGAAGCATCGCTTGCCCGACGTTGAAGAATGACGTGGAGTAGATCTGATTGATTGCGGCGTATGCGGCGTAGTTCAACCCGATAGCGGTGATGCCGCCGAGCACGCCTTTGACGATGCCGTCGAGCAGGAACGGCCTACGGATGAATCCGTTCGTGGCACCCACGAGCCGCATGATCGCTATCTCTCTACTGCGGTGCAGCACAGTCATCCGTACGGTGGTGCCGATGATGATCACAGATGCAACCGCGAACGCTGCACCGATCACGAGTCCCACAACGGCGGCTATTCCCTGCAGTCTGTCGATCTTCTCAACCCATTCGCGCCCAAAGCGTACATCTTCTGCAAACCGGAACGACCCCAGCCATTCGGCTACCTGAGCAACGGTACCGGCATCGCGGTAGCCTTCAGACATCCTGACTTCGATAGATGCCGGAAGCGGGTTCTCTGCGAGGTCGTCATACACTTCCTGGAATTCGGTGAGATCCAGCCGGGCTCGAGCAAGGTTGTCATCCTCACTCACGTAGGTGGCTGATTCGACGCCTGGGAATGCTTCGATGTCGCCGAGTGCCACCGTTACGACCTCAACAGGAGTGCCCCGCATGAGGTAGGCGACAATTTCGACCCGCTCTTCCACGTCCTCGAGAGCAATTCTGATATTCAGCGCCACCAGACCGAACAGCCCTACGACAAACAACGCAAACGCAATGGTCGTAACGGACAATGCCGACAACACTGGAGCGCGCCGGAACGAAAGCAGTGTTTCTCGAATCACTAGCCTCATTGCACACCACCGCCCACGTTTTTCTCGTCTATCGCCGAGTCATACACAATGGCGCCGTTTTGTACCTCGATGCTGCGGGCAGCTTCGTGGCGCACAATGTTCAAATCGTGCGTCGCCATCAGCACTGCGGTTCCATTTGCATTGATGTCGCGTAAGAGCTGAACGACACCTCTAGTCGCACGGTCATCGAGGTTGCCGGTCGGTTCGTCCGCGAGCACCACCAGCGGATCGTTGACCAGGGCACGCGCAATTGCGACGCGTTGCTGTTCGCCGCCGGACAACTCACGGGGATAGGCTGTTGCCTTCGCCGCCAAACCCACCTGAGTCAGCACGCGCATGACCTTCGGTTGGATCAAATTCCGGCGTACCCCTGTTACCTCGAGTGCGAAGGCCACGTTTTCCTCGGCCGTGCGGTCTTCTAGGAGGCGGAAGTCCTGGAACACAATACCCAACCGCCGGCGGAGTTTGGGAATGTCGGAGCGCCTCATTCGCTCAGTGCTGAAGCCGGACACACGGACTTCGCCCGAGCTAGGTAGAGAGTCCGCATAGACGAGTCGAAGGATCGTCGATTTCCCCGCACCAGAATGTCCCGTGAGGAACACAAACTCACCCTTCGCGATATGGAAACTGACGTCGGTCAGCGCTAGCGAACCAGACTGAAAAGACTTGAATACTTTCTTGAAGCGAATCACGTATAGGTCAAGCTGATAGGGCTTTGAATTGATCTGCTTCCAGAGTGACCAGCCGCCGTGTCAACAGTTCATCTAGAAGCGGTTGCGCAGCTTCGGTAGTCAGAGCGAGGCGGTCCGCCACGTCTGATGCAGCCGCCACATCGGATTCCTGTACCGCGCCGAAAGCCCGACGCACCGGTTCGTCCAACGGTCCCAACACTTGCAGCGACCCATCCCGGCTTTGCGCAACTACCGACATACCGTGTCGTTCCAACACCATTTCAATTGACTCGCAGTGTGCCTCGGTTACACCACTGAGGACGAAATACTGTCCCTGGCCGTACTGCAACAACAGTTTCCCGACCACCTCGTCGGCGCACGAAATGTCGAGGCAACGCACAGCGCTGAAATCGATGACAACAGTGTTGCCATCCTCGGCTTGCGGCAGCATCTCCTCGACGCTCGAACGCACGGCCCGGCCGGTCGGGCGGGTCACGAGATCTCCATACCCGCAGCTGACTTTGTCTTGAAGTATCGTTCCTAGGTCGAATCTTGGCACGTCGTGTTCACTCGGGTTGCTGGGCAGGGATTATTTGAAGCATCTGACTCCCAGGGAAGTTAGGGAGTCCGTCGGCCAATGGGACCTCGTCGTCCCAAGTTGGCACGATCGCGATGCGTGCGGTGCCGCTTCGTATGCTTATTCTCCCATCCCAACGGCTGACATATCTTCTGATTCCGCCAAGCCCCTGCCCGCGGCCTGGATCTCGAAACCGGCTCACTCCTTGTATAAGTGCTGCCTCGAGGGCGGTGGCATCGCCCCACCGATCGCCGTATCGTCCCGCTTGGGTCGACTCAAGCGATCGCCGAAACCCAATACCCGCGTCGGCAACGGCGATGACCACAACACGACGTCCGAGTCGGCGACGCCAATCGTAAGTCTGCACTGCCACCCATCCCGACGTACCGGAATGCTCTACAATATTCTGACAAGCCTCTGAAAGCGCCATACCGAACCCCAAAGTCGCGCTCGTTTCGAGTCCCAGTTCACCCGCGAGGATTGCCGCCGCACGCTCCTGGATGGTGCCAACGACACCGTGCACGTCGTCTGCACCTCTGACCGGAGTGATTTCCAAGAGCACATCGGATGCCCCTCGCCCCCTGGCTTGAGGCACCTTGCCATGAATCTCAAACCACTCACTCGCGAATTCAAAGAAGCCCGTTCGGCTCCAGTAGTGGAGGGCGTCCCTGTCTGTTGGCACCGTGAGTTGGGGCTGCTGTCCCCTGCGCTCGACTGCGGCCTGACCGGCGACCAGCAATCCCAGAAGCCCGAATGGCGACGCCCACTTGACCGCGTGGGCATCAAACAAGAATCTCTCTTCGGATGGTTCGCTCAATTCGGCTGCGAACTGATCGAATGTACGCTCGTCGAAGCTGGTTGGCACATCGATCACTCGCGTCATTGGCGAATTATTCCCTTACGCAGATGATGGTGAAGCTCTGTCGCACCGCGAAACGAGAGGTTCGCTGCCGCGAGTGCATTGGCCTCCTTCAACGCCTCTTCTACTGGAATACCGCGTAAAAGATAAGACACAGTGGCTGCGCCGAAAACGTCTCCGCATCCCGTGGGGTCGAGGGGCTTCTCCACTGGCGTCGCGGGTACTCGACCAGAGCGTATCGGCGCAGATGGCCTGTCGGTCTCTGTCGGTCTCCGCTGGATTTCGAAATCGCCGGCGCAGCAATACTCGGCGCCTTCCTCGCCGAGTGTCACAATAATGAGACCAACACCAGACTCGAGAGCCAGCGCGGCGACGTCAACCGAGTTGCTGCCGACCAGAGCCATCTCATCCTCGTTGAGTTGGACGATGTCGAAACACGAGAACCACCCCGTCACGTCGCTCAGTGCTTGCGGGACCCGCACCCCGGAGCTGTCGACCCCGAGGAATAAGCTGTGGAGATCTGCGTAGATCGGGCCAGAAAACGTACTCCTCAGTTCACGCGCGGTGTCGAGCCGCATCTCGAAACCCGAGATGAAATTGATGTAGATAGCGTCCAGGTTTCTAACCAAAGGACCCAACTGTGACCATGTCCACGCGGCCACACCACCACTCATTTGCTCGGCGCAGCGTTCGAGGTTGTCGTAGTGCAGAGTGACGCGGTTTGTCGGCTGGGGAGCTTCGAAGAACCGGCAGGCGTCCGCGCTCCGTGTGAGTGCGCTCAGGAACTCGTTTGCGCGGGGCGCGAGGTCAGACCCCACCTTCACGAGAGGTACGATGCTCCACTGGCTTGGCAGGGCTGCCTCGAGGGCGGCGAGCGCGTAACTGATGCCGCCCCATTTTTCCACAGGTTCGAGCTCAGCACCCCGGCCATAGATGGTGTCCCACACCATCGTGCCGAGGACACCGAGTCTCTTCAATTCTCGGCTTCCGTCTGCGCCAGGAAGGACTTCACCGCACCATACACACCGGCAGTCCCGGTGAGTGCCCCAGGTACAATTCGGCACGCTTCAACCGAAGGTTTGAAAGCGCGGCGAACAACCTGGTGCCGAAGTGGCTCGAACAGATAGTCGCCGGTCAGAGTTACACCGCCGCATATGACGACTATGTCGGGGTTGAAGATGTTGACAAGGTTTGCGACGGCGCTGCCAAGAATGTGTGCGGTCTCTCGTATCACATCGACGCTGAAGTGGTCGCCGTTGAGTGCCGCCTCAGACACAGTCTTCGCCGTTATCGCTGTGAGGTCTCCATCTACGATGTCAACAAGGCTCGAACGTGCTCCCGCCTCTATACCTTCGACCGCGCGAGCCGCGATCGCTGGTCCTGCTGCATAGGCCTCGAGGCATCCGTAGTTCCCGCACTTGCAGCGACGGCCGTTAGTGTCGATGCTCGCGTGGCCGATTTCCCCCGCTGCGTCGCTCGAACCGTGAAAAAGCTCCCCGTCTATGACTATCCCTCCACCAATCCCGGTTCCAATGGTGAGGCCAACGACCACACGACCGCCGCGAGCAGCTCCGTGCCACCATTCGCCGTATACGGCGCAGTTCGCATCGTTCTCAAGGGTTGCCGGCAAACCCAGAACTTCGGCAACACCGTCACGCAACGGCATGCCGACCCAACCCAGATTGGGCGTGAGTAGTACTGTTCCAGATCGTCTGTCGAGCGGGCCGGGAGCGCCCATCCCAACTCCGACCACCTCGAACTTGCCTTCGCCGAGTTCCTCGTTTGTCAGATCGATGGATCGGCCGACCATCCGCAAAATCTGATCAAAGGTGTCCTGGGGTTCGTCGGACTTGTGGGTCCGTTCGGTGTTGACTCCGTGGATGGATGTGCCGTCTTCAGGCACAAGGCCGACAACGACGTTGGTGCCACCGATATCAACGCCCGCGATTAGCCTATTCATTGTGGAAAACACCGATACGGCTCTACGGAGTCTTTCTCAATCAACCTGAAGTACGGCAAGGAACGCCTCCTGGGGGATCTCGACGGTTCCCACCTGTTTCATGCGTTTTTTGCCTTCTCTTTGCTTCTCCAGAAGTTTGCGTTTTCTGGTGATGTCGCCACCATAACATTTTGCCGTGACGTTCTTCCTGAGTGGTTTCACGGTGGTACGGGCTATCACCCTGGTTCCGATCGATGCTTGTATCACAACCTCGAACAGTTGGCGGGGGATCAGTTCCTTGAGTTTGCCGGTCATCTTTCTGCCCCACGCCTGCGCCTTATCGCTGTGTATGATGATACTAAATGCGTCCACAGGATCGCCATTGATGAGCATGTCCAACCGGACCAAGTCGCTTTTCCGATACTCGGCGAATTCGTAGTCCATGCCGGCATACCCTCGCGACACTGTCTTCAGCCGGTCGTAGAAGTCGATGATGATCTCCGCGAGTGGGAATTCCCATTCGAGTTGAACGCGGACCGTGTCCAGGTAGCTCATCCCGATGTACTCGCCACGGCGCTCTTGCCCGAGGGTCATGATTGCACCGATATGATCAGAGGGTGTCGTGATGTGTGTCTTTACGTAGGGCTCATTGACACACTGTACCTTGGTCCCGGTCAACATCTTCGATGGGTTCTCGATCACCTCAACCGTGCCGTCAGTCTTGTGGACGTGGTACTCCACGTTTGGAACTGTGGTAATGAGATCGAGGTCGAATTCCCGCTCGAGCCGTTCCTGCACAATGTCCATATGAAGCAGGCCGAGGAATCCGCACCGGAAACCGAACCCCAGGGCAACAGAAGTCTCGGGTTCATAGTGGAGTGAGGCATCGTTGAGCTGGAGCCTCTCCAACGCGTCGCGTAGTTCCTCGTACTGGTTTGAGTCGGTGGGATACAGACCCGCAAAGACCATCGGGTGAGATTCACGGTATCCGGGAAGTTTTTCCGCCGCCGGTCGCTTGGCATCCAACACCGTATCGCCCACTCGCGTTTCGCGCACACCTCTGACGTTTGCAACCAGGTACCCGACCTGCCCCGCTCTGAGCTCGTCTGTCTTCCTCTGGTCGAGCTGCATGTACCCGACTTCTACGACCTCATAGCGGTCACCGGAATGTGAGCCAAAGCATATAACGGTTCCCCGCGCGACACTGCCATCGACCACGCGGATCGAGGGGATCGCACCGCGATATCTGTCGTAGTATGTGTCGAAAATCAGTGCGCGGAGTGGAGCATCGGGATCGCCCGTGGGCGGAGGCACGCGTTCGACGATCGTGTTGAGCAGATTACGCATGCCGGTTCCTTCCTTGGCCGACACTCGCAGGATCTCCTCGTCGCCAACGCCAAGCAGATCCTGAAGCTCCTCAGACCGCCTGTCGGGTTCTGCGGCCGGGAGGTCGATCTTGTTCAAAACAGGGACGATCTCCAACCCCGCCTCCATTGCGAGGAAGAGATTGCTCACCGTCTGTGCTTCGATACCCTGACTCGCGTCGACGACCAGGAGTGCACCTTCGCACGCATTCAGCGATCGCGAAACCTCATAGGTGAAGTCGACGTGTCCCGGCGTGTCGATCAGGCATAGTTCGTACTCCGTCCCGTCGATTTCATATGCCATCCGCACGGCATTCAGCTTGATCGTGATGCCACGCTCGCGCTCCAGGTCCATGGTGTCCAGAACCTGGGCCCGCATGCGGCGCTGTTCCAGCGTGCCCGTCAGCTCAATGAGCCTGTCGGCGATCGTGGACTTGCCGTGGTCGATGTGCGCAACTATGCAGAAGTTGCGAATGTCTTTCTGACGCATCGGAGGAATATAAGGAGGGGAGAGGAGGGTCGATCGCAGATTCTAGAATTCAGATTGCAGATTTGTGGTGCGAAGGTAGCCTTCGGCACCACAGCCTGCATTACAGCAAGTCTGAAATCTCAAATCGTTTCGATCTGCAATCTGAAATCCTCACCCCGTCTGCTTCCACTTGGGCCTCTCGGGATTGTTTGCTATCTCGAGGCTCAGGTAGAACATCAACTTCACGATGCGTGTGGCTTTATCGGTATCTACCTTCTCGATTTCGTCATTTACACCGTGGTAGTCTTCATGGGTGCCGTTGAAAAAGAACAGAACCGGTACGCCTTTCTCGGCGAAGTTGTAGTGATCCGAACGGTAGTAGAACCGCTCCTCCGGCCAGATGTCGTCGATCGCCGTCATGTTCAGTTCGGGATGTTCCGCGTTAACCCTGTCCAGCGTCTCGCCGAGATCCGAGAATTCCTTTCCAATGGCCACGATTGTATCGGTCCAGTTCCGGCCGATCATGTCGGTGTTCACGTCCGCCACAATCTGAGTGATCGGAACCGAGGGGTTCTCTGAGTAGTACTCGCTGCCCCACAACCCCTTCTCTTCGCCGCTGACAGCTAGGAAGATCATCGAACGCTTGGGACGCGGGTTCATCATTGCGAAAGCTTCAGCAGCCTCGATAACCGCAGCCGTCCCAGATGCATTGTCGTCAGCCCCGTTCATTATGCTGTCGCCATCGACAGGGCGACCGACGCCAATGTGATCCATGTGAGCGCTCAGCACGATGTATTCGTCTTTGAGTACCGGGTCGCTTCCTTCGAGGATGCCAACAACGTTGGGCGCTGATTGCGGTCGTGTCTCGAGTGTTGCCCGGACATTCATCTTTAGGTCATCGAGTGTGCGAACCATGGGATCACCTTCCCAGGACGGTCGTAACCCGTGCGACTCGAGTAAAGGCTCTGCAGTCGACAGCAGGGTGAAAAGCAGGGGCGGCTCTTGCGATATCTCCGTCGCCGCCCCCAGGCTCACTTGCGGTCGATTCTGACTGCCGCTGATGTATCCCCACCACCTCTCCGGAAGATTCGTGGCTGTGATGACTACCGCTGGATTACCGTCCTGCACGGCTGCCATGAGTTGTTGGCTCGGCGCAGCTAGTCCTCTGCCACCCCATTCTGCCACAACCAGGACAATGGCTCCCTCCACCTGTATCGGCTCCGATGGCTCACCGCCTCCAGTCACTACCACCAGCGGGCCCGAGACATCGACGGCCCCACCCGACATCTGAGCCACGTCAGTGCCGGGTCGCCAACCGGCTGTTCCCGAGATCTCCACGGCCAAAGTACGCCGCATTTCCGTGAGCGGGTAATGCTGAATGTAGTTGCCGTCTTCCGCTCCCGGTTTGAGTCCAATGCGTCTGAATTCGGCGGCAACGTACTCGGCAGTCAGATCTAGTTCGGGGCTGGGTGTGTCACGACCGAGCATCGAGTCGTGCGCCATCACCTCGATATGCCTGTACATATCTTCCTGCGATATGGAGTTGACGGCTTCGTCTACCGTCTGAGCAACAGCCATCGCGGGCCACGCGGCGCATACCAAAGCCAAAACGAAACGTTTCATTTTGTGCTTCTCCAGATTTCTAGTCGGGGTGCAAGATACACTGATTGGGACTCGGAAGGGGGAGCTACCCTCGGAAGCCCGGCAAGTTCCAGCCGGTTGTCGAACGCGATGTATCGGGCTTGACCTTCCTTCGCGTGCCGGAAGTGTCGGGCTTCGTCTTCTTGCGTCGCACAAGCCGTGTTTGAGGTCGTGTCGCGGAAGTGAGACCGCGGATTCGAGGCAACGGGTTGTCACCGTGCAAGGCGCGCGGCTGTGTCAAACGACGGAGATCGTCTTCGTCGACAGTCTTCCTGTGCCCCAATGGAGCCGGGACCGCGCCAATACCTCCGACCTCTCGGGAGGTGACACCTTTTTCAGCAACCGATTCCGCGGCATCTCGTGCAGGCCGCGCGGCCCCCACGGATAAGAATGGATCGCCGGTTGATCGCGCTCTGAATAGGAACTGAGGTGCAATCTGGTGGGGTCGCGACAACACGACCCTGGTTGGGGAGTAGCCACCGGCGGAGAGATATGCGGAGTCGTCGTAGCGCACAATCCGATAGCGCGAGCACTCCCGCTGGTATGGATTCCATGCGGGGAATCGCACAAAGCTGTGACACTCGTAGCAGAGAAACCGGGGATACGAGAACCGTTCTTCCACGTGGTATTCGTAAACGTCGTATGAGTAGTCGTTGTCTTCCGCGTCGGGCACCACACGATCCATCAGTTTCGTCAGGGCTCCAAATGGGTCACCAATCACTCTGCCTCGATACGCGATGTTCGAATAGTCCCAGTAGTCGCCGTTTGCAAGGCCATGGAGATCGAACGGCAAAACGCTGGCAATAGCGAATATGTATCCCCGGCCCGGGTAGTCGTCGACCGCGAACGCACAGTCAGTTTCGTCGCAGACAGGGCTTCTGACTTCAACCATACGTCCGGATTGAATGTAGTTGTCGTGCCATGGGCGCTCCGGGTAGAGCATACGGACACGCCCGTCGGTGTCGATTCTGAGGACCGAAACGTGAGCATTCTTTGAAGTTCCAAACCAAACGCGCATTCGGTCGCCACGGCTCACGACCTCGTCACTGGTGCTGAGCACAACCAGGGGGGCGGTGTCCAAAACGCGCACCTCCGGTGCGGCTCGGGAGTCTTGTCCGAGCAAACATACTACGTGAATGAGCGATAGCAGGATCGCAACTATCGCCTCGCGCATTACTAACCTCCTGCCTTACCCGACCGTCCGTCGGTACCGTCTGAACTCGATGATTGCACACTACATGCCACCTGGAGAGGATATGCTATCTTATTGTATGACAACGACTTCCGATGGTTTGGTCCAAACGCATCGGCCATTCTGCGTCCAATCGGGATGACAGTGGTTCCCATGTTAGACTTAAGTGGTCGAAACAACACGAGATTTGGAGACAGTCTGTTGCCAGAGCCGCAGGGAAAACGCATTGATCTGCTCGACCCGTTTGTGGTCGCTCAACTGGGGGGCATTGAGCTGGTCGCTCGCGGGATTGTCGAGGGGTTTCTGGCCGGTTCGCATAAGTCACCCTTCCCCGGTTTTTCCGTAGAGTTCACGGAAGATCGTCCATACCAACCTGGCGACGAGTTGCGCTACTTGGACTGGAAGATGTTGGCCCGTTCCGACAGGTTGTTCGTGAAGCAGTTCGAAGAAGAGACGAACCTGAGGGCCATGTTGGTGCTGGATATCAGTGCATCAATGGACTGGTCCGGTGCCGAGCACAGGCTCAGCAAGCTCTCTTATGCCAAACAACTAGTAGCCGCTATCTCACTCGTCTTGTTGCGGCAACGGGATGCAACCGGACTCATAGCCTTTGACGATGAGGTTCGTTCCGTCGTACGTGCTGGGGCTAGGTCGAATCACTGGTGGACGCTTGCGCGGGTGGTGCAGGAGATCACTCCGGGGCGCGGTACTGCGGCCGAACCGGCGTTGCGCCAGGTAACGGATTTGCTGCGGCGTCGCGGACTTGTAGTGTTTGTGTCCGATTTGCTGTTCGACAGCCGTCTTGTTCTCAGGGCCCTTCACTTTCTGAGGCACCGAGGTCACCAGGTGATCGTGCTCCACATCATGGACCCGGCTGAGTTGAATTTGGAGGGGCCGCCCGAAGCACGCTTCGAGGATCCAGAGTCGGGGACATTCGTGACTGCGCGACCGAGAGAATTGCGCGCGGTCTATGAAGAAACGGTGCACAACACCATTGAGTCCTGGCGGTCCGACTGCCGCAGCGGCGGTATTCACTACCATCACGTACTCACGAACACGCCATTCGGCCAAGTGTTGCGCCGGGTGGCGGCACGACGGTCACAGCTCGCGTGATTGGATTCCTACAGCCCCTAGCGTTGCTGGCGCTGGTTGCAGCTGCAATACCCGCGTTGCTGCACCTCTTAGGGAGGCGACTACCTCCCACCGTGGTCTTTCCTGCCGTGAAATATTTGACTGCCACAGAACGTGAGCATTCCAGAAGGTTGCGATTCAGGAATCTCCTGCTGTTGATCCTGAGGACTGCGGTGATTGTCTGTATCGTGTTGGCGGCCTCGAGACCTTTTGTCAGGACTGGCACTGGCGTTGCTCACCCGCCGACAGCGGTCGCGCTGGTTGTGGACAATTCGCTTTCGTCAGCAGCGGTCTTGGAGGGGCACCGCACGCTCGATACTATCATCGCCACGGCAAGGCAAGTGATCGCCCGAACTGCCACCGGAGACAGGCTGTGGCTGGTACTCGCCGACGGCCTCCCGTTGAGGAAGACGAGGCTCGAGGCAATCGAAGTGCTGGACTCGTTGGAGCCGTCCAATATGCGCCTGGATTTGGGGACCGCCGCTCGAGCAGCCGCCCGGGCCATACTTGAGGATCCGCTTCCCAACGGTCCTGTCGTGGTCGTTAGTGATCTACAGGCAACCGCATTCTCGCCGGGCGAGTCTCCCGCCACGAGAGTGCTTTTGTGGGCACCTCCAGCCAGGCCGAAAAACAGATGGCTCGATTCAGTCTATTCCCAACCCGAGATCTGGACGCCCACAGGTAGTGTTGTTGCGGTTGTGGGTGGCTCATCCGAGCGCCCGGTCACGCTCCGGCTCCGAGCCGAAGGTATGGAGCTGGCCAGGGCACTGGCATCTCCGGGTGACCGCGTGGTGCTTTCCGGGGCTCTGCGGAATCCCGGCTGGACCGTTGCATCGGTGGAGCTCGACTCGGATGAGATGCGCGCTGACGACATCAGAAAAATCGCGCTGCTGAGAGCTGAGCCCGTTGCGGTCGCGATGGCGACGGAAGTCGGTGATTTTCTGGTGGAGGCCGTGTCGGTACTGCAGCAAGGTGGGCGTGCCACCTCGGGTGACCGGGTCTCACTGGGGCATTTCGCTCAGGCGGGGACTTCGGTGGTTTTCCCTCCCTCCGACCCAGCGATGGTCGGCGCGTTGAACCGCACTTTGAATATGCGCGGTGTAACTTGGGAGTTTCGAGACGTGAGACAGGGAGAATGGACGCTCTCCGATCAGTCCGGGATCGCAGACGGCATTGAAGTCTATAGACGATACGGCCTGAGCGGCACGGGTGATATCTTCGCGGACATAGACGGTGAACCCTGGCTGGTACGTAGTGGTAACGTGGTATTGGTTGCAAGCAGGCTGGAACCGGAATGGACGCGTCTTCCGGTGAGTGCCTTCTTCGTGCCGTTCGTCGACTATCTGATCAACCGGATTGCGGCTGAGGAAAGCTGGATTGTTACGGCGAGCCCTGGTGATGTGGTTGAGCTTCCTGCGACTGCTCGGACGATGGACGGCACGCAGTCCGCACCAGTTACCGCTGTGCCGGGCAACCATCGCATTGTGGCTCCACTACACACCGGTGTCTATTTCCTCCATAGCGCCAGCAGTGATACCGTGGGAGCGCTGGAAGTGTTCAGCGACGTGCGGGAATCCCAGCTTCAGGTAGCCGACGAAAACCAGGTACGCACCGTATTCGGCGATGATGCCCGCGTCCTTGAATCGGACCAGTTGTTGAGTTCACTCTTCAGCGGCGAAGGCCGTATCAACGTCGCCAGCCTGTTCTTGATGCTGGCGTTGGCAGCGGCTGTGGGAGAATTCCTGGTGGCGAGTTCCGGAGGACGGAAAAGGACGGCAGTGTAGTGTTGCCCAACCTGATAGCGACGTTTCGTGCCAATCCGGTCGTGCGCGCCCTCGAGCAGTCGCTACCCAGAAAACGGGAAACGTTGGACGTGACCGGTCTTCCAGGGTCGAGCGCAGCAGTGCTCATGACGATCCTGCACGAAGATCTAGCGCAGCGTGTTCTCGTACTCGTTGCCGCAAACCCGACCGAAGCTGAGATGTGGCATGAGGATTTGAACGTCCTGCTCGGGGAGGGTGTGCGTCTCTATCCGCAAAGAGAAGCGCTCGGTGAGGAGGAGCCTCACTTCGAGATAGCTGGAGAACGTGTGGAGACCATCGATGCCGTCCTGACCGGCAACGTCAGGGTGTTGGTCACCACACTCATTGCCACGGTGGAACTCACACGCATGGCTGGAGCTGTCGAGACGAGTCGCATTCACTGCCACAACGGCATGCGACTTCGGCTCGCGGATTTCGTTGCCCAGCTCGAGACGATGGGATACGAGCGGCGTCCGTCCACGTTGGACGTTGCCCAATTTGCTGTGCGCGGCGGCATCGTAGACGTCTACGGATTCGGTATGGCGGCTCCGGCCCGGATCGAGTGGTGGGGTGACGAGGTAGCTTCGATCAGAGAGTTCGACCTCGACAGTCAGAGGTCAGAAAGATCACTGGATTCAGTGACGATCCTTCCGGTCCATCCAAATGCAGCGGAGGCGGGACAAGCGGGAGGAGTGGGGGGGGAGGAATACCGCCCTACCGCCCTACCGCCCTACCGCCTGGAAGGGGGAGGTGAGGGGGGCCGCAAATCACTCCTCGATCTCCTGCCACCCGATACCCTCTTTGTCTTGACACCAGACGTGGACACGTCTGAAGTCAAACGAAGCTGGGACGATGCTGAACGGCACTTGGACATAGCTCGACGGCGCGGTGAGGACGTTCCTGGGAGAGAGGCAGTGTTTTACTCGCCTGAAGTATGGGTGGATCGCTGGACGCAGTTTGGGCGCATCAACCTGATGGAGTCTGCCAAGCTCGATTTTGGCTTGACGGATCCACCTGAAATCCGGCGTGACATGAAGCGGCTCTCCCGCATTGTGAGATCAGGCCCAACACTCATTCTCTGTGACAACGAAGGGCAGCTCGAGCGTCTCGAAGAGTTGCTCTCGGAGAGCGACGTACCAGGTGAACGCTTGCCAACCAATGTCACCCTCGCATTGGGGTCTCTGCACGGCGGGTTTGTCCTATCGGGCCTCTCAGTCTTTACGGATCATGAAATCTTCCGACGTGCTCGCAGGGTACGACGACTGCGCAAGTATCGGCAGGCGACCGAACCGGCCGTCGGTGCTCTATCTCCCGGTGATTTTGTGGTGCACCTCGAACACGGCATAGGCATCTACCGTGGCATACAGGTTATAAGTGTCGGTGAGGGAGCGACGATGGAAGTGATCGTGCTCGAGTACGAAGGGGGGGACAAGTTGAATGTCCCCCTATATGGACTCGACCAAATCGAGCCGTACCGAATCGGAGCCGACAGTGAAACAAGCCCAGCACCTCGAATCGACAAGCTTGGAGGTGCGCGGTGGCGCAAACAGCGAGCGAAAACCGAGCGATCGATTCGCAAGTTGGCTGCTGAGCTGCTGGAGCTGTATGCAAAGCGATCGATAACCAGTGGAATCCCTTACCCACCCGACACACGCTGGCAGAAAGAGTTGGAGTCGTCGTTCCTTTACGAAGACACCCCCGATCAGCGCAAAGCGACCGAAGAAGCCAAACGCGATATGGAACGACCGCAGCCGGCTGACCGACTAGTAGTTGGAGATGTCGGTTACGGCAAGACAGAGGTGGCGGTCCGCTGCGCGTTCAAGGCTGTGCAGGCTGGAAAGCAGGTGGCGGTACTCGTTCCAACCACGATCCTCGCCGAACAACACGGACGCACGTTTCGAGAGAGGCTTGCGGAGTACCCTGTGAGAGTGGAAGTGCTGTCGAGATTTAGGACGCCGGCAGAGCAGAAGAATGTGCTTCACGGCCTGAGCCAAGGGACCGTGGACATTGTCGTTGGAACCCATCGGGTGCTCTCGAAGGACGTTGATTTCAAGGAACTGGGCTTGCTGATTGTCGACGAAGAGCATCGGTTCGGCGTGAAACACAAAGAACGGCTGAAGGCGCTCAGGTTGGAAGTGGATGTGATAACCATGACCGCCACGCCGATTCCGCGCACCCTGCACTTGGCCCTTTCAGGATTGAGGGACCTGACGGTGATGGAGACAGCACCGCGCGATCGATCCCCAGTACTCACATTCGTGGAACCGTGGGATGACGGCCTGCTGGAAGAGGTCTTGGCACGCGAACTCGACAGGGGTGGTCAGGTGTTCTTCGTCCACAATCGTGTAGAGACGATCGACACGATTGCAGAACGAGTTAGGCGGTTGGTCCCGACGTCCAGAGCAACGGTCGGAGTGGCTCATGGGCAGATGCGCGAGCGCGAGCTAGATGCCGTGATGCGGAAGTTCGTGGGTGGAGAAATAGACGTGTTGGTGTCGACCATGATCGTCGAATCCGGCCTGGACGTCCCCAATGCCAACACGATGATCGTCCACCAAGCGCAGAACTTCGGACTGGCGCAGCTCTATCAACTGAGAGGCCGCGTCGGACGCGGGCACCGCCGGGCCTACTGCTACCTCATCGTTCCAGACAATGTTCATCCCGATGGAGAGCGCCGTCTCAAGGTTCTGGAGCACCATACTGAACTCGGCTCCGGTTACCGCATTGCGCTGCGAGATCTCGAATTGCGCGGGGCGGGAAATCTCCTGGGCGCCGAACAGTCTGGCTACGCGCACGCCGTGGGATTCGATCTGTTCCTACGCTGGTTGAACGAGACGGTTCAATCAATGAAGGGTGACAGTCGCGATGAGGAACTCCCGGCACCCGAGGTGATTTTCGATGCGCCGGCCTATCTGCCTGATTCGTATGTCCCAGATGACGATGCGAAGCTCGAGTTCTACCGGCGGCTGGCGCGGGCAAGTACCGTTGGTGAAATTCAATGGTTACGGGAAGAACTGACGGATCGTTTCGGACCTCTGCCCGAGCATGCCAATCGAATCCTCGTCGTCTCAGAGTTGCGCGCCCTGGGAGCCAGATTGGGACTCGAGACGATCATTGTCCGGGGTGATGCAGCGCGGTTGAGATTTCGTGCGGGCGCAGCTCCAAAGCTCATGAGGCTGTCAGCTGCCTCGGACGAGGTCCAGTTCGCTGCGGACGTGAGGCGGACGGTGCCGCTCTCGCTCAAGCTGCACCGTCTCGGCGGAATACCGATTGATACAGGCCTAGTGCGGGTACTCTCCATCGCACTCGGAGATGAGGAGGCTGGGGCGGGGAATGCCGAGATTCGGAACAAACAGAGGCAGTAGAGGTACCGTCTCTTAACAGTACTGCTTTTTCCTTACGATCAATCTTTGTGTATTGACCGACTGAGAGCCCCGCGAGACAGCACCTGTGGGGAGGGGAGGTAAAGGGATTGGAAGTGTTTATTAGACATTTGCGATTGGTGTCGGTCTTGTCGCTGGCAATCTACTGTCCTGCGGTTGGCCAGGACTTGCTTCGTGTGCCGGTTGACGGGATAGTGGCTATTGTCGGCGATACTCCGATACCGGCGTCGCGAGTCACCGAGGAGATCCAAACCTTCCGCGCGCAGGGCGGTGTCATTCCGACTGACCCCGAGGGTTTGGTCGCCCTTCGCCGCCAAATTCTCGAGGGCTTGATCGACGATGAGCTGATCGTTCAGGCGGCGGAACGCGATACGATGATTGTCGTGACGGAAGAAGAAGTACAGGCTGCTGTCGACGACGCGATGCAGAGAATCCGCAGCGGCTTCAACTCCCAAGAGGAACTAGAGCGCGACCTCCGGACTGCAGGGTTCAAGTCGCTCGAGGACTACCGGCTATATCGGTTTGAGAGGCAGCGGCGGGAGATGCTGCGGGCTGCGCTGCTGCAGCAGCTCAGACAGATGGGAGAGCTGAGGCCCCTGCCCCCGACCGAAGATGAGATGCGTGCTGCGTTCGATGCTTCACGTGATCGGCATCCGCGAAGGCCTGCCACGGTCTCTTTTCGACAGATCGTTGTCGCCACGCAGCCCGACAGCGTCGCGCTCCGCGAGGCGTACGGTCGTGCGGATTCGCTACGGGCTCGGTTGTTGGACGGCGAAGACTTCGCTGCCCTGGCACAATCACATTCCGACGACATCGGTACCAAGGAGCAAGGTGGCAATCTCGGCTGGGTGAGACGCGGTCAGGGATTGGTGCGCGAGTTCGAAGACGCGGCCTTCAGGATCCAACCAGGCGCTTACTCGCCCCCGGTATACACGCCCTTCGGGTTTCACATCATTCAGGTACAGCGTGCCGAGCCGGCATCAGTCCAGGTGCGCCACATCTTGGTCTCCCCTGGTTTCACAGATGAGAATCGAGAAGTTGCCAGAAGCCGCGCGGATAGTGTGATGCAGATGCTACGTGACGGGGTTCCGTTCGATTCGTTGGCAGGATTGTATCACGACCGCACTGAAGAACGCCTTGCCGAAGATCTCCCGGTAGACGGGTTGCCGGAGGCATACCGGGAGCCCTTGAATGGAGTGCAGCCGGGAGACATTGTCGGGCCGGTCCCGTTGGATCGTGGAAACGGGCGCACGCTGTACGCGGTGATAATCTTCTTGGAAGAACGTCCTGAGGGTCCTGCTGCTTTCGAAGATCTGCGCAACCAAATCAGGGACAGCCTCGCGGAGGAAAACGCCATCACACGTTACGTCGAGACACTCCGCGCAGCCACTTACATCGAAATCCGGATCGGAGGGTCGTGAGCCCACGCGTCTTGATAACGGTGGGTGATCCGCGCGGTATCGGACCGGAGGTGGTCTCGAAAGCTTTGGAGGATCCGCCGGCCGGCGCTGATTACGTGGTTGTGGGACCGGAGCAATGTGTCTCGGGGCTGCCGTGTGAGACGATGATTGTCGGGGAGCGGGGAGCAGGGAGCAGGGATGCACCCAATCGCTCCCCGCTCTCCGCTCCCCGCTCCCCCATCCTTGCCGGTCGTCTAGTCGGTCTTCAAGTAGAGCGCGCAGCCTCACTCGCGCTCGCCGGTGAAGTCGATGCAATCGTGACGGGGCCGGCGGAGAAGAAGGCATTTCAGGCGGCGGGCTATCGGTATCCAGGTCATACCGAGTGGCTCGGCGAACTCGCCGGTGGTGTCGAGACGTCGATGATGCTCGTGGCAGATAGGCTCAGGGTAGTCTTGATCACCACACATATCGCTCTCCGTGACGTGCCGGATGCGGTCACGAGAGAAGAGATTCTGCGCGCCGCGCGGCACACAGATCGTGCACTTCGCGAATGGTGGGGCATACAAGAGCCTCGCATCGCACTCTGCGGGTTGAACCCCCACGTCGGCGATGGAGGGCTGTTCGGGGCTGAGGACGACGAAGTGTTGGCACCAGCGGCTCGTGAGATTGGGGCAGCAGGCCCATTGCCGGCCGACACAGTCTTTGTGAAGGCACTGCGCGGGGATTTTGATGCCGTGTTGGTCCCGTATCATGATGTGGGTATGACTGCTGTGAAAATCGCCGGGTTTGGAAGCGGAGTGAACGTAACGCTTGGGCTTCCGTTCATTCGCACTTCGCCAGATCACGGAACAGCATTGGATATAGCAGGGAAGGGAATTGCAGATCCTGGGTCTATGCGGCAGGCAATTGCGCTGGCGGTAGAGCTAGCCAGTCTGCGCTTGGGCTAGTCAACCTTAGGCACGTCCTCCAGGGCTATTAGCTTGACCTTGTCGACGCGCAGCCGGTCCATCTCGAGCACCTCGACCACGACGCCGTCCTGCTGAACCTGGTCGCCCTTGTGCGGTAGCCGGCCCAACGCACCAAAAACCAATCCGCCGATTGTCTGGTGCTCGCCTCCGTTGATGGAGAGGTCGAGCTGTTTGTTCAACACCTCGATTTCTGCATCGCCGGCCACAGTGGCGCCGTCCTTCCCGGCAACAGGCAGCGGGTCGACCTCGTCGTATTCGTCGTATATCTCTCCGGCGATCCCCTCTATGAGGTCTTCCATCGTTACTACGCCGGCGGTTCCGCCAAACTCGTCCAGCACGATTGCCATCTGAGCCTTCAATCGCTGCATGTCAGTGAGCACGTCTTCTACTTCACGCGTACCAGGAAGGAAAATGGGCTGACGCATGACCGTCATGACCGAATCATCTCCACGCTCTCGCAGTGCGCCGAGGATCTCCTTCGCGTGAA
>Ga0180432_10004004_pt1 | contig 20596 bp, 15 predicted proteins | sample SS_ome_10_FD_132414 | JGI IMG/M metagenome (GOLD analysis project Ga0180432, IMG submission 132414) | Hypersaline lake sediment archaeal communities from the Salton Sea, California, USA - SS_1_MS_2 metaG | ecosystem: Environmental > Aquatic > Non-marine Saline and Alkaline > Hypersaline >...
CTGTTGCAGGACCAACTTCGCCCTTTGGGTCTTCCGCGGCATATTGATTCCCTCCAATCGCTTTGGAACCAATATACCACGAAAGCCTATCTATGTAAACTAGTTAACGGAACGTTATACTAGCCAGCGCAACTGCGCTCGTCAGCTATCAGCTTCTTGGCCCTGCCGGCGCGCTTGATCCCGCCGCGCTCCACCACCTCTACTTCTGGCTCCAGCATCAGACCAGCCTGGACACTCCTGGCAATCTCGGGAATGCCCAGCACTGCCTCTGCCGCCTCAACGCCGGCTGCTGCCCGGGGCCTGATCAGTTCCACTCTCGAGACCAGCCGTTCCTTGCCATCCCCTTCCACCAGCGAGCATTGATAGGAGATCAGGTCCGTCAGTCTGTGCAGCGCCTCGTCAAGCACACCAGGGTATATCTCCTCCCCGCTTCGCAGCCTGATGATGGAGTCCTTCCTCTTCACCAGCGGCCCTATGCGCTGCAGCACGCTTGCCCCACAACCGCATCCACCTTCCAGCAGCCGACCCAAGTCGCCCGTCCTGTAGCGAACCAACGGCATGGCATGCCTGTTCAAGGTCGTCAGCACCAGCTCTCCCTCTTCTCCGGCACTCACAGGAACTCCAGTCGAGGGATCGATCACCTCCAGCAGCAAGTCAGCCTCGTTGAAATGGTATCCATGGTGCGCCTCGCACTCGATCCCACCCGCCCAGCCCATCTCGGTCATGCCATAGTGAGTGAAGACCTCGGCCTTCCACAACTGACTCAAGCTCTCCCGCATTGCGGCAGGAACGTATTCGGAGGTTATGAAGATAACCCTGACACCCAGCGCACTCAAGTCGCGCTCCTCGCTGCCTTCCTGGCTCAACCGATACACCCGGGATACCGGGCCGAAGACGATGTCGGGGCGAACCTGCTCAATTCGCTCCAACTGTTGCGCACTATCCAGGGCTAGGTCGCCTAGAAGAGGCACAGCGCCAACCCCCCGGACTCCCTTTTCCAGCATCTTCTGCTGGCTCTCGGGCTTGCCGTTCGGCAGTATTATGTAAGCCCTAAAACCCTCCCCGGCTATACTGGCGCTGATCGCCACAGACTTCATGGCAGCACCCATATAGTCGGCTATCCTGTCCAGGTCTGCCTCGGCGAAAAAGACCAGCTTGGGAGCCCCCGATGTACCTCCAGTGTATAAGCTGAATACGCGCTTGACCCGGCTCAGAGACATGCAGGGGACCTTGTACGGCTGCCGCTTCAGGTCCTCTGCCGTCGTGAAAGGCAGGAGAGCCAGGTCATTGAGCCCGCGCAAGTCATCGGGACTGACTCCGCTCGCCGCAAAGAGGTGCTTATAGAAGGGGCTCTCCTGAACCACATAGTCCAGGGTCTCTTTCAGCCTGGCCAGCTTATACTCCCGGATGTCCGAGCACCCTCCCATCCGCTCCTGTATCCATCCTTCAAGAAACATGCTGTCGCCGCCTCGCTTCGTCCGTCAATCTCACTCCATCCGAACTGGTCACGTAGTAAGCACAGAAAGGCACAACCCGGCCATCCCATGCAGCTAGATGGGTGCAGCATCTCGTCAGCCTGTCGAGGTCCAGGTTCCATATATCCTGAAAAGGCATGCACGTGACCGACAGGTAGTGGGTCCTGGCCCGCTCGAAGAAGCTCTGCCACGACCCCGGCCTGGCCTCGACACGTCCCTGTGGGGTCTCCACATACCGCCACTTCTGCGTCACGTAGTGCCTTGCCTGCTCGTACGGCTGCTTCTTCATCTGACCCATGCCTCCCAGGCCATCCGGCGGACGGTCAAACCTGGTCATGGCCACCAATTCGTCCTCCTCGTTCAGAACAAACAGACCACCGAAAGCACAATACGACTCTTTGCGGCGGCGCGGGGCGAAGTCGAGTGACTTCATCTCCCCACCTGTCTGCTCCTCGATGGCTGCCAGCACATCAGGGATCGTCAACCTCACATCATCGTCAGGACAGGAAGGATACCTGCCGAAGTAGCTGATGGGCTGGAGATGCAACCCCTTCACCACAGGGACCCAAGACTTGGCCAGCCTCATCATGTCCCCCACCTGGTGCAGGTTCACTCCAGGGACCAGTACCGGGACCAGCAGCACGCCAATGCCGACCTCAGCACAGTTCTCAATAGCCTTGAGCTTGACAGAAAACATGCCTCTTCCGCGCATCCGCACATAAACGTCGTCGGTTAAGCCATCAAACTGGAGATAGATAATGCTTGCTCCCGCCGCTTTCAGCGCTCGGAGATACTCAATGTCCTCGGATATCCTCAGGCCGTTGGTGTTGACCTGGATGTGATTGAAGCCCATCTCCTTGCCCATGGCCACAATCCGAGGAAGATCATCGCGGACCGTCGGCTCACCACCGGATAACTGGACCGGACACGATGGCCCAGCGGAACGCAGTATCGTCTTGTACACTGCGCGGATATCCTCCAGAGCCGGCGTATCTCCATCCCGCTCGCCTGCACTGGCAAAACACACAGGGCACCTGAGATTGCACTCCAGGGTCACTTCCATGATTGCCACGCAAGTCTCGGCCTTGTGGGCCGGGCAGAGACCGCAATCGTAGGGACAACCCTCTCGGGAAGCCGTGAGCCTCACTGCGGGGCTTCCCAGGTCCACTCCGCTCGCACCCCAACGCTCATAGGAGTCAGCGCCCCGCCATATGAGTGCACGGTACTCACCGTGCTGCGCGCAGGTCTTCTCCAGGTACACGTTGCCGTGCTCTGAGACCTTCCTGGCATGAACCCTCTCCAGGCAAACAGGGCAGAGGCTGGCTGTCTCTCCCAGGATATCACTCATTTCCACCGCCCCGGGGCTTGGTCGCAATCATCACTGCATAGCCAGGCCGCCCCCGCTTGAACATCTCTCTCCATTCAGATGCATTGGACCCTCCCGAAGCATCCAGAAAACGCTCCGTATTGCCAAAGGCCTCGATCACCTGCCACGCTGCCCTCACTAGTTCCCTTGAATGGTCTTCCACATAGGGGCGCTCGAAACCCACCGTCTCGAATAAACCGAGATACTGGTCCAATCTCATTGCCCCTGCAATGCATGCTGCGAAGGCAACCCCGCCGGCGGGGCATCCAGATACCTCTCCCCTCAGGTATACGTCCGACATAGCGAGCCTGCCCCCGGGTCGCAACACCCTCCACTGCTCCCATAGGGCCGTCTCCTTGTCCTCCAGCAGAGAGAAAGAGCACTCAGATATCACAGCATCAAAGACGCCAGCCATGAAGGGCAATGCTTCTGAATCACCGATCACCGTGTCCGCCTGGCCTTCGATCCTGGAAACAAGCATTCGAGAGCGGTCAAGACCAACAGCGCGGCAGCCATACTGCTGGCTCAGTAGGATTACCGTGGTACCCAGCCCGCAGGCAACATCGAGTACCCGCCCCCCATCCGCTAGCCCCGCCAACTCGGCCATCCTCTTCGTCAGGTCGAGCCCCCCCGGGCGCATGGCAGAACCCAGAGCATGATCCACCACGCCCGACTCGTAGAAGCCTACGACCGGGTCCTTCATCAGAACTTGGCCTCGATCTCCTGCTCACCCGGCACTATGACCTCGACTACCAGTTGCTCAGGGAGGTATGCAGCACCACATTTGGGGCACTTGAATCCTTCAACGAACCGGATGATCTCCATGAACTCCATCTCAATATCCGCCTCCTCCAACCTCTCATTGCACTTGAAGCAATACCATTCTTCCACAGCTATTCCTCCAGTATCCTCGCCCTGTGCGAATAGGCTGTATGGACGACATATGTCCCCTCGCCGGCAGTCGAATACTCAGCGTAGTAGGTTGCCTCTCCGATCTCCAGCTTGGCCAGGAACCTGTCCTCCCGGTACAGCTTTTCGCCGGTCTCCTCCGCTTTCTGGATAACAGCCGCCACATCCTCCTCTCGTATGCCTCTGGATTCGAGGACCTCCCTGACGTCTCCACCAATCTCCAGCTTGACACCCTGCTCGCTTCCGGGCATGTTCAGCCTCCTTTCAGTCCCGCTGCAAACTGCGATTTCAGCAGTGCCTGGTTCTCCCTCCTCTGATCCCTCGTCTTGGGCTGGGGGCGTCTTTCCTTCTCCCAATCCGGGTTGAATATCAGGTCAAGCACATGCGTAGAAGGCTTCCCCAACATGGCAAAGGCTTCTCGACAGGAAGCACAATAGGTGAGTATGTCGTGCTTCGCTTCCCTGGCCCTCTTCCTGGTCACCTTGTTGGCCAGCCTTGGATCTGCATAGGCAGCCATTCCGCCCATCCCACAGCATCGGGTCATGTCCCTGGAGTACTCCATCTCCTCTATCCGATAGCCCATCTGTCGGACCAGCTCTCTGACGCTTTCCTGAAGGGACTGCTCGTACCTTGTGGAGCAGGAATCGTGAAGCGAGAAGACAGCCTCTCCCGCGGGAGTGGTCTCAGGAAGGCCCTGCTTGGCCACTACCTCATACAAGGAAACCACGGGAAGCCCCTCGAGATACTTCAAGGTATGATAGCACTCAGGGCAGGCGGCTATGATCTGAGAGGCTCCAAGTCTCTCCATACTGCCCTGTATCTCCCTTAGAATAATCTGAAACGCCTCCTCCTGCCCCAGGGAATACGTAGGATTACCACAGCAAGCCAAGATTATTCCCGTGGGCGGCAACTCCGCTTTCAGGTACTCGTAAGCCCGAACGACCAGCCAAGGAGAATAGCCAGACAGAGTACAGCCGGGGAAGAAGACGCTGTCGCAACCATCAAGGTCAGGATCAGCCATAGCTAAGTAGAAATTGCTCAAAGACCACTCTCGATCTTCGGCTACGGCCTGATGTGAGCGAAGGGAGCAGTATCCTTCACTAGCGAGATGATGGCGGACTTCCAAACACGCCTTGCCCAGATTCAGCTCACTGGGACAGAGCCTCTCACAAAGGTCGCACAGATTGCAGGAATAGGGGACCCGGGGATTCTCACTCGGATGGCTATCACCTAGCTCCCGAGCCAAGTCTTTGGGACTGTCGCAAGTCTGTTTCAGAAACTCGCACTCTTCAACACAAAGGCCACACTCAATGCAACTCTCCAGGATTCTGTCTATCTCGCTCATAGGCAGGGCTTTCCGTTCCTACCTTTGAACTGCTGCGGCTGTTGCCAGTAGAGCGGCACCCAGAGCGCCCATGATCTGCGGCTCCTCCGGCGCTACAATATCCATGCCAAATTCGTCTTCCAGTGCCTTCTTCACGCCGATGTTCTTGGCCACGCCGCCAGTGAAGATGACCTCTGGCCTAATCCTCAGGCGCTTGGCCATAGCTGCCACACGTGCCGCCACCGCCCTGTGCACACCGGCAATAAGGTCCTCCCTGCCCCTCCCCTCCGCCCTGAGCGACACCACCTCAGACTCAGCAAATATGGTGCAGGTACTGCTTATGTGGCACGGATTCGTTCCCATCAGAGACAGCGGCCCCATGTTGCTCACAGACCCGGCCTCGAGAACCTCGGCCATTACCTCCAAGAACCTGCCCGTTCCGGCCGCACACTTGTCGTTCATCACAAAATCTCTGACGTTTCCCTGCTCGTCCACCTCTATGGCCTTGCTGTCCTGACCGCCGATGTCCACAATAGCCCTCGTTTCCGGTATAAGGAAATGGGCCCCCTTGGCATGACAGATGATCTCTGTTGCCGACTTGTTGGAGAAGCTGACAGCATTGCGACCGTAGCCTGTGGAAAGCACATAGTCCAACTTGTCGAATGAAGCAGGGAGCCCGGCCTTCTCCATCGCCTCGCTCGTCACCCGCTCCGCTGCAGTCCTGACGTTGTGCCCGGTGGGAATGATAGAGTAGCCAAGTATCCTGTTGTCAGAGAATATGACGGTCTTCGCTGTCGCTGCGCCCACATCAACTCCGGCGACAATCATCTCAGCAGTACCTCCTGGCTCCGGCATACCCACACTGTCTCCTCACAAGCGCTCTTGACACACTTCTGATCTCGCCCCCGGCAAGAGGTGGGACTGTTCACGACAACGCCAAACGCGCCACGCTGGCTTATCTCATGGTCTCAACGAATGCCTCAACACGCGTCCGGAAAGGGCCAACCTCCGAGTAGTCATAGTCCGAGGTCAGTTTCAGCATCGAGAGGTCGGTCTCTTTCCTCAGAATGTCAGGGAAGTAGAAGGACTCGATATCATACGAATCTCGATACATCAACTGGTACCAGATAACGCCATTAACCTTGAAGTCCTTGGCCAGCTTGACCAGGAAGTCCAGCCTTTCTCTGCCGGGTCTGAACCAGGCTGGCGGAACCCTTCTCTTGAAATACCTGTCCGCCAGTGCCTCCATCAGGTCGCCCTCTGGAACCACCTGCTCCCAGTAGTGCCTGATGCCCTCGGCAAATTCTTCAATGACGACTTCCGCTTCCGCATCCTCTATCAGGTCGTATATCTTGTAGTCTCCGTACGCCAGGGTGGAGCCGGTCAACAGTACCCTGGGACCTCGGGGCGCAGGGGGATCCGTCTTCTTGAGATCAGCACACAGTGACTCGAGCGCTCCCACCATGGCTCTCTTGTCAGCCATGAAGGAGGCGTGATTCAGCCTCATGAAGTCCCTGCCGCTAATCGGTGGTCGCTCCGCCTTGCGCATCAGGCTGATGTCTGTAAGCAACTGTCGTTCTCTGTTGCAGAGATCAATCGCCTCCTTCAGACTTGAGTCGGTGATCTGATTGCCCGTCAGTTCCTCCAGCTTCTCCCTGAACCGCTTGATGCCGCTCAGATAGTACTCGAACCCATTCTCATGTTTCGTGTGGGGTACACCGAATCTGAATACCTCCACATCGGTGTAGAAGCCCCATGAGTCCCCAATAGCGCGGTTGTTGACATCAGTCACCGGACACGCAAGCAGGTCGACCATCTGGTACAGTGCCTCTTCCTTCAGCTCCCAGTAGCCGATCTGGGCCCGGCAGAAGGTATCTATCCACCGGGGCATGAATCCGCCTGCTGTCCTAACCGGCTCGTGCTGCCCCCCACGAATCAAGCCGACCGGCACGGGCACTGCCCCGCAGGCCAGGACCAGCTCTTCGGGCATGTACCCACCAGGTGTGTAACCGACGATCTTGTGTCCCTGCTCCCTAAGCCTGCTCAACTCCGCCATCCTGTTCACCAGGAGCGCGGTTGTCTTCTCCTTCAACGCCACTACCATGCCTCCTCCTTTTGTCCAAACTGGAACGATGTCACAGCCAAATTGTGGACCCAGTGCCGCCACGACGCTCCTTGCAGCTTCATGAAGCACCCTTTCGGGCCCTCAACAGCTCTGCGAAGGTCTCCACCCTAGTCCTCAGTGCCTGCGTGCTGTAGTCCCTCGTATCGTAATAATCGCACTCCAACCCCAGTATGGGGATACTGAGATCCCGCTCCAGGGCTCTCTTGTGCATCAGCGTGCTGAAGCTGGCCCTGCATGAGAAACTGATGGCCTGTATAAAGCCGTCGACACCCCACAGGTCAATGACCTCCCTGTACCGATACAGCAGGCCACCACTGCTGTGATAGACGCCCCATCTCAACTCCGACTCAGCACACCTCTCCTCCGGCGTTTCGTACTTGCTCTTCACCATTTCCCTCGGCGTGATGCAGGCGAAACAGACAACCGGAATGGACAGCCCCAACCCCTCAACCATGTGCATCAAGCTGGGGTCTGTGGCATGATACAGCGGCCAGGCGACCCGGGGCGCTCCCTTCTCAACAACCCCCTGCCCCTCATCCACCTTCCTCTTGACCTCCCTGGCCAGTGTGCCGATCACCTTCATGCCATCCTGCAGCATGTTGCGGTCGGGAATTGCTATCATCCAGTAGAAAAGGCCCAGGTCCACCGAGCTTATGGGCTGGGGGTCGGCTTTCATCATCTGCCAGGTTTGCTGCATGCCATACCACAGCATGCCATACTTCTTGGCGGCCTCGAACAGCGCCTCCTCAGTGATATTCAGTCCAAGGGCCTCGTTCAGCTCATGCCGCGCCCTCTTCTGCTCCTTGGCGTAGTACTCCACCCGGCGCCTCGTGATCTCGGGGAACTCTTCCCACGCAGAGTCAATACAGGCGTCAACGAATATGTTGGGCACACCATAGACCTCATGCAGCAACTCATCCACCTTGGGGGATTGATCACAGAAGAAGCCCGACGTGAGGGTTATGTCTGGGACCGGTATTATGCCTTTGGCTATGGCCCCCAGCCGGGCCTGGTTGAGACTGCACTGCGCCGTGCCGGGCGCCAACCCGCTCTCTTCCGCTGCCTCCAGTATGGGATTGAGCTTCCCGAACATCTGCCCCATGACAACGTCGATTATTATCTCCGGGGCATGACAGTAGACGTTGTCGGAGACCAGCACCGAAGCCAGGCCCAGACGGGCAACCGGCGGGAAGACGGTATAGACTATCTTCTTGCCCTCCTCTCTGAGAAGGACAAGGTCGACGAAGTTCTTCAGGTAGAACCCCAGTATCTTGCGTACTGCGACCATCTCCAGGTCAAAGTACTCGGTCAGCCTCTGCTCAGCCTGGGCTACGTCTCCTTTGTCTATCCCCGCGATTTCGAAGGCCCTGTCGATCCTGGGTCTCTGAGTCTCAATCTCGTCGGGCTCGAAACCGCACTGCTCGAGAAGCTTGGTATACATACTGGCCTCCTTACCCGAATCCTCTGGCTTACAGATACAGCCGCTTCGTCCAGGTGACTTCTCGCGACCCGGCCGCTGGCCCACAAGAGCCCCCTTCACAGCGGCCTTTCTGGTCACTCTCAAGGAGCCTGGGTCACGACTCGGAAATCCCGCATGAGCCAGGCACAAGACCAGCGTCTTCCGTCTCTTGGTCTACCTTCGGGCGGATACTGGTCACCCAAGCGCCTAATATCTAAGCACTAATATATAGCCTGGGAAATACTAAGCACCAATATCTAAATCCTAAACAAATTCAAATCACCAAAGCACAAAACACCCCCTCCAGGCCTTGACCAGCTTGACCACATCGGCACCGCTTTGGCATTTGGTGCTTTGATATTGTTTGCGATTTAGGGCTTGTGATTTGAGATTTCCGTCACCACGTTCCCTTTTGGGATTTCGTGCTTCGATATTGTTTAGGATTTCGTGCTTAGGATTTAGAATTTGCCGGGAAATGCTAAGCACTAATACACTGCAGCCTGATGACATCGACAACATGTTGTCGTTCCCGCTTTGCCAAGCGCCTAGTTCGACTTTAGCACCAGCACCGAAACCGGTCAATTCGGGAACGAAGCGATCATTTGAGAGCGTTCAAAGGCCACCGTCTCAAATGTAAATAGTCATGCCAGCTTGGTTCGGCCGCGTATTGACAGCACCCGGCCCTGGTGCTAACCTCAAGAGCTCATATCCCGCCGAGCTTGTTCCACATAACGCCAGGGCCCAGGACCGGCAAGGGACAGGCGTCTCTCGTGATAGGAAGGCGCAGTCTTCGTGGACGAATGGTGGAGCATGGTAAGGGGCTGGAGGAGCGCCGACGAAGGACAGCGAAAACTCTGGCCGCCAGTTCTTCAAAGGCGAAGGGCTTGGCAGGGCAGTCGTCAGCACCTGCCTCAAGCCCACGTATGCTATCGCCAACCTGGTCATGGGCGGCGACCATTGCGACAGCTACATCTCCGCTCTCACGGGGTTTGCGACAGATGTCCATTCCATCAATGTCAGGCAGCATGAGATCAAGGATCACAAGGCCGGGGCTGCCCACCTGTGCCAAGTCCAGACCTCGCTCTCCCGAATGGGCTACCTCAACTTTGAACCCATTTCGGATCGAGCCCGGCCTCACAGGGTCAGCGACGTCCTCTTCTTCAACTGGAAGTGTCTTCGGCGTCCGAGCCCCCTATGTGCATCCTGCTGCAACACCGTTTTGCACGGATTCTCGCATCGCGGTGCACCGCAGCTCCAGTGTCCTGAAAACCAAATCTAACCATATTCTAACTTCGCCTCAACCTTCGTCCAACCTTTCAGCGTTACACTGCTTGGCAGGGTCAACAGCAAGATCAAGCCAAGGTGTTGCTACAAGGGCAGTGGTATAATGGTTGGCGGGCAGTGATGAGGCAGGGGAGACAGAAAAGATGTTGAGGTTCTTGAGATCGCTGTCCGGGTGATCGCGCCAGGAGCAAGGAAATGAGATATCTCATTGGGCAACGCAAGCGTGATCTCCGCAGGCGGACGGACATCACAAGGGATAGCAGGAGGTTGGGGATCACAGGGTGCTGGGTAACAACGCTTCTCGGTGATGTGCGAACCTGGGAAGCAACATACGCGCGCCATTCACTGCAACAGTCCGTACAAGTCTCGGTTGGCCGACTGTTTACAACCGCGTCGGTAGCGCGCGTATTTGAGATACTGCGAACATAATGTGAGAAAGGGGGGAAAATGTTCCATTCTCTAGCAAGGAAGCTGTGTCTGGCCGTCATGGTCCTCGTGCTGGCGGTGGTCCCGGCGCTGGTGGGCTGCGGGGACGAGGGGGGGACCACCACTACGGAGATACTGATCGGCCTGGAGACGGACCTCACCGGTCCGGCCCAGAGCTCCATAGCGCCTGTGTATAACGGTATCGAAGACTACCTGAAGTCGGCCAACGCCGAGGGTGCTGTTCCTGGGGCCAAGATCAAGATCGTCACCTATGACCATCGCACTGACTACAGCAGAATCCCGGTGGGATACGTATGGCTCAAGGGAAAGGGCGTCAAGGCCGTCATGTACCCATCTCCGACTGACATCCAGATGCTGATAAACCAGATGACGGACGACAAGCTTCCGGCTCTTGGCACCACAATCCTGGCTTCGTGGATGAACGAGGCGTGGGCCTTCGGTACGGCGAATACCATGGAGGTGTCTTCGCAACGCTGCATGAAGTGGATCATGGAGGAGTGGGACTACACAGGCACAGGAAGAAACCCCAAGATAGGATTCGTAGGCATTCAGGGTTCTGTGCCCACGGAAGCCCATTTCGCGGGTTTCGAGGCTTTCGTCAACGCTCATGCGGATAAGTTCGACTACCTGGGAGCCAAGTTCGTGACCTCGTCCACGAGCGCGTTCGCCCAGGAGGTGGATGCACTCCGGTCCTGCGACTGGATTTTCGTCTACTTCTATCAGACGACACTGACCTCCTTCGTCAAAGAGGCCAGAGCAAGAGGCTACACTGGCAACATCATGTCGACGTCGGCATCCATGCCAGGATACTGGAACCTGGTCCGGTCAGCCGTTCCTGCCAGCGAGTTGTATGGCTGCTATCACGTACACCATATGCCCTGGTGCGAAGACGTCCCCTTCGCCACCAAGTGGAGGAGCTACATGACTGAGTACAGAGATGCAGGGTATGTGGAGGTCGAGGGACAGTCGCCTTCTTACGCTACCGGCATATTCTGGGCCGAATGGCTGGTCGACGTGGTGAAGAGAGCTGCGGAGAACGTCGGGGCAGAGAACGTCGACGGCCAGGCTATCCGAGACGCGGCCGAGACCACCAATATGGAGAAGGTCTCCGAGGGATGGGCCGCCGACTGGGTGCTCAGCCCCACAAACCACGTCTTGAATCCTGCAGACAAGATGTATGTGTGGGATGTGGATCAGGTGAAATGGATCAGGGTAAGTGAGTCCATCGTCCTGTAATAGTCAGTATCTGTTCACCCGACGGTCCAGAACCCAATACCGGTCGAGCTAACGGTTGTACGAGGGTGGATGTGGTGCCACCACATCCACCCTCCCTCTATTTGCAAAAAGGGAGACTCCAACCCCCATCCGTTTCGTCACCCAACGTTAAGTCACGCCGGTCTTTCACTTCCGGCAACCTCCCCACAACCCAATGCGCTGTCTGCTTGTGCAGCATTTGGTGTACAGCAGGTCAAATTGAGAAGGCCGGCGGGAAACACCAGGCGTATCAGCCTCCTCACTGGGCTGTGTCATAGGCAAAGTCCGACCCGGCTTCGAGTACGCGTTTAAATGGCAACGGACATCAGTACCCAGGACCACAACATGTGCTCTGTCACCAACGACACACGACCTCATGGATGCGAACAGTCGCAGGCGCGCTCTTCGCCTCCGAATTGACGGCCTCCGGGCACAGTGCTACAGTCAACACCAGATGCCTCCCAGGCTGACACCAGCCTGCCGCAGATGTGCGAGAGCAGAAGGTAGAGAGGTCCATGGTCCTAATCCAACCACGTAGTCCATCCCGCCCCCAAGGAAAGACACGGGGGCACCGGCCGGCACGAGTGATAAGCCTAGGAAGGAGGTCCAGCTATGGCTAGAGCGGCCCTGTCCGTTGAGGCAATCGACAGGCTCGATGAACACCTGAAAACGAGGATCCCGGAACTGTGGAAGCTCAAGAGGAGCGCCACCAAGATCATCGGCTACACGCCGGGGGCCTACTTCCCGGAAGAACTCGTCTATGCCGCTGGCGCAATACCCCTTCAGCTAGTCCGCGGCGGCGATCCGGAGGCGGTGCAGGAGGCCTACAAGTATCATGTGCGCTGGTTCGACACCTTTGCCAGGACCCAGATTGTCTACCAGCTATCCGGCGAAGAGCCTCTCTATAACCTGCCCGACTTGCTGGTGGCGCAGGTCACCGATCATAACATGAGGGCAATCGGGGCAGCAGCAAGGCTCTACGGCAACACCGAGGTCTACAAGCTGGGTGTCCCTCACTCACAGCACCAGTGGGGCCTGGAGTACTTCGTGGACAACCTCCATCTTCTCAAGGCAAAGCTCGAAGAGGTCACCGGCAACAAGGTAACCGACGACAAGCTGCGTGCAAGCATATCCCTGTGCAACCGCATGAGGCAGACCCTCAAGGAAATCAGCCTGACACGAAAGTCGCAGCAGCCACCGATCACCAGCCGGGACTTCGTCAAAGTGCATCACGCCGCCTTCTACGCCGACAGGGAAGTACTCGTGCAGATTCTTGAAACCCTGCTCAAGGAGTTGAAAGAGAAGGAAGCCCCGGCAAGGAAAGGGCCCAGGATTCTGCTCACAGGCGGCACACTCGCCATGGGTGACTACAAGGTCCTCGACCTTGTTGAGGGTGACCTGGGAGGCCAGATAGTCATCGAGCACTTTGACGAAGGGCTGATAGACTACTGGGAGAATGTGGACCCGGCGGGAGACCTGATCCAGGCGCTTGCTGAGAGATACTTCATGAAGCAGACCGTTGCTGCCTGGTTCAGACCGTCACGACCAAGGCTCGACTTCCTGGTCAAGTTGGCCAGGGACTTCGACGTCAAAGGCGTCATCTGGTACCAGTTGACTTTCAGGGACTGCATTGAGATACAGTCGCATCGTTTCCCCCCGATCCTGGAGAGGGAGCTTGGTATCCCCATGCTCAAGCTGCAGTCGGACTACGACAGGGAGGAGAAGAACTACTTCAAGACCAGAGCCGAGGCCTTCCTGGAGATGATAGGGGGCTAGTGCGCAGGCCCACCAGCCAGTTGCATGATCGAGCTGACTGGTAAGACTGACGAAACGGGAGATAGCACAGGAAGGTCCTCATACAGGACTCGATGTCAGATGCTCAGAAAGCACCAAGGAGGCGGCCATGTTCTACACCAAGGTTTTCGAGATGTGCGGGTACTCCGCGGAGGAGATAGACAAGGAGCGCTCAAGAATCGAGAGGGCCATCCAGATTCTCGAATTGGGACCGGACGATTTCGCCCTGGCCGAGGAGAGGCTGCCAAAGCAGGTTGACGTCACTCTCGAGGGCGTGCGGAAATGCCTGAAGTTGTGGTGGCAGGAACTGATCAACCTCGTGTTGGGCAAGGAAGAGGGGAAGAAGTTCATATACTTCACCCCACCCACCGTACCCACCGAGCCGATGGAGGGCATCGTGGCCTCCCTCATCAGGAACAACAGGGATGATGTCATCGTGGCCAGTCCCGACCTCCTGCTCTGCACAGTCCTGGGCTGTCTCTTCGATCGCAACAACCCGCTGGTCGCTGTTGGCGAGGAGCTTGGCTTGGCTGCTGGAGCGGCCCACTGTGGGCTGAGCCAGACATGGGTCGCAGGTATGAAGAAGGACATCATCCCCGTACCGGTGCTGGCTGTCAGCTCAGCCTATATGTGCGATCAGGTGCCCGAGGCCCAGGAACTGATCGCCGAGTTGTTCCACCACGAGACCGTATACATCGACAGGGTCTACGACACGGGTTGGGATGAGTGGCCGGCGGTCAGCCAGAAACAACTGGAGTACATGAAGGGCGAGTTCAGAAGGGCGCTGGACAGGTGTGGAGAGGTGATCGGCATAGAGATAACCGACGAAGACATCGTCGAGGGACGTCGCCGGTACCTCCAGGCAGCCATTCCCTACTTCGACCTCCGCAACTTCATGACCATGGACCCGCCACCTTTCAGCGCCGCCGACATGATGCCTTTCTTCTACATGTTCCTGAATGTGCTCAGACACAAGGAGCCGTTCATGGATGCCTGCCGCACCCTGGCCAAGGAGTTGAAGGAGAGAGTGAAGAGCGGCTACGGAGTGGTCCCCAAGGGGTCACCAAGTGTCTTCTTCCCGCTGGTACCTAACCCAGACACAACCATCGTGCATATCGTGGAGAGCCTGGGAATGGCCATCCCCTGCTTCATCCTGATGTACCCCGCCAAGGCCGAGATTGAGCACAAGCAGAGGACGGCCACTGACCCCCTGGGCAAGATCATCGAGAGCTATATGTCCAAGCCCTGGTATACGCACAATTTCTACCCACTCAAACAGTGGATCAGGGAGATGGCGGAGAACTTCAAGGTGGACGGCATCCTCTACTTCCAGACCAGCGTATGCCGGTGCAACAGCGCCGAGAACCCGCTGGCGCTACGAAAGGTCCTGGTGGAGGAGACCAATCTTCCCACAATACTCCTGGAAGGCGACTACCACTGCACAAGGGTATACGGGGCTGAAGAGACGAGGACACGCATAGAGACGTTCGCCGAGGTGGTTAGAGCTCACCAGGCAGCCCGGCTGGCGGCGGCCTAGTCCCCGCCAGCAATACGGCCGTTATTGTGGTGCTGGCAGCAAGCCGTCAAGTCCGCCTGTGAACCATGGCGCGAGCGTTAACTGTGCTGGGCAAGGGCGTAGAGCTCAGAGCGATCTCCCGCAGGCTGGCATCCCGCACCAGCCTCAGAAGCCGATCGAACTCGCTCAGTTCGCCATCTGACAGCGCTGATTTCAGAATGCCGGCACCCCGGGCAAAGCCAGACTCCTGAATGCGCTGCAACAGGTCCCGCCCTTTCGGCTGGATGGTGACAGATATTCGTCTCTGGTCCTCTCGGCTCCTTGACTTCTTGATATACCCTGCTTTCTCCATGCGCGTCAACAGGCCGGACACGCTATGCAGTTCACGGAAAACGAGCGAGGCTATTTCGCTTGGCGTCATTGAAGCCTTGCTCGCATTCAAAATCATCAGTATGTCAAGCTGTATAACACTGGTCTGAAACAGCTCCAACTCCAGGGACGTGTATTTCCCCAGAACCTCACAGGCTTGCCTGAGATGAGATATTGCGTTCAGAGCCGGATCGGCAAGATCCCAATCGTACACCTGCTACTCCCCCAACCAAGCGTCATTTCTCTCTCTGAGGCCAGCACCGCCCCAGACGACAGCAGGAGCCGGGCTCCCCGAGCCGGCATTGTAGCCGTGACAGTCCCATCGGCAGGCAGTGACACGGTGAGCAATACCCAGTATAGACCTGCCAGCACACGGCGGCAACGCCACGCACCCGTTCGAGTACCTTTTGGTCTCGCCAACCGGGCAACCCAGTCTACGCTAACCTGTGCTAAAATTGGTTCGATTGTCTGACGGTTGCTATGAGAATTAGTGGCCCACCCCGGTGACGATCGCCGATCGGCCACTGCCCGGCTCGCTTGGATCATCCGCCGGCATACTCGGGGACTGGAATCGTGATCTTGCCTTGGTCAGGAGAGGAATACGCTGCTCTCATCGACAGCGTAGACGTGCCGATCATCCAACTGGACAGCACAGGGACGATCCTGCTGGCCAATAGCTCCGCACAGCGACTGGCAGGTGAACCCCACGCTCTCAGCCGACGCAGCATACGGGATGTGACTGCGCCCGAGGACACCGAGGTCGTTCTCACCGCGATAAGGCAACTGGGCAGTGGAGAGGCCGGGGCAAGCACGTGCAGTCCAGAACACGACATGCAATTCCACGTCAGTGCACGGCCCGGGGAGACCATCCGGGTTGCGGCCAGACTGGTGCCACACAGGGACCCGAAAGGAGTTCTGTTGGGCTGCACTGCCGTCCTTGGTCGCCTGCCGGATGCAGGCCAGCCACATGATGACTTCCGATCCTTGTCACAGAAGGCTGTCTCCCTCCTGGAGAACACCACCGAGCCGATTCTCGGCATTGACAGGGGTGGCGTTGTCACCACCTTCAGTGACGGGGCCTTCACCCTCCTGGGCCGCGAACCGCGAGATACAGACCGCAGGTCAATAGCCGATCTCGGCATACTCCGAACAGACGACTGGGCCGTTCTCAGCGATACCCTCCAGCGATCATCCGAGCAAGGCCAGAAGCTGGTGCTGGCCGTCGAACTCTTCTCCGTGGAAGGGGCTTCTATGCCTGCCTTCTTTGTGGCAACGCCAGGCAAAGGGACTGGGTCAGCCGAAGGGGCGTTCCGCGTCCTGCCAGGCGAAAGTGACAAGCTGCGAGTCGAGGAAAGCCTCAGGGCCAGCGAAGAGCACTACCGGCTGCTGGCCGACAACATAGCAGATGTAATCTGGACCACGGACAAGGACGGCTGGTTCAGCTACCTCAGCCCTTCGGTCTACCGCGTGCTCGGGTACACCGTAGAGGAGGCAATGGCCCTGAAGCCCTTTGGCTACCTGTCACCCAGGAGCCTGGAGGTAGCCCTGGCGTCCAGGAGGCAGAGGGAACCGTTGGCCGACAGGGTTGGACCACCGCAGGAGTCGGACACGATCACCATGGAGTTGGAGATCCGTCGGAGGGACGGCTCCATGACCTGGACGGAATCCGCCATCAACTTCCTCCGAGACCCCGAGGGCAGGGTCGTGAGCATGCTGGGCGTAACACGGGACATCAGCGAACGCAAGAAGTCCGAGGAGAAACTGGAGCAATTGTACAGGCAGGAGCGAGAGCTTCGACAGCAGATCGAGGCCGAGATGAACAGGCGGCTGGACTTCACCAGGGCACTGGCACATGAGTTGAAGACCCCGCTGACACCGGTGCTGGCCTCGATAGACTCCCTCCTGGCCCAACTCAAGGAGGAGCCTCTCCTCAGCCTGGCCAGGAACATAAGCCGGGGTGCCAGCAATCTGAACAGTCGCATCGACGAGCTGCTCGACCTGGCGAAGGGCGAGGTGGGAATACTTGAACTCAGACCTGAGTGGGTGGACCTGCAACCCATGCTCAGGGAGGTGGCCGACACACTGGTCCCAGTAGCCACCAACCAGGGCCAGACTCTCGCCGTCGAACTGCCGCAATCGCTGCCTCCCGTCTACGCCGACGTGCCACGGGTGCAACAGGTCGTTCTTAACATGCTGGAAAACGCGCTCAAGTTCACCCCGAAGGGCGGCAAGATAGTCCTGCGTGCTGCCCGGAGGCAGGACTCCCTTGTCGTCGACATCCAGGACACCGGGCCAGGATTGAGCAAAGAGGAGCAGGAGCGCGTGTTCGACCCCTATCACCGGGTGGCAAAAGGCAAAGGACGCCTGGGAGGCTTGGGCCTGGGTCTGGCACTGTGCAAGACGCTGGTGGAGCTTCATGGCGGCAATATATGGGTGAGGAGTCGCCCCGGTAAGGGCTCCACCTTCAGCTTCTCGCTACCCGTGGAAGAAGAGCGCCCGATAGCAGAGGGGGGCAGGGGCGGGGACAAGCTATGGAAAGTGCTCATCATCGAAGACGATCCAGAGATCGTCGACTCCGTGATGCTCTCCTTCCAGATCGATTGGCCCGAGGCCCAACTGGTGTCCACTAGAATGGGCGAGGAGGGTATTGACCTGGTGGAAACGGAAGCCCCCGACATCGTGATTCTTGACCTGGGTCTCCCCGACGTAGACGGCTTCGAGGTACTGAACCGCATCCGCCTTTTCTCGCCCGTCCCTGTCGTGGTGTTGACTGTGCGGGAGGAGGAATCCACGGTGACCAGGGCCCTGGAGTTGGGGGCAGATGACTACGTCACCAAGCCCTTCAGGAAGCGCGAGCTCCTGTCGCGCCTCAAGGTGCAACTGCGCAAGCAGATGCCTCCGCCCGAGGAGGCGCCAATCATATGCGGTTCTTTTCGTCTGGACCCCGTCACCTATCAACTGCACCACGGTAGCAGGGAAATCAGCCTCACCGTTGTTGAGGGCCGCATAATGCAGTGCCTGATGCAGAACGTTGGCCACGTGACCACCTATTCCAGGCTCACTGAAGCTGTGTGGGGCGAGGACAATCCCGGCGCTATTGACAGCCTCAGGGTCTACATTGGCTACATCAGGCGAAAACTTGAGACCGACCCCAGCCGTCCCAGGCTCATTCGAACGAAGGCGGGCATCGGCTATTCGCTGGTCAAGTCAACATAGCACCCTATCCCCCCGCCCAGCGTTCCCTGATTGCCGCACCGTCGCAGTGCCAGGTGGGGCAGCGTGTGCAGAGCGGCATCCACTGGGTTGCCAAGTCCTGGCCCGAGGGATTCTTATGATATTCTTGTTTCCTTCTCAGGCTTCTCTAACCGGACTGAGGTACACTGTCACAAACGCGGTTCCACGGCGAAGTATGAGGTGTACCGGCTTGAGACCAGCGGACCAGCGATGCCTTGGGCTCTTAGCTTGGGGCATACCTGGCATGTGCAGCCTCTGGGCCAGTTGCCACCAGGGGCTGCTTATCTGCCCCATAAAGGCAGCAGGTGGAATCCTCTCGTATAGACAGGGAAAGGAGGGCAGGTGACACTACTCTGCAAAAGGCTTCTCATCTGTCTCGCTGCTCTGGTGCTGGTGTTTCCGACATGCCTCAGTTGCGGCAACGACTCCTCTGGCGGGAAGGTGGAGATCGTAGTGGGCCAGATCACGGACCTCTCCGGAGCCGGTGCACCCGCCCTTGAGCCCATGAACCTCTGCCTCCAGGATATGGTCCAGTACTTCAACGAGGAAGAGTTGATAGAAGGCGTCAAGCTGACCCTGGCCACCTACGACACCCAGTATGACGCGGCCAGAGAGGTGCCCGGCTACGAGTGGGTGAAGGCAAAGGGAGCCCAGTTCATTATCACGTTCTTGCCGCAGACGGGACCCACGCTGAAGCCCTTTGCCGACGCCGACAAGATGGCTGTCGCCGCTTGCAGCGGCAGCATGGCCATGCTGGAGCCCCCAGGTTGGGTGTTCTGGTTCAACTGCCCCACGGAGTATGAGGTGAAGACCCTGCTGCAATGGCTCGTGGACAACGACTGGGACAGGGAGGCCAAGGGAAGGTCACCCAGGATTGGGCTGGTAGGATGGCAGGAACCTTTCGAACTGGACATGAAGAGCGCTATAGAGGAGTACATCGCTGCATACCCGGACGAGTACGAATACGGGGGCACCTACCTGGCTCCGGTCGGGACCTACCACTGGAGCGGCGAGGTCGAGAAGCTGAAGGGCTGCGACTACATAACGGGAAGCCTTGGAACCTGTCGCAATTTCGTGAAGGAGTACTACGACAAGGGCTACAAGGCGACGTATATTGGGCCCTCCCTACTGGGTGCGTTCGTGGGACACCTGGTCGACATGTTCGGGTGGGAGCCACCTCTGGACGGATGGTACTCCAACAGCATATGCCGGTGGTGGAATCAGGAATCCCCCATCGTTGACCTGGCCCACACACTGCTGGAGAGGTACCGTCCCAAACAGGCCGAGGAGATGATGCACCAGGGCAGCAGCTACCTGGGAGGAACGCAGAATTTCTACACCATTCTACAAGTCGTGCAGCAGGCTGTGCAGAGTGTCGGAGCTGAGAACTTCAGCGCCTCGGCCTTCTACGATGCAGCCATCAACTACACGATGCACCTGGAGGGCTACCCCGAGTGGAGCTTCGGCGAAGGCAAGCTATATCTCACCGACGACGTAGAGGTCTACAAGTGGGAAGACAGCGCAGAGGACCTGATTCGGGTCAGCGACTGGTTACCCATACTGAAATGAAGAACGGAGCCGCACAGGGAATGACCTCATTAGCTGTCGTCGGCAGAAGAATCGTCCCTGCTAGAAGTACGCAGAAAATGCCGTTGTCTAGCGCGTCATCGCGAGCGGAGCGAAGCAATCTCCGGGTGGGGAGGCCAAACACGTTTCTATCACCGTGTCCCTACTCTGAGATCGCCACGTCGTCCCCACACTGTTGGGACTTCCTCGCAATCGGTCATGCCTCTTGTGGGAGGCACCACGATGCATGAGGATGGATGCTGGGAGAACGTTCGGGTAGCGCGCCCGACATCGGGCGCGCTCGCCCTTCAGTCTGACCACAGCCGCACCCTGTTTGGAATTTGGTGTTTAGTATTACCTAGAAAATGACGTCTTTTAGCATGGGGTTGGGAGGGGTTCGAGTGTTACTTTGAAGCCTAATCCTTCCAAACGATGGACGAAATGGTGTTTGATATGGGTTGCGTTCAAGAGGTC
>Ga0180432_10004005_pt1 | contig 20595 bp, 14 predicted proteins | sample SS_ome_10_FD_132414 | JGI IMG/M metagenome (GOLD analysis project Ga0180432, IMG submission 132414) | Hypersaline lake sediment archaeal communities from the Salton Sea, California, USA - SS_1_MS_2 metaG | ecosystem: Environmental > Aquatic > Non-marine Saline and Alkaline > Hypersaline >...
CTCCGGGCCCCGCGGTGTTGTGGATCCGGCGTAAACGGCTACGCTAAGCGCCACCGGGCACCGCGGTGGTACACCCCTGGAGCGACGGATGTCAGAGGCGAACCAGCGACCGATGGTGGTGGGTATCGGGGAGCTGCTCTGGGACTGCCTGCCCGATGGCCGCCAGCCCGGCGGCGCGCCGGCCAACGTGGCCTTTCACGCCGGGCAGTTCGGCGGGCACGGCGTGATCTGCTCCCGGGTCGGCCGGGACGACTCCGGGCGCGGGCTGCTGGACGAGCTGGCCGCCCGCGGCCTGGACCTCTGCCTGGTAGCCACCGACCCGCGTCACCCCACCGGCCGGGTCACCGTGGACGACACCATCCCCGACGCTCCCACGTACCTCATCCACGAGAACGCCGCCTGGGACCACCTGGAGTTCGACGCCCGCACCGAAGGGGTGATGAAGCGGGCCGCGGCCGTCTGCTTCGGCACGCTCGCCCAGCGGTCCCCGCAGAGCCGGGAGACCGTGCATCGGTGCCTGGATGCCACCGCCGGGGCCCTGGTGGTCTACGACGTGAACCTGCGCCCGCCCTGGTACGAACGTCCCTGGATCGAGCGATCGTTGGACCGCTGCGACATCGCCAAGCTGAACGCCGAGGAGGCGGGCGTGCTGGCCGCGATGTTCGAGCTGCCCGCGGCCGACCTGCCGGCCGTCGGTCGGGCCCTGGCCGCCCGTTTCAACCTGACCATGACCTGCATCACGCGGGCGGAGGCCGGCTGCCTGCTGGTCACCCCGGAGCTCACCATCGACCAGCCGGGCGTCCCGGTTGCCGTGGTGGACGCGGTCGGCGCCGGCGACGCCTTCACCGCGGCGCTGATCTCTGCCTCCCTCGGCCGTTGGCCTCTCGAAGCCGTGGCCGAGTTCGCCTGCGGCGTGGGGGCCCTGGTCGCCACCCGCCGCGGAGCAATGCCCGCTCTGGGCGACGAACTGGCGGCCCTGCATGCCCGACTCACCCCCTGAGCAACTGCCCCTCGCTCGGCGCGAACACCATCATCCCCGAATGGCGCGGCTGCCCACGGAAACGAAATCGGTCGGCCGGCGGTGAACACCGCGGCCGACCGTCGTCATCGTCCCTGCTCCGGGGGTTGGGCCTCCTGCCGGGTTACGGCGCCGACAGGCACGCCTCCTCGACCCAGCGCTCCTCCAGATCGGAGCCTTCCTCCGTGTCAGGTTTTGGGGTCGGCGCGACCCGTCCCGGAATGCTCTGGAGCAGACCGACGATCTGCTGGGCGATCCCGGTCCAGGTGAAGCGGGCCCGCGCCTTCTGAGATCCGTACTTGGCCAGTTGGCCGGTCACCCGGGGATGGCTGAGCACGGAGTAGATGGCGTGCCCGAAGGCCTCGGGGTCAAACGGGTTCGCGTAGACCGCCTCCAGGCCCCAGTTGACCTGTTCCCACAGGCCCCCTTCGGTGGTCACCACCGTGGGGGTGCCGCAGGCCATGGCCTCGACGGCCGTCATCCCGAACGGCTCGTAGCGGCTGCTCAGGGCGAACACGTCGGCTGCCCGGTAGTAGTCCGCCAACTGCTCGTCCGGGATGTAGTCCTGGAAGATGACCCGGTCGGCGATGTTCAGTTCCGCCGCGAGTTTCTGAAGCTCGGCGAGCTGCTCCTGCTCTTCGGCGGACGGTTCGCTGGCCCCGACGGCCAGCAGCAGCTTGGCGTTCTCGATCCGGCTGAAAACCACCGGCATCGACCGCAGCAGCAGGTCATACCCCTTGTTTCGAGCGATCCGTCCCAGGGCCAGCACGATCGGGCCGTCCAGCCCGTACTCCTGCTTCAGGGCGGCTCGCGACGCTCGAGACACGGGGAAGAACCGGGTGTCGTCGTAGCCCGGCGGGACCACCCGGATCTTGGACACGGGTACGTCGTACGCGCCGTTGGTGAGGATGTCGCGTTGCTGCGGCGTCGTGGCGAGGAGCAGGTCGCACTCGTCGTACACCACCTTCTCCTCGCGGATCCGGCGGCGGAAGTTGTAAGCGCGTTCCAGCTCCTGGGGGTCGCCGTCCATGTTGTCACGCTTCCAGGAGCCGATCGAGTGGGGCGTGTGCAGGTGGGGGATGCCCAGCCGGTGAGCGAGGCTCTGACCGGCCAGCCCCGCGTCCCAGTAGTGGCTGTTGATGAACGTGTACCGCAGCCGGCGGGCTTCGATGAAGCGGGCCGCGTTGGACACCCACTCGGGGATGTGGTCGCAGAGGGTCTCCTTGGCAATGAACTGCTTGCCCCCGCAGGGAAAACGCAGCACCCGCACGCGGTCGGAGACGCGCTCCGTGCGTGGTTGGTCCTCGAACTGGCGGGTGAGGATGTCCACGTGGTAGCCCATCCGGCCCAGGCACTTGCTCAGTTCCAGGACGTACACCACCTGGCCGCCCGTGTCGGGCTTGCCGAACTCGGGCTCGGCCGAGACGTAGCCGTGGGTGGAAATCATCATGATTCGTCTGCTCTTCTGCTTGCTGGCCACGATCAACCTCCCTCGTGTTTTTGGCTCGATGTCGGCAATGGCGAAGAGTCGATGTCCGCGCACACCCAGACCCCCGCTTGTCCTTCCCCCCCGACTGTCGCGCAAGAATCCCCTCCGGCTTCTTACCCAGTTTCACTATCGGGCATTCTGAGTGCCACCTGGGGTGAAGGGGCCCCAATCCGCTCTCAGGTACGCGCCAGACCGGTATTGGCGGCAGCGAAACGCTCATGCGCCCGAAATCGGCACGACAATCTGACGTTCGGGGTCCCGTGTATGCGTCATTCTGTCGTGCCCGCACGCCTGTATCCTCAACTCGCTATGTGGGCAGCTTCCGCCGATCGGGCTCGACGCTCAGCCTCCAAAGCGTTATAAGGCTATACGACAGAATGTCGCAGTGTGTTCGCCGGTGGTGCCGGCGAGAGAACGAGCGAACAGGGAGCCAGCCGGTGGCCGAACGGTATCGAGTCGTCGTGGTCAAGCAGGACCCGGCCGAACGGGAGAAGCTGGCCGGTGCCCTCTCCCCCGCCGCGTTCGCCGTTCGCACCGCCGGCACCCTCGGCGAGGCCCTGACGCTCGCCGAAGGCGAGGACCCCATTGACGCCCTGGTCACCGGCCTGCGGATCGGTGATGACAGCGGCCTCGAGCTGCTCCGACGGTGGCGCCGCCTGCAGCCCGACACCGTCTTTCTCGTGGTCACCGGCCGGGCCGACGTGGCCTCGGCCGTCGAGGCCATGAAGCTCCGGGTGGCGGACCTGGTCACCGAGCCCTACGAGCCGAAGGATCTCGCCGAGGCGGTCGAGCGGTGCCTGGAGCTGCGCTGGGAGGAGGATCTCAAGTCCCCCCTCGATGCCCTCGACGCCCGGCTGGGCGCCGACCGGATCATCGGGCGGTCCAAGCCCATGCGGGAGGTGTTCGCCTTCGTTCGCCGCGCCGCCCGGGCTGAAAGCACCATCCTGGTGCTCGGCGAGTCGGGCACGGGCAAGGAGCTGATCGCCAAGGCAGTCCACCAGCACAGCCGGCGCCGGGACGGTCCCTTCGTGGCGGTGAACATGGCGGCGGTCCCTCCGAACCTGGTGGAGAGCGAGCTGTTCGGCCACGTGAAGGGGGCGTTCACCGGGGCGACGGCCACCCGCATCGGACGCTTCGAGGCGGCCAACGGGGGAACCATCTTCATCGACGAGATCGGGGATTTCGCCCTCGAATCGCAGGCCAAGCTGCTCCGCGTGCTCGAGGCCCACACCATCACCCCGGTGGGGGGCAACGACGAGCGGGAGATCGACGTGCGCGTGGTGGCCGCCACCGCCCGCAACCTCGAGCAGCTCGTCGCCGAAGAGGCCTTCCGCGAAGACCTCTACTACCGTCTCAGCGTGGTGACCATCTCGCTGCCCCCGCTGCGCGAGCGTTTCGACGACATCCCGCTGCTGGTCCGCAGCTTCCTCGACGAGCTCTGCCGCAAGAACAACCGCCCCCCCATCTCCCCGGACCGCGAGCTGGCCCGCTTTCTGGAGACCTTCGACTGGCCCGGGAACGTCCGCCAGCTCCGCAACTGCCTGGAGAGCATGGTGGTCATGGCCCGGGGGACCACGCTGACCGTGGACGACCTGCCGGCCAGTTTTGCCGGGCCCGACCACGATCTCTCCGACGCCATCCGTATTCCCCCCGGGGTGAGCCTCAAGCGCCTGGAGGCCAAGGCCATCGAGGAGGCCCTGCGCCGCTTCGACGGCAACCGTACCCACGCCGCCCGGGAGCTGGGCATCTCGGTCCGCACCCTGCAGCGCAAGCTGAAGGCGGTACGCGGCGGGCAGGCTGTGGCAAGCGAGCGCCCCGTGCGATCCGGTGCGTTGTCCGCCTCCAGCGGTGGGCTCCCGGCGGCAGGCCGGGCCGCCGCGGGTGGGGCACCCGGGGCCTGACCGGCCGGTGGCGGGCGAGGTGGATCGATCGCCCGAGGCGTCGGGGGCTTACGGGCACTCCGGGGCGGAGTGGCCGAAGCGAGGTTTCACGAAGCTGGCGTCGACGCTGCTGACCGTGCCGCTGCCGTCGAGGTCATACAGGAACTGGGCGTCGTCGGCCTTGGCGCCGAAGCGGGGCTTGATGGAGGAGGCGTCGACACTGCTCACCGTCCCGCTGCGGTCGATGTCGCCGGCCAGCGTGCGGACCGCGAAACCGACCGCGCCGGGCTGGCCGTAGGCGGTGGTCATGCCGTCCAGCGTGATCCAGCAGCAGTCGCGGTTCGGCAGGGCCGGGTCGAACGCCAGGATCACGGCGCTGGCCGGACAGTCGTCGGCATCCTCCAGCGATGCCGCAATCGTGCCGGCGTACTCGTTCTCCAGGCAGGCGACCTGGACGTGGTCGGCGATCACCGTGGCCGGGTCGGCCGAGACGTTCATCCGGCAGACCAGCTTCCGCACCCCGGCGGCCCGCGGCTCGATGGAACTCGCGGCCGACTCGCCCAAAAGGGCCAGGCAGAACTCGCCCGCCTCGTCGTGGGACAACCCGCTGCACACGCTGACGGCCTCGAGCAGCCATTCCTCCGACAGATCCGGCACGCCGTTGCCGTCGCAGTCGACGAAGTACTCGTACGCCCCCATGTCGACCACCTCCGGATAACCCGGGGGATCGGAGACGCCGGTGTCGTCCGTGGCAGGGTCGTCCAGGAAGCGGGGGGCGCCACCCAGGTCGAGGGGCGTGCGCTCGGCGGTGTTGCCGTCGTCGTCCAGGTCAGCCGTGTCGGCAGGAACCGCCGTGTCGTCCGCGGCATCGATGCACGGCGAGCCGCCGGCCAGGCGGTAGTCGTTGTCCTCCCAGGTCGCCGGGTCGCCATCCGGCCCGTCGGGATCGGCGAACAGCGGATCGGCGTCGAGGTTGCCCGCACCGGCCCAGCCGCCCTGCACGTCGCAGTAGGTCAGCGTTACTGCGGATCCATCCGCGTTCCATACCTGGTCAACGCCGTTCCAGAGAATGCTGTTTGATACCGCCACGACGCTTGGATATGAATGCAGATAGGAATCACAGCTCAGCGCCGCGCCGCTGACGGCGCTGTTGGCGACCATCGTGCAATTGGTCAGCGTCGGAGCGTCTCCCCAGTAGCAGTGGAGACCCCCGCCGGAATCCGCCACGTTTCGGCTGACCGTGCAGTTAACCAGCGTCGGACTGCTCTTGGAGCAGGCAATGCCGCCGCCATAGTAATCGCAACTGTTTCCGCTGATGGTGCAGTTCGTCAGCAAGGGACTGCTGTAGTTGATGCAGCAGACGCCGCCGCCCCTGGCGGAGTAGTCTTGGGCCTTGTTTCCGCAGATCGTACAGTTCGTGAACGTTGGGTGACCATCATCACAGGAGACGCCACCGCCGCGGCAATACCCGCCTTGGACTTCGTTTCCCGAGATCGTACAGTCGATGAACGTCGGGCTGGCGTCATACTCGCAGACGACACCTCCCCCGGTGCAACTGAGATTCCCGCTAATCGTGCAGTTGGTGAGCGTGGGGGCACTACTATGACATCGAAGACCGCCGGAACTGTTGGTAGAAGAATTCGCAGCGATCGTGCAATTGGTGAACGTTGCGGCGCTCTGCTTGGAGCACGCGACGCCACCAGCAGAGTCGGCGACGTTCCCCGAAATCGTGCAATTGGTGAGCGTGGCGTTGCTGCTCCAATAGCAGTGAATACCGCCACCGCCGCCCGCGGTGTTCTCGCTGAGCGTGCAGTCGATCAGCGTCGGGCTGGACTTAAGGCAGTAGACGCCACCACCGCTCCCCTCGGCGGTGTTTCCGCTGATCGTGCAGTTCGTCAGCGTCGGATTGCTGTCGTATGAGCAGTAGACGCCGCCGCCGTAGCCACTGCTGCCTCCGTCGGCGGCATTGCCGCTAATCGTGCAATCGATCAGCGTTGGGTTGCTGCTGTCGGAGCAGCTGAGGCCACCGCCCTCACCACTATAAAAGCTGGACGCGCGGTTGCCCGTGATCCAACAGTTGATGAGCGTCGGACTACTACCGTAGCACGCGACACCGCCCCCGCGCGGCGTCATGTAGCCGTTCGTGATGGTGATGCCCTCGATCTTCGAGTCGGGCCCTTCGCCGCTGTGGAAGTAGAAGCCGCCGTACGGATCGTCCCAACTGCCGCCGCAATCGACGATGCATGCGGCGGGATCGCCCGACGCGCTGCGCACCGTGATCGCCTTGCCCTGGTAATCCAGGTCCCGGTTCCCCGGGCCCGAGTAGGTGCCGTCGGCGAGTTCCACCACGTCGCCGGGGACGGCGGCGTCGATGGCCGCCTGGATCGTGGGGTACTGGGCCGGCACGTGCAGGGTATCGGCCGGGGCCGCCGGGGTCAGGATTGCCAGTGCCGCCGTGGCAAGCAGGCAGAGCGGGGGTGCGGATCGCCGCGTCATTGCGTCCCCTCCGTCAAGGATGTGCGTGGTCCGTGGCGTCACCCGGGGGACGGAGCGGAGCGGCGGGCTGGTCGCGGCCGAGGCCCCGGCGCAGGAAACAACCGTCAGTCCGTGAAGACACCGAAACGTTCCTCCACTATAGCTTCTCGGCGTTGGCGGCGCCAAGGGACTGCTGCCGCTTCCTGACAGCCCGTCGAAAAAGGGGACTGGCTCCGAGCGGAGGGTCCCGCACGGCATCGCAAGAGCCGCATTGCGAGGTGCCTGTCCCCTTTTTCAACAGACAGCTTACGGGCGCGGTTCTGTTTGCGGGTCGGGGGGCGTCACCGGGACTGGGTGACCTCCGAGTCGAGGTAGCGCCGGCCCAGGTCCGGGAGGCTGGTCAAGCGGATGCATCCGGCCTCGGGTGGTCGTGCCGCCGGCCGGCTGGTTCCGGCGGCGCCGGGCGGTGGCCAAGTGTCAGCCGCTGGCGTATCATCCCCACAACCGCCGCCCCGCGGCGCCGGGCCATGGACCGGCCGGGCGGGATGCCGGCTGGTATCCGGGTCGGAGTTCGGCCGAAACGGGCCGCGGCGAGCGAACCACGCGGGAGTTCGATGCATCTGGTCACCGGTTTACTGCTGACCGCCTTGCTCGGGAGAGGCAAGCAGGGGCCACGGCTGCCCAGTTTCCCGGGCGTGCTGGAGACGGCGCACGTGCTGCCGGGGCGCCTCCGTCTCCGTGTGCCCGGCGTGGTGGCCAGGCCGGAGGCTGCCGGCGAGCTGAGGCGGCAGCTCGTGCGGCTGGAGGCGGTCGAGGCGGTGGAGGTCAGCACGGTCACCGGGAGCGTTCTGCTGCGTTTCCGGCCGGACCGCGTCCAGCCGGAACTGCTGCTGGCGGCGGTGATTCGCCTGCTCGGCCTGGAGGCCAGGGTCGACGCCGCCCCGCAGTCGCGCCTGGGGCACGAGATCCGCGAGCTGGGCGAGTCGCTCAACCGGGCGGTGCACGAGCAGAGCGGTGGTCTGCTCGATCTCTGGACGGCCCTGCCGCTGCTGCTGGTCGTGCTGGGCGTGCGCAACCTGATCTCGCGGAACGGGCAGCTCGGCTGGCCGCTGCTGTGGTGGGCTTACCTGGCCCTTTTCCTCCCCGGTCAGAATCGTCGATGAAGCAGGGACTCCTGGCAAACGAGGTGCGGGCGTGGCTGCTGCGCCCGACGGTGGTCCATCGTCTCCCGGGCCGGCTCCGCCTGCGGGTGCCGGCCCTGACGCGGCTGGACGACGGGCAGCGGATCTGCGCGTCCTTCTGGCGGGACCTGCTGGCTGCTCCGGCGGAGATCGAGGCGGTGGAGGTCAACCTCCGGACGGGCAGCGTGTTGATCCGGTACCGCACCGCGGTGCTCGGCGAGTATGAGCTGCTGGCGTTCATCCGCTCGGTCAACCGGCTGGTGCTGCGGCACTGGGACCGCCTGGCGGCCGTTCGGCCGGACGCGCTGCCGGAGGTCCTGGAGCGGTTGCTGGAGGTGGTCCGAGGCGCCGTGCGCCACCGATTGGTCTTGGATGAGCGGATCGAGGTTCCCCAGGATGTTTGGCCTGAGGCGTAACCAGTCCCGGGCGTGCCGGGTGTTGCACGAGGTGCCCGGCCGGATTCGCATCCAGTGCCCGGGGATGAAACACCTCTCCGAGGAGGCGGCGGCGATTCGGGAGCGGCTCAACGCCCTGCCCGGCGTCCGGTCGGTGCGGGTGAGCGCCCTCACCGAGAACGTGCTGGTGCAGCACGACCCCGGGCGGACCACCGGCCGGGAGGTGCTCGAGGCCGTGCAGGCGGCCTGCGGCGAGCACGCCCTGACGATCTTCAAGGCCGAACGGGCCCTGGCAGCCGAGGCGACGGTCCAGGAGCGCCGCCTCCAGGAGGAGTCGGTCCAGGACATCCTCACCCGCGTGCTGGCGACGGCGGCCACGCTGGGGTTCAGCGCGCTGTCGAAGCCGCGGGCTTCGTCGAACCTGCTGAGCCGGTTCACCTCGATTTCTGCGCTGACCAGCCTGTCGCTGGCCTGGCCCATCCTGCGGAGCGGGCTGCATTCCCTGAAGAAGACCGGCCGGCCCAACGCCGACACGCTCAGCTCGGCGGCGATCCTGTCGAGCCTGGTCGCGGGGCAGGACCGTTCGGCGCTGACCATCATCGGGCTGGCGGACCTGGCCGAACTGCTGACGGCCTACACCATGGACCGCACCCGGCGGGCCATTCGCGACATGCTGGCGGTGGGCGAGGACTTCGTCTGGCGGCTGGATGAGGGCGGCCGCGAGGTGCGGGTGCCCATCGGCGACGTGCAGCTCGACGACCGCATCGCGGTCAAGACCGGCGAGAAGATCAGCGTGGACGGCCTGGTCGAGGAGGGGGAGGCCGCCGTCGATCAGGCCTCCATCACCGGCGAGTTCATGCCCATGCGCAAGCAGCCGGGCGACAGGGTGTTCGCCGGCACGGTGGTCAAGGCCGGCAACCTCACCGTCCGGGCGGAGAAGATCGGCGACCAGACCGCCGTGGCCCGCATCGTCCACCTGGTCGAGGAGGCCGCCCACCGCAAGGCGACCATCCAGGCGTTTGCCGATCGGTTCTCCGCCCAGTTCATCCCGGCGAACTTCGGTCTGGCGGGGCTGGTCTACGGCATCACCCGCAACCCCGACCGGGCCCTGAACATGCTGATCATCGACTACTCCTGCGGTGTGCGGCTCTCCACGGCGACCGCCCTGTCGGCGGCGATCGCCACCGCCGCCCGCAACGGCATCCTCATCAAGGGCAGCAACTACCTGGAGATGCTGGCCGAGGCGGACACCATCGTGCTCGACAAGACCGGCACGGTCACCGAAGGTCGGCCGCAGGTCACCTCGGTGGTGCCGGTCGCCCCCGGCGTCGGCGAGCGGGAGATCATCGAGCTGGCCGCCGCCGCCGAGGAGACCTCGACCCATCCGGTGGCCATCGCCTTCGTGGACAAGGCCCGCCGCAGCGGCTGGGCCATCCCGGCCCACGGGCCCACCCGGGTCCGGGTGGGCCGCGGAGTGCAGACCACCGTGGCCGGGCAGACCGTCCTGGTCGGCAGCGAGACCTACATGAGGGAGCACCGGGTCGAACTGACCCCGGCCGCCGAGCCCGCCCGCCACCTGGCTCGCCGCGGGGAGCAGTTGATCTACGTGGCCCGCGGGCGGGCGCTGCTCGGGCTGGTCGGCATTCAGGACACGCTCCGCGAGGACATGAAGAAGTCGCTCAACCGGCTGCGCGGTCTGGGGATGGACGACATCGTGCTGCTGACCGGCGACGTCGAGCAGCACGCCGAGCGCGTGGCCCGCCGCATGGCCATGGACCGCTACCAGGCGGAGGTCCTGCCGGAGGACAAGTCCGACGTGGTGCTGCGTTTGCAGCAGAAGGGCCCGCGGGTCATCATGGTGGGGGACGGCATCAACGACGCGCCCGCCCTGGCCTACGCCGACGTGGGCATCGCCATGGGCGGCACGCGGACGGACATCGCCATCGAGGCCGCGGACATCACCATCACCAGTGACGACCCTCTGATGATCCCGGGGGTGATCCGCCTGTCGCGCCAGACCATGGACATCGTCAAGCAGAACTTCGCGACGGCCATCGGGGTCAACACGGCGGCCCTGGTGCTGGCCTCGCTGGGCCGGCTGCCGGTGGTCTGGGGCGCTGCCGTCCACAACGCGACCACCGTGCTGGTGGTGCTGAACTCGCTGCGCCTGCTGTTCCACGACCTGGAGCGGAGCCGATGAACCGCGACGACCGACCGAGCGTTACCATCGAGCACGAGCTGCCCGGGCGGCTGCGGTTGCGGCTGTCGCATCGCCTCGAGCATGCCGCCCGGATGCGGCGGGTGATCGCCGAGCACGCCGGCATCGCGGAGGTGCGGTACTCGGCGGTCGGCCGGTCGGTGCTGGTGCGGTACGATTCGCGGGACGTGTCGGCGGAGGAGATCGTGATCCGGGTGGCGATCAGCCTGTCGCTGGAGCACGGGAACTCGGCCGTCCGGGTGCTCACCCGTCCCCAGGGGCGAGAGCTGAGCGACTCGGCGTTCTACTCGGGGCTGGCCTTGCTGGCGGCCCTGGGGCTGCGGGTGGCTCGGCCGGACCGGGCGGTGGGGGCGACGGCCGACTGGATCGCCGCCCTGACCACGGCCGGGGCGACCCTGGAGCACGGCTGGTCGGAGGTCAGCCGGCGGGGCAACTTCGACCCCGAGGTGCTGACGGTGACCTACCTGCTGACGGCCCTGCTGCGCGGCAACGCCCTGCCGGCGGCCATCTTCACCTGGATCACCGCCTTCGGCCGGCACCTGGCCAGCATGCCGGCGCCGGGGGTCGAGGTGCGGCCGGTCGAGGTGCCCACGGGGCGGGGAACGCCGCGCTTCGAGGTGGTTGTCGCTCCCGACCGCGTGTCCCCCGACAAGATGACCTTCTTCGGCATGATCCCGACCCTGCTGTTCAACGCCCTCACGGGCGCGGCGCCCGGGCGGCGGGCCAGCCTGATCGACGAGATCCGCCGCGTGTCCAACCTGCACGACCAGGTGCTGGAGGGCGTCAGCGACTTCCGCCAGGGGATCCCGCTGCGCATTCGATGACCGCGGGTGGCCGCGAAGAGGGCGGGCAGAAGAGCACCAGTTGACACGCGGCAGGACCGCGAAAGGATGACGCACTGATGGCAATGAACTCACAGCACGTGACCGGCTTCGTGATCGGCCTCGGCGCCGCGGCGGCGGGTTTCTATCTCTACAAGAAGAACCAGAAGCAGGTCGATGACTGGCTGCGCAAGCAGGGCATCCACCTGCCGGCCTCGGCGGGCGGCGACTACGACTCCATGACCATCGAGGAACTCGTGCGGGCCAAGGAGGACCTCGAGGACCTGATCGCCGAGCGGGAGTACGAGGCCGAGCAGCAGACCGCCGAGGCCGAAGAAACCGCGGTTCGGCCGAAGCGACCCGCAGGCGCCAAGCGGAAGCGCGGGGGTGGCAAGGGCCGGCAGCGCAAGGCCGCCCGGGCCTAGGCCGCGGGTGGCGGAAGCGGCGCCACCCGGGCGGCCACCCGCTCAAGGCAGCGGGTGACCGCCGCTCGGGTCAGAGCACCATGACCTCCGCCGTCTTGTTGTGGTGCTCGTCCTCGAAGAAGAGCTTCTGGCCGTGGGCCAGCCGGGTGTCGACCGCCAGGTAGAGCCGCAGCGCCTGCCGAATCACGGCGGTCTTGGACACGTCTTTCCTCCTGGCCAGCGCTTCGAGCCCTTCCATCTCGCCCGCCGTGAGGTTGAGGGTCATCGTACGCCGGTTGTTCATGGGCGGTCCCTCCCGCGGCAATCGCGCTTCCTGCGGTCCGGCTTTGCCGGCCGGCCGGCAAAGCCTCCACCCATAAGAGGCGCCAGCACCCCGCCTACTGACCGGGGCCGGTGAAATCCCCCTGCAGAACGGCGAAGTCCGCCAGATCGCAGTCGCAGTCTCCGTCCAGGTCGCCGCGGAGCGTTCCGTACAACGGGCTGGAAGGGTCGGTGACGATGGGGGCCCCGGCCGGGGTGTAGTCGCAGGCGTCCTCGCCGTTGGGCACGCCGTCGTCGTCGATGTCCTCGTCGCAGGCGTCGCCCTGTCCGTCGTCGTCCCAATCCTCCTGGAGCGGGTTGGGAACGTCGGGGCAGTTGTCGTCCTCGTCGGGCACGCCGTCACCGTCGGTGTCGCCGTCCGCCGAGAGAAAGAGGTTGAACTTGGAGACGAACAGGTCGCCGCCCTCGTAGTAGGTGCCGCCCTGGTAGGTCTCCTGGAAGGCGCCCGCCGTCGTGGGGAAGTTGGTCGACCGGGTGCATCCCGCAACCAGCAGGAAGCCGCCGGGAGCGAAGACAATATCGCCGGCGTGGTCGTTCAACGAACCGCCGAGGTAGGTGGAGGCGGCCAGGGTCGTCAGGGCGGGATCGAAGCGGGAGACGAAGACATCCCCGCCGTAGGCCACCGCGAACCCGTTGAACGTGGTGTCGTAGGCACCGTCGCCGGTCGGGAAGTCGGAGGCGTTGGTCGTGCCGGCCACGTACACGTTGGCCTCGCTGTCCAGGGTCAGGGCCATGCCGATCTCCAGCCCGCTGGCGCCCAGGTAGGTGGATGCCTCCAGCGTGGTGAGGTCGGCGTCCAGGCGGGAGACGTAGGCGTCGTCGCCGCTGTCGGGACCGCCCGGGCCCTGGTAGGTGGTGTCGTAGGCGCCCGCGGTGGTGGGGAAGTCCGTCGAGGCGGTGTGGCCGGTCACGTAGACCGCTCCGCCGCCGGTCAGCGCCAGGTCGAAGGCGAAGTCGATGCTGCCGCCGCCGAGGAAGGTCGAGGCCGACAGCTCGCTCAGGTCGTTGCTCAGCCGGGAGACGAGGCCGTCGCCGCCGTAGGACACGCCGCCGAAGTACTCCTCGCCGAAGGCGCCCGGCGTCGTGGGGAAGGCGGCGGAGTTCGTGGTGCCCGCCAGGTAGACGCGCCCCGCGGCGTCCAGGGCCAGGTAGCCGCCGTCCTCCCAGCCGGGACTTCCCAGGAAGGTGGACGCCACCAGTTCCGTCAGGTCCGGTGTGAACCGGGAGACGAAGAGGTCGCCGCCCCAACTGTACCCGCCGGTGCCGTTGTAGGTCTCATCGTAGGCCCCGGGGGTGGTGGGGAAGCCCGCCGAGCGGGTGTAGCCGGCGACGAACACGTCCCCGGACTCGTCCACGGCAATGCCGTTGGCCGTCTCGGTGCTGTAGGAGCCCAGGTAGGTCGAGGCCTCCAGCGCGGACAGGTCGGCGGCGAGGCGGGCTACGAAGACATCGCCCCCCCCGCCCGCCGAGCCGTCGTAGGCACCCCAACTCGTGGGGAAGTCCGTGGACGAGGTATCGCCGGTGACGTACACGTGTCCCGGGCAGGCGGTGGTCAGGCGGGGACCCCGCCGGCCCCAGTCGTCACCGGAGCCGCCCAGGAAGGTGCAGGACTCCACGGTCGTCAGGGTGTCGTCCAGCCGGGCGATGAGGATGTCCACGCCCCCGGCGTGGGTGAGCTCGTACGCCCCGACCGTGACGGGGAAGTCGTCGGACTCGGTGTAGCTGGTCACGTAAACGCCGCCGTCGCAACCCAGCGCCAGGCTCACGCCGGCCCAGCCGCCCTCGTCATCGCTGCCGCCCAGGAAGGTGGAGGCCAGCAGCGGGTCGATGATCAGGGGGCGGGTGCGGTCGTAAGCCCCCAGGGCGAAGCCGTAGCAGTCGCCCCGCACCACGTAACGGACGTCGACGTAGTCCTGGCCGCCGTCGTGCTGCTGGAAGGCCACCGGGGCGGTGAAGGTGATGGGGCCCAGGTCGGTCTTCACCACCAGTTCGCCGGCGGCGTTGGTGGAGAGTGCCTTCGCTCCCTGGACCTGGACGCGGGCGGCCCCGGGGTCGGCGCCGGGTCCGAGGATGAAGAGCTTCTCGACGTTGTTGCCGCGGGCGACGAGTTCCAGCGAGAGCCCCGCCGCGGCGCCGTCGAAGCGCAGACGCTCGTAGGTGGGGATGTCGCTTCGCCAATGGTGCGGGTCGTTGCCCGTGAACGAGTGAACACGGGTGGCGGCGCGGTCCAGCCCGGACACCGTCAAGGGACCGGCCCGAAGGAGCCGCTCGGCGAGGACGGCTCGCCGGGGGGATCGGCCCTGTCCGGCGTCGCGGAGGGCGTAGACGATGCGGCCGTCGCGGGTGGCGAAGACCGTGCCGCCGAAGGTGGGGGCGCTGAAAGCCACCCGTTCGTCCATCTGACCGACGTTGGCGATGAAGGGCATCCGGGCGGCGGCCAGCGCGGACACGCCACCGGGCCCGGACGCCCGGGTGGATGCCTCCGCCCCGGAAAGCCACGCACACACACCAAGCACGGGGACGGCGATTCGCAGGCTTCTCATCTTCTTCGACCTCCTCCGGCGCAGCGCCGGTTCGCTGAGGGTTCAGAATTCTCGGGCGGCGGGGGACCCGTCGGTGGGCACACCATGACCCTGCACGACGACCACACGGTCGTTGCGCGTCCTCGACGCGGCGGGAGACCACCGGTGGCAGCCGCCCGCCCCCCCGCCGCCCGCACCGGGCTCACGCCAACCCATGCGCATTCGGGGTCGGGACGTGGGCGCCGAGTTGTGTTTTGTTGTCGGGCGGACCGGGTGAATGGAGAAGCACATGCTCATGCGTGCGGGGCCGCGAGCCGCTACCATATGGGCCGAGACGTGGACCGCGAAGGTCCACGGGCTGAGAGCCGGCTGGGGCTCACGAGGTGTCGGCCGATGTCCACCGAGGAGAGCAAGTCCGTCGCGCCGCTGCTGCGGGCCATCGGCGAGGGCGATGCTCACGCCGCGGAGGATCTGCTGCCGCTGGTGTACGACGAGCTGCGGGTGCTGGCCCGGGCGCGGTTGCGGCACGAAGCCCCCGGCCAGACGCTACAGCCCACCGCCCTGGTCCACGAGGCCTACGTGCGGCTGGTGGGCGACGAGGACCCCGGCTGGCACGGCCAGGGGCACTTCTTCGCGGCGGCGGCCCGGGCCATGCGGCAGATCCTGGTCGAGCAGGCCCGCCGCAAGGGAGCGCTGAAGCGGGGCGGAGACCGCCTGCGGGTCTCGCTGGAGGGCACCGAGCCGATGCTCGAGCCGCCCCCGGACGAGGTGCTGGCGGTCCACGAGGCCCTCGAACGCCTGGAGGGCGACGATCCCCGCAAGGGCACGATCGTCAACCTGCTCTTCTTCGCCCGGATGACCGTGGCCGAGACCGCCAAGGCCGTGGGCGTCTCCGTGGGCACGGTGGTGCGGGAGTGGCGGTATATCCGGACCTGGCTGGAGGCCGAACTCGCTGGCGAGGAGTAGCCGTTCCCCGCTCCCCGTCGCCGACGACGCCCCGCCCCCGAGACCCCGGGCCCGGGGGTGTTCAAGAACGCCTCCGGATTACGCACTGACCCGGGGCGGCCTGCCGCCGGATCCGCGATGCGGGGAGCCACACCATGGCCGATGAACGACGCCGCCGGGCGGAAGACCTCTTCCAGCAGGCGGCGGATCTGGAGCCCGACGAGCGGGACGCCTTCCTGCAGCAAGCCTGCGCATCGGAGCCGGGACTGCGGGCCGAGGTCGAACGCCTGCTCCGGCACATCGATTCGCGGGCGGTGCGCTCCCTGCACACCGTGCAGGTGGATGACCCTGGCGACCGGGATCTCACCGGAACCACCGTCGGCCCGTACACCCTGGTCGAACTGCTCGGCGAGGGCGGATTCGGCTCGGTGTACCGGGCCGAGCAGCAGCACCCCATCCGCCGCGAGGTGGCCCTGAAGATCATCAAGCTGGGCATGGACACCCGGCAGGTCATCGCCCGCTTCGAGAGCGAGCGACAGACGCTGGCCATGATGGAGCATCCCAACATCGCCCGGGTACTGGACGCCGGGGCCACTGCCGTGGGGCGCCCCTACTTCGTCATGGAACTCGTCCGCGGGGAACCCCTCACCGCCTACTGCCGGGGGCACAGCCTGGGAATCCGCGAGCGTCTCGAGCTCTTCATTCCCGTGTGCCGTGCCGTGCAGCACGCCCACGCCAAGGGCGTGATCCACCGGGACATCAAGCCGTCGAACATCCTGGTCTCCGCCCCGGAGGGTACCGCCGTGCCCAAGGTGATCGACTTCGGCATCGCCAAGGCCACGCGGGCGGGCCTGAGGCCGGACACGCTGCTGACCCGGTTTCATCAGTTCGTGGGCACGCCCGAATACATGAGCCCCGAGCATGTCAGCGGGGCGTGGGGCGAGCCGCGGGACATCGACACCCGGGCGGACGTCTACTCGCTGGGGGCCGTGCTCTACGAGCTGCTCTGCGGAGTGACGCCGTTTGACTCGCAGACGCTCCGGGACGCCAGCCCGGCCCAGTTGCAGCGCATCCTCAGCCGGCAGGATCCGATCAAGCCCTCCGGGCGCGTGGGCCGCAACGGCACCGGCGCCTCGCCCCGGGGCGGCGGGCGACACCCTCCGCCCCGGGCCCTGAGCCGGACGCTCAGCGGTGAGCTGGACTGGATCGTGATGAAAGCCCTGGAGAAGGACCGCGAGCGGCGCTACGAATCGGTGGGCGCCCTGGCGGCTGACCTTCGGCGCTACCTGGGCAATCAGCCGGTGCTGGCCGGCCCGCCCAGCTCGCTCTACCAGTTCCGCAAGGCGGTGGCGCGGCACCGAACCGTGTTCGGCCTCGCCGCCGCGCTGTTCGTCCTGGCGTGCGGTTTCGGTGGGTGGATGGCCCTGCTGTACGCCCGCAGCGACCGGCTGCGGCAGCAGGCCCACCGCAACCTGGCGGTGGCGCGGCGGGCGGAGCAGCGCGCCCGGATCGAGGCCGAGACGGCCCGGCGGACCACCGATCTCCTCATCGGGCTGTTCAACGTGGCCGCTCCGGGTGAGCCGTCGGGTGGGGAGCTGACCGTCCGCTCCGCCCTCGACCGCGGTGCGGTCCGCATCCGGCAGGACCTGGAAAACGAGCCGGATGTGCAGGCCACGCTGATGCACACCATGGGCCGGGCCTACATGGAGCTGGGGCTGTGGGAGGAGGCGGGAGGGCTGTTTCGCGATGCGCTCACCACCCGCCGCGAGCGGCTCGGCCCCGAACACCTCGACACGCTGGCCACCATGAGCGAGCTGGGCACGGCTCTGCTCTACGCGGGCACCCCGGCGGAGGCCGAGCGGGTGCTGGCCGAGGCGCTGACCACCGGCCGGCGGGTCCTGGGAAACGAGCACCCGCAGACGCTGGGGGCGATCGACGGCCTGGCCTGGGTCCTCAAGAGCCTGGACCGCGTCCCCGAGGCGGAGCGACTGGCCCGTGAATCGCTGGCCACGCGCCGCCGCATGCTGGGCGGCGACGCCGCCGCAACGATCGAATCGCTGAATCGCCTGTCGTGGCTGCTCCAGCTCCAGGGCAAGTACGAGCAGGCCGAGCCGCTCAGCCGCGAGGCGGTCGAGGCGAGCACCCGCACGCTTGGGGATGAACACCTGGCCACGGCCGAGTCGATGAACATGCTCGGCGTGCTGCTGACCGACTGCCGCGAGCCGTCCGCGGCGGAGCCCTACCTGCGTCGGGCGGCGGTCATCCGCCAGCGGGTGTACGGCGGGGGGCATCCCCTGAGCCTGGAGTCCGTGGCCAACCTCGCCGAGGCCCTGCTGCGGCAGGAGAAGGCCGCGGAAGCGGAGCGCTGCTGCCGGCGGGCCCTGGAGGCCTGCCCGGGCGTCGCGCCGCCCACCCGGCAGCAGGCGTGCTGCCGGATCCTGCTGGGCGAGGCCCTGGTGATGCAGGGCAAGCACGCCCAGGCGGTGCCGCCCCTGGAAGAGGCGCTGGCCGCCGCGCGGGAGCATGGTGGCCAGCCGGGCAGCAACGCCCTGTGGTGCCGGGCGCTGCTGGGCAACGCCCTGCTCGGTGCCGGGCGGGGCGAAGAGGGGGATCGCCACCTCGAGGCCGCCCGCAGCGGGCTCTGCCGGCAGTTGGCCGCCGACCCGGACGGCGACGATTACTCCGTGGCCTTGTGGACGCGGCTGTTGTTCGAGCCCGGCTCGTTCGGCGAGGGCCACCCGCTGGTTGGCGAGGTGTTGAGCCACCTGCGCACCGCGCTCGGGCCGGATCACCAGCTCACGCTCCGCCTGACCGCGTCGCTCGCGGCGGCGCTCGAGCAGCGTGCTCGCCCGGCGGTGGCGGAACAGCACTGGCGCGAATACCTGGCGCGGTCACGGACCGTGTTGCCGGGGGATTCCTGGGTGGTGGCGGTTGCCGGGAGCCATCTGGGCGGCTGCCTGCTGGCCCAGGGGCGCTTCGCGGACGCGGAGGCCCTCCTGGTCGGAAGCCACCCGGTCCTCTGCGCGAGCCGGGGGGCGGAGGGGCGGGACGCCCGTCGGAACCTGGCGTGGCTGGTAGCGTTGTACGAGGCCTGGGACCGGCCGGACGACGCGGCCGCCTGGCGGGCCACGGCACGGCCGAGGCGCGATCCCGACCATCCGGAATCGCGCCCCGGCCGGAGCCGGACGCCATGACGCGGACACAATCCGGCCGGCGCTGAGCCGACCGTCTCCGCGGGCGATGCCCAGCCAGCGGAGCCCACGGCGTTGGCCGTGGGACAGGTCCGGCCGGCGGAGCCAGCCTTGCGGCTCGCCCCTGGCCGCCGGGCCGTCAGTAGATCCGCGTGCTCTCGGTCTCCATCACCGGAGAGTCGATCTGGTCCGACTGCATCTCCACCCGGAAACGCACGTCGCCCTCGCCGACCCCGCGGACGGTGACCTTGAAGGTTGCGGTGGCCTTCGGGGCCAGCGACGGCAGGGGGGCGAAGGTGACCTTCTGACCGGCGGTCTGGGCCTGCGTGGGACCGGTCGAGGAGACATACTCCTCCTCCGCCGGCAGGGTGCACTCGATCACGATGTTCGTGCCCACCGCCGAACCCTGGTTGACCACCTTGATGGTGTAGACCACCGTGCTGTTGATCTCGATGGGGTCGGGATCGTCCACGCACTCCAGCAGGATGGCCGGAATGCCCTTCACCTCCAGGGCGCAGGTGGCCGACGCCTCGGCGCAGTAGGTGACGGTGGCGGTGTTGTGGATCATGTTGATGTGATTGCAGCGGTAGTCGGCCGTCAGCGTTTTCGAGGCCCCGGGCTCGAGCGTGCCCAGCCGCCAGACGATGTTGGCACCCTGGCGGGTGCCGTTGTTGTCGGCCTTGACGAAGTCGATGCGCCCGTCGAGCGTGTCGGTGACCACCACGTCGTGTGCCGTCCCTGTGCCCCGATTGGTGACCGTGATCTCGAAGGTCGCGTTCCGCCCCACGTAGCGCAGGCCCGGGCAGCTCTTGGTGATCTCCACCATGGGCGCCCCGCCCATGCCGGCCTGAGCCGGCGCCATGGCCGGCAGGATCATCCCGTGGGCCGCGGGTCCGACCGCCAGGACGAGCAGGGCCAGAGACAACGAGGCCACCAGTGTGTTTCTGTTCATGGGTGAATCTCCTTTCCAGATCGGTTTCTTCCGAGGTGCAGGCACCCCGCTCCTCAACCAGTTACTCGAGCCGGACACCGGCGCAGGGGGCCCGCGCCTGTGCCTGGGTTGCTCCGTCCATCATCGCTTCGGACTCGCCCGAGCCGACGCGACACCGTAGCGGCACCGCTGCGCCGGGTCAATCGCGGGAGCCCGGGCCGTCCGCCGCCACCGGGCCGCCGGGGCACCCGGCCCCGGCGTCACCGACGTGTTGAGGTCGAAGCCGATCCTGAGGTCGTGGAACCGCGGCTGGTCCCCGGCGAGCCGCCGGGGCCATCCCGGCGCTCTACATCGCCTGGCGGGCGTCTCCGGTGGGGTCCGCTGGTGCGAGAATCCGCTGGTGCAAGCATCCGCTGGTGCGAGAATCCGTTCTCGCACCCACGGGCGGGGGAATCCTTTCCCCCGGGCGACAAAAGGGGTCGGGCCAACTGATTGACGCAACACCCCGCTGCTGCGGCTGCTGCGGCTGATGCCCGGCAAAGCCCGCCAGTCCCCGTCGTCGGTCCCGCCCGGCAAGTCCTCGATGGGAGGCGAAAAGTAAGCCTGATCCTCTTACTCTTCTTACCCAGCCATGAATGGCTGGACTACGTTCATCCTGTTCCTGCGGAACGAACCCCGGCAGGTCAACCCGCTCCCGCTCGTGCGAGAATCCCTTGCCGCTCGTGCGACTCCGGCCCCCGCACCGGCACCGCCGCCACGCCCCGGAGGGGCCGACCGAGGATA
>Ga0180432_10004006_pt1 | contig 20594 bp, 17 predicted proteins | sample SS_ome_10_FD_132414 | JGI IMG/M metagenome (GOLD analysis project Ga0180432, IMG submission 132414) | Hypersaline lake sediment archaeal communities from the Salton Sea, California, USA - SS_1_MS_2 metaG | ecosystem: Environmental > Aquatic > Non-marine Saline and Alkaline > Hypersaline >...
AAATGTTACGTGACTTCCCGGCACGTATTCGCCGACGTGATACCGAATCGGGCCGTGTCCGCCCCGGGCGCCTTTGGCCAGGGGCTTGTCCAGAATCATCCGGGGCCAGTTTTCCTTCGGCCAGAGCTTATCATCCGGCGATCCGAGGCCCGCAACGAGCGCCGCCACGTCATCGGCGGAGGCGGAGATTTCTCTCTCGTGTATGTTAAGTATCTTCATCGTCGTCTCCCATAATTGCTCGACTGGTTTTTTCAATCGTATCGTCCACGAACATCGGCGGCGGTACGCCCTGCAGAAGGTATCGCCTGACCGCGGCGTAGGGAACGTCTATCAGGGCGAACACCGTCCGCTGGAGCATCTCCTCGGACACCCCGCCGAAGCGGGAAATGGTAAAATCGATGATCCCCTCGTCCAGCCGGCGCAGCAGGAGTCGGGCGTCGTATTGTATCTCCTCGGGCCACGCATCGCCGAAGAACTCCTCCCGGCGATACAGAAGCAGCAGCAGCGCCTCGTCGAAATGCTCCCTGACCCACCGGGGGGTGTAGAGGGCCGCCGCCTTCGCATCGCCCCGGGCCAGAAGCTCCAGGAACCCGTCCTGAAAGGACCGCACGGTCCGGAGCCAGAGCCGGGCCATCAACAGGTCCCGGGAGGGGAAGCGATGATAGACGGACCCTATCGGCGCCCCCACGGCATCGGCGATGCCCGCGATGGTGACGGCCTCGGGGCCCTTCCTGGCCGCCAGGGTCCGGGCGGCGTCCAGGAACTGCCCGTCGGAATATTTCGCCTTGCGTCCCATAATAGTATTGATATACTAATACATTTATACTGGAATGTCAAGTCATTTATTGTGTCTCCAAGTTTAAAAATCTGATGAACCACATTGGCATGCTCACCCGAAAATCAGCACCGCGGAGAATTCTCTCCCATCCGTTTGGGGTCTCGTGAAAAACCTTTCCAGACTTGATTGCGTCAAAACAGTCTTTAAAAAGCTACATCCTGGCCTGCTTTTCGATTCCCGTATTTAGAATAGACAGCAATTATCATGTTCGTATTCACACAAACAACTCTCCCCTGGTTTGATGCTCGCGATACCCGGCACGACCATGCACACTTCGTGGAACATATTGACACGGCTCTGAGTATCGTTTACCCTGATCTTTGAACCAACCCGTTTTTGTACGCCGGCATAAGCAAATGGGACGAGAAAAGAATAAAATAGAACAAACCTACGACGTGGTGGCGGCGGAATACGCCGATGCGTTCTCTACGGAGCACGATAATAAGCCGATGGACCGGGAGATCCTCGCCCGGTTTGCGGGGGAAGTCGGGGATGTGAAGCCGGTCTGGGACTTCGGCTGCGGCCCCGGCCACACCACGAAGCACCTTGCCGATCTCGGCGTTGAAATCTCCGGCATGGACCTGTCCGACGGGATGGTCACGCAGGCGCGAGCGCGCTTTCCCGGCATCCACTTCCGGAAGGGAAACCTCCTGGACCTGGAATTCGACGACGGCTCCATCGCCGCCGTCGTCTCCTTCTACTCCATCGTCCACTTCACGAAAGCAGAGGTCGCCGTCACGTTCGCGGAGATATTCCGGGTGCTGCGGCCCGGCGGCCTGTTCCTGTTTACGTATCATATCGGCGACGAGACGATGCACATAGACGAGTTTCTCGAGCACGACGTCGATATCGACTTCATGTTCTTCACCACCAAATTTATTAAGAGCTGCCTGGAGCAATGCGGATTTGAGCGGATCGAGATGATCGAGAGACCCCCCTACCCCGAGGTGGAGTACCAGAGCCGGCGGGCGTATGTATTCGCATACAGACCTTCTCTCGGAAAATAGGTGTTTCTCCATAATTTCTTCTTGACATTATAATAAAATATTATTAAATATGTGGAAAGTTATCAAAATATATTTATTGTATATTGCAGAATGATGCTCCCAATGTAAAACGATAATAAACCACGAGGTCTATATGAAAAAGCTTCAGTTCATTCCATTCATTTTGTTACTGATCGCGATATTGCTTCCCGGATGCGGCAGAATCAGCACCGCTCAATTGAAGTGGCGATTTCAAACGGAAGGCGGAATAATCTCGTCCCCCGCGGTGGCGGACGGCGTTGTCTACGTGGGCAGCAGTGACAACTCCCTCTATGCCGTGGACGCCGCCGGCGGTGAGCTGAAATGGCGCTTCGAGACCGAAGGCAACGTCTATTCATCCCCCGCGGTGGTCGATGGCGTGGTCTACGTGGGAAGTTATGACAAACGCCTGTATGCCATAGACGCGGATACGGGTGAATTGATATGGCAGTATGAAGCGTACGATTATATCGGCTCGACCCCATCCGTTGTCGACGGCGTGGTATTTTTTGGAGACAGGAACGGTTTCATCTATGCAGTGGATACAAAACAGGGTGAAGAAAAATGGATCGCTTCCACGATGCCAAGCTCCTTTTCTTCACCTGTGGTTTATGAAGATCTCGTTTATTTTGCCAGTGGAGGTCGTTTGTACGTTTTTAATAAGGAGACCGGTGAATTATCCGATCAAAACGGTTGCATGGATTATTTAGGTGAGTCTCATCCTTTTCCGAGTATAGGCATCAATGACTGCTCTCTGCCGACCGTGATTGATGGGGTGATCTATTCAGGTCACATATTCAACCTGAATACACATTTCACTGAAAACTGCAGGTTCAACTGGAGCTTTGATACCGGCTACTTCGTCAACTCAACCCCCGCAGTGGCAAAAGGTGTGGTCTACTGTGTCAGCGGCGACGGCTACCTGTATGCCGTCTACGCACAGAGCGGCGGGCTGAAATGGAAATCATACATCGGGCGCAATAAAAGCCTCTCTTTCTACTCCTCTCCCACGGTGGCGGACGGCGTGGTCTATGTGGGAAGCAGCAACGACCTGGTCTTTGCGATAAACGCGGATAGCGGTAAGACGATATGGCGGTACAGGACTGAAGGCCCGGTGTTTTCCACTCCGACGGTGGCGGACGGCATTGTTTATATTGGAAGCAATGACGGGTATCTCTACGCCATCGAGTCCGAGGAAAGTAGTCAATAGGAGACGGTTTCACACACGATGAGAGTTGGGGCGTGCTCCTCGAATAGCCAAGGGATAGAAATGATCGTGAGGCCGCCCTGCCTCGATGCGGAATAACGGGCCGAGGGGCGTGTTCATTCACGTATGCACCGATCGGCTGGATGCCGGCAGCTTTCCGGTTTCTCTCTACGCCTACTTTATAGCCACCACACAGTGAAATTTCTGTGATTTTCTCTCCCGGGTAATACTGTCTATCTTCCCGGAAAAGCCGTTGCGCCGCAGCATGTCTTCTATCTCCCGGGTACGATAAATTCTAAAAATACCGGCGTCAAGCTGCCTCTCTTCCAGCTGGCCGGCATCCTCAAAGGTCAGCACCACCCTCCCCCCGGGTTTCAAAATCCGGAAGATCTTTCGTACAACGTCGTCCGGATGTGACCAGAAATATATGGTATTCGCCGAACAGACCTTGTCATAGCCGGCATCCTCATATGCATCTTCCTCGAAATCCCCCTGCCGGATAACGACCTTCCCCCGTGCGATATTCTTCCTGTTCCTCCTCTTCGCCATTTTGACCATTGTGCTGGAAAAATCTATTCCTTCAATGCATCCGGTATCCAAAAGCCGTGCGGCTTGCTTGAGAAACTTCCCGGTCCCGAATCCGATCTCCAGGATACGATCGCTTCCCTGAATATCAAGTCCATCCATCATGAGCGTATTCACGGTGATATTGCCCTGGTCGAAGATTATCGACATTACAAACCGACCGAACGGGCCCGAGGGCTTCCGTGCCTGTTCCGAAAAAAAAGTGCTCATATTCATTCACCATTCAGCAAATAATCGTGTTGACACGTACATGAGGTACGCCCGTTAATCGTAAGATGTACCACAAAGCCTCTCCGGTTAAAAGTCTTTTTGTAATTATTTCATTACGGCGTTATTGTCTTCCAATACGGTATTTCTTCCGACAATAAGCTGAATCCGAAAATCAAGAACGTGCGAGCACGTGATAATAGATCGACTCACCGGGTCACACACATCGGTATAACGGCAGACAATCGCAACCGGTACGGTTCCACCCTCCCCCTTCCCGGCCCGAGAAAACACTTGTCAATCACCCCGACATGATTCACAATGGAAGTGACACTGAAAAACATCCCTCGGCTTCTTTTTTATAGGGGCGGCTCTCCGGAGAGACGCCCCCATCACCCCGGAGCGACGCCATGAACATCCTGCTCATCGAGCCCCCCTTCTACCTCTTCCAGGGGATAGGGGGAAACAACGCCTCCTACGGGCTGAAGATGCTCGCGGCGACGGTCTCCGAACAGGGCCACGTCGTGAAGGTCTACTCGCCGGACCTGGAATATTCCGGGGAATCAACCGGGGCCGGAATCGTCGCGACGATCACCGGTTACGACGAAAAGGCAAAAGAGGTCACGGAACGGCTCATCGATATCGTCTCCTCATTCTCCCCGGACGTGGTCGGCGTCTCCCTGCTCACCGCCCGGGCGGACATCGGGATGTCCCTGGCCGAAGCGGTCCGGCGAAAAAACCCGGACATCACCATCGTCGCCGGGGGAATCCACGCCACGATGTTTCCGGGGGAGCTCCTGGCGTCCGGCGTGTTCGACTACGTGATCCGGGGCGAGGGGGAGGTGGCCTTTCCCGAACTGGTCGAGGCCATCGCCCGGGGCGACGACCCGAGAGAGGGGGAGATCCCCGGCCTGTCGTTCGTCGATGAAAAGGGTAACATCGCGCACAATCAGATACACTACATGCCCGACATCGACTCCCTCCCCCTGCCGGTCCACGAGCACTTCATCAATTACGAGACATACCCGGAAAACGCCTTCCAGTCGGTGATGTTCAGCCGGGGCTGTCCCTACGACTGCGGCTTCTGCGCGTCCCACCTCATCTGGACCCGAAGGGTTCGGTATCATTCCCCGGAGTACTTCGTGGACCTGGTCTCGTACCTCAACGATAGGTACGGCATGAGAAAATTCAGGTTCAATGACGACACCTACATGACCCACAGGAAGAAGACGGCACAAATCAACCGGCTTTTGATACAGAAAGGCCTCTCCATAGAGTGGTTCTGCTCCGGTCGGGTGGAGCTGGTGAACCATGAGATTCTCTCGGACATGCAGGCGGCGGGGCTCACCTCCATCGGCTTCGGCGTGGAAAGCGCCGACGAGGAGATACGGAAAAAGATCGGGAAAACGGCCCCCCTCGACGTCGTCGAGTCCGCCTTCCGCACGGCGGATGACCTGGGCATCCACACCCTCGGATACTTCATGATCGGCCTGCCGGGGGAGACCTACGAGAAGGCCCAGCGGACCCTCGATTTCATCGAGCGGATACGGCCCTCGGACCCGGTCATCAGCATCTTCACCCCCTACCCCGGGACGGCTCTCTACGACGAGGTGCGGGACCGGGGGCTCCTGCCGGAGACCGACTCCCCCGGCTGGGACGGGTTCTATCACCAGTCGGGCATGAACTTCACGGGCGAGATGACCGACGACCAGTGGGAGAGGACCATCGCCCGGGCAGAGGACATCCACGACCGGGCATCCCGCTGGCGGGAGGAAAAGCTGACCCGGGGTCTGGTCCGGCGGTTCACGGTGAAAAAGGCCCTGGGGCGCTACCGGGAATCCCCCGGGGCGATCGTCGGCGACGTGCTCCGGGTGCTCTCTCTCATCCGGGGACGGATCGCCGCCCGACTCCGCCGATAAACCCGTGGGCCACGCCGGGTTCTTCCGAGGCATATCGCCTCACATCGCCAGGGAAAAAAGAAACCTCCTGATATCCTCGGGGCTTCGGACGCTGTACCGGGCATAGGTAGGGGTCGGCCCCACCTTGATGGAACAGGCGTCGTCGGGGAGCGCCGCAAAGAGCTCCTCGTCGGACCAGTCGTTGCCGCAGGCCAGGATCGTGTCCCAGTGCTCCTGTTCGATCCAATGCCGGGCAGCCCGCCCCTTGTCGACGTGTGCGTTTTTTATCTCCACGAACGTGGTATGCTCCAGGACCTGAAGCTCCAGGCTGGTCACGAGGTCCATCGTTTCATCCACCAGCTCCCGTTTCCGGGTGTCCGAAAGCTCCCGGGTGACTCCCTCGAAATTCCAGATCAGCGAAAAGCTTTTTTCCTCGATGAAGGAGCCGGGGGTTCGATCCACGTATACATCCAGGATCGGCCGAAGCTTTCGCTTCCAGCGGTCCGAGAGCGGCCCGATCATGCGCCATCGGCCGTCGTCTCGCCGCTTCAGCCACACGCCGTGCTCTGAGATACAGCCGACCTCGAGATCGCCGAACCAGCGATCCATGGTGTCCGGGTCGTGTCCGCTGATGAGCACGAGGCTGTTCTTATCGTCGGCGGACAGCTCGGACAGGATGTTTATCACCGCGGGACCCGGCGGTCGTGGAGCCGGTGTGTACGGGGCCAGGGTCCCGCCGTAATCCAAAAACAGCAGCCGGTGGGGACTCCGGCGAAGCATCGTGACGAGCTTCTGTTCGATGTCCGGCGTAATCAGCTTCATGGCCCGCCGGGCCTGCAGCTCTTTTACCTTCTCCAGGGCGCGAAAAAACTCCCTCGCCCAGTGCACGACGTCGTAGGTTTCGATGCGCCTTTGCATCTTTTCATTTCTGGCGGCCTGTTCCCCCTCGTCCATCTCCAGCGCCCGTCTGATCCCCTCGATGATATCCGTGGTGTCGTTCGGATTGACGATCACCGCCTCGCTCAGCTCCTGGGAGGCGCCGGCCATCTCGCTGAGGACCAGGGCCCCCCTCCCCTCAACCCGGGTGGCGACGAACTCCTTCGCCACCAGGTTCATGCCGTCTCGCAGGGGCGTCACCAGGCCGATATTGGACACATGATACAGGGCCGCCAGCTCCGGGAAGGGGAGCGAGCGGTAGAGATACAGAATCGGCGTCCAGCCGATGGTGCCGTGCTTGCCGTTGACGGCGCCGATCATGTTCTCCACCCGGCTCTTCAGCACCCGGTAGTCCTGGACCTGCTCCCGGGAGGGCACCGTCAGCTGGATCATGATCACCCGCTCCCGGTACCGGGGATACTTTCCCAAAAACGTGTCGAACGCCTCCAGACGCTGGGGGAGGCCCTTGCTGTAATCCAGGCGGTCCACCGAGAGGATGACCCTCCGGTCGCCGATTTTCCGCCTGAGCTTGTCGATCTCCCGCTTTGTTTCGGGATTCTCGTGAGCCCGGGAGAACCTCTCGTAATTGATGCCGATGGGGAAGATATCCACCTTCACCGCTCGGGACTCCCGGTCGGTCTGTCCCAGGGTGAACTCCTGGCCCAGGATGCGGTGGGCGCTGCTCATGAAGTGGCGGGCGTACTCGTAGGTGTGCAGCCCCACCAGGTCCGCGCCCATAACGCCCTCCAGGATCTCCCGGCGCCAGGGGATGAGACGGAATATCTCGTAGGAGGGAAAGGGGATGTGCAGGAAAAACCCGATGGCCGCCTCGGGGATCGCCTCCCTGATGAGGGCGGGAAGGAGCATCAGGTGATAGTCGTGCACCCAGACGGTGTCCCCCGGCCTCCAGAGCTCCAGCACCCGATCGCAGAACAGCCGGTTGACCTTCTTGTAGTGCTCCCACAACCGCTCGTCGTACGCCACGTTCTGGGGGAAGTAGTGAAAGAGGGGCCAGAGGGTTTTATTGGAAAAACCGTGGTAGAAAAGCTCGATATCCCGCTTGGAGAGAAACACCGGCGCCGATCGATGCTCGTCGGCAAGAGTCCGTGTGATCTCGGTGCGCTTCTCCTCGTCGAGCCGGTTGGAAATAATGCCCGGCCACCCGATCCAGAGGCTGTCGTAGTCCTTATAGAACGACGCGACGGCGGTGGCCAGCCCGCCGGCACTCTGCCTGTAGCGAAATCCCCCCTTTCCCTTGTCCACCGTTACCGACAGCCTGTTGGAGACAATCAGCAGACGTTTCATACCCATCCCTCCCTCCCGAATGATACTGCACGCATATACTAATATTAACTAATATGAATACGCGGAGGGTGTTATGCTCACCATCTGGAAACAGGGGCACGGCGCACTCTATTGTTTTGTATGTGTGATTGCATCATTATATCAATTTTTTCATCGAATGTCATCACCGGATCCGGTCGCAACCATACAGACCGGCGAGAGAGAAACGCGGCTCCCGCACCCGGTGCCAGGAGGTTCTTTCGACCACCCCTGGATCGAAACCCGGAAGGGCCGCGTATCGAAAACGGGGACGTCGTGACCCTTTCCGTGTAATAATCAAAGACATCACACGTCTGATAAGAAAGGTGTATAATGCACCGAGCCGATCGATATATCTCTCAGGAGGATCATTCCTATGGAAACGGAACAGAGAAAGGTCGCCGTCATCACCGGGGCCACCAGCGGCATCGGGGAGGCCTTCGCCCGGGCATGCGCGGTTTTGGGCCACGACCTCATCATCACGGGACGGAGACGGGAGAAGATCGAGTCCGTCGCCGATTCCATTCGACAACACCTTGGTGTGGCCGTCGAGGTCATCATCGCCGAGCTGGCCGACGAGGCCGGCCGTTTACGACTCGTCGAAAGAATCCACGCCCTCGATGATCTGGCAATTCTGATCAACAACGCCGGCTTCGCCGAGAACGGCCCCTTTTTCGAGCAGGATCTCTCCCGCCAGAGGGACATGCTGCGGGTGCACGCGGACGCGACGATGGAGCTGACCCATGCGGCCCTTTCGGGCATGATACAGAGGGGGGAGGGCGCCGTCATCAACGTATCGTCCCTCGGGGGGCTGATGCCCTTTCCCCACAACGCCGTTTACTCCGGGTCCAAGGCCTTCGTCTTCTTTTTCACCGAGAGCATTCACCTTGAGCTTAGAGGAAGCGGCGTAAAGGTCCAGGCGCTGTGCCCCGGCATGACCATCACGGACTTTCACGAAAAGATGGGCCTCGAGCCGGAGAAGCTCTACACCGCCACGGGCATGAGACGGGCCATGAGCGCAAACGAGGTGGTCGAGACGTCATTCGCGTATCTGAAAAAGGACTGGCCAATATGCATTCCCGGTCGCAACAACCGCACCACGTACCTGTTGACCCGCCTCCTGCCAAGAAACCTCCTGTATGCCCTCATCAGCGCGTCTTTGAGGAAATAGGACGAGAGGGCTCCATCGGCCCGGGCCGATTCACAAAAAAAAGATCACACCCCCCCGGTGGGCATGAAACACGGGCCGGGGGGACTGAAAGCCCACAGATCAACGGCCCCTGCTCCTTTCCCAATCATCACCATACCCCGCCTTCCCCCACGGGACCGGGCGCCGTCCGGTGTGCCCGGCTCCCGGCATTTCTTATGTAACACAAACACACCATATGTTGTTACCGTCCGGAGGCGCTCTCACACGTTGGATTGCTGAAAAAGACGCTTGCTATTTCCCCCGTTTTGTGTCAAGGTTTCTATATATTTATTGCTTAACAGCTTGATAAGGAGTGAAATAACATGACATGCAGGAGAAAATCGAGTATTCACCGATAGGGATTATCAACACGCCGTTTAAAAGCTCGGTCAAGATACCCATTCAGACATCACTGGCCAGGGATGCCGTCGGATTCATCACGATCTTCGACGAGTTCGCATCGGGCCTCAAGGACCTTGCCGGTTTCTCCCATATCATACTCCTTTACCACTTTCATCTCTCCAACGACTTTTCTCTTTCCGTCACACCCCACCCGGACGACACCAATCGGGGGGTTTTCGCCACCAGATCGCCGAAGCGCCCGAATAAGATCGGTCTCACTATCGTCGAGTTGATCGGCATCAAAAAGAATATCCTCTCGATCAGAAGCGTGGACATCATCGACGGCACGCCGCTTCTGGACATCAAGCCGTACATCGAAAGCACCGACACAGTAAAAACAAGCGGCCAGGGCGGGTTGAGTGACGAGGTGAAACAGACAAAAAGGCCTTCACGTACCGACAGGTCTCGCAGGAGAATCCGAGCCGACGGCACATCCGCGTCGGATTGACACAGCTTGTGACCATCATCCTCCGGCGTTCCTAATGGCCAGGAGCTTTTTCGCCGATGGTCACCGGAGATGTATGCGAAAGCACCGATTTTTCGGGGACGTTTTCCCCGGATGCCCGGGAGATACCGGGCGCATGCGATCACACGTCAGGGGGACATTACACGCTCTATCTCCCTTCGAGCCGAGAGACACCATCGTAACGAAAGGGCATCGTCCCTGCGGAATAGAAAGGCATGAATATTCACGATACGCCGGACTTCACGATCAGATCCATTGAAACGACCGATATCGACTTCCTCAAAACGGCGATGTATCACGCGATCTTCATTCCGCCGGGCTCCCCGCCCTGCCCCGAGGGGATCGTGAACACGCCGGAGATCGCCCGGTACTGGCGCGGATGGGGGCGGGCGGGCGATCTTGGGATGATGGCCGTCCATACAACCACTCACGCGCCGATAGGAGCCGCGTGGCTTCGGGTGTGGAGCGGGGCGGATCGGGGATACGGGTTTGTCTCCCCGGAGATACCGGAGATGAGCGTCTCCGTCGTTCCCGGCATGCGGGGCCGGGGCATCGGCACCGAGCTGATCGGAGCGCTTCTCTCCCGGGCGGACACACGATTCGATGCGGTGAGCCTGAGTGTCACCCCGGAAAACCCGGCGCTATCGCTCTACGACCGGTTCGGATTTCTCCGCCTTGGACGGGACGATAATTCCATTATAATGATCCGTCGCGCCTGATGAGACCCATCCCCCACGAAACCTACGTGGGCGAACCTGATCCCGATCCGACCGACGGAGCCGAATTCGACGCAGCACGATCCCGATACCCGGCTGAAGGCACTCTCTATCCCCTGAGATGATCGGGGCATCTTTTTGTCCCTCCCACCTTCAATCCCATCCCGTCAGCTCTGTTTCGACCAACAATAAAAATAACATATAGATATTTCATGGGTTTTATTTTTCTCTCAATATGTATATAATTGAAATACATAATACAGAGACTTTTACTATTCTATTCACCAGTCAGCTTATTCATGAACTATTCAAAATTGACAAAAGACGCACTCCTCAAACAGATCGAGCGGCTCGAAAACGAACTCCGTGAATTGGAAAATAATGCTTCCGATGCTCACACCGACGGGGACACACAATACCGAAACCTGATTGAACACTCTCCCGAAGGAGTCCTGGTAATACAGGATGGAAAGCTTGTTTTTTACAATTCCATCCTGCGGGAGTACGTCGGGTATACCGATGAAGATCTCACGCTGACCGACTTCACAGATTTCATCCACCCGGATGACGTCGATGCGGCCGTGTACTTCTATACCAAAATGATGAACGGCGAGAACGTCCCTTCCTCGTTTGAATTCAGGATCGCGTCGAAGGACGGATCATTCATAGATATGGAGATATACGTCTCGTTCTCTCATTGGATGAACAAACCGGCGGTCTTTTGTTATTTTCGAGACATTTCCGAGAGAAAAAGATTTGAAACCGACCTGAAGATATCCAACGAGAGATGGAAGAGCCTCTTCGAAAACTCCATTGACGCCAACTTCACCACGGACTTGAACGGCGACATCACCGCGGCCAACGGCTCCATGGAAAAGATCCTCGGATACACAAAAGACGAGCTGATACACATGAATTTCCGCGATATCATAGATTCGGGATCGGTTGAGAGCGCGTGGCGGTCCTTCAACAAAATGTTCCGTACCAAAAAACCGGTTGTCAATGAGGTATATACTGTTAGGAATAAACATGGCGATGTGTTGATGATTGAGGCGAATGCGAACGTCATAGAGGAAAATGAGAGGATCATCGGCTTTCAGGGATCGTTTCGGGACATCACCGCCCGGAAAAAGGCGGAGGATTCCCTGAGGGAATCGGAGGAGAAATACCTGACCCTGCTGTTGAATTCCAAGGAGGGGATCCTTGTTCTGCAGGATGAACAGGTGAAGTTCTTCAATCCGAAGGTCCTGGAAATCACAGGCTACGACGAACACGAAATACGAAAACTCGCCGTTTTTGAGCTGGTTCATCCCGAGGACCTCGAAGCGGTCGCCAATAGGTACAAGAGGACCATGAGCGGGGAAAACATGGTCGATCCCTATGTATACAGGATTTACCGGAAAGGCGATGAGCTTCGGTGGGTTAAGGGGACGGGAGTATCGATCACCTGGGACGGAAAACCCGCCGATCTGACGTTCCTTATTGATGTGACGGAACAAAAACTCGCCCAGGAGGCGCTGATACGATCCGAGGAAAATCTTCGAAATTTCTTTGAGACCTCCCGGGATGTACTCTACATCAGCTCTATCGATGGAAAAATAGTAGAGATAAACAACAGGGCGGAGGACTTATCAGGATACTCGAGAAGCGAGTTGTTTGAAATGAGCGTGATCGACCTTTATAAGAATCCGGCGGATCGAAAAAGAGTTATGGATATGGTGATAAACAATGGATATGTCACCGACTACGAAATTGAGATGTTAAAAAAGGACGGCTCCATAGTACATTGCTTGTTTACGTCAACCGTCAGAAAGGACAATGAGGGTACAATCACCGGTTTTCAGGGATCGATCCAGGACGTCACCGAAAAAAAACGGATCGAACAACAGCTCATCCATGCCCAGAAAATGGAGGCCCTGGGGAACCTCGCCGGGGGGATCGCCCATAACTTCAACAACATCCTCGTGGGCATCATGGGATACGCCGAATTCCTGATGCATAAGAAACAAGAGGGAGACCCGGACTACAAGGCCGTCAAGACGATTTTCGAGAGCACGACCCGGGCCGCGGACATGACCCGCCAGCTTCTGAGCGTCGCCAGGGCCGGTGAGCACGTCGCCCGGAGAATACAGCCGGAGTCTATTGTAAAAAACACGCTGCAGCTCATTAAAAACCTCTTTGACAAAAACATCACGATAAACACTCACATCCAGGAGAATATAAAACCCATCATCGGCGACCAGGGGCAGCTCGAGCAGTGCCTGTTGAACCTTTGTATCAACGCCCGGGACGCCATGACCGCAGGAGGCGAGCTTCTCATCGAAGTTGAAAACCGGCATATAGATGAGGAGGACGCTCGGTCTCACCTTGAAGCGCAAACCGGTGATTATGTAATCCTGTCGGTCTCGGACACCGGCATCGGCATGAGTCCCGAGGTGAGGAAGCGGATATTCGAGCCTTTTTTTACCACGAAGTTGGATACTGGCGGCACCGGCATGGGCCTGGCGACGCTCTACGGCATTATCAAGAATCATAACGGATTCATCAACGTCTACAGCGAGGAGAACGTCGGCACAACATTCAAGCTCTATCTCCCCGTATCGATGAAAAAAGTCGAAAAGCCGCAACCGGAAGAGGCCCCCGAAACCACAGAGGGAACCGAGACGATCCTGTTGATAGACGACGAGCATCATGTTCTGGACATGTGGGGGGATCTTCTGGGCGAAAGCGGGTATACGGTCATGATCGCCGATGACGGCGCCCAGGGTGTCGAGATGTATCGTGAGCATCAGGATGAGATCGATCTGGTGATACTCGATTACATCATGCCCGGCATGGGGGGGCCGGACGTTATCGAGCGGCTCATGGAGATCGACCCGGACGTGAAGATCCTCATCGCCTCGGGATACAGCGAAAACGGCCATGTCAAGGGGATATTGAATAACGATATCGTCGGATTCATACAAAAACCGGCGACGATGAAGGAGATTCTGAGCAAGGTCAGAACCGCCATCGATGGATAGGGCTGAGGGTCGGATCGACGATTCACCGCCCGCCCCGTGAAGGGACTCTACGTTTTCATGATCTTGAATCACAACGGCCGGGCTTCTTTTTCCGGATGATTCGATCCCGAAAAGACGCCACGGCCGTTAAACTCGAATAATTATATATATGCCACCCGATGCTTCTCCCGCGACCGGGGAGCGCCCGGACGGCCCGGAGACCACCCCCCCCTCTTCCCCCCTTCCCAACCCGCCGTCCCGAACGTCGACAACGCCTCGCGCCGCCGTCCATACACCATCTCACTCGTTTTCACACTGCCGGCATGTCGGGAGAATTCACCCGCCACCGCCCGTCCGGACGGCCGCGCGTGGGGCCGTCAAACGGGCGGCGGTGGTAAACAAGAGAAGGAGAGATATCCTCCCCGCTCTTATGCCTTCTCTATATCTTCGAGCATCTTTTTATGCATCTCGGAAGTGATCGGGTAAAAGACTATCAGAAGAATCCCGATGGTAATCAGGATGCAGGGCATGATCGTCATCAAGAACCGTATGCCGTTGAGCGCCTCCGGGGTCTGCTCTACGTTGGCCACGTATCCCACGTAGGAAAGGACCATGCCGGTGAAAAAGCCGGCGAACGCCTGGGACAGCTTGAGCCCGAACACGAAGAACCCGTAGAGGAATCCCTCCTGCCTGATACCGGTCTTCCACTGGGAATATTCCACCGTATCCGGGACCATGGCCCAGGGGAAGAGAATGTATGTGGACATGCCGGCGCCGGCGAAGCCGATCAGGATGAGGAGCTGCCACGGGGCGATATCTCTGAAGAGATAGATGCCTACGAGGCTCACTCCAAAAACAATCAATCCCGAAATGTACGTCGCCTTTTTACTGGTCTTCTTCGAAACCTTCAGCCACAGGGGAAACGCGATGACGGCGCTGACAAACAGGATGACCAGGGCCGGGGAGATGAGGTCTTCGCGATTGACATAGTAGGTGAAGAAATAGTTTGTGGTCGAGGCCATGGCATAGACGGCGATAGCGGTGACGACAAAGGAGAGCACCAGCAGGATGAAGGGATAGTTCTTCGAGAGCGCCTTCAAATTGAGGGAAATTCGCTTTTCGTCCTCGCTCTGCTGGTGAACCGTCTCCTTGACGTTGAATGCCGAAAGCAGGATAACGCCGATGGAGAAGAGGCCGAAAATGATCGCCACAATCCTATACCCGGTCGCCTCGGAGGAAAAGAGGTTCACGAGAGGCTTGGTGGCGCCGCCGGCGATGAGCATTCCCACGGTGGCGAAGGTCATGCGGTACGCGGTGAGGTTGGAGCGCTCGTCGGCGTCCCGGGTCAAGGAGGCGGTGAGGGCCGCATAGGGGACGTTGGCGATGGCGAAGGCCGAGTTGAAGAGCAAAAACGTGGCCATGCCGTAGGCAAAGCGCATGCTCTCCTCAAGATCGGGACTGGCAAATACCAGAAAGAAACAGACCGCCAGGGGCGCCGCACCGAAGATCATGTACGGCCGCATCTTGCCCCAGCGGGTGTCGGTCCGGTCGATGAAATACCCGATGAACGGGTCGATCAGGGCGTTCCAGAGCTTCGACACCAGGAAGATGAGCCCCGCCAGCCAGGGATCGATCAGAAACACGTCGGTGTAAAAGATAAGCAGAAAGATGGATGTAATATTTATAAGGATATTAAAGGCAAGGTCGCCGACCCCGTAGCCGAGCTTCATCTTCACCGGCAGGCCTGCCGTGCCGACACCACCGTTATTCGTTGTCATGGTTCAATCCTCTCTGTATTTGTATACATGGATTAGTTAAATATAACATGCTTCGTCCAGGGACTGCCGCCACGGTTTGGACGTTTTCACGATATCCGGGTAGAAGAGCTGGCACTCGGCGATGGCCGAGAGCGCCCCGGGCAGGATATGGGAGTTGGTGTACCGCTCGAAGAAGAACTCCGGATCGTTGAGGATCTTCTCCGCCTCGGCGAGGTATCGGTGCACCGCCGCCTCGATGTCCCCGGCGCGGTATCCCCCGGCGATGCGGGACGACCGGGTGAGGGAGTAGATGCCGTCGAGGTCGATGCAGTAGGTGACGTCCTTGTCCCACAGGCCGTTGTCGTGCTGGAGACGCAGGGTGTGGTCGACGATCTTCTCGGGATACTTCCACTCCCGGTTCAAATACTCATAGACGTAGTACATGTGAAAGGCGCCCCCCATCTCGTGCTTGGTGGGGGTGCGGATGATCCCGAGGCGATGCACCAGCCCCCGGCACCAGAAGCCGCTCTTTGGGTCGGCGGTGTCGTCCAGCCAGTCGAAGTACCAGTTGTAGAATTCATCGGTCCCCTCCCCCAGCATCGCCAGGATCGCCGGGATGCCCGAGACCTTGTGGGAGCCGGGCCAGATGATGGACCAGTTGATGCTCTCGATCCACTTCTCCATCTCTCTCACCGAGGACAGGACCTTCTTCTTGAAGGCCATGTCATACTTCGGCCTTCTCCCGATCAGGAAAAGCGCCGCCACCGAGTAGGCGGTGGTATGCTCCACCGAATGGGTGTAGGTATAGGTCTTTTTATACCAGCCGGTGTCCTCCTGCTGGAACCGGTTGATCACCGACGCCCAGTAATCCTTGTCCGCCTCGGTCAGCTCCAGCTCATCCATGATATACAAAGAGATGAGCATGTCCGTGGTCCCGTAGCAGCTCGTGGGGCCCTGTATCTTGTAGCTGTATTCCCCGGGGCCGTCGCCGGATTGAAACTGGACGATCCACTTCGGGAACAGCTCCTCCTGGAACCGGGTAAAGTCATACACCTTCTTGCTCATTGCTCCCTCCTTTCACCGTCGGATACATCGCCGGACGCTTCCGGCCGCCGCCGGGAATGCTCCCCGGGCTCATTATTTCTTCTGTCCGTATATCTTCTGCAGGAAGTAATACGCCTTCTTCGGCTTTCGCTCCTTGGAGGTCAACCCCTTGAGGTTGAAGTTCGGGATCGGGTTGTTGGGAAACCAGGTGTTGTAGAAATCTGAGAAGACCCAGGGCGCTATCCCGGAAACGTAGTCCCTGTCCTTCACGATGTTCCAGTAGTCGGAGATGACCCGCTCCTGGTAGTCTTCCGAGTAGGTCTTGCCGTAGTCCACCCGCTCCGCCTTCCAGACGCCGTCGGCGTCGGATCGTCCCGGCCCGGCGTCGGCCCCGAATTCCGAGAGGATGATGGGCTTATCCGGAAAGCGACTGTGGATATTCTCCAGGTGAGCCTCCATCTGGCAGGTCTCCCCGTAGTACCAACCGAAGTAGGAGTTGGCGGAGATGACGTCCATGTGCTTCATGGCCATCCTTCGGGTATCGAAGATCGGCATGCCGTAGCAGAGCTCCGCCATGGTAACGGGCCGGGTGGAATCGAATTTCTTCGCCGCGTCCTTCAGCCACCCGAACATCCTCCCGCCGTTTTTCATGAGGGTGTAGCACTCGTTGCCGACGCTCCACATGATGACCGCCGGGTTGTTCCGATCCCGCTCGATCATCTCGATGAGCTGCCGCCGGGAGTTCATCATCAGTCCCTTGTCGTTCATCTGGCGCATGCCGAAGGATGTGACCGGGAACCGAAAGATGCTCTGTTTCTCCTGGAACCATGCGGTGAACCCGATCCCCGCCTGGTAGAGGGGTATCTCTTCGCTGAGGAGAAATCCCATGTCCCGGGCGGCGGCGAGCTCGGCTGTGTGGTGCGGGTAGTGGGCCAGCCGGATGTGGTTGGCGTTCATCTTCTTTATCAGCTCCAGGTCCCGCTTGATGATCTCCGGAGTCTGGCTCGCGCCGAAGACCGGGTCGTCCTCGTGCTTGCAGATGCCCTTGAGGTATATCTTTTTCCCGTTCAGCAGGATATCGAGTCCCTTCACCTCGATGGTGCGGATGCCGGCTTTGAATGTGAGGGTCTGCACGCCGCTCCCCGACTCCAGGGTCAGATCCACCGTGTAGAGGTCGGGGGACTCCGGCGACCAGCGGCGGATGTTCTTGATGGAAAAGCGAAAGGTGTGCGCCCGGACGTCCCCCCCGGGTTCGAGGGCGGCGGAGCCCTCCGCGGCCTTCTTGCCGTCCGGCCCCGTGACGACGCACCGAAGGGTACACGCCGCGCTCCCGGACATCAGGTGGGTCAGGACTGCGATCTCGAGGTCGGCCCCCCAGGCCGGGTCAATGGCGTTCGCCGCCGCCTTGAAGACGTAGCTCTTGGGAATCTGCTCGATGTACACGTCCCGGTAGATCCCGCCGTACATGTGCCATCCCGGGTTGTGGTCCTCCCTGATCTTCGGCGGGATCGACGTGTAGGTGGAGCGGTTGTCCGACCTGATGACCAGGACGTTCTCCTCCCCGGGTTTGATATATTCCGAGATATCGAAATAGAACGGCGTGTATCCCCCCTCCCGGTCCCCCAGTTTTTTGCCGTTGAGCCACACGGTGCACCGAAGCAGCACACCCCGGCAGCAGAGACGATGGAAGCGATCGCCGTCGGCCTTTTTGTCCGCGACGAACGGGATCAGAAACCAGGTGGCCCCTTCAAATGAGGTATGCTCGCCGTCGGCGTTGTTGTAGGTGGAGGGGATGGTGACGGCGGACCACGAGGCGTCCGGCTTTGTGGTCGTATACCAACCCTCGGTCTCGCCGATGCCGTCGGGGTCGAAGCGGAGAAAGGCCTCGCCGTTCAGGCTCTGGGTGGGGTGGTCCGTGCCCTCGAAATCGGTGGGATAGGGGAGGCCGTTGGAGATTAGATAGGGGATGGAGTCGACCTCGCATTCTCGGAAGGAATCGAAGTCCTTCACCCTCGGGAATTTTTTGTAATTGACTCTCGGATAGACGAAGAAGAGAAACAGGAACGGGGCCGCAGCGGCCAGGGCAAGGAGAACGATAATACCCAGGATGATGAGCACGATATTCATGGCATCCCCTCCGGAAACAGGGTGGAAGCAATCGAGCGCACGGTCGACGTAGAGACCGATCGCCGGTTCGATGTCACGATATGCAAGACGTCCCGCCGCCGGCGCGTACGGGCGCCCCGGGGTCGTTTTTTGAGACCAATGATATCAAATTTATACCCTTTTTCAAGCAACAAATGCAAGTTTTTTCGGAAGGGTGTTTTTTTGCTTTTTCCCATCTTTACGTTGATAGCATGAGTGTTTTTGAGTATCATGAACGCACTTTCAGGTCCATATGAAAGGGAAAACGATGAATCCGACGGAACGAATCATGGCGGTGATCGACGGACACGAGCTCGACCGGGTCCAGACCTGTTGCGTCAGCCTGGACGATTGGCCGGTGCATCAGGTCCTGGGAAAACCGCTCATTCCCCCCCGGCTCCTGTTCAAAAATCCCCTGTCCGTCGCCCTGGCGAAATGGATCGGAAAGCATTCGAAGCGATCCATCGACTTCGATGGTGATGAAATAAGGCGGATCGCCAGCGAGCGAACGGTGAAGAAGCTCAAAAAGACCCTGGTCGATCCGTTTGTCACGGACAACCTGATGAAGCGGGCCGAGGCCGCCGTCGCCCTGGGATTCGACGCCATCCACACCGGATTCGACGGCCGCTGGATGATCTGGGACGAAAAGACCCTGGCGGTCAATACCGGGTCGCTGTACGACTGGATCGAGGACGGCCACGGGAACATGTACTACATGTACCGGGAGCCGGCCATCCCCACATCAAGGGATTTCGACCGGTGGCCCTACTTCCCCGATACCGACGACATGGCCCAGCGCTGCCACGACTTTTATCTCCAGATGATGAAAAAATACGAGGATAAAATCTGCGTCATCGGGGATATCATGTTCGGCATCCACGAGACGCTCTTCGCCTCGGTGGGCTTTGAAAACCTGGTGCTCGCCATCAGGAGGGAGCCGGAGTTCATCAGGCGCTTCATCGACTACAAGGACGAGTTCATTTTCAAGGGCGTCATGGCCATGATGGACGCCGGCGTCAAGATCGTCCTCAAGGGGGATGATATGTCCTTCAAGTCCGGGCCGATGCTGAACCCGAAAACCGTGGACGAGCTGTTCGGCCCGGCATACACCCGGCTCTGCAGGGCGGTGCACGATCGGGGCGGCAAGATTTTGAACCACTCCTGTGGGGACAACACCAGGCTCTTTGATTACTTCATCAAGTGGGGGTACGACGGCGGCCACACCTTCGAGACCACCTCCAACGTGGACATCGCCTACGAGAAAAAGACCCACGGCGACCGATACACCATCGTGGGGGGGATGGGGGTGGACTACATCCTGACGACCCGCTCCACTCCCGAGGAGGTCCGGGAGGCGGCCCGAAATGTCATCAAAACCTGCGCCCCGGGGGGTCGGTTCCTTTTGGCCATGGCCCACACCCACCCGGAGCTGGATGTGGAGAAGATCAGGATCATGCTGGAGGAGGCGAAGGACTACGGGAGATATCCGATCGCGTGAGAAAGTTCCTCAACCATGTGAGGGCGATCAGCTTCCTGTTGGAACTGTGATTAACATACTAAAATATATTGAGCAAAAAGAATACACTCTGGTATAATAAATTTGCAATAATTTCTCTGTCACAATATACGTGGTTTCCTCAGCATGTCCGAAATACTGGAATTTTTTTATATTATTTTTCGTATTATTGTTGACTTTGATAATCTTTCTACCCCCCCTTCGACATATTGGAGTGCGGATTCAACTCGTTAGTGCAACAGGTTGATTAAAAAATACTTCAATCGGTGTTTTAAAATCAAGACATTTTCGTGGACGGTTATTGAGTTTGTGCATGACGCTGTGTATTTCTTCGCTGG
>Ga0180432_10004007_pt1 | contig 20582 bp, 12 predicted proteins | sample SS_ome_10_FD_132414 | JGI IMG/M metagenome (GOLD analysis project Ga0180432, IMG submission 132414) | Hypersaline lake sediment archaeal communities from the Salton Sea, California, USA - SS_1_MS_2 metaG | ecosystem: Environmental > Aquatic > Non-marine Saline and Alkaline > Hypersaline >...
TCATTTTATCTTCTCCATTATATATACTTTTACTTCTTTATAAATTCTAATTTCTCTTTATGTTCTATTAGCCCAAATATCAGATATGTCACCTGACACAATGTCACCAGATGCATCAACATCATATATTCCTAAATATGAAGCTTGCCCCTGTCTATTTCCCCAAGCCCAAGATACATCCTCTGAAACAACATCTCCACTTGAGGTTACATCATACCTTGAAGTTCCTGTTGTGTAAGTTTTTGATTCATTTACCCAAGCATTTCCATCTGTTACATTTATATACCAATAATATTTAGTTGCTCCCCAGCGCCATTGTGTATTATATCTTTGTGATACATTAAATGTTTGATTACATAGATATGTTCCATTTCCAACGGTAAGATTTTCTCCTATTGCATTCCAACCACTATCCCAAGTATTAGTTTTGTTGGTAAAGAAATAAATGTCTAGATTATCACCATTATCGTCTGTAACATAAACACTTATATTAGCAAGACCTGTTGGTGTTATTGAAACTCCTGTTGCTGTATCTGCTGGATATTCCCAAACTATAACAGGCAACATATTTTCACCATATTTAACCGAAACATTGCATGATGCTATTGCTCCTTCTTCACAAGAAGCATTTCCAAAGTTATAAACATAAGAACCGTTTGTTGCACAACCTGCGGTAAAATTAACTTGAATGGTGAAGTTGGTGCAATTTGAAGCATTAATAACATTGGTCACATTAAAGAGCCAAACATTATCATAAGGATTTGAATAATTTCCTGAATCTATAGTTGAGCTTACAAACACAACTCCTGTCGGCAAAGTATCATTAAAGGTAACATTGTGTACAGGAACATCTCCTTCATTACAAATTTCTATTGTATAGTTTACAAAAACATCTTGAGTTACATTTACTATTATTGTTTTATTTGCTTCTTTAGATGCATTTATATCCCAGAAGGATGTATTAAGTTCTCCTGACTCATTTCCAAATCTACCATGACCCCACAATTGCATTTCAGTATAATTTAAATCTAATGACCAATTTTGATAAAAGTAAAAGTTTTCTATCTCATCAAGGGTTGAAAGGTTAAGAAAAGTATCCCAAACATCTGACCCATTTGATTCTTTGGATATTAAAGGTAAATCACTTGAACTATTATAATTTTCCCAAACAGGAACTGAAACACCAGGAGGTACTCCATCAGGGCCTGCATCAATAGTCATCACATGAAGACCAAATGTTTCATTTGTTTGTAAGAAGGAAGTTAAGTCATCATGTCTAAAATACCAAGTTGGTATTGTCGCTCTATAAACTCTATGTCCACTATATCTATGAAGTGCAGGAAGCATATAATTTATTGTCGACCAATTGTATACATCAGTTGTCCAATTAGCATAAAACCTTGCTTGAATTCCTGTACTTCCCGAAAAGCCACTACTCCATGATTCATTTCCTGTATATATTGTATAATGTGTTCCTATTCCTGTCCAATCCCACCAAACAAAAGCCAGGTCATTAACTGTCCAGTTAAGGTCATTATCAACATCAATCATAACAACTGCCCCATCTCCGTGGTCATAATTTCCATCTGTTGGAACATCTATTTGTATTGCTATTGCACTTTGGTATGGTTGGTTTGTTATATTTGTTACAAGACTTGAATGATAATAAATGGTATCATTTTGATTATCCATTTCTCCTCCAATACCACAATTTTTGTATGGTCTATTGAAACTTCTTCCATTCATGGTTAACTTTTTGGATATATTTTGATAAACACAAGAAACACAATCAGCATATTCTTGAGATGTTATAAGTGTTGAATTATATCTTTCTTCACAATTATTATAATATTTTTCAACTTCATCTAACCACTCTGAATGATTGAAAGCATTAAAGTACATAAGGGGAATTCCTGTATTATTAAAAACAGGTCTTTGGGCAACTTCAGTTGCATTTGCTTGACCATCTGTTGTATAATTTACTTTCCAAGCCTCTAAGAAATCAAAGTCAGCATAAAACTTTGAATCACTTGCATCTGGCGGCTTCCAAACAACAAGACCAAAGCATTCTGAACTTGGGTTGATGTTTTCTTTTGAAATATAATTGACATTATATACTGTTGAAGTTACTGGTTGGTCATCCGCTTGGAACCAATCAATTACATTGCCATAATATGTATAATCATCAAATAATTCATATGTTGTTCCTGCTTGAGTTACATTTATAATTGTTGCTGCTGTATCAGAAGGAATAAACACATCTGAACCATCTGCTCCTCCTTTTGTGACATCTACGGTTGTTACTTTCATAAATTCATCAGCAATCCAACCTGATTGTTCATATGGATAAAGGGCAAATGGTATATCAGTTGTAATATTCCAAGCTTTTACCTGTAATCTATTAACAAAAGAATTCCAAAGTGTCTTAACCCAAATTCCCTGTGCTCCAAATTCAGGAAAAACTATGGGGTCAAGATATTCAGGGTCATAAGTATCATTACAAGACCAATATTCATCCCAATAGTCATATGCATCACCTATATCAGTAACAATAGTTGAATCATTTGTATTTTCTAATTGTGTTCCATTTTTAGATAAGAGTAAAACACTGTTTGTACTGAAAAGAGCCATATCAAAATTAGAATCATTATGATAAGAATATATGATTCCTATATGTACATTTCCATCTGTTTCTCCAGTATCTGTAACATTACATCTTAATCTGAGAATTGATTGTGACCTGTTCATTGATGATTCATTTACAATTGTATATGAAAGATTCATATCATCTAAACCAATACCATCAGAATTATCATATCTATAAGTCCATTCCCAATCTAAGTCAGAACCACCTGTTGTATTATATGGCATCCATCTATCATATTCTGTCTCATATTCAGACCAATTCATATCTAAACATTCACTATTTTTACATGGTCTATTAACATGTTCTGAAATAAGCCAGGTGCTGTTCCTAGTAAGATTTTGTATACATTCTATTAAACGGTTGAATTGTCTACCAACATAAATATAATCAGAATCAGTATAAGAATAATCATAAAGACATTCAGTTCCACAATAAGAATTATTACAAATATAAAGGTCTACTTGATTCTTACTATAATTGCTATTATTTACTGATAAATTATACTCTATGTATAGATAATTGCAGTAACTAAAGGGTTCTAATTCCCAACCATCAAAATACCAACCTATATGTCCATGTGGCGCATAGTCACACTGTCCTGCTTCCCAACTTGTCCAATTTGGTTCCCTTTGATATCTTGTTCCATTTGGTAAAACAACCCAAGAGGAGCCTGTTTGATACATCTGTAATGAATCATAATGCGTGTCCCATACAGTAATATTATCGGTGATTGTTTCCCCTAAATTATGAATAGAAATATTAAATGTTACATTTGTTCCAACAGGTGCATCATAAGTTTCTGCCCATGCTGTTCCATTCCAAACTTTTTTGCTGATGTTTATATTATAATCAAATCCTATATACCAAACTTGTTCTACTACAGTTTTAATTTCATCTGGGTCTTCACAAGGTATTTCTGCTTCATAAGTTGAATTCATCCAATTTTGTCCTGTCCAGTTCTCGGCTGAATTAGTATAGTCAGTAATTTCAAAACCTCCTCCTCCTTGAAATACTGAAGAAGTGTTTACCCAATAGTAATCATAGCTAACATTAGTTGTCCAATTATGAGAACCATTTGTGCGTGGTTCAGGCCAGTGTGTATGTGTTGAATTCCATCCTAAGTTTCCATCTTCTGCTCTATCAAAAAATGGGTCACTAAAACTAAGACCAGGAGTTTCACTATTATAACCATTTACTTGGACATAATGTCCACCATATCTATTACCAAACCCTATTCCATCCCAGCAATAAAAACCAAGAAGCATAATAACATCATCACATTGTACAAGATGTTCCGTTACATTTGTATAATTTGCAAGTTCAGTCCAAATTCCTTCATCACAATATCCTTCTGTTTCAAGAGTAAAGATATCAGAAAGATTTGTATAGTTAAGTAAATTGAGTAAACCTATTGTCATATTATTACTTGTAGTTCCTGAGTGGTCATCTGCCGCAAATTGTTTTGATGTATTTAAATATTCTGCTGTAAGATTTATGAAAGGCATAACATTATCAGAATGTTTTGAACCATTTCCACAAAGGTCAGGTAAGAAATAATCTGGGTTGCTATTATTGTTAAGTTTACAATCAAGCCACCACAAACAATCAGCAGCTGCAACAGGTCCACAATAACAATAATTAAGGTCAAAGAGATTCCACCAATTATCTTGTAATTGAGAGAAATCAGGAGGACCGTAAGTACAATTAATATACCCTGGTTTTCTTATCCAAGTATTTTCTTGTGTACCAAAAATATAAGTATTATTTAACCAGTGTACAGAACCAGTCTCATTCAAACAAACAGACCAGCTATAGTCAGTATCATATTCATCAACCCATGATGTGTTATAAGCATAATATGTTCCATTGCCAGTAGTAACATATGTTGTGTTGAATATAGGACCTGTGCAATTAACTCCCCAAGTTATATTAAAATGCTCACCATATGAATGATTTACTGTTATAGCAAAATAATCTAATGGTATATTTACATCTTCCAAGTGATTTGAAGGAACAGCTGTTGAGGTTTTAAGTTCTGTTAATACTATGAATCTATCATTATGTGAATATGAAGAAGCATTATCAACTTCGGTTATATTAATATGTATTCTATAAGCACCTGCTGTATAACCCCAGTGGCTAAAATTAAAAATATATTCTTCAGTTTGCCGTTGTTGTTCCCCTGTTATAGTTTCATTTGAAATTGTTTCCAACCAAACATCATTCTCATCACAAAGACTTACATTCATATAACAATTATTATAATTTGGGTCACCAATCCAATCTAAATCAATTGTTATATTTTGAGAAGCATTAATATAAAATGCTTGATTATTTGTAGGATTATAAATTTCTGGGTCATTTGGTGGAAATGAAGTGTTCCCAAGAATATCATAGTAGTTTGTGCTCCAAGTTCCATTTTCTGGGTCACCTTCTACCTCCGCATAAAATTTGTAAATGAGTCTATCTGTTCCATTATGTCCAACATTAAAGTTTACATCAGGTGTTCCTTTTCTTGTAATATTAGAATAAATGTCATAAACTTCATCTGGCGACAATGCTCTTTGCCACAATTGAACATCATCTATCGAACCTATAAACCCATCAGTTAAACCATATCTTGTTCCTATATAAACATTACCTGTTCCATACTCCATATAACCTGAACCAACAAAACCAGATTGTCTATGAACTTCTGTGCCATTAAGATATAAAATTAATGTTTCTGGTTCAGATAGGTTAAGAGTTGCAGCTACATGATACCATATATCTCCATCAAATAAATAATTATCTGCGGTTGATTCTTGTCTCCAAAGACCCCTATAAAATCCAAATCTTATTTTATTTTTAGTACTTCCTGTTCCAAATCTAAAAGCATCTTCTTTTGAAATCCAATAATCATATGGTCTTAAATTTGCAGGATTTACCCAACATGATACTGAAATTTCATCTGTAAAGTTTAAATAATCTTCATCATCTGTTACATTAACATATTCACTATTATCATCAAAATCTAAACAACTTCCTTCGTGACCTGAAGCATTCCAAGTTGCACCATGTCGTGTTCCATTATGATAACATCCTGTATAACTATATGCACTATCAACTAAATTGTCTCCTGCACCTTCATCAAATTTAAGAAATAGTACCTCATTATCAGTTGTATCATTTCCTAATTCATACCAAGTTGTACCATTTGTTGTTGATACTTCAGCAACATAAGTGTTTTCAAAATCAAATGTTCTATCATTTATAGTAGTTGAATCATTTGCATAATAAAGTTTCCAAGCGTCATCATATTCAGCATCACTTACAAATATAAAATAATAATTATTAGTAAGATTTACTGTTCCTATTCTAGCATTATTAGAATTAAATGATATAGCATAATAATTTGAATTTGAAATTGAGTATGTATAAGTCTCACCAACATCTATACTTCCCAAGAAAGCAGTATATGGGGAAGAAGCCGCTGGTCCAGTTGTATAAGAATTGTTTGCATAATAAACTCTTATAGGTTCTGTTCCTGATGTTGCATTTGCATTAAAGAATATATGCCAAGTTGCATTTCTCCAATCATTACTCCAATATTGAGTGTCAGTAGGAACATTTGTTAAATTAAATTCTGTCTTCAGTTTGTTGTTTTCGTAAATAGGAACATATTGGTCTGTTTTATCTTCGTGTATCATTTTCTTTCTATCTAAAAACCAGAATTTAGGAAATAGTGAACAAGAACACGGTTGAACTTGAACTCTCGTCCAATTACTGCCCCAATCTAAAACAGTAAATTTGCTTGAATTTGGTAAAGCACCACAAGCCCATTTTCCAAGTGTACTTAATTCTCCTGTTCCAGAAGCATTAAATTTTTCGAACCAATAATCTAAGTTTCTTCCATGTCCTCTAACTCCATTTGGCGCAACATCAAGAGCAGGTAACATAAAAGTTGAGTTCTGTGGAGTATTATTCCAACTTGCCGTTCTTGCAAAAAGAATTGTCTCATTTCTTATTCTTGTCTCATTTGAGGATATATTTACAATAATAGAGGTTTCTTCAATATCACCTATTGATATGTTTAATGGTGTTTCTAAGGTAAATACAATTGTTTCTTGGTCATCTTCTGGTTCAGGTGCAATCGTATTTACTTGTACAAAAGAAAGACCAACCAGTACTGTTAGTACCACAAACCATATTATTTTTTTCATTTTTCTTGCCTTCTTTTTATTTCTTATGTTTTATTCGCCCATATTACAGATATGTCTTCTGATACTATATCTCCTGTGTGGTCAACATCATAAATACCATCATAATCAGCTTGTCCCTGTCTGTTCAACCAAGCAGCAGAAACATCTTCTGAGACCACATCATTTGTGTTTGTAACATCATACCGAGAACCTTTTGTTGTATATATATATGATGTATTGTGCCAAGTAACTCCATCTGTTACATTTACTGTCCAATTATAATCATGGTTACCCCAAATAAAGGATTTACTCCAGTTATTATCTAAGCTGGTAACTTTATAGCGAGCGGTATCTACTCCTGACCATTCATACAATAGATTCCAAGCATTCGGCCAGCAAGTCATATTCCAATAATAATAATATATATCCAAAGAACTTCCATTGATTTGTAGGCTTATGTTAACAGGTGGTCGGTCGTTTCCTGTTGATTCATTAGCTGGGTATGGACCAAAGACTGTTATTTCACCTTCTGTTGTTGCAGACGCTGTATTATTTATAATAGAATAATTACCTTCAGTTTCATTCCAACCCCAAATAGTATAATAATAGGTTGTTGATTGTACAAGACTTGTATGATTGTATGATATATTTGTTCCATTATAGAGAAGAGTTCCATTTGTTATTGAAAGCGGATACGAAGCCCAACCTGATTCATTTACTACAAGATAATTTGAATCAGCAGAATCACAAGCCGCCCATGTTAAATTTATGGCGGTTTTATTATATGCAGTAGCAACAAAACTATTTGGTGAACAACATGTATAATTAAAGGTCCACCAAGCAGACCAATTAGTCCACGTATAAGTTGCAGTTTCAAACCAAAACGTGTCATTAGCCCAATTCATATCAGTATCATTAACTCTAACTTGCCATCCATAAATTGTATTTGATTCATTTGCCCATAATGCTCTTTGCCTAAATGTATTAGTAGCACCTCCTCCTACTGTTGTATTATAAGCAAAAGGAATCCAGGAACCTGTTTTGTTTGAAAGCCAGGTAACATTTACTGTTTGTGACTGAGGTTCTGAAACAGTTATATTAAGCATAGGATACATATTTACACCAGTAGATTGGTTTGTGGGCTCTTCATTTGAAAGGATGGGTGCTGTACCAGTTACATTTACTTTGCCTCCAAAAGTAAGGGTTGTCCAACTAAAGGCAGGATTATCTTCAACTGTAAATGTATATGTCTTATTTGTCCAGTTATTGTTTGCCGATTCTGAGGCATTAACCCAAACGGTATATGATTCTAAATATGATAAATTACCATAGATGTATATATTTTTAGAACCATTTGAGTCTTCATCGGTTGAGTTACTGCCAACAGCTGATTCAATAGTCCAATTAAAGTTTCTACCTTTTGGTGATTCTATGGTTATGTTCCAGATAACTGTACTAACTGAAACATCAGCTGATTCATTTTCTGGGTTGGGATATTTTAGTATTGGTTGATTTGCTGAATAATCACCAGATGTGTTATAATCACCATCTGACCATTGATATAAAAGAGGGTCAGTCCAATTTGCATATTCCCAAACCCTATAATAATAAGTTTGTCCTACTTCTACACTAGTGTGTTCAAACCAGTTATGTTCTCCATAATAAATGTTGGTTCCATCTGTTCTTGAATCAGGAACATGAGTTTCATTAACAACTAAATAACTTGCATTGTAACCATCTCCATGTGTCCAAGTTATATTTATTCCATTATCAATTTCTGTTGCTAATACATCTGTTGCTGGTTGGGGTTTGGTTATAAAATATGTTGTGTTCCAAGAATAATTCCATCCTTCTGAACTATTTGCTGCTGTTCTTGCATAATAGAAAGTTCCATTTAAGAGAGGAGTTGCATTTAATGAAAATGATTCTCCTTCTGTTTTGACACCAACTGATTCATTACCATCAGGTGTTGTAAAGTTTGATGATTCTGCTTTCCACTGGAACCAACAAGTTGTATCATTTGAATTATTGTTTGTTAGAAAACCAAAGAGGGTTGTATTTGTTTCTTCTGTATTGGAACTTCCATTTATTGTTGTATTTAACAAAACTATGGTTTCTTCTACTTCACATTTGCCTCCGAAGGTTAGTGTTTCATAAACTATGAATGTTGTTGTATAAAAATAAAATGTTTCATTCGTGTTATTATAGCCATCTGTACTGTTCACCCACCATGTGATAACTGTATTATATGCTAACGGTGTGGTAAGGCTACAACTCTTAGAACCATTGTTTTCATTATTAGCACTGTTACTATCACCAGTAGATACCTCTATACTCCAATTAAAAGTGTCACCCTCAGGGTCATTAATAGTAACAGAAACAGAAGATTGTGTAATATCAACAGATGCAGAATTATTAGACGGATTCTCACTACTTAACACTTGACCTAGGTTTATATCAGTAGTATCATTACTACTACTGTTTGTTGTACTATAAACAACATCTGTACTATTGTAGCTCCATGCTTGATAAAAATACTGGGTGTTATAACTCAAAGGCTCATGTGTAAAACTAGTACCCGTTCCGTTATAGATTTCTGTACCATCACCACGAGTCCAACTAGCAGCAGTGTTCCATTCGATTACTGTATTATTCTGGTCGTTATCATCCCAAGATAGTTCAATGGTATCACGGTCAACAGTTGATGCACTAAAACTAGATGGAGCAGATGGAATATATTGAGAACGGGTAGTGAAAGTATAACTTTCGTTTACACTATCATATCCATCAGTACAGTTTACATACCAGGTGATAACCGTGTTAAAACTTAGTGGTGTTGTTAGACTACAGCTTTTGCTACCGTTACCCTCACTATTAGCACTGTTGCTATCACCATTTGATACTTCTATACTCCAGTTCATAAGATGACCGTTACCATCCTCAATAGTGATAGATACAGTTGATTGTGTCTTATCAACATCAACGCTGTTGTTTGTTGGGTTTTCACTACTTAATACAGGTATCTGGTTAGTAGCATCATCAGATATTTCGCTATATCCACTACTCCATTGAGTATACTCAGTTGAATCATAGCTCCAGTTAGCCCAACTCCATACACGATAAAAATATGTACCAGCTAACCCTGTATCATTATAATAAGAGTCTGTACCATTATAAACCTCAGTACCATCAGATGGACTAGATGGATAACCTCCCTGTTTACGAACAAGTACAGATGTGTTAGCGCCACTGCCTTTAGTCCAAGATACATTAATCCAATCGATACCAGATGTAGAACCAATACCACTAGTATTAGAAGGCCTTGTTAGAAAAACAATATCATCAAAATAAATAGTGACATTATCCTCATTACCATTAGATACAAGATAATCAGTGTTATATGTAAAAGGTTTAATATCATCAGATGTAACAGGATTATAAACATCCCAGCTATCAGTTGTTAAATTAGCGTAATATACAGATAAAGTTCCAGATACAGATGCAAAGATATTATCACCTGATGGATCATTATTTATAGTAGAATTATAACTAAAAACATACTCAGGTAGATAAACTAAATCATATGTACCAGAAAAAATCCATCTACTATATGGGTCATCACCATAGATAGAAACATTAGTATTATTAGCACGGCTACGTACAAAATAAAACTGTCCAGGTGTAAGACCATTCACGTTTTGATTATGCAATCCTTCTGTTTTCCCAGTGAGATTAGTAGTATGGCTACCATAGTTTTTATCAGTACCATATTCAAAATTAACCCAGTTATCAAGTCCTCCATCCTCAGACAAGTTTAGATTAAAAGTAACACTATTGTTTTCAATATTAGTAGGGCTGTCTGTTAGTACACGGTTTTTATGTTCAACAGGTGTATGTATTTTTGTATCTTCTTTATTAGATGGTTGAAAATGGTTAGGGTTACTCCAGTTAGCTACATTCCAGACACTAATATATAGAGTAGTATTATATGGAACTGTATTTGTATATATAGTCCATAAATACTCTGGTGATGTCCGAGTTCCATTAAAAATCTCGATACCATCAGTTATACTAGATGGATAGGTGTCTGTTTTATATCGTGCAACTGTATAATTACAATGACGGTAATCTGTTTCACTATAGGCTGCTACTATTTTAAGAGTACCATTATAGTTATTAAAATAGGTAGGAGCAGGATTATTAAACTCAATAGGTTCAGTCATAAAACTAGTAGATGATGTATTATACCAACCAACACTGTTGTTTATCTGCATACGGACATAATAAAGACTAGCAGGGTTTAAACTACCCTGTGTTTTTGATATTTCAGTACCAGTATATTTAGCTGTCTGCCAACCTGTAGATGTTCCCTCAGTATCAAAATTAGTATTGTTACGGCAATACTGGAAACGAACCCAACAACCATTACTGTCATCTCCATCATCAGATAAATAACCTTTAAAAGTAGCAGCATCATAATCAATACCAGTAGTAGCATTAACTGTACCAGAAGGTGTACTTGGTGGGCTACCAGCTATAAGCCAAACATAACCCATAGTATTATTCTGCCAAGCCAAATATGGATAACCATTGTTAAGGTCACTTGCATCAGAGTCTATATCCCAACCTGCATTATCAAAAGTATCAAAAGTTTTCATAAGATCAGTTGTTTTACCAGTACCGCCATCACTTGTATCTTGTCCACTGGTTTCAGTATCCCAGAAACAATTAGAAATAGTCCATGTATCACTAAAACTATAACCATTAAAACCACTAACATGTGAACCACTACCAGTTACAGTACCATTACTAAAACAATTATAAATATCAGCTTGACTGATATAACCACAGAACCCACCAACTATGCTCTGTGTATCATTATTACTATTAACGCTACCTGTAGCATAACTATTATTTATAATACCTTTATAGTGATAGCCAACGAAACCACCAACATTATAACCTTCAGATGTAACATTTACATTAGAATAACATCTATTAATTATTATACTATCTTCAATACCACCAACAAAACCACCAACTATACTACTACCTGTTTCCGTTCCATTAACCTCACCATTTGTATAACTATTATTTATATATCCATTATTATCTATATATCCAATTAATACACCTACATATTTTTTACCAGTGACATTAGCATCAATCACACCTATATTTTTAATTTCATCAAAATTGCCATAACCAAAGAGACCAACACGATATGTATTACTACGGTTAATAAAAAGATTGTTTATTGTATGATTATTTCCATTTAAAACACCTACAAAACTATTACTAAGATTACCAATAGGACTCCAACCAGTACCAGTTATATTACCTGTTTTATGACTACTATTAACATAATCACTATCATTTTCGAAATCCAAATCAGCTATCAAACTATAATTAGCACTCATATTATATCGGATATTATACAAATGTTCAATCTTATCAATAGTAAACGGATTACCAGCTGAGCCATCACCACCAGCGAAATTAATAGTAGTAAAACTAAATGTTTCATTAACAGTATCATTACCATCCGTGGCATTCACCCAGATTGTATAGGTTGTATTCATCGTAAGACCAGACAAATTAAGAGTCTTACTACCATTAGACGCAGCATTAGCACTATTACTCTGAGTGTTATTACACACTATAGACCAATTAAATACATCACCATCAGGGTCACTAATAGTAATATTCCAAGTGAAACCTAATGGATTACCTACGCTGTTATTACTAGGGTTAGGATTACTAAAAACAGGAGCATTATTACTTGTTTCCTCACTACCCAAAGTGAAGAAACCGCCATCAGTTGCATTGGTTATACTATTAAACTCTGTAGTTATCCAATCATCCGATTTATAAGTATTGTAATATTGTAATTCATCTAAAATACCATCAAAAAATCGGGCATTTGTATTGCTTTGTCGACCAATATACAAAGTACTGTCAGTATTCATAGTATCAAAAGAAGGATTACTATCTGTTGACTTCTCGGCATTTAAAAATGCTTTAGCATTTCCGTCATCATCGCTACAAAAAGAAGCAAAATAATATGAACCAATAGTAACGGTACCCGTTGTAGTACCAGCCACATAGTTAGAACCATCCTCGGCATAATAAGAAAGAACACCACCAGAATCGAAATTAGGATACCAATTAAAATGGTTGTCATTACTAGCCGCATGTGTACCACAAATAAGATGTCTATTAGTATCATCAGTGTCCTCTATTCTAAAGTGAGAAAATATACTAAAGGCACCGTCAGCATCATAACTGTTGTAAAAATAATCCATGTCACTGCTCTCCAAATCAACACCATACCCAATAGCACCTGTCGCCTCTACAGGATTATTACCATGAGTTGCATTATAGTTCCCTGTACTATCAACTAAATCACCATCATTATTTAAACTACCATGATATACAAAAATACAGTCATCTCCCCAAGTATCAGCAACATTTTCCTGATTATCACACGTATCATTTCCATAATACATATAAATTTCGGTGTCACTATCATGAGCAAGACTTGTAACATTCACCCAAGCAACCAGTTCACCAGTAGAATCATTCCAATATTCAATCTCATGGTTTAATTTTGTTCCTGTATCATTTGCAAATAATATGTCATCTCCATCGCTTTGTGCATGGTCTTTCAAATCTGTATCAGTAATATTTATTGGAACTGGAAAGTTTGTAATAGTGCTTGGTACTTGTCCACTATCAATAGTTATTTTTTTTCTATATCCCCAGTCATAATCACCCCAACTACCAGAAGCACCGCCACCACCACCCCAAGGATTGATAGTTAGCCACATAAAAAGATTATTGTTTTGTTTATCAGATGAATTAATCTCATAATAAATATGTTCAATACTATCCTTTGATACATTTATTTTATAGCTACGGAAAACATAATCAGAAGGATTAGAAACAACAGTATTTGGCATATTAGAATTGTTTGCATAATCAGTTACAACATTGTATAAATCGTTTTCGTATTCATACCATATATCAGATGCATAGAAACCAAGGAAACCATCGCTTTTGTTACTTGGATAAGCTATTGTGACATTCACACTATGATTATCACCATACAAGTTGTCATAATCAAGACGCACACGGTCTTTAAGCCCATCAACAACAAGTGTCCAGTTTTCCATATGCGGGTTTATCTCTATTTTTTCAACCCTAAAATCATCAATTATTACAAAACTTGGTATATCCTCTTTATATACATCTTGGAAACTATAAACAATATAATTATTTTCAGTTGTATTAGTTCCATTAATGCTATAATTAGTATAACACAGGTTATAATCAATTATTACATAATAATAATAGCTTCTAACTGTTATATCCCAGCTAACATTAAAACCTGTCTCGCTATCTGTAAAATCATCAATATCGCAAATATATCCTTTTTCTGTTTTGTTTGTCGCCCATACTTCTTTATTAGATATTTGGAAACGATTAGCTGGATAAATATTGTTTTCAACAGGTTCTACTAAAGCCCAACACTGAGGCAGTGCATCAGGTAACCCATTATAGTTATAAATCTGTTGTTTACATTGATAATAACTTCCATCATAAATTACAATATCTCCAGGATTATACAAGACAGAGTTAGTATAATCATAAACTGTGAAGTTGCCAAGAAGGCTACCATTGGGAACATTGCCAAGTAATGTATTAAGAAAAGCATTTCCATAAGTTTCTGTAGAACCAACCATCTGATTGTAAGTAACTGTTATCCAAAACCTTGCCTGGTCTTCATGCCATTCTTGGAAATAATACGTGAACTGCTCTGTTAAATCATTAAGTTCATCTGGTACAAAAACCTGCTTTGCAGTTAGATTCAAATCAACATAACTATTAATAAGACGAACACCATCAGTATTCCAAGTAGCATTTAAATCCTCAAAAGACAAACCCGCAAAAGACAAAACATCATTATTATTACCACCTTGTTCGCTATTAACAATGCCGAAATTACTAATAAAAACAGAACATATTAAAAACAATAACACAAAAATATTTACTTTCTTCATATGAATCTTTCTTATTAATTTCCTTCTCGTTTGTGAACTCATAATTATCACCTATCTATAATTTGCTCTAACTCTCATGTAATAAGTGTTATATTCATTTAATTCTGTTGGTAATGTAAAGGAAACACGAGTACTGTTTATGTCACAATTGGTTGGGTAGTTATATTGGTTTATGTCTGTATAGTTTACTTCTGGAGAACTGAAGTCTGGGTTGTTGTCAATTTGTAACCAGTATTGTGATGTATCTTCTTCTATTGTCCAGTTGATGGTGGGTGTAGATGTGTAGATTGTTGTTCCGTTTATGCCTCCTTCTATTGATATAAATCGTATGTTGTCTTGAAGTTGAAAAATATTACCTTTTTCAACCCAAGCTTCATATCCTGAACAAACTCTTTCATGGTCATAATCACCAGCTCCATATGCAACGGGGTCAAAATTTCTAACCATTTGGCAAACATGAACTTGGTCATAATTAAAAACACCACAAGAATGTATTTCTTTACCAGCAGTTATACTATCTCCATACGCATAATATTTTTCGCCATCATTAGTCCCATCTTCACTAGTAAGAACTATAAATGATGTTAAGAAAGAAAAAATAAGTATTGAAGTAATACAAATACTAACTAACTTTTTTGTATTCATTATATACCCTTTATTCAATGGTACCTATATATATTTTGTAGCTGTCCGAAGCTGATGACCAGAATGTATCTGTTATTGCATCTGAAGGTATTGTTAGTTTAAAGATACAATAAACTGACCTGTTTGTATCTGTTATGCCTCCGTAAGTAAATGGGTTTGGACCGTAAAATCCATTTGCTTCTGTCCATTGTGATGAATTACATGTTACATTAGAACCACCATCAGTAAATGCTGTCCAATTACCTGTTGCATTTCCCCAAGTGATATTATTGCTACTGAATTGTACTGAAATGTTAGATGCATTAATCCAATCTGATGTATCATTAAGGTCATCTAAGAATATACGAATTTCTGTTACATTATCTGACGCATTAACTGACAAGTTAATTTCCATATATTCATTATAGTCACCTGATGTGTTACACCATACTGTAGTTCCTCCTGTACCAGCCCAAGTTATTTTTTCATTTGGTAAACCCTTTAATGTATATGTTGATGATGTGTCACCTTGTGTTGAATGTTCTGCTTCAACAATATCTCCTGATATCATAAATCCTGTTGATAAACTAACTATAATCATTAAAATACCAATTACAATAGTACCAACAACATGCTGCTGACTTTTATTATTTTTCATATTTTTCACATTAACCTTGCATTCCACCACTTGAGATAGTTAACGAGCTATGACCATCCCAATTAAGATAAGATGAACTAACCGATAACCATTCCAATCCATTATACTGCCACACTGTCGGTGTCGAAGCAGGCTCAGCTCTTAACGTTACAGTTTTATCTACAGATGGGTCATCAACAGTAAAAGTTTGTGTTATTGATGATTCAAGTCCCACATTAGTTACAATAACCAGCACAACAAAAGTTCCAATAGCTATTAGTAATAAGCTAATGACGATTGTTAAAACGGTTTTAGGCATATCTTCCATGATATCTATACTCCTTTCTAATTTAATTTATCTATATTATTTTATATAAAAGGGGCAGACATAAAGAAAAAAAGAGGAAAAGTTCCTCTTCCAAAGTCTAGTAACCAGGACGAACGTAGCTATAAACCAATCCTACGATTGTCATAATTGCACCAATCACCAGTACTATACCAACAATATTAAACACTGAATTACCAGTGCCAGACATGTTATCGGTTAAATTCCTTATTTTATACCATGTCTCATTGCTAGTATTACTAGTGGTAGCACTTGGTGCTGAAACACCTTCGACACCTGTCATTTCAGTGCCTGTTTCAGCTACTACAGTGAAAAATGCAAAAACACCTACACCCAGAATTATTAAACTGACCACAACGGTCATAATCATTTCTGGGTCCATAAATTTGTATTTTCTCATTTTATCACCTAGTACCCTGGTCTGACGTAGCTATATACTAGACCCACAATTGTCATGATTGCACCGATGACTAAGACAATTCCTATGATATTAAACACGGAATTACCTGTGCTCGTGGTGTTGTTAATGGCAGACCAAATCGCAGGATGTGAAGTATCTTGGTTTGGAATGTTCACTATCGTTACAAAGAACGCGAAAACACCGACAGCAAGGATAATTAATGAAATTACGATTGTCATAATCATCTCTGGGTCCATGAATTTAAATTTCACTTTTGCTACCTCCTTTTATTTCTAATTATACATATACCAATAATACTATATAAAGACTAATTGAAAATGACTGTATTATTTTTTATATAGTTTCCCCTTATACAAAAGCAAAAAAAAATTATTAAAAAATTATATAGTTACCCATTCAAAATAACAAAAATCTTACTTTTCACCCTAGATTTATAAACTTAAAAATATAAAAATATAAAAATTAATCTTTTTCTGTCCAAAACTCAAAATAAAATCCTTTCTCTTTACAATATTTTTTGATTATCACAAAAAGCCTAATTAACAAAAAAAGAAAATTAAAAAATGCCAAGAAGTAACCAAGAAATATACCAGGAAAGCTTACATCGTAAGAAAATTTTACTTGGCTACTTCTTAACTCTCATTTGTTCTAAGGTTTTGGAAAATTTTCATTTACATAATAAGTTATGGATTCCATAAATAAAAACATATGTAGTAGCGTGACCGCTGGTACCGTTAAGATATACAAAAATAACACGACAGGTATTAAGGCAGATAAATACAAAAATGTTCCTGCATAACCAAAAAAGTGTATCAACTCATCAATACTTTCTAGCTTAAAAATAGCTGATACACTAATTAAACTAAATAAGAATCCTTCTCCAATTGCATAAGCAAGTGAAATAAAACATATAGGTATAAATGTCAAAATAACTGCTGTTGCCATACATAAAGAAAATGAAGCACCATTTGCACCAAACATAGTATAATAAAAAGCAATAATCAATGAAACAAGATACAACAACATTTCTAAATCTTCTGTCGGCTCTATATCTGTAATATTTTTAAAATTAAATGTTACATCTTCATTAATCTTATTAAATTCACTTTCATTAAATTTTTCAAACACTACTCTTTCATAACGAGGTATCAAGTGGTTTTTCATATATCTTAAAATTAACTCCTGTGATTTATCATCTATTTTTGTTCTAAGATTTTCTTGTGCATTGACGGTTGGCACAATACTACTAGCCGACACCAGCATAAAAAGACACAATACTACTATTATTGCTTTTCGCATTTTATTCACCCATGTAAATATATATTTTTCATCTATATAAAATTTTTGGTTTTTATAATAGTTTCCTTTTCACTCCTTTTTTTGCATAAAACCCTCGTAAATGAGTTTTACTTTATTATCACTTACTCGCTCAAGTTTTGTTTCTGGAGCCAAAGCAATTATACTCTGGTGATGTTGTTTACACCATGTAAAGAATATTTTTTGATTCTCTTTTGGATATTTCATTCTAAAGGAAAGATATCTTGATGCTTTACCATTTGGAGTTATAGTTCTGCCATAATGTTCAAGCTCATATAGAATGTGGTCTAATGCTTTTCTTACTTGAGCAGGTGCATTATTCTTCTTAAGAAAGATAGTAACCTTTTTTGTCATTTCTATAACCTATATCGCTTTTTAGATTGCTTAGTCATATACATTATAATAATCCATATTATATTAATAAAGATAAACACTAAGGCAAAGGCATTAAGCCCATACTCTTGGTATGCAGTATCTCCTGGAACATGAATATAGAGGGATTGTGCCATTATTAACACCCAAAGAATCAAAGAAGTTCCACTATATATGGTACTTGTCAATTCTATGCCTAGTATAAAAAGAATAAATGCCATTCCTATTAATATTAAAAATATGCTTTCTATCATTTTTTACCACCTATTATTTTTTGATTTCATTTTATCTTCTCCTTTTTTGATTAATAAAAGCAATAATTCCTAAAGAACTAAAAACCATAATTACTCCAATCAACCAAGCATCATCCCTAAAAGTGTCTGTATCTTCTATTAAATCTGTAATTTCACTATAACCACAAGGACAGAGAACTGGGTCTTCTGCAGTTCTGAATTGAAATATACTACTATTATATCCTTCTTCCGTTTCTGTATCAGTAATATTCACAAACCAATGATATGTTTCATTATATCTCATCGGATAATAAATATCATCTATGTGGCCATCAATACAAAAACAATAAGAATCGTTTTCTACATAAAAATATTTATTGACTACGTAATAAGTTGTATTTATTGAATCATTTCTAAATATAGTGATATTCATAGGATGTCCTTCTTCATTTGTTATATTGAAACACATAGCATCACAACAAGGACATATTCCTGTTCCGTTTGGTGATGCAGGATAAATATAGCTGATTGGACAATCTTCTGTTTCATAATAATAGTAACAGGTTGTGTTGTATTGTCTTTTTGTTTGTGGACAAGTAAAGTTAGCAATCACTCTCCAATCCTGAAATTCTGATACCCAATCATTTTCTGTTCGACATGTTACATTTGTGTTGTTGTGACATATATCTTGGGTATAACTTATAAGGTCTTCGCTATAATATTCAAACCAATAAGAATCATTCAAAGTTGAAGGTTCTGATGCCCAATCAATACTATCCCAATCCCACCAGTTTTGTGCATGAGCCCATTCCAACCAATCATCAAAAACCATTTGATAATTTAACCATTCAAAAGTGATGTTTGCATAACATCCTGATTCAACTGTTACATTTATGCATGTAAGAACACCATTTGCCGTTATGGGAACACCATGTTCTCCGTTCCATGGTGATGGAGCACCTATATAAGATGAACCCCATTCATCTCCTGAATCATTGAAACAAGCAAGGGTTGGTCTGTCTGGTCCCATCCAATCAATCCAATCTGCAGGGTCTCCACCTCCTATTGACATTGCTTTTGGTGATAGTATTATTACCACCATGCTTACTAATATTAATATATTTTTCCTCATTTTCCACCTTTTTAACTATGCCTTGTTGTAACAAATGCAACATATAATGCTGTAGTTCCAACAAATACTAATATCAAAGCAAGAATAGCAACCAATCCCTCTGGCAATATAATAGCAAACACAACTCCCATAATTACTAAGAAAGTAAAAGTTGTTGTTTGTGATTTTGATGTTACATAAATTCCTGCTGCAAAAAATCCAAATAAAATACCCCAAGTGATGTTTCCAAACAATGAGGTATATGGATTAAAAGCATATATTGACCAATTTGTTACAAAATTTGAAATGTTAATATCTATTGAAACAAGAATAAAAGCGAGAAGATTATTCAAGACTTTTCCACCCTCCTGTTACCATTTGAAAGAGACCTACAGCAAATATAGCACCAACAATCATACCAAATATTATTATGACATATAATACTGTTCCTGAACTATTCGAAATATTATAAAATACCGTCATAGTATTAGACATAGCACTCCAAAAGAAATATCCAAATAATCCATAAACTACACCAGCAGCACCCTGACCTGCAGTAAAATAACCAATCATAGCACCACCAGCAATAGCAACTCCCAATCCAACCATAGTTGATGCAACATCATGAAA
>Ga0180432_10004008_pt1 | contig 20572 bp, 29 predicted proteins | sample SS_ome_10_FD_132414 | JGI IMG/M metagenome (GOLD analysis project Ga0180432, IMG submission 132414) | Hypersaline lake sediment archaeal communities from the Salton Sea, California, USA - SS_1_MS_2 metaG | ecosystem: Environmental > Aquatic > Non-marine Saline and Alkaline > Hypersaline >...
CCAACTGCTCGAACTGGCGACCGGCGACTGGATCACCTGGCTGGACGACGACGACTGGCGCGCGCCCCAGCTCGCCGAGCACATGATGAGCCACGCCAAACTGACCGGGCCCAACGGCAAGCCGACGTCGTTCATCAAGTGCATGGGCACCTGGACCGCGCTCGACCTCGCGACGATGAAGAGCGGCGAGCAGCGGAAGCGCCCTGACGTATGGTGCATGGGGTTGTTCCGGCGCGCGTTCATCCAGGAGCACCACATCCGCTTCCCCGAGACCGGCCGCATCGGCGAGGACTCGATCTGGTACGGCCAGTGCCACAAGATGGCCTACTTCTACGGGCACGCCGCCGAGGTCGACTGCCAGGATCTCTACCTCATCCTCAACCACGGGAGGAACACCTCGGACGGCGGGGCCTTCCGCGAGTTCGACGGGCCGCCGCCGCTGTTCCTGGGCTGGCGCGGGATCAAGGAGATTGAATCGCTGCGCGAGCGGCTTGGTCTATCGGATTAGGAGGGTAGCAAAATGAAGAAAATACTGATCAGCATCGCACTGGTCGCGTGCTCGTCGCCGAGCCCCTACTTCGAGGCCGACGGGGGGGAGAGCGACATCGACACCGACACCGACACGGATGCCGACGGCGACACCGACACGGACGCCGACGGCGACACCGACACGGACGCCGACGGCGACACCGACACGGACGCCGACGGCGACACCGACACGGACGCCGACGGCGACACCGACACGGACGTTGACGGCGACACCGACGTCGACACCGATACCGGTACCGGAGATCCCGTGTACGTCGACTGCAGCGCCGACTATCTTGACGATTCGACAAGTCTGTGCTGGGAGAACCCGCCGTCGGACGCGACGTTCACGGGAGGGACGGCCGACGCGCACTGCGCCGCCCTCGGAGTCGGGTGGCGCGTGCCCACCGTGGACGAGCTACGGACCCTGATCACTTTGCCCGCATCGCCAGAGGGTGACTGTGCCCTGAATGTACCCCTCGGCGGGTGTGGAGTAACCGATCCAGACTGTCTGGAGCCGTCCTGCAACGAAAGCTGCGGGCAGTGCACCTACGGGCTCGGGCCCGCTACTGGCGGGTGTTACTGGCCGACCAGCGGCTTCTACGGAAGCTGCGAGGGCGGGCGATACTTGACCTCGTCGGCCTACGGGACGTCCGCAACGGCACGCTGGGCGATTTCGTTCGCAACCTGCCTTGTCTCCTACAATTCCGACGGCCACGTGCGTTGCGTCGGTGTCGCGGAGGAGTAGATGCCCCGCGTCTCCATCCTCCGTGGATCGCCAGGGATCGGCATGGACGCCACCGTCGATCCCGAACGGCCGGCGATCCTCGGCCACATGAATCTCGATTTCTTCGTGAAGGCGTTTCGCGCGCTGGACTGGGACGTCACGCTGGTGGAGTGGATGCCGGGGGCCGAGGACGAGCGCACGATCACCCGGCGGCGCGAGATCATCGAGCGTACCCGCCCAGACGTGGTGTTCTGGCCCGAGTCGGCGCGGTGGGGCCCCGGCCGCGAACCAGGCATCAAGGTGATCTTCTACTGCAACGATGCCCACTTCTTCAACTCGGCCGGCTGGTGGAAGCACCACGCCGACCTGTTCATCGTGCGCCATGCACGTGGAGTCGCCAGAATCCGGGAGCAGATCGGAGATCCGCAGGCCCGGGTCTTCGTGCTACCGTTCTCTGTCGACCCCGAGCTGGTCGCCGATCACGAGTGGAGCTCCCGCCGTCGCGCGGTCGGTTTCTCGGGAGCGGCAGACGAGTATCTCTACCCGGGCCGCGTCGCCGCGGCGGCCGCGCTGGAGCGGTCCCAGCTGCTGGATGACCACCGGACCCGCTGGCACGACATCACGCTCGACGAGTACCACCAGCACACCGGGGAGGAGCAGCTGCGCCTCATCAACCATCACCGGAAGCCCGGCGGCATCGTCAGGTACCGCCAGTACGGGCACCCCGATCCGCGCGAGTACTTCGATTTCCTGGCCGCGCACCAGATCTGTCTGACCTCGTGCAGCACCCAGCGCCTGGTGCTGGCGAAGGACTACGAGATCGCCGCTTGCGGTTCGGTACCGCTGACCGACGAGCGGTCGCCCATCTCGGCGGTGCTGCCCCAGGGCACCTGGCTGACCTATCCCGCCGGCACCGCCGCGGGCGTGGCGCAGATCGTCATCAAGGCCCTGCGGGATCAGGACGAGCTGCGCAGGATGGGGGAGCGGGCCCGGCAACACGTGCTGATGCACCACACCGACGCTGATCGAATCGAGCACCTATCCGAAATACTGGAGCACCTCTAGAATCTGGTCCACCCGTCGCTTCATGGTGTGATCGCGCAGTAGACGCGCGCGCCCCGCGGCGGCGACCTGACGACACCGCTCCACGTCGCGCAGCTGCTCCAGGAGGTCAGGCATGTCCGTGAACAGACACTCCTTCCCCGGCGTGAATACCTCGGCGACCCGCGAGTCGGGGGTGCTGACGATGCACAGCCCGCACGCCGCGTACTCGAACACGGAGCGCGAGAGCGCCCCGGCCGGCCCCAGGGCGTTGAGGCCGATGCGGGCCCGGGAGATGGCCTCGAGCAAAGATTCGCGGGAGAGCCCCGAGGGGGTGGCCACCGACAGGCCGCCGTCGCGCAGGTGGCTCACCAGCCGCGCGCGCAGCTCGCCGCTGGGGTGCCCGGCGATCCGTCCCAGCATGATCGCGTCGGTGGTGGCGGCGCGGTGATCGGACTGATGCGGTCCGTAGCGGTGGGCGGCGACGGCCGGCGCGAACGGGTGCGCGTCGATCCCGTCGCGGCGCGCCGCCTCGATCACTGCCGGCGACAGCGAGAAGTAGTGGTCGAACTCCCGCCAGTGATTCATGGTGATGTTGAGGTGCAGCGGGTCACTGAACCCGAACCCAACCTTGATCGCACGCTCTTTTTTGGAAGGTCCACAGCCCGTGCTGGCGTAGAATACGTGAGTGTACCCGCAGCTGAGATAGCCGCAGCGACCGACCGGGAGCTCGTGATCGATTTGGGGGGTGACATCGACGCGGCGCGCCAGCTCCTCGTACAGTGACCGCTTGGTGCCGTAGGATTCCCAGCCGTAGCGGTCGGTGATGTGCAGGATCCTCATCCCTGGTTGCATCGCCCGGTCTCCAGGACGTAGTCGCGCATCCGACGCATGTTGCGCTCGAGGGCGCTCTTGCCGAGCAGGTCGGTCTCGATCACCGACTCGATGGGCGTCTCCACGCGCTCCCCGTCGGGGCCGCGCTGCCAGAAGTAGAAGTTGTAGCGGTTGACGTCCCGGCTGAGAATCCGGCAGTCGAACTGCTCCGGGTGCTGCCAGATCGCCGAGCCCGGGATCGGCCGGAACTGCGTGAGCGACACTGCTTCGAACGGCACCTCCGCCAGCGCCTCGCGGTTGATCTCGGGGGTGTCGGGGTGCTCCCCGGGCGTCCCCGACATCATCAGCACGCGGACGTTGAGGCCGGCCGCGGTGGCCCACTCGCACAGCTCGCGGTTCTGGCGGACGCTGGTCTGCTTGCGCAGGTGGTCCAGCACGCGCTGATCCCACGACTCGATCCCCGGGCTGACCTCCTTGCAGCCCGCCGCCGCCATCGCCTCGAAGTCGTCGAGGCTGCTGAGCCCCGCGCGCACCGAGCAGCGCCAGGCCACGTCCAGCGGCTCGATCAGCGCGCAGAGCTCCCGCAGGCGCTTCGGTCGCAGGTTGAGGGCGTCGTCCGAGAACCGGAACTCGCGGATGCCGTACTCGTCGATGCAGTGTCGCATCTCGTCGGCAATCGACCCCACCTCGCGGTAGGTCACCTTGCCGTGCCAGACCGGGCGCGCTGCGCAAAACGAGCAGTCGTACGGACACCCGCGGGAACCGGCGATCACCGTCGACTTCCCACCGAAGTAGTGCTCGCCGCGGGCGAAGATGTCCCCGCCGATGGTGTCCATCAGGTCGCGCGCCGGATAGGGAAGCGCCTCGAGGTCGGCCCGGGGGCGTTGGTATACCGGCCACAGGTGGCCCTGCACGGTGGCGTCGTGCAACATGTCGAAGATCGCGTGCTCCCCCTCGCCGATGCACAGCGAATCGAACACGTCGCTGACGATCTCAGGGCTCACCGTCGCCGCCGGTCCGCCGATCACCAGCCACGGGTGCTCCTCGCGCTCGCGGAGCTCCTGCGCCAGTCGCTCGCACGCCTGGTAGTCGATGCAGGTGGCCGTGAACCCGTAAAAGTCCGCGCCACCCGGGATCCGCTCCAGACATTCCGCCGGCGGCACCGACGAGAGGTTGACGAGATCGACGTCCACCGCGCGACCCCACTCCCGCAGCGCCGCGGCCACGTACAGCAGACCCAGGGGGGCCTGCGAGTCGGGCTTGATCAGGTACGGGTGCGGAGGATTGATCAGGATCACGCGCATCGTCATCTCCTGAAGGGGCAGGCGTCCAGCAGCCGACCGACCATGTGCTCCACCGGGTGACAGCGCGCGGCGTCCACGATCTCCCTCACCGTGAATGACCGGCCATCGCGCACGTCCAGAAACAGCCGCCCGGAGTGCCCCGCCCCCTCGAAGTAGTCGCGAAACTTGAAGTCGCCGCCGACCACGCTGTCCGAGAGGCGCAGCCAGATCGAGGGGATACCCAACGCGTCGGCGGCGATCAGAGCGTGCAGCCCCGAGCTCGCCAGCACCTTGCAGCGGCTGATCTCGCGGAAGACCTCGGCCGGGGGCCGCCGGACGTCGATCAACAGCGCCTCCTGCGCGAGCTGCTGCACGCGTGGGTCAGAGTGGTCGATGTAGTGCGGCGCGATGCCCAGCTCGACATCCTGTCGGGGGGCGCGCTGGTAAACCCGGGGAAAGAGGATGCCCGGGTCGCCGTACACCGGCGGGCATTCCACGCCGTGACCGTGCAGCCACTGCCTGGACAGCGGCCCGCGGACCGCATGGACCCGGCGCGGCCGGGCCAGCAGACCGTGACTCTCGGCCTGGACGCCGGTGCCCCAGACCACCGTCGGGTAATCGGGCAGGGACATGATGCTGCCCATCACCAGGTAGGACGGGTGCTTCTTGAAGATCCGCGGCTCGCGGCCGCTGACCCAGCGGACGATGTCGGGGTTGGCGGAGTCGCCGAAGTTGGGCTCGACGTCGTAGTAGAAGATGTTGATCAGTGGTGGCGTCATGGCAGCGGGTAGTTGAAGCGACGGTAGTCCTCGGCAAAGATCTCGCGCATCAACTGACGCTCCGCCTCGCCGTAGTACATGTTGTTGGGTTTTCGGCGGCGCGCTCCGACGTTGAGGTTGGGCACGGTGCGCGGCTTCAGCCCGACCCTGGAGCAGACCTGGTTGACGTCGGCCTGGATGCGCTCCACGTGGCCGACGAAGTCGACCAGCAGGTTGCCGTCACCGTCGCACAGGAAATCCGTCAGCGTCAGGTACTTGTTGGCCCCGAACGGGCGGTCCAGCTTCATCGCCACGTCGCGATACCAGACGAGGAACTCCCGATAGGATTTACGCTTGATCTCCTCGTGGTACCCGTGGGGCTTCGACCCGCGGATATATTCGTAGAGGGAAACCATCCACGTGGTGGGATTGCGCACGAACGAGAACTTGAACGCCTGGTTGTAGTAGTCCAGCTGGCCCTTCTGGCGATACCAGTCCTGCACCTCGGCCATCTCGACGTGGTAGCCCATCAGCTCCTCGCCGGAGAAGATCTTGCGCAGGGAGTTCCCCGCCGTCTTGTAGATGTGGCAGAAGATGAAATTCCGCGCTCGGTTGATGACTGCCACGATCAGGCCTCGGCGCAGATGATGTCGGTCGGGTTGTAGCCGGGAATGTTGGAGATCCGGTAGTCGGGGTTGATCGCCTTCAGGAAATCGATCACCTGGCCCTCCTTCACCGTCTTCCAGTGGCCCTGCATCAGCCGCCGGTCGTCGATCAGGATCGTGTGGGTCTTGATCGGATGCCGCCTGAAGAGCGAGAGCTCCTGCAGCACCGGGCTGTCGTGGTCGGGGTGCGCGTCCAGCCAGAAGGTGCACGGTTCCAGGATCGCCGGGAGCACCTGACGCAGCACCACCGGGCTGGAGCCCTCGAGGATGGCGACGTTGAGGTTGTTGGCGAAGCGCCGATTGGCGTTCCGCGCGAGCTCGGGGTTGAGCTCGACGCTGACCACCCGCTGGAATCCCGCGTCCAGCGCGCGCTGCACGCAGTTGCCCTTGTCCGTGCCCGTCTCCACGAACAGCCGCCCCAGCTTGTGGGCCTCCAGGATGTGTTGCTCTATTGGCATCCAATCCTCCTCATGATCTTCGTTGTCAGCAATCTCTTCTGCTCCAGGTAGCGTTCCTGCGGTCGGGACTCTCGGCGCCATTCGGCCGCCGCCGCGGTCATCGACCGATACTGCTCGGGGGTCATGCCCATGATGATGTCGCGCACGGCCTGGGCGTCGACCCGGTGGCGCGAGATGTCGTAGTACGGCAGCAGGTCGACGTAGCACTCCTTTGGCACCAGCTGCGCGGCCGTCGGCGACCCCAGGTACAGGGTCACCCGGCCCGAGTGCCAGCCGCTGTGGATCTTCTCCGAGATGTAGTGCTCGAGCGAGCTGTTCTCCATGCACAGCACGAAGTCCGCGTCGCACTCGTCGATCTCCTTGACCTTCATCGCCTGGAAGTCTCCGTGACGACGGTTGTCGACGCTGCCCCAGCCGGGACCGTGGGCCACGACGTCGGTGCCGAGCCGTCGCAGGTCGTCTACCAGCGCGGTGCGCGCCCGGTAGAGGTTGCGGCGGTAGCAGCAGTCCTCCTGGTCCATCCAGCCCGACTCCCGCGTCCCCGCGTAGAACACCCGCCGCCGTGGCGACAGCTCGGTACGCGGGGGCCGGTCGAGCTCCACCCGCGGAGAGTACGGGTAGGCGATGGCGAGCTCGGTGATCGGGGACTGGTTCGGGTGGTGCGGCCGGTAGGTGTAGACGTGGCGGAACCGGTCAGGGTGCTGGTGGGGCTCCAGGTAGCCCTCGCCGAGGGGCGGCTCGCAGTAGGTCATGATCGTGCGCCCCTGGAACTTGGGGCCGGGGCCGCGGGTGGCGTAGATGCACACATCTGCCGCCGAGGGCTTGCCGACCAGCTGTACTTTCCCGCGCAGCATGTCGACGTCCAGGATCGTGGCGTGCCGTCCTGGGCCGGCGCTTTCCAGGTAGACCTTCATCAGATGATCTTGGCCAGCTCGTGGAGCGTTCGCTTCCACTCGTCCCCGGGCACCTCGCCCCAGGCGGTGATCTTCGGCAGCTTCTTGCCGCCGGGGATCTCATCGAGCTTCTGGTGCGTGTTGTGGCCGTGTACGACGATCCCGTAGGCCAGCTCGCACATACGTCCGACGACCTTCGGCTTCCAGTCGTGCTTGCCGAGGATTGCCAGCTTCCACTTGGTGTCCTCGGCGACGGCGAGCTCGGGCTGGAACGCGTGCTGGCGCGCCAGGTCACCGCGAAACATCATCGCCGGGAAGACGCAGGGGATCGAGTCCAGGCCGTGGCGATGCAGCGAGTAGGCCAGCTTGCTCTTGCCGTGCAGGCGCCAGATCCAGCAGCCGCCGGCCAGGTGCGCGATCCGCGGCTCGCTGGGGTCGTCCATCAGCTGCAGGAGCCACTCGTTCTTCTGGGGGTGCAGCCAGTCGTCGTCGTCATACCAGGTGATGTAGTCGCCGGTCGATTCGTCGAGGGCCCGCTGCCGGCTTTGGCCGGTCACCCAGTCCGGGTCCTCGTGGATCACCTTCGTGCCCTCGGGGAAGATGTCGTAGTGGCCGCGGTTGATAGGCTCGCTGGTGTCGACGACGATCACCTCGTCGGCCGGGCGGGTTTGCTTGGACAGGTTCCAGGCCAGCCAGCCGAGGTGGTGGGGCCTGTTCTTGGTTACGCACAGTGCGCTCAAAGTCGGTGGCATGAGTCAACCTAGCATGAGCACCGGGGGGTGGCAAGCTACTCAGGTGCCAGGGATGTCCCAGCGATCCTTGGAGTTCAGATCGGACAGCATCCCGGCGTAGGCCTGATCCAGATAGTCCCAGTGATCGGTGGTCCGCAGGGAGTTGTACTGGTACTGGATGCGCTCGAGCATGCTGCGGACCCCCGGCGCGTCCAGGTGCTGCTGGAACTGCTCGGTCAGGGCCGAGGTGTCGATGTTGACGCCCTGGGCGTTGAGCTCCTGAAGCAGAGCTGCCGCCGCGTCCTCCCCGGCGTACTCCACGAAGGCGGTCGCAAACTCCCCGACCATCGCCACCACGTCCCCACCGCTGAGCCATTTGCCTTCCGACACGGTCCGGTAGAGGTTCTGGATCATCTCCGATACCGTGGTCGCGATGACCGTCGATCCGATGGCCCCGACCACCGCGTTGCCGATGCCCTGCGAGCACAGGCTGGCCGCGACCTGGACCATCGCCGAGTAGATGTTGAAGGTGCCGGCGCTGCGGGCGATCTGGATCGCGCGCTCCCGCCCGAACTTGTCGGCGTAGATCGGCGGTCGCATCGAGCCGGCGCCCTCGGGGATGTCCATCATCATCCGCGAGGACCCCTCGGGGGCGATCTGGTTGCCCTGGAAGCGCGGGTCCACCGGCGGCGGCGTGTGGCGCATCACCGCCTGCAGGATCTGCTTCACGTAGGACTTGGAGTACCCCAGCCAGTACGGGGAATTCTCGTCCTTCTTGTACCACTTGCCGAAATTCTCGCGCTGCGAGCGCAGGTCGCCGTCGGGCGTCCCCACTCCCCACAGCACGCAGTGGTCCTTCCACTCGGTCGATGGGTTATCGTTCCAGCCATCGCTGTGCAACCGCACCATCTCGGCCGCCCAGACCAGCCAGTTGGAGTTGCGGTACCAGGTGTCCAGCCGCTGCAACCAGAGCTGCCGGTAGGACGATTTCTGGTTCCAGTAGGCCGGGGGCGACGTGATCGCCGGGTAGTGCCGGATCGGCCTGGCCTCGGAAAGTCCCGGCCCCATCCCCCCTCCTGGGTCGAAGCCGCCTCCCCCCGGGAGCTCGACCGCCTGCAGCGTCTGGTCCGGGTAGAAGTAGTCGCTCTTGGGAATCCCCAGCCGCTTGAACAGCCGGTCCATCGCGTCGTAGTAGTGGTCGGGGCGCAGCTTCCAGCGCTTGAATGGCCAGTTGGCGTTCTCCTCGTACTCCCTGATCCACTTCCGCACGTTCTCAGCCGGGCGGATCGGCGAGCTGAACGTCCCCTTCGAGAAGAAGTCCTCGTCGTGCTCGGCGACCCGCTCGAGGTGCCGGTCGCTGAGCAGGTAATCGTCGTCGGCAGAGATGTAGTCGTGGATGTCGCTCTCGCGGTAGGCGTACCAGGTCGCGTGGTGCACCGGATGCCCCATCGACTCGGGCATCTGGGCCGCGCCCCACGCCGTCTGGTGGCTGGGCTGGAAGCTCTTCCTGCCGTAGTAGTCGAGCGTCACGAACGGCGGGCGACAGCGCGGGAATACCGGGGACGGCCACTCCATGAACCGGTTCGTGAACAGGGAGCCAGAGGTGCGGTTGCGGGTCCAGCTGCCAATCGAGGTCTTGGGTGGTTCGACCTTGAGGTGGGGCCAGAACTGGTTGGAGTGATTGCCGATGTACTCCATCGTCGCCGCCTGGATCGCCCCGCCGTGAGCGATCACCGCAGCCAGCCATCCCGGGGGCTCGTCGAGCTTCTCCTGGGTGAGGATCACCGCCCGCGGGGACGCACTCAGGATGTCCCGAGCCGACCCCGTCGCCGCGGCGCGGCGCATCGTGATGTCGTTGGCGCGCAGCAACCCCACCGTGAGGCCACCCTGGCCCGTGTCGTCGGTGGGGGCGACGACCAGCAGGCTGCCGAGGCTGTTCTCGTCGCCGATGCCGGCGATCCCGGTGACGACCGATCCCACCCCGGCGGTGACGCCGCCGACGGCAGCGCCCGCCAGCGCCGACTTGCCCAGCAGCTTGGAGATCAGCGCCCCGCCGGCCGTCCCGATCCCCGCGAACAGCAGCAGAGAGCCCAGGCTGACGTTGGCGAGGGGGCTTTCGCTCTGCGCCACCAGCTGGGCACCCGCGGCGCGCTTCAGCACGGCGAGCTGCTGCGGCGCGACGGGCTGCGCCCGCAGCACCCGGGCGAGCTCCTCCCGCTTGACCTCGGACAGGGTCAGCACCTGCGGCGTGGTGGTCTGCTCCCGGGTCGTCGTCGGCCGCGCGGTCAGCAGCTTGGCCATCAGACGCTACCGTTCCCGCCGAAGGCCCCGGCGAGCAGGGTGCCGCGCACCTGGACGTGGTCGCCCTCCGAGATCTTCTTGGCGGCATCGTAGGAGCTCTCAGGGACCTCGGCCACCGTCACCCCCTCACCGAGACGGGTGTTGGACTGGACCGAGGTCGGGGCGGCCGCCGGCGGCGCGCTGGGGGCCGCAGGAGCGGGCGCAGGCGGTGGCGGCGGGGGCTGGACCCCCGCCATCGGCGCGTCGGACGGCGGCGCGCTGGGAGCCGCGGGGGTGGGCATCTGGCCGCCGCTCATCGGCAGCTTGCCCAGCTGTGGCTTGGGCCCCTCGAGCAGCTTGAGCGCCAGCGCCTGGGCCAGCCAGCCGCCGAGGAACCCGCCGGCCGTGTAGCCGGCGATCCTCCAGAAGCTCGAGCTGCGCTTCGACCCGAAGCGGTAGCCCATGATCGCGGCGATCACCGGCACCCCGGACCGAAGCGAGTCGATCAGCAGCTCCCGCAGCATCAGCATCGGACTAGCGGCTGGGCTGCATGTACACGCCCGACAGCCGCTGGGCCGTCAGCACGCCGGTGGCGGTCGGCAGCTGGGTCACCGTGAACCCGCGCATGCGGTTGGCGGTGACGAGCCCGGTGGCGCCCGGCAGCAGGGTGCGCATCAGCAGCCAGGAGGCCATGCCGATCACGCCGGCGACCAGCCCGGCCATCGCGCCGGCCTTCCACGAGCTCCAGCCGCGCTTCTTGGCGAAGTGCCCGTAGGTGCCGAGGGTGACGGTGTTGGCGAGGACGCCGGCGGCCAGCATGCTCACCGCGCCCGTGACTGTTACGAACTTGTCCATCTGTCGATCTCCTCTGTTACGGCAGCCGCCGTGGCTGCGTCTGCTCTTTCGGGAGCGGGTAGAAGATGCGGTCGAAGGCCAGCGACACCAGCCGGTACAGGAACACCGCTCCCACGAAGGTCAGCACGACCACCGTGCCGTCCCAGTAGGCCTGCCCCAGGCTGGTCTTGCCCTTGGCCATTACCGCTTCCGCTTCTTCTTGCCGCGCTTCTTGGTCTTGCGTCCCTTGACGACCGTGTAGATCCCACCCGCTGCGATCACCGCCAGCGCGATCACCGCCCACTTGGGCAGGCCGGCCTTGGTGATGTTTGCCGGGGCGGTGCCCGCGGGCTGCGCCCCCGTCGGCGCGACCTTCTCGATCTTGATCTCGCCGTCCTCGTCGCTCATCTTGTAGCCGCCGAGCCACGAGTAGTCGGGGTCGTCACCGGGCTGCTTCCAGTTCTCCCAGCCCTCGGGGAGGTCCTCCTCGGGAATCCCGATCACCGGGGCGTGGATGATCGGGTCCTCGTTGGGGCCCTCCATCGCCGTGTAGCACCCGGTCGGGTTGTTGTCGCCGGTGTAGTCGACCACCGGCATGTCCGGGTACTTGGCGTTGTGGACCGCCGGGGTGTAGAGGTCCGACCCGTAGATCTCGGGGTTGGTGGCGAGGTAGACGGTCCAGAGCTCCTGCCCGCTCACCTTGTGGACGTAGTGCACCACCGAGAACCGCTTCGCCGCCGAGTCCCACAGCACCTGCGCCTTCCACTGCTCGCAGGGCCACTCGACGTTGTAGAACTCGCCCTCCTTCTCCCACGGTCCGTAGACCGGGGCCGGGGGCGGGCTCACCAGCGGCGCCTCCTCGTCGCAGTAGAACGGGTACACGCACTCGGTCCACGGCTGGTCCTTGTGCACGTCCTTGATCAGATCGGTCATCGTGTCCCAAAGGCTCATTGCGTCCTCCTAGTGCTTGTCCCTGATGTGCTTGATCACGGCCGTCTCGCGCTTGTAGGGCTTGCGCTTCTCGCAGCCGGGCCCCAGGCACTTGAACGTGCCGTCGTCGAGCTCCTCGTACTGGACGACCTTCGGCACCCTGGGCACCTCGATCTCCATCGGCGGCACCGGCGGCTCCGGGCCGACGACGATCCGCACCTCCTTGCCGAACAGGAAATTGCGGACGTCGTCGCGGTGCAGCAGCAGCGCGCCGTCGGAGCGGATCAGGTCGCCGTTCTGGCGGAACTTCACCTTCCCCTCCCCGAACTTCTGGTAGATCTTCGTCGCCGCCATCGCCGGCGAGGCCTTGATCCCCAGCTGCTTCAGCCAGGGGGCCAGCTTCGCCGCGTGCAGCGCGCGCATCACCGGATCGGATACGATCTTGCAACCCATGACGTCCTCCTACCAGGGGCGGCCGATGCCGTCCGGCCCCACGAACTCGCGGTGGTTGGGGGACTCGACGGCGTTGCGGCGCAGCACGCTGTAGAACGCGGCCGCGGTCTCGTCCGAGGCCCCGGTGGTGCGGTTGACGCGCTGGATCGTCTTGCCGCCCTCCGAGGGCGACATGCGGTAGGCCTGGGCCTGCTCCATCCAGCGGACCGCGTCGCGCTTGGCGCGCGGACCGTGCTCGCGCATCTGGCCGAGGCCCGAGAAGCCGATCCGCCCGGTCTTGTACAGCCAGACGCCTGTCCCCAGCGCCCCCAGGAACAGCAGGCCGCCGATGATCTTCTTCGTGTTCTTCTTCGCCATGACTACCTCTTCTTCCTGAAGACCATGGCGAGCGCGACCACGCCCACCAGTCCCAGCCCGACGATTGCGAACGGCTTGGCCTTCTGCCAGATGTCCTCGGCGGCCGCGTGCCCGACGGCCTCGCCGTGGGTCTGCGCCAGGTCCTGCACCGCGTCGCTCTCCCTGGCGAGCTCGCCGGCGATGGACGCCGCCGACTGCTGCAGCTCGGTGGACACCGTCTGGCCGTTGGACATCGTCCCTGCGGCCTTCTGCCAGATGTCCTCGAGCGTCTCGGCCGACTTGTCCTTCGACAGGGCGTCCTGCGCAGCGTCGGTCCAGCTGCCTCCGAATGCTCCGATGTTGAGTCGCATGATCACCTCCGAGGGTACACTCCCTCCGGGGGCAAGCGTACCAGATCGTCTTTCGACTTTCAATACGTACGTGCTCTTTAAAACACGTTTTTCACCAACTCCAGCCCTTTTTCCGCCGCGCTGGCGGCCCGCACTCCCGCCGGCTCGTCCGCCTGGCGACCTCCCGCGCCGTCGACAGCTTCTCGAAGCCGTCGGGGTACGGGTGCCAGTAGTGCTCCGGCCCGACCGAGAAGTCCCAGCAGCGCACGTCGTACGGCTCTGCCCCGAAGATCTGGGACAGAAAGCTGTTCTTCACGACGCGACAGCCGCAGGTCCGCTTCGCCATCAGCGCCGCCGCTTCTTCTTCCCGCCGATCATCAGCGTCGCGCCGAAGATGATCGCCGTCACCGCCAGCAGCCCCAGCCCGATGCCGATCCCCGACCGCCCGGGCAGCGCGCTCAGCAGCGGCTTGGCGCAGCTGCGTAGCAGGTGCACCTCCTGGCCGTCGCCCCACGGCAGCTCCATGCCCTCGGGGGCCCAGATGCCGATGATCACGTCACCGCTCGCGGTGTCGTACATCACCTGCATCTCGTACATGTCGTCCAGCCGCTGGAGCATCATCGGGTCCGTGATCCCCAGGAACGACCCCACGTCGGCCACCAGGTCGTCGTGATTGATCGGGATCGCCGGGTTGCCGCGCTCGTAGTCCGTCCACTTGCGCGCGCGGTCCCACAGCACCGCGTCCAGGTTACTCACGTAGCTCATCTTGCAGCGCATCTCGTCCTCCTAGCTCGCCAGCTGAAACTCGCGCGGGTGCAGCAGGTAGAACTCGCTGCCCGACCCGACCACCACCTCGACCATGTAGCCGTCCATCTCGGGGCCCAGGATCATCGGTCCCCAGACCTTCAGCAGCAGCCCGTCGGGCACCGCCGCCTTCACCGAGGCCGGCAGCGGGGGCTCCCCGCCGCTCTCGGCGGTCCAGATCGGCACCGCCGACTCGGTCACCTGATTGCGCTGGGTCCGCGACAGCTTGCTCGCCGCGTACAGGTGCACCACGCCCTTGCCCGCCGTCAGCAGCGGCTTGGACTCCGCGGCCGCCGGCATCTCGCCCTGCGGAAGCTGGGGCGCCTTGCTCCACGGCCAGCGCCCGCTGGCCAGCCGGTAGATCCCCAGGCCCGCCCCGCCCGCGGCGAGCAGCCCGATCACCCACGCTCCGATCCCCATCTTCTTCGCCATCAGATTCCTCCAATCACCAGCATGGCCAGCTCGCGGCCGCCGTCTGGTGTCATGTGCAGCCCGTCCCCCCGGTCGAACCCCTCGAACAGGTGCCCGGTGAAGTCCCCGAGGTCGTACGTCGAGATCACCGCGTGCGGCACCGGGTGCCGTCGGATCCAGCCGTTGATGATCTCGGTCTCCTCCTGCAGCTTGCGGCCCTTGTAGTGCCCCGCCCACGGCGTGAGCTCCACCGCCACCACCGCCATCCCCATCGCCTCTGCCCGCCGGTAGATCAGGTCCAGCCACTTCTCGACGTGCGCCACGCTACGGTCGCTCGCCAGGTCGTTCACGCCGGCGAGCACCACCAGGACGTTGTGGCCCGGGCCGACCCGCTGCAGCCGGTCGTAGATCGCCCGCGTGCCCTCACCCTCGAGCGACTTGCAGTCGACGGAACCGCCAGTCGCGCGGATCGCCTCCCGCAACCCAGAGCAGTACCCGGGGTTTCCCGTCAGACTGTCGCCGAGGGCCAGCACCCTGAGCGGACCGGTGAGCCTCGACGTGTCGGACGCCGTGACGGCCGCCGCCGTCGGACGACGCAGCAGCAGCACGAGCAGCAGCCCTGCCCCTACCCCTAACGCGATCTTGTGCCATCGCTTCATCCCTCCTCCTTCAGCCGCCGCGCCTGCTGCCGCTCGAGCTTCCGCTCCAGGGCCTTGCGCTTCAGCTCCCTGATCTCCTCGCGGCTCCGCGTCAGGAACTTCGGCAGCCGGAACTTGCCCTCCTCGAAGTCCCCGCCCCAGGGGCCGACGTCCGCCGCGCTCACGAACTGCCGCTGGAACAGCTGGTTGGCCTTGCGGTACCGCTCGGGGGTCAGCGACCCCTCGGGAACCATCGTCCCCACCGTCCGGTTGATGATCTCCAGGACGTTGCGGGGCTCGGGCTTCAGGCCGTGGCGCACGTACACCACCGGCACCTTCTTGGTCCAGCAGACCTTGCAGGCCCCGCAGTTGCCGGGGCAGACGTAGGCCTTCTGGCAGTTGACCTGCTTGCCGTCGGCGTTGGTCTCGCAGACCTTCATCGTACCGCGGGGCTTGCCGCCGTGCCGATCCGCGTACTCCTGCTCCACCACCGACGTGCCCGCGCCGAGCCCCTTGACCCGTACCGGCGGCCGGTCGATGGCCACCTCGGACGGCCGCACCGTGACGTGCGGGAGCTTCGAGAGCTTGCGCAGCGCGCGCATCAGGGCCTGGTGCTCCTTCTTCTCGCGGACCCCGGGCTCGCAGGGAGCCGCCCAGGCCGTCGTCGGTGCCCAGAACTTCACCAGCGGCCGGCCGTTCTTGCCGTCGAAGTGCTTGGCCACCCGGTACCAGATCCGCACGTCACGCGCCGTCGTGAAGTCCCCGCTGTCGAACAGTCGGAAGTGGCTCGGCGGCACCATCGGCGTGTAGGTGCACTCCCCCGTCGACCGCTTGCAGTGCTCGTCGCCGGCCTTGCTGATCGCCTCAACCAGCGTCTTGACCACCTCGTCGTCCCGGGTGTTGTTGAACCAGTTGACGCGGCGCGACATCGCCGTCTGCGACTGCTCGTACGGGTAGTTGCCGGTCATCCCGTAACAGGCCAGGCACTTCTCGGGGATCTTCTCCAGCAGCCGGCTGACTGCCTGCTGCTTCGTGATCCGCTTGCCGCGCTTCTTCGCGTTCTCGTACATGTCGTTGACGAGCGCGAGCACCGGGGTCCTGATCACCGGGCACGTCAATCCCATCGGCATCGACCAGCTCGGCGCGTGCACCTTCGTCGTGCTCGTGAACATCGGCGACCCCTGCTTGCCACCCCACGGGTGACCCTTCTTGTCGGGGGCCTTCTTCTTGCCCGCGCCCTCGCCGCCGCTGGCGTCCAGCGGCACCTCCTTGGGGGCGCGGTTGACGGCGGTCAGACTCGAGTCCTCGTAGCACCGCACCTTGCCGCGGTCGTCGATCCGGCAGTAGTCCACGAACCCCACCCGGTTGTCGTCGCGTCGGCTCATCGCTTCTTTCTCCTCTTCCCCGCGAACACCGTCCCCTTCGGGTAGCGGTCCTTGCGGGAGCGCCGCTTGCGCTTCGACTTCGACATCCTGAGCGCCTGCCCCAGCGTGTGCTCCGCGCTGTCCCGGGCCACCTTGCACCTGTCCGAGCCCCAGCCCTCGTCGCGGCAGACCTGCTTCGCCTTGTCGTGCTGCTTCCAGAAGCGGTTGAGCTCGTTGGAGCAGTTGTCCAGACACTTGCGGTCCCGCTCGATGCGGAAGGCCATGTGGGCCTGCTCGAGCTCGCGCTTCAGCACGTCGCCGCGCGTCTGGCGGTCGAGGCGTCCGTCCAGTGTGATCACCTTGGCCATCTCACTTCTTCCTCGCCCAGCTGCACTTGTTGCGCCGGGCCAGCCGGAGCGCCTTCGCGCTGATCCGGTAGGCCTTGTTGGCCTTGGCGCGCGAGTAGGCCGCCAGCAGCCCGCGGCAGTCGGGCTCGCAGCTGCACGAGCTCGACGAGCACTTCTTGCAGATCGGGTAGCTCAGCGTCGAGGGCCGCAGGAAACACCGCTTCTCCCCGCAGCTGTCGGCCACCTTGCGGCGGTCGCCCTTGCGCTGCGGCTTGGCCTTCTTCCAGCCCTTGCTCGGATACCGCACTCCGTCCAGCGTGATCACCTTCGCCATGCTAGCCTCCGTAGCAACCCCCGCGGTTGCGGTTTAGGCGACGGCCGCCGCCGCTGCCATCGCGCAGCGGAACGCCGTACTCGGAGCTCCCGGAGCCGCCCAGGGCGCCCCCGAAACCGACGAGCATCGCTGGTACCGTCGCCAGCCCGGCGCCCAGCAGGGCCGCCCTGGGGCACCCCAGGTGATGCCTGAGCAGCAGGTAGCCGGCGGCGGCGCCGATGCCACCCACGATCACGAGGTTTGTCCAGCTCATCAGTACTCTCCTTCCGTGTCGGCGATCTCCTCGGCCAGCACGTCAGCCGCGGCGCCGACCACCTTCACCTCCTGGCGCACCCGCTCCATCTGCTCCTGCTGCTGCAGCAGCTTGTGCTCGAGCACCTCGGAGTTGTCGGTGCAGGTGGTCACGAGGAAATTGAGCCCCGCCAAGGTAACCAGCGCCAGCGCGATCCCCAGCCGCCCCACGATCCAAGTCAGCAGGGGATTGGGCTGCTTCTGTGGCAGCTTCTCCGGCGGGATGCTCCGCGGTGTCCGGGAGTCCTTCCCGTTACGCCGCGCCGCCGCGATGCTGATCTGCTTCGTGTCGTCCTCCAGCTGGTCGACGTCCTTCGTCATCTGGTCCCAGCCCGTGCGGGCCGGGCAGCCGAGCTGCCGCCGCTTGACGTGCTCCAGGTCGACCTTGATCTCACCGAGCTGGGATCCCATGCTGTCCTGGGTCGCGACGATCTTCGCACACTCCACCTTCACCTCGGTGTTGAGGGTGGTGACGGCCTCGGTCAGCTTCGAGATGGGATCCTTGTCAGACATCGCCCTATGCCTCCTCCTCGTAGACCGGGATCGGGAACTTCTCGTGCGCGTACAGCCGCTGCGCCTGGTCGAACAGCCACAGCGCGTCGGCCTTGGACAGCTCATCGCTGAAGAACCGCAGCCGGTGGTGGTGGCCGTAGCAGGCGTGGGTGTTCTGGTTCTCGTCGCTCCAGTTGTAGATCCGGGCATCGGCCGTGAAGGCGTTGTCACCGGCCTTCTGCGACGTGAAGCTGACCTCGCAGCCGTTGCAGTAGACGTGGAAGTCGGGATCCGTGCCCGCCTCCCGCGTGAACACGAAGTGCAGCGGGGCGTCCATCATCGCCCAGACCATGTCGTCGGACACCTGGTTGGCGCCCATGTTGACGACGACGTGGTTGTCGGGGCGGATCGAGATGTTGTCGGTCTCGGTGGTTTCCCCGATGAACGTCAGCTCCTCGGTGATCGTCAGTGGGTCGCCACGGTGGGCCGGGACGCCGATGGCCTCGAAGCTCCACGCCAAGGACTCATCGGTGAAATCCTTCAGGTTGGTGGGGAACGCGAAGTAGGCGTCCTCGTCCTCGATGTCGATGGACGGGAGCCCCAGCGCCTTGCCCTGCCGCGGGCTGGTGTCCGCGGTTTCCAGGTACTCGGCCATGTCAGCGACCTCGGTCCCACCCTGCGATCCCGGCATCCAGTTGCGCAGGGAGTTCAGGAACCAGCGGTAGTCGGCCACCGTGATCGCCTGCAGCTCCTGCGGAGTCCGTCCCGTGTACAAATTAGCCATCTCTACTCTCCCTCGTAGGGGTTGTCGTCCAACGCGGCCGGCGGCCCCACGTCCTTCTTCAGGTGCCTGGCCCGCTCCTTGGCCTTGGCCAGCAGCTCCTCCTCGGTGATCCGCGGAGGTTTCTTCTTCTTCTTCGGCTTCGGCCTGTCAGCCTGCTTCTCGATCTCCTTGCCGACCAGCCGGAAGAACCAGCCGAACAGCGGCGAGAGCAGCGTTCCCAGTCCGTAGATCATGGCGCCACCACCCCCAGTTGCTTGATCAGTGAATGGTCACCGCGCTGGTCGGCGTAGGCGATCTTGTCACCGGCGTCCATGTCGAAGGTCATGTACTCGCCAGTCGTGATGGTGGTGTCGTTTCCGGTACCCAGGCTCGCTCCATCGGCATAGAAGCCAAAGTCACCGTCACTAGCTCTAGTGATCTTAATCTGATGCCAGACGGAAGCGGTGACCGCCGCGCCTGTGATCGTGACTCCGACTCCATTTTCCACAATCAAGGAAGAAGCGTCACTGAAATCCCATCGGTACCCACCAGCCGGCGTTGCGGTTTCATCGGGAGAGATAAATGAGCCACGCGGGTTATCTCCACCACCACCGACTCGATACAGCCAAAACTCCCAACTCCCATAAGCCATCTCGGTCGGGGTGGCCTCGAACACGCTGCGCGGGATGTAGCAGACACCCGCCGCGATGCACTCGATCACCTTGCAGTTCTGGCCGCCGATCACCTCCTCGGTGATCTGCCAGGTGCCGCTGCTGATCTCGACCGGGGAGGAGTTCTCACCGAGAGTGCCCGCCGTCTCGTTGGCGACGGATGCATTGACGCCGTAGTCGCTCTTGCCCTGGATCGCGCGGGCACCATCCTGGTAGTCTGCCAACGCCTGTGCAGCGGTGAACGCTTTACCCTTGTAGATCTTCGGCGCGATTATCGTGCCAATGAGCCACTGCGAGGCTGGCCCACCGATGTGCAGATCGTTGCCGTTGTCAATGTCGCCAACCGCTGCCAGCGAACCTGTGCGGGAATCGGTCGCATCTACCCCATCGACATAGATAGTGATCCCGTCGGCTTCACTACGGTCAAATGCCGCTACGACCCTGGTCAGCTTGCTTTCGATGCATGGTATTACCGCCGTGTCTGCATAGGCGAGATGCACACTGTCGTCCACCAGCGCCCGAAGGAAGCCAGTGTCAGAAATGTAGAAATAATATCGCGGATCAACACCAATCTTTCGAAACAGTGCGCCAAAATCAGTAGACCCTAGACCGCGTACCCAACAAGCCAACGTGAAGTCGTCGGTGCCCATATCGACGGCACCGTTCGCAGGGTTGCCGATGTTCACGTAGTCAGCTGCGTCGTCATACCAAAGCCCTGTGCCCAGCAGCGTCTGCATTGCTGTTGGTGATCCAACGATAGTCCCATCGTTCCCATTCCCACTCTCATCAACGATCACCCCGCCCACCGGCCGCATGTTCCACGCGCCGACCAGCGAGGTGTCGCCCACGCCGTCGCCAGCGCGGACATGCTGAACACGCCTACCTTTGCCCCATGGTTTGGACGGTGATCCCATCAGTTCAACTCCATGAGTTCGCCGTGTAGCTGGCTTAATTCACTCGCGGTAAGCACTTTGTTGCAGACTACGATCTGGTGCAGCGGAACCTGACATTGCAAACCACCGTCGTATCTATTCCCAATGACCAAGGGTGCATCATCAGCAGTTAGGGTCGAAACTCCATCTAGTGGCCCCACCAACAATCCGTTGACGTAGACATCACCTACGTTTCCAGTCTCACAAGTCACCCCCACTGACTTTTTGCCCACTATGGATGCTGCACAATCTCGATTGTTCACTCCGTCATAGAATCTCACCGCTGGATCAGTCCGCAGCAGCAATTCGTAGTTGGTTCCTCCGGCGTCACGCTTAGAAACCAGCCGAACGCCCTGCTCCTGCTTCATGAAGTCTCCAGTGCAGACGATGGTCAGTTCTGTTAACTGTAGTTCTGCTGCGTCGG
>Ga0180432_10004010_pt1 | contig 20562 bp, 15 predicted proteins | sample SS_ome_10_FD_132414 | JGI IMG/M metagenome (GOLD analysis project Ga0180432, IMG submission 132414) | Hypersaline lake sediment archaeal communities from the Salton Sea, California, USA - SS_1_MS_2 metaG | ecosystem: Environmental > Aquatic > Non-marine Saline and Alkaline > Hypersaline >...
ATGAGACGGTCCGTCTCCAGGACGTCCTTGTAGAATTCCCACTCGGTGAGGGTCTTGCCCCGGGGAATCGATACGTTGACGAACTTGCGATCATCAATATAGCCGATGGTCGCCCGGGAGTCGCCCAATCCCTCAACGGCGGCCATGATGCCGCTGGAATCGTAGGTCTTTCGGGCGTCGTGGCAGGTGCGGTCGAATACCTTCACTTTGGATGCGCCGGCGTCGAGACACAGCTCCACCAGGGTCTTCACCACGGTCGGGTGGGTGTTGCCGCCCAGCTCCGGGGTGCTGTTCCAGCCGATGTTCGGCTTGACCACCACCACATCTCCCGTGGTGACGAAGGATTTTATCCCCCCCAGTCCGTCCACCGCGTCGATGACGATGTTTTTATAGTTCGTACCGGTGGCGACTGAAAGGAGCGAGGTGGCCCCAATTGCCGGGCGGGGCAGGGCGAGAAATCCCCCGGCAATGGTCGTCGCCGAGAGGGCGACGCCGCCAGCTATGAACTCCCGGCGGGAGAGCCGGCAGTGGAGGCGAATATCGGATTTCTCTTTAATACTCCCTGTGCCCATACATATCCTCCTTGCAGATGAACGGGGACCGGGTCAATCATCTGATTTTTCGGAAACCCGGTCGTCTTCCGAGTCGACGGTTTCGTTGTAAACCAGTGCAACGCTCACCACATCCACGCCGGCGGCCTTCAGGGCCTTGGTGATCTCCCCCGCCTTGGCGTTGTGGGTCTTGACGATGAAGTTGTTCTTTTCGGTCATGGTTTTTCTCGCCTGAAAACTGTTCCGTGATACAATAAACATATGCCCGTTCTTTTCGGGAACCGGCCTGCATTTTGACTGATAATAATTATGATTTACTCTATCATGATATATCGGTTTGTGTAAAGGGATGTGAAATTATTTTTCTCTCATGATGGGACTTCGTTTATGAAGCGGGTTGTCGGTTTTTTCGCGGCGGCCGCCCTGGTCATCGCGATCTTTATGGGCGCCGCCTCCGTATCGGCCCAGGACGGAGTAGACTCGGAGCTCGCCCCGGGCCTGGAGTTGATCAGCGACGGGCGCTTTGATGAGGCGGTGTCGTTTTTCGAGGAAGAGGCGATAAAGCGCCCCGACGACCCGGATGTGTTCAACTACCTGGGCATCGCCCGGTATCACCTGGGGGATTTCAAGAGCGCCCTGGAGGCGTTCGATGAATCCCTGGATCGGGACCCGTCCTATGTGATCGTCTATCACAACATCGGGGTGACCTATCACGCCCTGGGGCGGTATTACCTTGCCATAGAGAATTTCGAGCGGGCCCTCAACCTCACCGGCGACGACGAGGTGCTCTTTTTCCGGCTGGCACTCTCCTACATCGCCCTCCAGGACTGGGAGACGGCCCGGGAATTCCTGTTGAGCGCCCAAAAGATGAATCCGGACGAGTCGGAATACCGGGCGTACCTGGAGTACGTCAACTCAAAAATCTCCGCTGAACCACAGAACTGATCGGTCCTCCGCCGACGCATCTTGATCATCCCCTTTCCTGTAACTTCTCCTCGAGCCCCCTCATCTCATCATATATTCCATGTTTCTCCCGATCGAATCCGTAATGGCCTCAGCATTGGCAACACCGGGGACTTTGCTGCTGCCGTGCGCGAAGCGAGGGCGACATTGCCTTCTGGTATTTTCGAGCCGCTTTTTTCTTGACAGGTGTCACTATCCGGAATAGAGTATACAAATAACACAAAATGTATATTCTGTATTTTTCCCGGATACGATGAAAAAAGAAACAAGAGACAGGATACTCGATGTATCCTACCAGTTGTGCAGCACATACGGCTTCTGGTCGCTGAAGGTCGAGGATATTCTCAACAATGCCGGAATCTCCCGGGCGACGTTTTACAAGTATTTCAGAAATACCAATCATGTCGTCGATACCCTTTTCGACCGGGAGCTGAACGAGCTGATCGAGCGGATCAGACAGGCCGTCGATGCAGAAACGGAGCCCTTTAATAGGCTTCGGGCATTCATACTGGCGGAGACGACCGGCATGAGCAAGTTTTTTATGTCTACTCGGTTCGACGAGCTGGATGTCCTTCCACCTATCCCACGATTGAGGATGCAGACGCAGTTCACGGCCTACGCCGGGATCGTAAAAGACATCCTGGTCGCGGGGGTGAACGACGGCGCCCTGGAGATCCGGGATATGGATATCACCACCAGGGCTGTGTTGAGCCTCTGTCGGGATATCGGGGCGCTGTCGATGATGGAAAAGAAGTCCGATGGGGAGATTCACGAGGAAATCGAGATGATGCTCCAGCTCCTGTTCAACGGTATCCTTCCCCGTCGATCGGGATCGATGTAGAAGAGGAGGGGCGATGGAGCGGGCACCGGACTTTTTAACTGTACTCTGTAACTTTTTGTTGTGTCGATACGTCTAATGAAACAGAGGAAACATGTATCGTTCTCAGGGTGTCAATGAGAGCGGTTTTTTTGCCCGGCGGGTATACAATATAGTAAATATGTATACATTGTATATTTTATGTGATACGGGTAAAAACGGCCGCCGATTCGTTCCGGGTGCAAGGACCGGAAAGAGAAAATAGTCCGGCAGGCATGTTGAAGACCGATGCACTCCGACGGACTAAAACGGACAAGAAACTATGATGTCTTGTTGATGAAAAGGATACGGTGATGCGGGGCATAAGAATCTGTCACCGAATGATATTAGATACTGTAACACGCACAGCACGAACATGGAATCACACGAGTTGACGACTAAAACGGAACAGCGTATCCTGGGCGACAGGGGACTGGTGCTTCTTCTCTCCTACATGACCGCGTTCGGTCCGTTTTCCACCGATATGTATCTCCCGGCGCTGCCGGGAATGTCGGAGCATTTCAGTGCTCCCATCTCGCTGGTCAATATGACCATTATCGCGTTCTTTGTCTTCTTCGGCGTCGGGACGCTGTTTTGGGGCCCCCTGAGCGACAAGTATGGACGAAAGCCGATCCTGCTCATCGGCATCGGCATCTACGCGGCGGCGAGCATCATGTCCGCATGCGCTGGGAACATCCATCAACTCATCGCCTTTCGCGCCCTCCAGGCAACGGGCGGCGGTGCGGCGGCCGCCGTGGCCATCGCCGTCGTCAAGGATACCTATTCGGGCCGCAAGCGGGAATCGATCCTGGCGGTGGTACAATCCATCATGCTCCTGGCCCCGATCATCGCTCCCATCCCCGGCGCGCTCATGCTGCAATGGACCTCGTGGCGAGGAGTGTTCTGGGTGATGTCCGGCCTTGGGGTCATCGGGTTTCTGGGAGGTCTCACACTCACGGAGACGATACACATCCGTTCAGAGGGCACGATCCTCCAAGCCCTGAGTCGACTGGGCGTCGTGTTGAAAAACCCGAGCTTCGCGATGCTGTTACTCGTATTCTCGTGCATGGCGATTCCGATGATGGCGTATGTGGCCGGATCGTCATACATGTACATACGGCAGTTCGGCTTGACGGAGATGGAATTCAGCTACTTCTTCGTGCTCAATGCGATCTTTTGTCCCGTCGGGCCGCTGATGTATGTACTGCTGTCGAAGCGGTTCGAGAGAAATGCGATTATCATTTTCGGCTTCAGCGTTTTTATTCTCAGCGGCGTGCTGATTCTCTGTTTCGCCTCCCTCAGTCCCTGGCTTCTGGCTTTTTCGGTTATCCCAACGACGATTTTCGGCGGATCGGTTCGACCGCCGGGAACCAACCTACTGCTCGAACAGCAGAAGGAGGATACGGGATCGGCGTCATCGCTGATCGGGTGCTTCGGGATTCTCTTCGGCAGCCTCGGCATGTTGATCATTTCCCTCGACTGGAGTAACCTGGTGCTTGTGCTGGGGATTCTGACCCTCGGCACCGGCCTGTTAACCGTGACCCTCTGGCTGGCGATCGCCTCGCGCATGAAACAGGTCAGAAGCTCTCTCATCGCCGACTGATCGCGTCATCCCGGTGGACCGGGAGATACAGACATCCCATACCGGTCTTCGACGCTATAAAAGGAGATCATCGTGAACAAGCAAAGAGTATCGATAATCATTGCGTCGGTCTTTTTCTGTGTGCTCTTTCCCGGCATCCTGTTGGCTCAGGAGGAGAAGCCGACCTTTACCTATACCCTGGAGGAGTGTCTTGATATCGCCCTGAAGCGATCCGCCGACATCCGCATCGCGGCCGAGGAGATTCGGGTCGCCACGGGGATGGTGTTTGAAACCTGGGCGAGTATCGTCACCGTCGGCGCCGACGGAGGATACAACTATACACACTATACATCCGACTCCTCCGTGAACTCCGGCATGTCACTCCGAAGCAGCTCCTCCTACGGCGAAAACTACTCCGTAGGACTTAACGCCTCTCTGCCACTGTTTACCGGGGGCAGGACCCTTTCGGGCATCACCGCGTCGTATCTCCAGAAGGACCTTGCCCTGGAGGAATACCGAAGCAGCGTGGGGGATATTGTCTATGCAACAAAGACGGCCTTCTACTCGGTCCTGCTGGCGAGAGAGGAGACGTCCATGCGGACCGAAGAGATGGAGGTGCTCACGCGAAACGTCGAAATCACCAGGAACAAGTTTGCAAACGGCCTCGTCTCCCAGTACGAGCTGCTGCGTATCGAGGTGGAGCTGGTCAATACGGAGACGACGCTCATCCAGGCGGAGAACGACCTGGCCAGAGCGCTTGCGGACCTCAAGATGCTGCTGGCCGTCGATCCCTCCCAGCCCATCGATGTCGATGGAAGCTTTCCCACGGAATCGAGGGAGCTCACCCTGGATGAATATCTCGTCATTGCCGAGACGGAGAGCCCCGAGCTGGTCCTGGCGAAGCTCAATGAGTCCATCGCCAGGAAAAATCTGAATATGACCGTCGGCGAATTCTTTCCGACGGTAAGCGCATTCGCCAACTACGATTATTCAAACAGCGACACGTGCGATATCAGCTTCGACTCGGACGACTGGGAGTTCACCGCCGGAGTGATGATCGATTTCCCGATATCGGAGCTTCTGGTGGCCGCGGCGGAGACGAAACAGGCCCGGGCCCAATACGAGCAGGCGAAGATCGCCCGGGAGGAGATGGAGCGCCAGATCAGGCTGAATGTCACAACAGCATACCTCGATATGGAAGAGGCGAAGAAGGTTATCGAGCTGCAGGAAAAGAACATCGAGCTCGCCAAAAAGAACCTGGACATTGCGGAGGTTCGATATCAGAACGGCATCGACACACTCCTTGAGCTGCTGGATGCACAGCTTTCCCTGACCGACGCCCTGGTGAACTACTACACCGCCCTGTACGGATACGAGGAGGCGCTGGCCCGACTTGAGATGATCGTGGGGATCGACACTGTGTCGGGGGATATATAAGAATAGCTCATATGACGAGAGCGGCGTATTCAACCGTTAGATGGAGAAAATAGCATGGCTCCCGGGATTACGGAAAAAAAGAAGACATACATAAAGATCGGCATCGGGGTCGTCATCGCCCTGATGATTATACCTGCGGCGATCAGGGTCATCCTCAATCACGGCCCCGGGGGATTTCCCCCCGGATTCACCCCCGAAGAACAGACAACGCCGGTGTCCGTGACCGAGGTTTCTCTCGGAACGATCAGGGATACCCTGATATATACCGGTGACATCCACGCCCTTTTCGAAGCGGAGGTCTATGCCGTGGCATCCGGCACGGTCATCAGGTATCACTATGACGAGGGGGAATATATTCGTAAGGGACAGGTGCTGGTCACGCTGGAGCGGAGGGAGACCTGGGATGTCTACATGCCCCTGACCGTCAGGGCGCCCATATCCGGCATCGTCGCCCGCAACTACCTGGATGCGGGGGAGTTGGCGACGGATTCGACCCCTCTTTCGCTGATCGTTGCGGGGGACGAGATGAAGGCGGTGATCAAAGTACCGGAGGCGGAGATGGGCATGATAGCGCTGGGCATGCAGGCCGAGCTCACGATCCCGTCCATTAAAAACCATGTATTCACCGGGGAGGTGAGCGAGATCAGTCCGGTGCTCGATACGGATACCCGTACGTGCCGGATGGCAATCACCTTTGAAAACGACGGAATGAGCATCGTGGCCGGGATGTACGGGTATGTCTCGATCATCACCGAGGAGAAGACCGACGTCGTATGCGTTCCCGCAAATACAGTGCTGTTCGATGAGGAGGGGCGGGAGGATCCCTACTGCTTCGTCGTCGAGGATGATACGGCGCACCGCCGCTCGCTGGAGGTGGGGATTATCTCAAACGACCTGATCGAGGTACTTTCCGGCGTCGACGTGGGAGAGCGCATCGTCGTATCCGGTCAGGAGGGACTGGAGGACGGCGGGTTGGTTGTTATCATCGAATAATCCAGTGGGTGTATACCGTTATGTCTATCGCACGTTTTTCAATCAAGAATGCCGCTCTGGTGAACGTCATCACCATCGTCGTATTTATACTGGGACTCTATTTCTCGACCCGGCTCAGCCGGGAGGTGTTCCCCTCGTTTGATTTCGGGTATATTACCATCTCCACATCATATTCCGGCGCGTCGCCGGAAGAGATGGAGAATCTGGTGACCATCCCCATAGAAGATGAGATTTCCGACGTGGACGGCATCGACGAGATCACGTCCACCAGCTCCGAGGGTATGTCGGTCATACGTGTCCAGGCGGACGCGGATATTGAGGGGGCGGAGCTCGACCAGCTCCTCAACGACCTCAAAAACGAGGTTGACAAGGTCAGCGACCTCCCCGATGATGCCGATGACCCAAACTGCGTTAAGTTCGATCCGGAATTCAGTGTAATCTCCGTGGGATTGTGGGGAGACATCCCGGAAAGCGAGCTTCGTGAGCTGGCCGACTGGATGCAGGACGAGCTGGAGCTCGTCGACGGGGTCAGCTCCGTCGACATAGGCGGATACCGGGACCGGGAATTTTGGGTGGAGGTGGACCCCCTGAAGCTTGAGGCGACCAACCTGAGCATGACCGAGATCGTTTCGGCGATCAAACGGCGTAACCTGAACACCCCCAGCGGTACCATCGAAAGCGGCACGAAGGAAATCCTCATCAGGGCCATCGGGGAGGTGGAAACCATGGAGGATATCGAGGATATCGTGGTCGCCTCCCGGAACGGTGTTAATATAACCGTCGGGGATCTGGCCCGGGTGACTGAAACCTTCGAGGAGGAAGAGAGCATCTCCAGGCTCAACGGCCATCGGGCGGTCATGCTGTTGGTCAAGAAGAAGACCCTCGGGGACGTCATCGACATCGTGGACGATATCAGAGTGCTCGTCTCTGAGGTGGACGAATATCTTCCCGAGGGGGCTCACATCACTCTGTTGATGGACGATTCGAAATACGTCAGGGCCCGGCTCAAGACCCTGCTTTTAAACGGACTCTTCGGTATAATACTGGTGGTCGGTGTGCTCTACGTTTTTCTCGATTCCCGGGTCGCCTTCTGGGCGTCCATCGGAATCCCTTTTTCGTTCCTGGCCACGATCATCGTCATGTATGGGATGGGGATCACCTTCAACCTTCTCTCTATGTTCGCCCTGATACTCGTGCTCGGCATCGTCGTCGACGACGCCATCGTCGTGGCTGAAAACACCTTTCGACACCTGGAGGAGGGTCGGACGCTGTCGGAGGCCACGATCATCGGCACAAACGAGGTCGCCGTGCCGGTCACGGCGGCCATCGCAACCAATATTGTAGTGTTTATCCCCCTCACCATCATGGTGGGTATCCTCGGCAAGATCATGAATACCATCGCCGTTGTGGTGATCACTGTGCTCCTGGCGTCCCTTCTGGAGGCGTTTCTTGTGCTCCCCTCGCACCTGGTGGAATTCGGAAAGAAGAAAGAAAATACGAACGGAGGCGATACCAAGGCCTGGTTTGAGAGCATAAGGGAATACTATGGAAATGCCATTACAACGCTGATCGGTAAACGCTACATGGTCATATTCGGCGCCCTGGCCCTTGCCGTGATTACCGTTATTTTCGGCGCCCTCACTTTAAAAGTAACTTTTATGGGGAAGAGGATCTCGGAGAAATTCAACATCAACATCACCATGCCGGTGGACACGAACCTGGAGGAGACCGATCGGATCGTCAAGGAGGTGGAAACATACGCCCTGGAGCTTCCCGAAAGGGACGTGGCGGGGGTCATCACCTCGGTGAGCGACAACAGCGGCAGGGTGCAGGTGGAGCTGACTGAACATGGATATAAAAAGGTCGGCTCCAGTGTATTCATTGCCGAGCTGAGGGAGAAGACCGACCTGATCTCCGGCGCCCTCTCCATCACCTATCAGGAGAGGGGATCGGGACCCCGGGGCGGCTCGGCGGTGGAGGCCCATATCCACGGCGACGATTATGACACCCTCCTACTGTTGGCGGACGAGTTCAAGGAAGAGCTGTCGACGATACCGGGCGTCACAGATATCGATGACGATTTCGAGAAGGGGAAGGAAGAGGTTAAATTCTACTTTGATGAGTATATCATGGGGACTTTGGGATTATCCATCACGTCCGTCTCATCGGAGCTGCGCAGCGCCTTTTCCGGCAGCGACGCCGGGGATATCCGGGAGGGGGGCGACAAGATCGAAATCCTGGTCAAATACGACGAGGATATGCAGAATATCGACAATCTTTTGAACTTTTCAGTTACCAATGACGCCGGGGAGCGGATACCGATCAAGGTGTTTGCGGATATCGAGTTCGGCAGGGGATTGTTGAAGATAAGCCGCACCGACAGGATGAGAGATATCTCCGTTTCCGCCGAGGTGATCGAGGGTGTCACGACATCCACCGATGTCAATAAGTACCTCATCGATACATTCGGCTATCGAAGCGAAACGTATCCCGGGTATACCTTCGATTACGGCGGGGAGTTCAGGCGCATCGGAGAATCACTGGAATCCTTGTATCAAGCGTTTATCGTCGCCGTCCTACTCATCTATGTGATCCTGGTGGCCCTCTTTCGGTCGTATATACAGCCGCTGATCATCATGGCGACGGTGCCGCTCTCATTCATCGGCGTGGTATACGGCCTGTTCATTTCCAACGTGGATCTCTCGATGATGGCGATGGTCGGTATCATTGCCCTGGTCGGTATCGTGATAAACGACTCCCTGGTTCTGATCGACTTCATTAATCGATCCCGGGAAAAGGGGATGAGTGCGGAGCAGGCGGTCATCGAGAGCGGGAAGGTGCGGCTCCGGCCGATCATCCTGACCACCCTCACGACCATCGGGGGGCTGTTGCCCATGGCTATAGGAATCGGCGGCAAGGAGCCGATGCTTACGCCGATGGCGGTCTCGATCGTGTGGGGGCTGCTGTTCGCCATGGTGCTGACCCTCGTTGTAATCCCCTGTCTTTACATGGTCGTGGAGGATATCAAGATGAAGCTGACCGGAAACAGGTAGACGAAACGCCACTGGGTAAGGTAGGAAGGGCACCATTGTTGGGTGATTCTATTCCAACCCAATAAAGGGGTGACGAAGTCTCGTCACCCCTTTTATTTATATCGCGTATATCGGGTGTTCGGCTGCCGGACGATAGTGCATCCCGGGCATATCGAAATATTCGGGAAGGATATCCGTTTCGTCCGGGCGGGGTCGGGTCGGGTGAATCAGCCCCTTCGACCGATGAGCTTCCGCTACTCCAGCTCCCGGGTGATCATCTCCCGATTGTAGGCCTCGATGACGTCCCTACGCCTGACCATTCCCACCACCTTCCGGGAGCCCTCCCGCTCCATGACAGGTATCTCCTCTATGTTCAACCGGCCGAATTTCTTCATCACCTCGTTCAAATTTTCATCGGGATACGTCGTGATGACGTCTTTCACCGCGATGTCCTCGGCGACGATCAGGAGATGCAGAGACTCCTCCTCCCTGACGATACGTCGCAGGTCGTTGAGGGAGAAGATGCCGGTCAATAATCCCTTGCTGTTGACCACCGGGAAATATGAGAAGGTGCTCTCGCTGATGAGGTCCATCAGGTGGGGAAAGGGGGTGTTCTCCGGCACCTCCTCGAACTCGGAGCGCATGACCTCCTCTACATTGAGGGATTTCAGGACGTTTTGCTCCCGCCCCTTGTAGATGTTGACCCCCCTCCTGACCAACTTCAGTGTGTAGATGGAGTCTATCTGGATCGCCCGGGCGACGACGGTGCTGATGATGCAGGCGATCATCAGGGGAAGAATGATTTTGTAATCGTGTGTCATCTCGAAGATGATGAGGATGGCCGTCAGGGGTCCGTGGGTGGTTCCGGCCACCATCGCCCCCATCCCTACCAGGGCGTAGGCGCCGATGGGCGCGGTCATCCCCGGCAGTACGGCCTGGAAGAGGTATCCCATCGCCCCACCCAGTGTCGCCCCGATGAAGAGCGATGGGGCGAAGATGCCGCCGGACCCCCCGGAGCCCAGGGTGATGGAGGTCGCCAGTATCTTGATAACGGTCAACGTCAGCAGGAATAGCCAGGCGACCTGCTGGCCGCTCAGCACCATGTCAATGGTTTCGTACCCGACGCCGAAAACCTGAGGGAAGAAGATGCCCATGGTTCCGATCGCCAGTCCCCCCATGGCCGGGTGAAGGTAGAGCGGTATGGGGAGTCGATCGAACAGGTCTTCGGTTTTATACAGGACGTTCGTATATAACAGCGCCACCAGGGCCGCAGCCAGACCGAGCACCGCGTAGTTACCCAACTCCACTATACTCACCAGCTCATAGGGTGGGATGATGAACGAGGGGATATTTCCGGTGAGCTGGTGGGAGATGGCGGTGGCGATAACGGAGCTGACCACGATGGGGGAGAAGTGCTCGATGGCGAACTCCCCCATGATGATTTCTATGGCAAACATCACCCCGGCGATGGGGGCGTTGAACGTGGCGGCGATGGCCCCCGCCGCCCCGCATGCCACGAAGGTCCGCATCCGCTGGGTGGAGGTGTTGTAGAGCTGGCCGGTGGCGCTTCCCATCGAGGAGCCGATCATTACGATGGGGCCCTCTCGTCCAACCGATCCTCCCGAGGCGATCGTCAGGGCCGAGGCCAGGGCCTTGAGTACCACCGCCCGGGGGGGGAGCCGCCCGCCCTTGAGCACCACGGCGTTCATGACTTCCGGGACACCGTGTCCCTTCAGCTCCCGGAAGTAGTAGATCATCGGTCCCAGGAGTATGCCGGCGGCGGTCGGGACGAACAGCTTGTAGTACCAGGGAATCTCGCTGATGCGCCACAGGTAATTGTCGAAGGGGCCGTAAAAGAGGTGCTGGAACAGGATGATGAGATATCGGAATCCAGCGGCGCCGAAGCCGGCGAAGACGCCGATAATAATCGCGTTTATGAAAAGAAAAACGTGTTCGGTCTGTTCGAATCTGTCGAGAGCGTTCCTGATACGTTGAGTAAGCGGTTGCATGACCGAAAGTGTTTTGTGATGGGAGAAAAATTTCAATAAATTAAAACACATTATATAACATAGTCACCGGGAAAAAGAAACAGTTTTCTTTACAGTGTAAAAGAAACGGGGGAGACAATGTAGAGAAAGGAGACATGAATAAAAAAAACCGTCGGAATTCCATCGGTTCCTGTCAGAGGGAGAAATTTCACCGCCGTCTCCGGGGGTACTCGGTGATATGATTCATTCTTGGGGGGAACCATCTGAACGAACCTGGGTATGACGGCGAATCGAACTGGATTGTATAAATAAGTTGATTGAAACCGCCGGGGAGGGTACAATAGTAAAAACTTTCAGGCGGTGTATGCATATGAAGAAGGCCAGTCGTATTATTCTATTGTGTATTATTCTCCCGGCGCTTTTCAGCGCCGTCGTTGTCGCCCAGGATGTATCCGATCTCCTGGCGACGGGGGACGAGGCCTGGGACGGGCGGGGTGCGTACGGCGACCCGAACAACAAGAAGGCCCTGGATGCATACGTGGCCGCGGCCGAGGAGGACGTGTATCACTTCGAATCCCACTGGAAGGCCGCCCGGTCCTGCTGGTGGATGTCCGATCAGATGCTGGCGGTGTCCAACGATCCTGTGGATCACGTTGAGCTGTCGCTCCTGGGGATGGAGCTGGCCGACCGGGCCCGGCTGATGGCCCCGGACAGGATTGAGGGCCATCTCTATTACGCCCTGTGTGCATCCCACTACATCTACGGCGTCGGCACCCTCGAGGCCATGCGGGACGGCGTTTTCGAGGAGACGCTTTCCGAGCTTCTCTGGTGCTATGGGAAGGACCCGGCGTATAAAAACGGCCTTGTGTCCCTGGGGCTGTCCGCCTATTATCGTCTTGCCCCCTGGCCCGATCGCAGCCAGGAGAAGGCTTTGGCCTATGCGGAGGAGGCCCTGGGCCTGGACCCCGACTCCCTGAGGGCGGCGGTCTCTCTCGCCGCCTGTTACCAGGCCATGGGGGAGTTCGACCGGGCCGTCGAGATTCTGGCGGCGGCGGCTGATATCGAGCCTGATAAGATCGAGGAGCCGGATTATCGCCGCTGGCGCCGGATCATCAGGGACGCCCTGGAGGTGGGGGAGCTTGAAGATATCGAGCGCATACGCTGAATGTGCCTGCCGACACACCCGATGAGGCGCCGTGCCGTGTCTTTCCACATCGGTACCCCAATTCACACGCCCCGGCTTCTTCTTCAATTCCAATATACTTACGGTATTACATAGAAGGGTATGGCGGATTTTACTCCCATTTACGGGCCGGTCACGTCCCGGAGGCTGGGACGCTCCCTGGGGATCTCTCTGGTCCCGAGAAAGGCCTGTCCCTACGACTGTATCCACTGTACCCTGGGACCGACGACCGATTTGACCCTTGATCGAGAAAGTCATATTACACCGAGCGAGGTGATCGAAGCACTCATCGCGAGGCTCTCGGACCTCGAGGCACGGGGCAGGGGCATCGACGCGATCGCGATCGCCGGGTTCGGCGAGGCAACCCTGAACACCGGCCTCGGGGAGATCGAGGTCCGCATCCGACGGGAGACGGATCTTCCCCTGGCCATTTTGACATCCGGCGGCCTCCTGACCGACCTATCGGTCCGGCGGGAGATGATGGGCTTCGATATCGTCATGGCGTATCTCCACGCGGGAAGTCGGGAGGCGTTTCAGACCATTCACCATCCTCATCCCGATCTACGCTTCGAGGAGGTGTATCTGGGGCTCTCAGAGTTCAGGCGGGAGTATACGGGGCGGCTGTGGCTGGAGGTGATGGTGTGTCGGGGCGTCACGGATACCGACCGGGAGCTCTCCGCCCTGGCGGAGCGGATACATGCCGTCGACCCCGATATCGTACACATCGATACGCCGACCGCCCCCCGGGTACGACACCTGGCGGCGTCCCGGGAGCGGCTTTTCTCCCTTGCCCGGCTGATCGGAGAGCGGGCGGTAATCATCGCCGATGTGTAAGGATATATTGCCGATCGTTGCAGATTTTGGTATAATGACAGGAAAAGCGACGTATTGAAACCTGACCACTCACTTCGCCGCACCGCCTGATCGGTTGTTCCACTGCCCGGGCGCGGCCGGCCGCATCCATCACACCCAAATCACCCAATCTTCGGGAGAGCCGTCATGGAAGATCGAGCGGACGGCCTTTCATGGTACACACACATACCGGTGGAGCATTTTTTTGACTCCCGCCGACATGAGCACGTCTGTCGATTCGCCGCGGACAAAGACATCCCGGCGATCCTTCACATGTATCACCTCTACACTCCGAAGATGAGCATCCTGGGCCTTCCCCCCGCCGATCCCGACTCCCTGGAGGCATGGGTGAAAAAATTCTTTACCGGAGGGAAAAAGAATATCGTGGTGATGGACCCCGACGGGAGCGTCATTGGCCATGCCGCGGTTATCCCCACTGACGATGAATCGTGTGAGTATTTCATGGCGCTTCTCCCCACAGAGCAGCACGCCGGAGTAGGTCGGCTCCTGATGGAGGCGGTCATCGAGACGGTTCGCTACCTGGGTAGAAAACGCCTGTGGGTTGTGGTGGACCGCCGGAACATCCCTGCCGTCAGGCTGCACAAAAAACGGGGATTCAAAGCTCGGGAAGGACTGCTCTCCGGAGATGTAGAGATGGAGCTCGTCCTATCTCCCGTCGGGGGAGACGGGGACGGGACGGATGGGCCGCGGGCGAAGAGGCGCGGCTTCCGGTGGAGGCCGAGACGTTAGAACTTCAGCATGCGTACATCGAGGACGTTTGTAATGGCCTCGAGCTTTTTGATTGCGGCGTCGTCTATGGGGCTGTCCAGGTTGATGAGGATTAAATTCTGCTTTTTTTCGTTGTCCCGGGCGAGCTGCATGCGGCCGATGTTCACCCCCGCCTCGCCCAGAGCGCTTCCCACGCTCCCCACGACGCCGGGGAGATCCTCGTTGGAGACAAGCAGCATGTATCCTTCCGGTATCGCCTCGACGAAGTAGTCGTCCACCTTGACGATGCGGGGGCGGCTGCCGATGATGGCCCCCATGACCGTCATGGAGATATCGTCCCCGGTGAGTGTCAGGACGAGCTCGCTGGAGTAGTCCTCGGTATCCCGGGACGTCCGCTCCCGGACGTAGATATTCGATTCCTCGGCGATGACCGGCGCGTTAACGCTGTTGACCGTGCGATCGGTCAAGTGGGAGAGGAAGCTCTTGAGGATATAGGGGGTGATGGGGGAGACGGGGAGCTCCATCATGGCGCCGAGATATGATATCTCGATCTGGGATATCTTGGTCTCGGCGTCGATGATCTGCCCGGCGAAGCTGCCGATCTTCTCTCCGAGTTCCAGATAGGGCTGAATCACCTCCAGGGTGTCGGGACTGATGGCGAGAAAATTGACGGGACTCGTCACGGTGCCGCCGGTGATATAGTCGATGATCTGATTCGCCACCGTCATAGAAACCTTTTCGTGAGCCTCCTCGGTGAAGCCGGCCAAATGGGGTGTCAGGATGATCTTCTCGTTTTCGAGTATCTCCTTGTTGGTCGCCGGCTCGTCCTCAAACACGTCCAGGGCCGCCCCGGCCACGATTCCCTTTTCAATGGCCCACACCAGATGGTTTTCGGACACGATACCCCCACCGGCGCAGTTGATGATGCGGACCCCCTCCTTCATTTTTTTGAACGCCTTAACGTCGATGCGGCTTCTGGTGCGGTCGGTCAGGGGGGTGTGGATGGTGATGAAATCGGAGTTTTTCAGTAGATGGTCCAGATCCACCAGCTTCACACCGATGCGGGCGGCCACATTTTCGGAGACGTAGGGATCCTGGGCGATCACCCGCATGCCCATGCGCATGGCCAGAGTCGCCACGTCCCGCCCGATATTCCCCAGCCCCAGGATGCCCAGGGTTTTATTATACACCTCGGCGCCCATGAACTTTTTCTTTTCCCATTTTCCCTCCTTCATGGAGGCGGTGGCCTGGGGGATGTTCCGACACAGGGCCATGAGCATTGATATGGTATGTTCCGCGGCGGTGATGGTCCGGGCCTTGGGGGTGTTCATCACCAGGATTCCCCGGGAGGTGATGTAGTCCAGGTCCATGTTCTCGGTGTCGATCCCCGCAACGGCGATGACCTTGAGGGCGTCCGCGCCCTCGATAATGGAGCGGTCGATGGTCGTGGTGTCCGGTACGATCAGGATATCGACCCCAGAGATGGCCGTGGCGAGGTCCTTTCCCTCGATGTCCGCCTTCACGGTCACATCGAATGTTCCGGTACCCGAGAGCTTCTCAAGGGCCGATTCGGCCAGAGGGAATGCGGCGAGGATTCGTGTGGTCATCGGTCTCTTGTCCTCGTATGATGGATTCGTGATGTGAATTGACTATTTTATTACGATTGTGATGAATGTCAACCGGATTCTTATATAAAAACGCACTCCAAACGAAAACCGGCTCGAGGGCCGGTTTTCGTCCGCTTTGATATAGTACACATCCGTGCGGCGGTTTCCGCCCGGATATGGAGCGCCTTTTCTATTGGCCGCGCTGTCTCTTCGCGGCGTTCAGGGTGTTTTGCATCAGCATGGCGATGGTCATGGGGCCCACGCCCCCGGGCACCGGTGTGATGAGAGACGCCCGCTCCCGGGCCGGCTCGAAGTCCACATCGCCCACCAGGCTCCCGTCTTCCAGCCGGTTGACGCCCACGTCGATCACCACGGCCCCCTCCTTGACCCATTCCCCCTTGATCATCTTCGGTACCCCGGTGGCGGCGATGAGGATGTCCGCGTCGGCCACCCGCCGCTGGAGGTCCGTGGTCCGGGAGTGACAGATGGTGATGGTGGCGTGCTCCCGCATCAGCATGAGGGCGATGGGTTTCCCCACGATGTTGGATCGGCCGACGATGGTCGCCGCCTTTCCCTTGATCTCCACATCATGACGGTGGAGCATCTCCATTACCCCCAAGGGTGTGCACGGCTCCAGGGGTGCGGTGTGGGTCAGGAGTCTGCCGAAATTGGCCGGCGTAATGCCGTCCACGTCCTTTTCCGGGTCGATCTCCGTGATGACCGTGTCTGTATCGATGCCCTTGGGCAGCGGCAGCTGCACCAGGATCCCGTTGACCGTGTCGTCTGCGTTGAGGGAGTGTATCAACTTGATCAACTCGCCCTGGGAAAAATCGGCGGGACGGGTGATGGTCTCCTCGTCGATGCCGACTTCAATGGACGCCTTGGACTTGAGATTCACGTATACCTTCGATGCGGGATCGTCACCCACCAGGATGACCTTGAGTCCGGGAACGATTCCCGCTTCTTTCTTCATGGCGGCGACAGATTCCGCCACTTCGCTCCGAACCGCCGCCGCTATTGCCTTTCCGTCTATGAGAGTACCCATGTTGCGCTCCTCAGAATAGATGTAATGATCGGTGTCTGTTCGTCGAGATCAGAACAGTCCCAGCACCCTGCCGGTGTCCGTATCCAGCTCCACGTCCATGAAGGCCGGTCGTGACGGGAGACCGGGCATGGTGCGCATGTCACCGCAGAGGGGGTAGAGAAAGCCGGCGCCGGCGCTCAGGCGGATGTCCTTGACCGGCAGGCGATAATCATCCGGTACCCCCTTCAGGGCAGGATTGTGGGAGATAGACAGATGTGTCTTTGCCATGCAGACCGGCAGATCTCCATAGCCGATGTCAGTGTAGTAGTCGATCAACCGCATGACCTCGGGATAGATGCCCACCCGGCCGGCGTTGTACATCTCCGTGCCGATGGTCTTGATTTTTTCGTCGATGGGCATATCCAGTGGATAGAGAAACGAGAAGTCTGATTTCATCTCACACGCCTTCACCACCGCCTCGGCAAGGATAGCACCGCCGGCGTCGCCCTTGCCGAAGACCTCGCTGATGCAGGCGTCCACGGCGCCGGCCTCCAGGGCGGTGTTCTTGACGATCTCGATCTCCGTTTCGGTGTCATCCGCGAACCGGTTGATAGCCACCACCACGGGCACGCCGTATTTCCGGATGTTTTTGATGTGAAATACCAGGTTCGACACGCCCTGTGTTACCAGCTCCGTGTTTTCCGTTCGATAACACTCCGGCAGCGGTTTTCCCGGGGAGACCGAATCACCGCCGCCGTGCATCTTCAGCGCCCGGACGGTGGCGACCATCACCACGCAGTCAGGCGTCAGGCCGGAGTAGCGGCACTTGATGTTCATGAATTTTTCCATGCCGCAGTCCGCGCCGAAGCCGGCCTCGGTCACCACATACCCCTCGGGAACGAGCTTGAGGGCCATCTTGTCCGCGATGATCGAGGAGTTGCCGTGGGCGATGTTGGCGAACGGCCCCGCGTGGACGAACACCGGGGAGCCGTTGAGGGTCTGCATCAGGGTAGGATGAAGGGTGTCCTTCATGATGACGGCCATGGCCCCCGCCACCCCCAGGTCCTCGGCGGTGAGGGGCTCTTTGTTTCTGGAGTGGGCGAATATGATGCGTCCAAGCCGCTCCCTCAGGTCTTTGTAGTTGGTGGTTAAAGCGAGAATGGCCATCAGCTCGGACGCGACGGCGATGTCGTACTGGGCCTGCCTGGTGCGGCCGTCCATGTTCCCCCCCAGGCCGATGACGGTATACCTGAGGGAGGAATCGTTGATGTCCACTACCCGGTTGAAGCTAATGGAGTTGTCCTCGATATTCAGAAGGGCGAAGCGCTTCTTTTCCTTTTCTGAAAGCTCCCCCGGTTTTTTCTTGGCGTCGATGCCCAGTTTACCAAGCCGCTTTTTCTGGGACAAGGTGAAGGCGTCGTTTCTGATGAGGAGGTCGAACATCTCCCCATCGGTGTGACGGCATTCGTGGAGCCTCCGGGCGTCGATGGCCGCGGCCATCAAGTTGTGGGCGGCGCTGATGGCGTGGATGTCACCGGTGAGGTGTAGGTTGAACTCCTCCATTGGGATGACCTGGGCATATCCGCCGCCGGCGGCCCCCCCCTTGATGCCGAAGGTGGGGCCCATGGACGGCTGGCGGATGCAGGTGAATACCGGCTTGTTGATGTACCGCAGGCTCTGGCTCAGGCCCACCGTGGTTACGGTCTTTCCCTCACCCAGGGGTGTGGGGGTGATGGCCGTGACCAGTACGTACTTACCGTTGGGCTGGGAATCCAGGTCTTCACACAGCGAGATGTCAATCTTTGCCTTGTAATTACCGTAGGGTATGATATATTTTTCGTCAATGCCCGCGTTTTGGGCGATTTCCGTAACCGGTTGTATGCGGGCGGATTGAGATATGTCGATATCGCTGGGAACGTCCTTTTTCACGTCAACGTGCATGGCACACCTCCGTTGTTCTTTGTGCGCTTTAAAATCTGACTGGCCGCGTTCTCACGAATCGATATTATTACACCAAATACTTGAAAAATACAAGATGTGCTTGAAAAAATCACAAAACCTATACAGTGCAATTTCGTCTGAGGGAACGACGGTTTCGACGTTACGTTCCCGGTATCGTATCAGATAAAAAGTATTTGTGTCACACTGTTTTATTGACGAAAGGCGTGATCGATGACATCCAATCCATATACATTCAGAAACGCCCTGACGGACCCCGGCGTGTTCGCTGTCAACTGGGAGCTGATCCCTGGACGGGGGGCCATGGAGGCCCAGCAGGAGGCGGTGATGGAAGCGGCGGAAAAGGCGGGGAAGAGCGGGCTCATCCACGGAGTGGGCATCACGGACAATCCGGGGGGAAACCCAGCCCTCTCGGCGGAGTTCGCCGCCCGGGAGATGTTCGCCCAAGGCATCGAGCCGCTGGTTCACTTCGCCTGTCGGGACAAGAACCGAAATGAGATAGAGAGCATGCTCTACGGTCTGGCCCGGGTCGGGGTCCAGAGCGTTCTGGTCCTCAGCGGCGATTATCCCTCGCCCGAGGGATTCGGTGGCACCGCCCGCCCGGTGTTCGACCTGGACCCGGTGCAGGTAATGGATTTCATGAGCCGCCTCAACGAGGGGCTGGAGTATGAATATCTCGGGAAGCCCCAGAAGCTCATTCCCACCGATTTCTTCCCCGGCGTGGCGGTTTCGCCGTTCAAGGCGTTGGAGGCGGAGCTGATGGGGCAGTATGGGAAGCTTGCGAAAAAGATCCGAGCCGGGGCCCGGTTCGCCGTCTCCCAGGTCGGGTACGACGCCCGAAAGCTCCATGAGCTGCTTTTATACCTGAAGCGGCAGGGCCTCGACATCCCGGTGATGGCGAATATCTATATCCTTACCTTTCCCGCCGCTCGGGTAATGAACCGAGGGGGCATCCCCGGCTGCGTGGTGACGAAAAAGCTACTGGATGAGCTGGCCGCGGAGAGGGAGGCGCCGGACAAGGGAAAACAGAAGCGCATCGAGCGGGCGGCGAAGCAGTACGCCCTGGCCCGGGGCATGGGGTGCGCCGGGGCCCACATCGGTGGGCACAACATCCCCATCGGGATGGTGGAAGAGATCGTCCAGCGCGGAGAGGAGCTTTCGGTTGACTGGGAGCGGTATCTCGATGAGTTCGACTATCCCCAGGAGAGCGGTTTTTACTATTTCACGAAAGAGGAGGCCACCGGGCTGAATGGTGATGATGAATCACCTCGAAAGGACCGGGGACGGTTCTCACCCTCGTATGCCTTTTCCCGCCTGGTGCACCTCCTGTTCTACGAGCCGAAGAGCCCGTTTTTCACGCTTATCCGGTGGTTTTTCAAGGTGATCGAATCGTCACGTCTTCTCACCAGGACCTTCGGGCTCTTCGAGCGGCTGATGAAGGTGACGCTCTTTGACTGCATGGATTGCGGCGATTGCGCCCTCTTCGACACGGCGTATCTCTGTCCCATGTCCCAGTGCCCCAAATCCCAGCGGAACGGTCCCTGCGGCGGCAGCAGCGAGGGGTGGTGCGAGGTCTATCCCGGCGAGAAAGAATGTGTATGGGTGCGGGCGTATCGGCGCATGATGCGAACCGGCACCGAAAGCACCGTCGCGGAAAATATGGTTCCCCCCTGCAACTGGGCCCTGTGGAAGACCTCTTCCTGGGGGAACTACTTCCTGGGCCGGGACCATCTGGGGAAGGCCCTCGAGAAACAAAACGGGTAGCGGACGGGAAGACCGGGGCGTGATGACGTTTTTAATTTGACG
>Ga0180432_10004011_pt1 | contig 20560 bp, 25 predicted proteins | sample SS_ome_10_FD_132414 | JGI IMG/M metagenome (GOLD analysis project Ga0180432, IMG submission 132414) | Hypersaline lake sediment archaeal communities from the Salton Sea, California, USA - SS_1_MS_2 metaG | ecosystem: Environmental > Aquatic > Non-marine Saline and Alkaline > Hypersaline >...
GCTACTTTCTCAATAGAGAACAGGTTTGCAGGGAGTTTACTTTTTGAAAAGGCAGCCATGATGCTTGTCAACAAGGCCGTACAGAACAAGGTAACCGGTGTAATTAAGTACTATGACGAGGATAACGAAACGGTCATTCTTACCCACACACCGACTGATGGCGTATCGGAGATTACGAGGGAATCGAGCTGATGCTAAAATGGCTGATTTAGTGATGCTTGCAACTGAAGGTAGAGATATTACTAATTTTGTTCAATATATGGTCGATTTACCAGACCCTCTTCCAGATATTATTAAACCTTGGTCTTGGGAGGAAGCCGAGCATCGATTTCTTTATCGGGCCAAAGTGCTTTTAAATCTTTAGTATTTTAATTCCTATCCTATTAAAGGATATTTTTATTTATGGCTTCAAGAGGAATAAAGCAGAGAAGAGCGGGCAAAAAGAAAGCCGAAGTGCCAAAACCAGAGCAGCAAGAATCTGCCGGAAACAAACTCAGCTTAGTTTATAAACGTTTCTGTGAAGAATTGGTCGCACATCCTTCGTTGGAAGCCAAGGCAACTTACAAAAAAATATATCGTTGTAGTGATAAGGCAGCTGAGGCAGGTTCATCCCGGCTAATGAAGAACCCACAGATACAGGCTTATATTACAGAATTAAAAAACAAAAGAGCTGAGAGAACTCAAATTACAGCTGATAAAGTACTGCAGGAATTGGCCCGGATGGCTTTTTCTAATATCAGTGATTATTTAACCTTTGGGCCTGGTGGTGTGATATTGAAAGACTCAGAGAAGTTGACAGAAGGCCAGCTGGCTTGCATTTCACAAATCAGTGAACATGAAACGGAAAGAGGTGCAAAAAGACTTTCATTTAAACTTTACGACAAAATCAAGGCATTGGAGTTGATTGGAAACCACCTTGCAATGTTCGATAAAGACAGAAACAGAGATGCTGACAAAGAAAAGACACCCAAAGTAATCAAGTACCCAATAACACCACCAGGAGAAAAAAATGAGAAATAATGTATTTACTTCTAACTCGCTACTTAATATTTGTGAAATATGATGAGCAGCATAAAAGAACATCTTAATAACTTGCTCGATGAAACAAGGCAGTTAAGTTCTCACGTAACTGAGGTAAACGAGTTTGTTGCTGTTGATGATATAAGACAGGCCATAAACGAATTGGAGCTTACGATTTATCAGGCGAGAAAAACTTTCGAAAGAACTAAAGAAATATGAATGCTTATACCTGTATCAGACCTCAATTAACTGTGGATAATATTACTGTCTTTGTTGAGCATACTTTTAAGCAGCTGAGGAAAGCACTGTATAAATGGGCTGCATACTTTTGTAAGAAGTACCGGGGGAGATTCGAACTTGACGAGTTAGTTAATGCAGTATGGGTTAGGGGCAAAGTACAGAAAGTTCCCAAAATCGAGATGGCTTCTTCAAAGATTCGATGGGAGATGCTTTCTTATATCGCATCTGAACTAAAGCTTCGTAAAGTAAACTCGATAAACTTTTTTACTAATTTTGATAGTCTGTATGACAATGTTCAGCATCACGAAGATGATGAATTAGCAAAGTTATATTCCCAGCTAGACGACGGTTTTGACCAGGTTGATGCGAAAGATTTTGTTGATGTTGATTTTGTATGGCCATATCTAACGACAGAGCAGCAGAAAATCATCAAGCTTCGATATTATGATCCTAAAATTTTGCCTGGCGGACCGCGGCATAATAACTACGCAATGATAATTGGCAGAAAACTTGGTTTAAGTGATAGTGGCGTACGAAACAGGATTGCACGAACTTTTATTGATTGTCGAAGATTGCTGTTGTTTCGTGATATTAAAAGGAGCTCAGTAAAATGAAGAAGGTCATATTGATTTTGGTAATGTTGATTTGTGTAACATCGAGCTTTGCAGCAATAGAATTGAAAATCAAACCAGGCTCCACTGATGTTACTGTTAACGTTCAAATGGTGGATGGTACAGATGGTCACACACCGGAAACCGGTTTGACTATAACCGACATAGACATGACATATATTCGTGAACGGTCTGCTGCAGTTAAAGCTGATGCTACGGCTTTGGGTACGGTTGACGCTGCTCATGCTGATAACAAGGCTATTGAAATAGACAGCACGAACGCACCAGGTGTTTACCGTTTTGATTGGCCTGATGCTGCTTTTGCTTCTGGTGTGAGCTTTGTTACTTTAGTAGCTACCTGTACTGGTTGTGAAGCAGAAATGATAACTGTTGATTTATCTACTGTTAATGCCAATGTAGTTCAATGGAATGGTACAAATGTAGTTACGCCAGATACTGCTGGCTGTCCCAAGGTCACGATAAAAGATGGTACCGGTACTGGTGAAATTGACACAAGTGCAGGGGCTGTAGTTACTGTTACCGATGTTACTAATGACGTAGGAATAACTCAGACAGGAGCGGATAAGGTCTGGAGTTCAACAACTCGGACAGTTACGGCCGCTACCAACATCACATCTACAGGCAATGTTATAGGGTTGCATACTGACGATAAGGTGCTTTTGGCAGGTACCACTCATACAGGTGCCGTAATTCCTACGGTTAGCACTCTTACCGGCCATACACCACAAACAGGTGATACCTATGCTGCACTACCAACTAATTTTTCTGATCTGGCCATTACAGTAACAACGGGCAAAGTGACAATTGGAACCAATGATGACAAGACAGGATATGGTCTTGCAGACGATGCAATTACCGCTGCTAAATTTGATGAAACTACGGCGTTTCCGCTTGCAAGTGCCGATAGCGGCTCAACACAAGTAGCAAGAACCGGTGCTGATGGAGACACATTGAAAAACTTAAGTGACGAAATTGCTACAGTAGATACTGTTGTTGACGCCGTGAAAACTAAGACCGACCAGCTTAATTTTACCGGAACTGATGTCAAGGCAACCTTGGACGGAGAAACAGTTACGGTCGCAACTAACAATGATAAAACTGGTTACAAACTGGCTTCAGATGGCCTTGATAGTGTTTCTGCCAGTGAACCGAGTGGTGATCCATCTGGCTGGGATTTCAGAGATTGGTTGTTCTGGTTATGTAAAATTCGTTTTGGCGGCAAGACCACTTGTGATAACAACTGGCTGAAATCATATACCGCAGCTGATTCGGAGCTTACCAAACAGTCCGTAAATGATGACGGTACAACACAAACAATTGAGAAAGTACAGGTTCCGTAATGGGAAGAATCAGAATAATACCGAAGGGACGTGGACGGATATTGGCTCCACCATTTACGTTGGGGGCACCAGATACCTCACGGCAGATGTGTGCTGACGTGGACAAAGCATCCTGTTTGGATACGGAGATAAATGGTTCATCTTATCTAAGTGCTGACGTGGACAAAGCATCCTGTCCAGAAGGTAATGTTGGTCAGGCAGTAGCAGCAAGAACGTGGATTAACGTATTTGATATAGCTCAAATATTTTTACAGAGTTTCTACGTTGAAGGTAATCATTCTTCTGAGTTTAACCAGGCAGATGTAATACAAATTATTGATTCAGATAGAGCGGATGGTTATTACACTGTTATAGAAGTATGGTATTGTTCAGGTAACAACAGAACAAGGATTAAGGTTGAAGAATCGATTCCGACAGGGCCGACAGATGGATTGTCATTGTTGGATGTTGATTTTTCACCTTTTAGAGTTTGGGTACCGGCCAAACTTTATGATAAGGATTATCATTGCGGGGATTTGTCTTGTCTTGCCTATAAAGGGCAAATGTGTTGTGAGATAGAAAGAGCGGAGTGTACATAAAATGGCTGCGGAATTTTTTATTGCTTCTGATAATCTTGTGCAAGTAAATGGCTTAAGAGACGCTGCAACGGGCAATTATGTTAATGATGCTGAAATCAAAATGTCCTTGTTTGTGGAAAGTACGTTTAATCCTGATAATGCAGCTGTAACCGATGAAACTGGTGGTAAGGTTGGAGTTCCTGCTACTTCTCATGGGCTTTCTGCTGATGATTATATTCGTCTGGAAGGAACTGAGAACTATGATGGTGAATATGCAATTGATAGTGTGGAAGCCAATAAAATCATTATAGTAGCCACTTATGTAGCGGAGACGTTGTCAGGGGCAGAAAAAATATATACAGGTGTGCCTAACGGTACCAATCTACCTGTAAATTATGTGGATGCGTCTGATGGTAATTATGAAGGTGTTTTGCCTGATACGCTTAAAGGAATAGTTGAACGTGATTGGTATTGTCTTTTTGTTGAGGCAATAAAGGATACGAACAGATTAACGAGTCGATTAAAATGGAAAGCTGTATACCACCTTAGTACTGATTAATTGGGAGACAAAGATGTCTGATCTGGGGCAAATCTATACGAAGTTACAAGAAATCGATGGTAAATGTAATCAGTTGCTGGAATGGAAAGCTGTTCACAGTGAACATCATAAATCGTTAGGACGTGATATTGGGGAAATAAGGAATTGTCTTTTTGGTGAAAACCCTGGTTTGGTAAATCGAGTTCAGCAATTATGGAGTTGTAAAAGTAATATCACAACGTGGAAAGATATGGTGTTTGGAATACTGCGGATAACAATTGCTGCCGGAATCATAAGTTTGATTGTTTGGTTGTTGACAATTTATAAAAGTAGCTAAATGGAATTAGCCTTTGATACAAAACCTGTTATAAAACCTAATCCCGGGGGACAAGAAGGGTTTGCCCAGGATTGGGAGCATTTTATTGTTGCTTTAGAGGGTGGATGGTATTCAGGTAAGACTTTCATCGGAGCACGGAAGTTACTAACTTTGCATGAGTACAATGCTTTTGATGCTAACGGAGATGTTACATATGTCCCATCATTAATAGTTGCTCCGACTTACAGCAATGCAATGGATTTTTGTGTACCTCATTTTCAGGAAGCGTGTATTGAAGCCGGACTTAGTTACGAGTGGAAAGGCAGCGGGTATTTGGCTGATGGTAAATTTGCAGCTCCTGCAATTATAATCTCTGATTTTGGAACATCCTTGCGGCCGAGCGTGGTTTTGGTTCGAAGTGCTGATGTTCCAAAACGTATTACTGGTTTTACCGTAGGTGCAGCGTGGGGAGACGAACCTACTCGGTGGAAATCAGATAGCTTTGATCCCTTGAACGATCCATTTATTCAGATGACCGGACGTGTTCGGGATGTTAGGGCTCGGTTGTTACAGATTTTATTAACCTACACCAACGAAGGTGATACTACCAGAGTTTATGAGGAAATGCATACAGGGGCCTCTGATAGAAAATTGTATCGGGCTCCGACGAGTGAAAACAAAGCGGCAGAGGATTTCTGTCAGCGTCAAGAAAATGTGCTTACAAAGGAATTAGCCCAGCAGTATCTTGGTGGTAAAGCAATAAGTTTGAGAGGCGGCAAGGTTTACAGCGGTTATGATTTTGATGTGAATGTAGATAACAAGTTGACTCTAAGAGAAGAAATACCGCTTCAAATAGCACTTGATTTTAATATTGTCCCCGGTATGCATTTGGAAGTAGGTCAGTACCATGGTGACTTGGACTTGTTTACTACGATTCATGAGATACACGGTTCTCGAATGGATGTCCAAGCTGCTGCAGATGAGTTTGTTAAACTAACAAAGCAATTAGAATGGAAGTGGAACAATCCGTTGGAAATATTTGGCGATGCTACAGGTGGTAGTGAATGGGCAGGTACAGGTGACAGCTGTTATACTATCCTGCAGCAGAAGTTAAAAAGCCAGGATATTCCATACCGAATGCGAGTCCCCAGAAGTAATCCTCCAGTAATTGATAGAACAAACGCTGTTAATTGTGCTCTGATGGATGTAACCGGTAAAGTGCATTACAAAATTCATCCTCGCTGTAAAAGGCTTCTCGATGATTATAAAAAGCTGCAAAGAGACAAATTTGGTGAGATTGATAAAACTGATCGCAAGTTATCCCATCCATCCGATGCCGACGGTTATAGGATCTGGTTTTTAAGGCCGGTACGCATTGAACAAACAAATATAGGAGGCAGAATCTCTGTATCATAATGGCTAAAACAACAGTAAAAAAACCAAAAGAGGGCGAAGAAACCAAAAAACAGACAGCCAGTGATGTTGCTGGTCTGGCTGATGGATTTATGGGGTTTGGGCAAGCACTTTCGGGAACATATAAAACATATCGTAAAATGAGGAACAATCCTACTATCGCCTTGGCTCGTATGGTAGCGATGGCTCCAATTAGAACGGCAACTTACAGTGTTGTATCTTCTGATGACGTCCCAGAGGAAAGAGTTGAATTTATATCAGAGCACCTGCAAGCGATGTGGCCAGGATTGATAAAACAGATTTTATATGCTTTGGATTATGGGTGGATGCCTTTTGAGAAAGTTTGGCAAGTTAATTCAGCGGGTAAATTGATTTATCGCAAATTAAAACCATTGTTAGTTGATAAGACGCAAATAATGATAGACAGGGAGACTGGGTTGTTCACTGGACTAAAACAGGAAGCAGTTGAGTTACCTGTGGAGAAGTGCTTTGTTTTTACCTATGACGGTGAAGCTGGTGATTTATATGGTCGCAGCCGTCATGAAAATTTAAGAGAAACAGTATGGAATCAATGGATTCAAATCTCTGAAAGACGTGGTCAATACACACGTAAAGTTGCTGGTGTTACACCGATGATTGAGTATCCAGAAGGTGAAAGTCTTAATGAGCAGGGAGTGAAGAAATCCAATTTCGAATTGGCTAAGGCAGTATTGTCCAAGTTAGGCGAGGGCAATGGTGTTTGCATGCCTAATACAATGGCTAAATTTGCTGGTGACTTGGCTCGCAGTGGCATCGATATTGCTGCACTGAAAGCATGGCATATTTCATTTCTTGAAACCAAAGGGACTCACGGCAAAGGATTTACTGATACATTACGTCATCTTGAAAGTCTTATGATGAGGGGTTGGCTTGTACCTGAACGAGCTGCAACTGAAGGTCAGTATGGAACAAAAGCAGAATCTGAAGCTCAGGCAAGTTTGGCTTTGGTAATTGCCGATTTAACTTTCGCAGATATTTTACAAGCTATTAGCTGGTATGTTGTCAATCCCTTATTAGTTTATAACTATGGACAGGAAACTGAAAACAGCATATGGCTTGAACGCGGTGGGCTTGATCCAGTATTACAGGCTTTTTACAGAGAGATAATCAAAGCTGTTTTAATCCATCCTCAGAATGTTGATTTGTTTGAGACCTGGCTGGATGTTGATGCAATGTTGGATAACGTAGGTTTACCGAAAGCTGCAGAAGTTGTAACTAATTCAGAAGATGGGAGGCAAGAAGGCAAATTGACTTCTATGGTGAAAGATATTTACCACAAAGTAAATAGGAATTTGAACAATGTCCGAAATGCAAAAGAGAAAACCAATCGAAAAAGGTAGAAAGAAACCGGCTTCAGCAGAAAAAAAGATTGCCGAAAATAGGCAAGATGAATCCAGAAAAAGAAGTGGGTTTGCTACAAGATGATTAAGAGGCTTCAACAAGATAAGGATAAATTGGTCAAAATTGGTTTACGTGCAGCCAAGCAAATAGGAGTACGTACTCGGATTGCAGTAATTAGAGCGTATAAAAATAGCGAAGATATAGCACAGGCCGTGTTACTGGAATTAGCAAAACTTGAATCTCTTATTTGTGATGCAATGATAGCTGCACATTTATCTGGCCGATTGCGTTCTGTATTGACCGCAGCTGAATATATTCGTAACAGAAATAAAGCACTGGGGCCTTATGATGCTGCAACTGAGTTTGCTAAAAAGCGGTTAGATGTTGATGAATCTGATTTGTCTGTTCTCAAAACAAAATATGGAGATACGGCTACAGATGTTACCCGGCAAGCAAGTAAAGCAGTTGAACTGAAAGTTAAAAAAGCAGCTCAAGAGATTATTGAGGAAGGAATGCATGTCAGGGAAGGAATCAAGCACTTACGTGAAGCAATGGCAGATACTGGCATTGAACCGGCAAATCCATGGCTTCTTGAAACGCTTGTCAGAACACAAATTGAAGTGGCTTATGGTGCTGGTCGATGGAATGCTAATCAGGATCCAGATATACAGGAGATTCTCTGGGGTTACGAATATGTAACTGTCGGAGATGATAGAGTTCGTCCAAGTCATGAGGCTCTGGAAGGAATAAAACTGCCGAAAGATGACCCGATGTGGGATGAGATTTGGCCTCCGAACGGCTTTAATTGTAGATGTGATGTACTTGAAGTATTTGAAGATGACAGCCATAAAATTGTTGAGGTGCTAGAAACCAAAGAGGTTGACGGGAAAATAGTGGTTCCTGGTGCCGATGAGGGCTGGGGCATAAATCACGGTAAAGTTTACGAAGATATGATTGGCTTGGCAGCTTAAAAATTTTTTTGAAAAAAGTGTATTGTCATCTAACTGTTGCCGGAGTAATTTCGATTTTTAGATGAATGAGTTGAAAAATTAGGTTCTTGGCAAGTGGCCAAATTTGTGATTGCTGGATGCTATACCCATCGCAGCTTGGTATAGGAGTTGTTAGGTAGGGCATCCAGTTTTTTTATAGCAGAAAAAGGAACAAGTGTTATGAAACAATTTGCGGTTTGGACAACAAAATATATTAATGACTTGCCGGATTCTGCATTTCTTTATATTGAATCGGGGGGCAAGAAAGATGAAGAAGGTAAGACTGTTCCTCGAAATCTGCGTCACTTTCCCTACAAAAATGTTTCTGGCAAGATAGATTTACCTCATTTGCGTAATGCTATTGCTCGTATTCCCCAAAGTAATTTACCTGCTGATATTAAAGATAAATTGCAGGCAAAGGCTCGTAATATCTTAGAGGCAGAGAAGAAAAAAAGCAGTTTTCATCAACCTGAGACATATGCCGTAAATTATGACGGTAATTCTCCATCAGTGGTTTCGTCGGCACAAAAAACAGAAGACCAGGTATCTACCCAGCGTTTCAAAAAAGATATGTTGAAAGTTGGTGTTTATACTCATCCTGTCTGGGAATGGACACTGGATATTACCGAGGAGCGATTACATCACTTTGTCACAGTCTTTAAAGAGATGCGGGCTAATGGGGTTGATGTTGAAGTGCCTCTCGACCATAGCAGATCTGCAGCCGACAACCTTGGTTATGTGGTTGATATGTTCGTAGAGCTAGACAAAGAAGGAGTTTTGACTTTATACGGGATTCACGAGATACGCGGCCAGGAAGGAATTGACATTGTTAGACGAAACAAAAATGTAAGTGTTGCTATTGAACGTGATTTTAAAGATGGTCAGGGTAATGTTTATGGCGAAGCTATTATTCACAGCAGCATTGTTCAGCAGCCTGTTGTACCTGGACAGGATGATTTTGAAATAGCAGCATCACGAGGAACTGTGAGGCAAATACCGGTATTTACTTTATCAAATACAAAGGAGAATAAAATGAATGAAGAAATGTTACAGAAAGTAAGAGAATTGCTTGGTGCCAGCGATGATCTTACCGAAGAAAATGTTTTGAGCAGAATCACTGAGAAGATTCAATCTTTGACTAGCAAAGCCGAAGAATTGCAGAAAGAAAACATTGACCTAAAAGCTAAAAGCGAAAGCAATTCTTCAACAGCAAGCAAAATCGACAAGAATCTTGCTGAGCAGATGGGCACTACTGCTGAGCAACAGCTTAGTTTGCTTGTTGACGCAGGCAAGATTACACCTGCTGTCAAAAACAAACTTACCGAAGCTCTTATCGGTAAAACTGGCAGTCGTAACATAATGGCACTGAGTATCGGCGATAACAATGCACCATCCCTATTGTCAAAGGTCATTGATGCACTGAAAGAGAATGACATTGTTCAGCTTGGCGAAAGAACTGGTGTCCAGGTATTGAGCCGCAGTGTACCAGGTGCTATTGATAAAGAGACATCTGAAAAAGAGCAGGCTAAGGTTACTGACGAAATGGTTGAAATGGTAAATGGAAAATCTAACTAACAACATTTTATTGAATAGGAGATAAAAAAATGAATCCGAATTCAAGTCCAGGAATTGGGACTACTAAAAGTGCTAGTCCTCGTAAGGTACTCGCATCTACAGAAGGTGCGTTATTTTTGCCGAGCGGCAAAAGAATCGATGGTTCAGAAAGCCGAGACCCTGCCAATACCGGTGACGTTGATGTTTTGCGTGCTGGTTTACTTATGGGTAAGTGTAGTGCAAATGGTTTGTTTGCTCCAAGTATCCTTGGAGTATTGTCGTCTGCTGCCGTTTTTGATGCTGCGACATTAACCGTTCCTACTGCCGTTAGCACCGAAGTCTTGCGGCGTATCGGGGCCGGTGGTGTGTTTAGGCTGGTTGGTCCGCGTGTGGCGGGCGGGCCGGTGAGAACAAGGAAATGTAGTTTGTCTTCCTCCGCAGCTGGAACAATTACCTTAGCTGCTAATGCTGCTGTGGCTGAAGTGCAAACTTTAACGTTGGATGCTTTGATGACGGCAGGTACATTTACGCTGTCTTACAAAGGTTATACGACGGCAGCGATAGCGTTTGATGCTACGGTTGCTGAAATTACAGCTGCATTGGAGCTGTTGCCGTCCGTTAATTCTGGTGATATTACAATGCAGGCTGCTCACGAACCTGATACCGAGCTGACCTGTACGTGGACGTTTAAGGACACATTAGGAAATGTGCCAATGCTGTCGATGGACATCTCTAATGCGACTGGCCCGACCAGTGCCACTTGGGTAGAAACTACACCCGGTGAACTGGTTGCTTATGCAACACCAGGAACGAAAGAAGTTCAGACAATCACAAATGCTGATGGTACCGATGCTGGTACCTTCTGTCTCAAGTGGGGAGACCAAGTTACAACTGCTTTGACTTACGATGACACTGCTGCTGATATTGAGGCGGCTCTGGAGGCTTTATCCAGCTGTGGTACTGATGAGATTAAAGTTACCGGAGACGCTGGCGGTCCCTGGACATTGACATTCCAAGGTGCGTTAGATGGGTCGCAGCCGTTAATAGAAGTTGTCAATGATCTCACAAATGATGGTGGTGTTTGGGAAGGTGGTGTGGTTGTTGCAAGGTCGGTAGCTGGTGACGGCGGTGCATTTATTGCAGGCTCGCTGATTATGCCTGACGATGGCAGCGAGGTACCACTCACTGTACTTACTGACGAATATGGTATCAAGGTTACTGATGACGACAATACGACAAACCTTGATGTTGAATTGGCAAAAGTCTTAGTCGGTGGTCAAATTAAAGCAAATCAGATAATTAACTATCCAGCAGATGCAGCATTGCAGAGATGGCTTAAAGACCAAATGAATGCAATAAGTGCAGGACGATTTGTTTTCGATGATGATTATGGTCTTTTGTAATGAATGAATGTTAGCAAAATTTAATTTCTAAGGAGTGCTTAAAATGAGTAAAACATTGGCTCAAATCCTTGGTGGAAAGAACCTTTGCGGGGTTATTGAACGCATAAAAGGTGGACTGCCTTCCGATGTGATCCCTGCAGGTTTTATGAAACCAACGAGAACAATCAAAGGCAACATGGGAACCTACCGCAAGGTAGTTGGAACCAGAAAAACTGCAAGGCTGGCAACCTATGGTTCACCGAGTAGAATTCGGCAGCTTTCTGGTGTTGAGGAAGTACCTGTCACTTTGCTGCATACTATTGAATCAGCCATACACAACCCGACAATTTTAATGATGTTAAAAAATCTGGCTGATGAAGGTGAGCAAAAACTTGGTGAGCAGGAAGTGGCTCGCAAGACAGCCGAATTCAAGCAGCTGTTTACTAACTTGCGTTTGGCTGCAATCTATAGTGCACTGGCTAACGGAGCTATTTACTATGATACAGATGGTAATCTGCTTGCCAGCGACACTTCACTGAAAGTTGATTTCAGTGTTCCTGCTGCCGAGACCGGCGGTGGTGGTAACAAAGGAAACCTTGCCGATGCTGCTGGCAATGCAAGTATCATCGGTGCCATTGGTGCCGGAACTGGTCCGAGTTACAAATGGTCTACGGCTTCAACGAAGATACATACTCAACTTAAAGTATTAAAGAAAACTGCTCGTAAAAGAACTGGCTATCCCCTGAAGTATGCGTTCTACGGCGATAACATCTTAGATTACTTTTTGAGCAATACCGCTATCCAGGCGATTATGTCACGCAACGCGAAGATTCAGGATGCCATTATGAGCGGTGAAATCCCTGATGGTTTTCTCGGGCTGACATGGTTCCCGGCTGGTGAAGCTTTTTTTGAAGATGCAAATGGTACAGCACAAGAGGTTTTTGATACCAACACGGTAGTTTTCACCCCAGAAATTGACATGACCTGGTATGAGCTGGTTGAAGGTACATATCCAATTCCGAGTAATGTTGGTGATATAACAGAGGATGCTTCTGCTGCTCTTAGAACGATAGCAATTAAAGCGGGCATGTTCAGTTATGCTAAAGTTACTGATGATCCGGTTGGTATTAAGCATGTAGCTGGTGATACGTTTATGCCGCTGATTAAAGTTCCTGGTGCTATTTACATTGCAACTGTTCACTGGTAATCAAAAATGAGTAGCTACGTAACCAAAGATGATTTGGAAGATATATTCGGCAAAGATAACATTGCTACATGGAGCAATCTTGATGGTGAGGCCGATGCTGATACTGTACGCATAGATCGGGCAATAGCTGTTGCAGAAGAAGACGTTGAGAATCGGTTTCGGGATGGTAAGTATGCTTTGCCGTTTAATCCAATACCTTTGGTTGTTAAAGACTGGTGTGCTCGATTAGCAGGTATATGGCTGTTCGAAAATAGACCGGGTTACAACAAAAATGAGGAAGAAAAAGAGGGTTTTGAAGATATGCGAGATTCAATTGACAGGCAAGTCGAAGCATATACTTCTGGCCAGCGTACGTTACCTGCTAATTTGGCTGATAACATAAACAAAGGTGGTCCTATTGCTATCTGATGAGAAAAAGCGGATTTGATTTACGTAGGTTTGATAAGTTCAGAAAGAGTGTTACCCGTGCCGAAAAAAATGCTATTTTGCAACCTGTATTTAAGAAGTGGGCTGTTCGTTATTTGGCTTGGACTAAGAGACTGTTCGTTAAGAACTCCCAAGGTGGTGGTGAATGGCCGGCCTTGAAACCAAGTACCATAGCTCAAAGGCGAGCAGGGAGAACTCGACAAAAAAGAAAGCGTGGCCGGGGTTATAGAAAACGAGGTCCGGCAAGCAAAGTTGCTATCTTGCGAGATACGGGAACACTATTCAAAGCTTTGAGTTTAGGAGCTCCAGGAAATTTGTTTAAGTATATTCGAAATGGCTGCAGGGTTGGCTTTGGCGGTCCTGCAAAATATCCTGATGGGAAAGCGACAATTGCTGATATAGCGAAGTTTCATAATGCAGGCAAAGACAAATTGCCAAAACGACAGATATTGCATAAGCCTGACGATACATTGACCAGACAAATGATGCAAGATTTGAAAACAGGGATAGATAAATTAGGACGTAGTTTGTAATGGCAAATGACCCATATACAGAGATTGACCCTTTTACTGAAGTGCTGCAAGCGTTATGGACTCTGTTGGAAAGCAGTACACGTTTTACAGCTTTGGTCCCGGAACGTAATCGGATTAAGATTTACGAAGGGGCTTCAAAGCCTGAAAAAACCTCGTACACTACTGCAGATTTTCCAATGGTCACAATTGGGCCTGTTGGAAATCAATTAAATATGTCGGCATCAAGCAGCTCGGCAACAATAATACAGCGATACCGAATTGCCACAATTGACGGAGATAAACGCCCGACTGTAAAGTTTTTTCTACTGAAGTGGATTGTTTTTATGACGCTTGCAAAAATCGATGCGGATTTAAATTTGTATTACGTAAAAAATGTATCGCTGGCTGATGTTTCGGACAATCCTAATACTGAAAAACATCCTGGCTGGAATGCTGAGTTTGATGTTGATGTTGAAATGTGGTTTGACAGATCCACGATGAAAGGAAGTATATAATGGGAAAAAAGGATTTCACTGAGTCCCCTGATGATATTAAGGAAACAAAAAAATCTCGTCCAGAGAAAGCTAAAACATTTTGTGTTCGAGCAATATGTCCTAAATGTAGTGCTCGAACTTTTGAGACGATAGCCTCAGTAACTTTGCCCCAAAAAAATGACAGCTTAGATAATTTGTGCAAAGAATGTGGTCAGAGATTGGAAGTTATTAGCATATATAACAAGGAGAACTAAAAATGACTTTATCAGGTAAATTCGGGCTTGAACTGGTTGCTACCGATGATAGGAGCGAAGAACTTAGCCGCTTGGTAGACTACCTTGCCTTGAGCCGCGGCAAAACGTTCTCAGAAGGCGAAGGAGCTAATCAGATAGACATGGTATTCCATGACCAACGAGACCTTGATGATGGTGCCAATGAGACGCTGGATTTTCACGACGGCTCGTTGACTAACAAGGTTGGCATCTCAATTACAATGGACAAGCTCAAGGCCCTGTACATCAAGAATGGTTCAACGGAAGCCAGTTTGATAGTCGGAGGTGCTGCAGCTACGCAGGTAGGATTATTCGCCGATGCAAGCGATAAACTTGTTTTACCTCCAGGCGGTGAATTTGCATTCATAGCTCCTGGGGCAAGCGGCGTAGATATTAGTACGAATTCCGATTTGAAATTGGAACATGATGGCACAGGCAGCAGTTCATTGACCTATGACATTATAGTATTTGGCGTTGATGTAGAATAATAAAGGAGACAAATAATGGCTGGAGTTACTGCAAAAAACGGAATGGTAAAATTTAACAGCGGAAGTTCTCAGGCCGGCATCTTGAAATGGACTCTTGAAGAAACCGCGGATAACCAAACTTATGTAAGCAGCTCTACAAATGGATGGGCTGAAACTGCCGAAGGTGCTAAACGCTGGACGGCTACAATCGACATTCTTTTTGAGAGTAGTAATTTTCCCAAAAACCAGCTTGCCGCTTTGGATGTAGGCACCTTACTTGACGATGTTGAGCTCTGTGTCGATGGCAGCCACAGCCGACACGGCTCAGCCAGAATCGACAGTATCGGTGGAATCGAAGCAGATATTGAAGGAAGTGGAATAGTCAAGGCTACCATATCTGTAACAGGACATGGGGCCCTTACATAAGGAATGAAATAATATGGAAAATCTGGCAAAAGCAACCGCTGCTCCGGAGGAATTTAACTGCAATGGTCAAGCTGTGAAGCTGCATCCGCTTCGGTTTCTGGACTGGGGTAAAATTGAACAATGGATGAGGACGCAGATAATCAACGCTGCCAAGGAAACTTTGAAGGAAGATCCTCAGTTACATCAAGCTGAACGACATGAAGTTATGCGAAGTGCACATCAGGAAGCTGCAAGAATTTCAATATCATCTTGTTTTATGGGTAAAAAAACAGGGGATATCGATGAACAGACTATCGCATTTTTACGAACCTTTGAAGGCATGCTACGAGTAGTCCATTTGGCCTTACGCGATGCACCAGGCAAGGCCGGAAAACCAATTTATAGTTTGGCGGAAGTAGATGAAATGCTGTGCCAGAATTTTGACATGCTTGGTGAAATGTTTAGCAAAGTTTTTGATTTGAGTTTTCCGACTGCACCTGTAGATTCCGGAATCGATGGGGATACTGAAAAAAAAACGATGCAGAAAGGCCAATAGAGTTTGCTTTAATGTTTCGCCAGTTGGCTGAAGAATATACCTGGGATGCTAACCAAGTAAGTTTGCTGACCATTCCTCAAGCAATGCTGTATTTACAGGATGTAAAATCTAATCAAAGTGTATTTAGAAGGTCGAAAAAATTTTCAACTTTAGCTCAGGCATTTAAATGGGCTGAGGAGCATAAGAAATAATGGCATTTAATTTATCAGAAGGATACGTTGACCTTACTGTCCACGACAGAAAGTTTGACTCTGTTATGGGCAAGGTACGCCGGACACTGGCAGGCGTATCCTCTAAAATGCAGGCAGTCAGCCAAACCGCTAAAAAAATGTTTTTGGCATCTGCAGCGGTCGCAGGGGTATCGTTGAAAGCTTATGCCAGTTTTGAGCAGGCAATGCGAAAAGCTACTGCTGTCAGCGATGTTACCGATAAACAATTTGCTCACATGTCCGACATGGCTGAGAAACAATCGATTCGCTTGAATATGGCAGCTACAAAAACCGCAGAAGCTTTTTACTATCTTGGTTCTGCCGGCTTGAGTGTCAATGACCAGATAAAGGCTTATGTTCCTGTAGCAACTCTGGCAAAAGCCGCTACGATAGAGATGGGGGAAGCAGCCGAGATGGTCGTTGACACAATGAAGGGCTTCAAACTTGGCTTTGAAAATACCGGTCATGTTACTGATGTTATGGCTAAGGCTGTTACCTCCAGCAATATGACCTTTAGCCAGTTGGGTGAAGCTCTGGCCATTGTTTCTGGCGTAGCAAGGACAACCAATAATTCACTGGAAGAAACTGCAACGTTACTTGCAACAATGGCAGATGTCGGCATAAAAGGTTCCCGAGCGGGTACTTCGCTTAGAAGGGCAATGCTTAATTTGGCAGCACCCATGAGTTCAATGAATAAATTACTTGCCAGCTACGGTATTGAGATATATACCGCTGAAGGCAAAATGAAACCTTTTATTCAAATTGTGGGCGAAATGAGCGAAAAACTAAAGGGGGCGTCTGAAGAACAAAAGAATATGGTATTTAAGACTATTTTTGGTGCAAGGGCAATTGCTGGCCAGATTGCCATATTTGATAAGGGACGAGAAGCTCTTGAAGCATATCGCAAGGGCCTTGAGAACTCTGGGGGAACAGCAGAGAAAATCGCAAATAAACAAATGAAAGCTTTTGCTGAGCAGGTCGGCAAAGTCTGGAGGCAGGTTAAAACTTTGGCACGGCACATAGGCGAAGTACTTGCCCCTGCGTTCTTGGAATTAGGTGAGCATACCGGCAAAGCTATTGAAAAATTAACCACTCTTGTGGATAAGCATAAACGTGATGTACAGGAATGGGCTGAAAGAGTAGCTGCTCGAATAAACTTTGTAAAAAATCTGTTGTGGGAATTTGCTAAGTTTATGTACACAGACTTTAAAGAGGGTGCAAAATTCGGATTGAGTGCAGTACTGGAAGAATTCAAGGCGTTTGGTAAATCGCTGATGGTGGTAATGGAAAAGACCTTCACTGATCTATACAACAACATAGGTGTTTGGATTAAACGTGCTATAGCTCAAAAACTCACATTCGACAAATATGAAATGCAATTTCTCAAAGAATTAGGATCTGAGGGCGGATTACTATCGTTGTATCCCGAAGAATCTGGAAAATTTATGCATAGCAGAGCCGTAGAAGAAGCCATAAGAACACAAGCCAAGGAAATGGCACGTAAGCGGCTTCAGTATGATATTGATTATGGCATTTTTGAAACGGCATACCCCTCCAGAGAAACTACTACTTGGGAAGATGTTGGTAAGAAAATTTTGAAAATTCAGGAAAAAGCATTAGAGACCATTGGCGAAAAGGCTCCACCTGAGCTTGTAGATGCCTACAAAAAAGAACACGAAAAACTTACAAAAAAGCTGGCTGAAATTGAGGAAAAATACGCCAGATTAAGATTGGAAGATGCTGCAGAATTAAACGAAGAAGTAGCAGACAAAGTGACTAAAGCAGTTGAAACAGCAACATCTCCTGCAGCCCCAGCCGTGGCCAAGGAACCAGCTAAATTCGGTTTTGCCGGACTGCAGGAAGCCTGGCGGTCATTAGCAACAAGTCTGGCTGAAAAAAAGGATAATATCCCCAAAGCTACTCTGGATGAACAAAAAAAGACAACAGAAGAATTGAAAGCGGCCAATCGCATCCATCGTGAAGCAAACAAAGCACTTACTTCTATGGCAGAGGATGTGGCACGAAAGATTATAGAAAGCGGCCTTGGTACTGTTGCAGCATAGAATGCGTTATCATAACTGCTTGCGTACATTATAGTTAGGGCAAACAATGGCCTTTTTAGTTGAACCAAATAATATCACCGTTGATTATGAAGAAATGAATGATTCTCCCAGAGAAAGTCTTTCCCATGACAGAATCAGCGCTACACGTACATTGAAATGTGCTTGGACGAACAGATTGCAGCTGGCAAAAGAATTGATTGGTTATACTCAAGTTTCCGGCAGTGATTCAATATTATACCAACCCCATCCTTATGCACCTCTTGATAATGTGGTTGCGGTAGAAGTAAGCATTTCTCCGTTTGCAGGAATCATACCGGATCCAACAAGTGTAAAAGATGCAGAATATCGGCATGCTTTTCTTACAGTTAAATATGAAACCCCAAGTTATGATCTGCCAACTGAAGGTCAGCAGACTTATGTTACCGAGTCGCTGGAGCCAGCAGCAGAATTCCTAACGTTAACCCATGACAAGTTATTCTGGGATACGAATGGAGAGACACTAATAGATTCAACAGAAGCACCTGCCAGAGTTATTCGTATGTTGGATTGGGTATACACTATAAATAGAATTAGTTACCTGCCATCTGAAGTTTTTGACCTTCCCGGCTGCGTAAATAAGTATGACATATATTCCTGGTCGCTTAATAGGTGGTTTGCCTGGGAGACGCTTCTGTGTGGCAATCCTTCGTTGCGTCGAGAGACAACGAGTGAGGGTACTACTGCCTGGACAGTAACTTTCAGATTTACATACAGAAATGCCGGTACGTTTGCCAGCCCATTAGGTTGGAATGTGTTTCCTCGTCCTGGCCAGGCAGATGCCCAGGGGCATATCTACTATGATTCGATTAAGACTGAAAGCGGCAATGATATATTGGTCTATGAACCAAAAGATTTCGAAGGGCTGATTATATGACTTTGGAAACAGGACCGTCTTTTAAACCACTTGTTCCCAACAGAGATAGAGTTAGTGCCCGCCAATATAATAGTGACATGGAGCTGCTTCATAAAATCGCTCGGTCATTGCAGGCTTATGGCTTTATTGACAGCTCAGGTCTTTTGATAAGAAAACAGCCAGTTAAATTACCAAATTACATAAGCGATAACAAAGTCTATAAAATTGAAAGCATAGTCTATTCGGACGGAACATATGGCCCTCATCTTAAAGTTAAACTTTGTGAGCCGGATTTCCTTGCTACGCGTGAAAAACCAATTATCTGGAACCCTACCGGCAGTAAAATAGTTGCATATGCATTCCCTGATATGAATGTTTCATTTTACGAAAATATGCCTTCAACGACTCGGTTCATTGGCCGCACTATCGATAATTACCTGATTCTTGACTATCAGCCCTGGAGTATTTACTAAATGGCTGCGAGCTGGGAAAATGATTTAGAGAACCCAAGACCTTTTAAGAAAGTTGATCTGACAGAGATTCATAGGTCACTTGACCGGCGTTACTTGCTACGTGGACCTTACGTAAATACTTACTACAGTAGCATCAAACCCAAACCCTGGAATATAAATACGGGTAATAGCCATGTCCATGAAGGAGCTGATAGTATCCCATTGCCCTGTGAACGTCCACCAGGAGCACCACCGTGTGCTATTACAATTCCCGAACATCATGGTGCAGAACGTACAGAATACGCTTTTCAAAAAACTCCGTATTGTTTTAAGTCACTTGGTATGACTGGTAGTAAGTTAAAGCTCAATACGGGTGGGTTTGCAAAGGGGATAAATACCCGATTTGATGACTACTTGATTTCTGAAAGTGGTGAAATAATATATATCACCCAACGAGACAGTATTTGGCTCTGGGACAGAGCAGGTCACAATTTAGAACAAAGTCCTGTTATCCAATGTGCAATGAACCAATTGGGCATATTTTACCCTTTATCCGAACAAGACAAAGAAGATATTGACCAGTGGTTTGAAGACAATCACGACTATTGTAAATATTTGATTTCGTATAGTGGCTGCACCGAACACTATTATGAATGTACAATTGAACGGGGCTGCTTTGGGACTGAACAGGGTTCGTTAGCTGCGGGCGTAAAACTGTATCCTTATTTACAGGGTCCCAAGCGAAAAGGTCACTTTGATGATGCCGGTGGTTGTGGCAGCGGAAAAGATTTCTGGGGTGGTATCTGCTGGGGATTGTGTGATGCCTGCGATGAACATTATCGAGGGGCATTTTCGTATTGGAGTTGTGCTTCGACCAGATATTATGCTGCTGATGGTAAACTGTATGTATTTACTGAGAGGTTAACCGAAGAAGACGAGCAAACGAAGAAGCAGATTTTTGAAGAATGTAGAGATGTTACGGAATGTTACTTGTACGAAGTTAAGGGAGCCGGTGTTAATTACTTTAAGATAGCTCGAAGACACAGTCTGGAAGAACAAGAATTTACTATCTCAAATGACGATGCTGCAAACAAAGGTGAGGGTAAAGTTGGTATCCCTGTCGATAATTCAGACTTCGAGCTTTTGGTAGATGACCATATTCGCATTGAATTAACAGACCATTACAATGGTGAATATGATATTGTTGAAACCTCTGAAGATGAAATCGTTATTAAGGCAAGCTA
>Ga0180432_10004012_pt1 | contig 20558 bp, 15 predicted proteins | sample SS_ome_10_FD_132414 | JGI IMG/M metagenome (GOLD analysis project Ga0180432, IMG submission 132414) | Hypersaline lake sediment archaeal communities from the Salton Sea, California, USA - SS_1_MS_2 metaG | ecosystem: Environmental > Aquatic > Non-marine Saline and Alkaline > Hypersaline >...
ACCCTTGAAAACAAGACCAAAAATATATCTTACAGATGCAGCTCTAAGGAATGCCGTTTTGCTCAGGGGAGAGGAAATACTAAATGATCCGAGCGAGATGGGATCTATAGTCGAAACCACGGTCTTGCGCCATCTCTTTGCCTACCATTATCGTGATAATCCGGAGGTAACTTACTGGAGAGACCCCCGCACGGATAGGGAGGTGGATATAATTGTGAAAAGTCCGGCTTACATTATCCCTACTGAGGTGAAGTACCGGGACAGGGCAACACTGAAACTGAAAGATGGTCTGGTACAATTTTGCCGGAGAGAATTTGTTAAAAAAGCGTATTTGGTTACTCAAAGGGAGGATGATTTCAATGTTCAACAATTTGATGAAATCGACACCCGGTTTCTTCGGGTTCCCGCTCATGTTTTCGTATATCTTATTGGGCAAGCTGAACGGTTACTTTGGGAAGATTGATAAAACTTTAGAGGTAACGGCAACATATTCCCATCCCATCTGGTGGAGTCTTTAATCTATTGCTTCCCGCGCTTTTTTCATACCTGCGAGTTGTTGGACAAGTAAAGACAGGGCAGTTACAAGTATTAGCGCTTATGGATGAAAGGCGACCGGTCGGCCATACGGCTCGTCCGGGTCGCCCCTTGTAAAAACAAACGCTTGGCCGTTTTTAATTAGCCGTTGTTTTCGCTATGATAATGGTCGGATAATTTATGGACGAAAATCTTCGCGCTCGAGTTAATTTATTCGCGGTTTTGCCGCTTCTGGAAGACCTTGCTATAGCGGACCCTAAAGCGAAGAAGTGGTCGAGGCGGATAAAATCGCCTGTGACGCTAAGCGTGGCTTCCGACCCCAAGCTGGCCGTCAGTGTTTATGGAGGCGCCGACGGTGTAAGCGTGCAGCGCGGCGCGCGAAACGAAGGAATCACTATCGAGTTCAGGGATGCCGCTTCTTTAAACGCCGTTTTCGCGGGGGGCAAAGCGATTCCCAGGGTTCGAGGCGCGCTACCCCGGCCGGTGTCGTTGATAGCTTTCGGGTTACTCATGAAGCGCATGGCCCAGGTTATCGAAGGCAAAAATACGGCGCCGGCCACGAGAGCGCTTATCGTGCTGGGGACCATCGCGCGCTGCTTCGAAGTTTTGGGGAATTTCGATCCGGGTTTCGCATACGTGCTCGACACGAACGATGCCGTGCTCGCCTGGCAAGTGGAACCTGACGGCCCGGCGGCTTACGTCACTGTCGATGGAGGGAAGTGGGCCGTACGGCGTCGTGCCGCCGATGCGGACGTCGCCGTGACATTCGACGGTGTAGGCGGTCTTATGGACTTGATCGAAGGGCGCGACACGCCCCGGATGGCTTTTTTCATGGGAAAGATAAAACCCACTGGAAACGCCGGGCTTGCCATGAAGGTCGGGTTCCTCATGGAAGAGGTAAGCCGCTTTCTCAACCCGTGAAGAGGTGGAGATCAATCGATGTCTGACGAAAAGAAAAAATCCATTAGGACGCTGTTGTTAAATCATCCCGAAGATAGCCGCCCGGTGGAGGACGTGGCGCTGGCGCCGCCGCTGGTGATGTCCACCACCTACGCATGGCGCGAGGAGATGCTGGACACCGAAGCGTTGGCTCAGGAAGTGCTCGATGGCGGCGACCCTTCGAAGTTGCCCTACTGGTTCTATTCGCGCATGGAAGAGCCCGTCGCATGTGCGCTCGAGGAGAAGATAGCGCTGGCCGAAGGCGCCCAAGCGGCCTGCTGCTTCGCTTCGGGAATGGGCGCCATATCGAGCGTGTTCATGAGCCTGCTGAGGCAGGGTGACGAGATGATCGCTCATCCGACACTGTACGGTGAGACACTTTCCATCATCGAAGACTGGCTGCCAAGGATGGGTATAAGTTGCAAGTTCATCGACCTGAACAATATCGATGAACTGCGAGGGGCTTTGTCGCCGAGCGTCAAGGTGGTGCACCTCGAAACGCCCGTGAACCCCACTGTTACGCTGGTGGATATCGCAGCGGTGTCTCGCGCCATGAAGGAGTCCTATTCGCCGGCAAGCCTGGTGGTGGATTCGACCTTCGCCACTCCATTTTGCCAGCGACCCATCGACTTGGGCGCGGACGTGGTGGTGCATTCGCTGACGAAGAATATCTCCGGTTTCGGAACGTCGCTTGGAGGCGCGGCGGCGATGAGTGCCAAGTTGAGGCCGCTGATCGCGTATCATCGAGCCAACTTCGGCTCGGTGCTGAGCGCTCCGGTTGCATGGAACATGCTGGTGCATGGCCTGCCCACGCTGGTGGCGCGAGTTTGTATGCAGCAAAAGACGGCTCGCCAAATCGCCGCTTTTCTCGAAAACCATCCAAAGGTCGAGTTTGCCAATTGGCCGGGGTTACCTTCGCATCCTCAGCACGAATTGGCGCGTAAGCAAATGATAGACTTCGACGGTAACTTTGCGCCGGGGACCGTCATGTTTTTCAACCTGCGTGCCGGCGAAAGAGAGCTCGAAACCGGCAGGCGCTTTCTGGAACACATCGCGAAAAACGCCGATTCGGTCTGCGTGGCGGTCAGCCTGGGACACACCAGAACCCTCATCGAACACCCGTGGAGCATGACACATTTCATATTGCCCGACCGCGCGAAACTGGAAAAGGGCGTGCTGCCCGGCGGCATGAGGCTCAGCATCGGACTTGAGCACCCTGATGATATAATCGCCGATCTGGACGACGCATTGAACACGATATAAATAATGTGGAATGTAACTTCGTTGGCGTTACGTTATTTTATGTCGATGGATCATGATGGGAAAGGTACGTTCTTTTGTTTTTGTGCGACTATTTTTGACGGTTTTGTAAGAAATCCCGATGAGAATCGGGTTAATTGGGCGCCGGCCTACCGTGCTCCCTGTATATATCCGTTGTGCAGGCCGTGCTGCTCCATGGCGCGCAGCGCTCGTCTATAATCGTCTCTGTTAATCGGTTTGTCTATTTCCGGGTATAGTGCGGCCTTGTTGGCGGGGAAATATTGGCTCATAAGGCTTATGTATGTATCCGTGGAGACTTCTTCCGCCAGAAAGCGCATAAAATCTTCCGATCCTGCAAGATCCTCGGGGAGCACCAGATTCCTGATCAACAGGCCTTTTCGGGCCACGCCGCGTTCGTCCATTTCGAGCACGCCCACCTGCCGGTGCATTTCCTTGAGCGCTGCGCGGTTGACTTCAACGTAATCTTCGGCGCCGCTCAACCGCTTTGCGACCTTGTTGTCGGAATATTTTGCGTCAGGCATGTAAATATCCACCACACCGTCCAGTAAACGCAATTCTTCGAGCGAATCGTAGCCGCCCGAGTTGTAAACGAGGGGTATTTTCAGGTTTTTCCGGAGTGCGATTACCAGCGCGTCCAATATGGCGGCCAATACGTGGGACGGGGTGACGAAATTGATATTATGTGCGCCGCTATCCTGGAGGGACAACATCATATCGGCCAAATCTTCGGAATCCGTCTCATCGCCGACTCCCATCTGGCTGATGGGGTAATTCTGGCAGAAAACGCACCGGAGATTGCAGTAGGTGAAAAAGATGGTACCGCTGCCCCGATAGCCGCTGATCGGAGGTTCCTCGCCGTGATGCAGGTTGCGACTTGACACGACGGCGTTTTGTCCGGTTTTGCAGAAACCCGGCTCACCGCCGAGCCTGTCCACACCGCATTTTCGCGGGCACAATCCGCACGGCGACAGCAACTCGCGCGCCGCGTGCGCCCTTTCTTTCAGACGCCTTTCTCCTAACAGTACGTAGGCCGGTTGGAATTTTTCACCGCCCGCCACGATTTTCCACGTTAATTACGAGCTTCACTCGCGCTGGAAACACCGCGTTGAAAGGCGGTGAGGTTGAGATCGAGCTTCTCACCGGTAAAGGTTTCCTGAATGACCTTTTCGAAATCCTCGCTTTTTAATGGGAGGTAAGCGCTACCCGCGAGCGCGCCCACCATAACGACATTTTGCGCAATGGCCACTCCACAATCCTGCGCGATGTCGGTCGCGGGGATAACAATCACTTCGGAAACGCTTTCTTTCATTGCGTTGACGATCTTCTCAACTTCCGGGTATATCGAGACGCCGGCCATAACGCCGACCGGATAGGTAGGTCTGGGATTGACGATTACTTTCGATTCGGGATTGGCGTAGTCGATCATTACCCTCATTGTTTCCAGGGGTTCGAAGCCGACCAGTACGTGGGTTTCGCCGGTCGGTATCAACGGTCCTACCTGGTAGTTTCTGGACAGCCGCACATGGCTCATGACCGAACCGCCTCGCTGGCTGGCGCCGTACGTTTCACCGATGGAAGCGTACCAACCCTTTTTTATCGCCGCGCTCGCCAGCAGTTGGCTTGCAAGTATATTACCCTGGCCGCCCACTCCCGTTATGATTATGTTGATGGGGTCTGCTTCCATGTTTATTGTCCCCCTTACGTTTTCAAACATCCTTCCTTTTACTTTCGGTTATCGCCATAATTCTTATCAGGTCAAGCAAATCCCTTACGAATTCCCCCATGACAACTCGTTTTTTATCGTCATCGAAGAGAAACTCGACTCCCATCCCCGTAGGATGATGTGATATGGACTCCTTTTCTCTTTCCAACACCCACGCAACTCGCCCTTTGATCTTCAGCGGCTCCTTTTCCGGATCCAGGACGAACCTGATGGTGGTTGTTTTCCCACCGGGAAGAGGATCACTGCTTGATATGAACACTCCTCCATGGCTGATATCGTGAGAAAGTCCTTTGTTGAGTTTACGTCCCTTGGTGTATTCGACTTCCATCAGGAGCGGAACACGTGGATGCTTTCTCGAGTGGAAAACCCGTTCTCCATTCACGATTTTTCCTTTCCTCTTTTGCTTTTTCCCTTTTTTTCTCCCGGTTTTTTTTAGTTCTTCCGCCAAGGGGAAATCTCCTTCGACAAGAAATTCCCCTTACTCTATCATGGAATGAAAAATTATGCAAATATTTTTTTACAAATAAATGCACATTTTTCATTCCTCCAGTTTTATCGCTCCTTTTGGGCAAAGTTCGACACACAGGCCACATCGGTTGCACAACACTTCATCAATCACACAGTGGCCTTTTTTATCGTCCCACAGTAGTGCCGGGCAGCCGAAAACGCGACTCCCAAACCTGCTGCAGCCGCATGTCTCGCCGATGCATAATTCCGAATCCACTACCACGCGGGGCCTTTGCTCCTTAACCTGTTTAGCCTCCACCAACGCACAGAGATGCCGGAAAATAACCACCTTAACGCCCTTTTCCTGCATCAGGTCGGCCATTGCCCGCGCGCTTTCCTCGACATCGAAAGGTTCCATTACCACCGTTTTTACACCCATTCCGCGAGTTATTTCGGCGATGTCTATGGGCGGGACTTCTTCCCCGAGGGCGTTTTTGCCGGTGCCGGGATGAGGTTGGAATCCGGTCATGCTGGTAGTGCTGTTGTCGAGCACAATCAGCGTCAGGTCGGCATCGTTGTACTTGGCGTTAACAAGAGGCGCCATACAAGAATGGAAAAAAGTGCTGTCGCCGGCAAATGCCAATACCGGCTGCTCGAACCCGAAGCGGCTCAGTTGGCCCAGCCCGTTTGCGAACCCGATACCGCTGCCCATGCAATGCATGGTTCTCGGCACGAAATAACCGGTGCGACCGGCGCCCATCGAGTAGCAGCCGATGTCGCCCATTACTATCCCGTCGCGACCGTCCATTTTTATAGCCATGTTAGTCACCCAGAAGCTGGCCCGATGCGGGCAGCCGGGGCAGAAAGCCAAATCGCGGTAGGGAATACCGGGGCCGATAATGGCTTTCGCTTCCTCGGTTAGCTCGATGCTCTTCTTGTCCGGTACCGTGTAGCCGAATGCTCCCGCTATTCCTTTCAATGCTATGTCGGGGTTGATTTCCCCCACGCCGGCGCCGAAAATGGCGGCGACGTGCCCGGAATTCTTTCCGAAAACTTTCTTGACGCCCAGACCCATGTCCATTATCAGGCATTTCAAGTTGTCTTCAAGAAACGGGTCCACTTCCTCGACAACGACTATTTCCTCGACGCCGTCGAGCGCATCGGCGATGAACTTTTCCGGCAACGGCCACGTAGTGCCGATCTTTAGCAACCCGACTTCGTCCTCGATTCCGAGTTTGGCGCGGGCCTCTCGAGCGTACATGACGCCGGCGCCGGAGGCGACAATGACACGTCCGGCTCCCTTTGGGCCGAGGTATTCATTGAACGGAGAATTATTAAATATCTCCCTGGCCTGTTTCATTTTGTTATGCATTTTGGCGTGCTGGAAAATGGGCGGCAGGCTGAGATACCGGTCATTTTGTCCGAAGTCGGGCCGGGGGTTCCTTTCGGGAATTTCGCCGAGCGTCACGTTGCCCCTGGCATGGCTTATGCGCGTAACGCTGCGCACCAGAACCAGGCTGGAAAGCTGCTCGCTGAGATCGAATGCCCACTTGGTCATCTCCTTCGCTTCCTGGGCGCTCGAAGGCTCGAGCAATGGCAGGTCGCCGAACCGAACGAAGTGTCTCGAATCCATCTCGTTCGTGCTCGAATGACCCTGCGGATCGTCACATACCACCAATACCACACCCCTGCGTATTCCCGAGAGATTGACGGTCATGACAATGTCGCTGGCGACGTTCAGCCCGTTCTGTTTCATGCTGGTGATAGCTCTCAGACCGCCGAAGCTGGTTCCAATACATGATTCGAGCGCCACCTTCTCGTTGACGGACCATTGAGCGTAATGGCCGAATTCCTTGGCCGTTTTCGCCAATGTTTCCTGTATTTCGCTCGATGGCGACCCGGGGTATGAGGCGCTGAAATCCACTCCAGCCTCGATTGCGCCACGGGCGATGGCTTCGTTGCCCATCAGCAATACCGTTTTTCCGGTTTCTCTGATTGTGACGGGGTTCATTTGTATCCTCCCGCTTCTTCTTCGCTCAATACCAGGTATCCCAATGCCGACCCTTGCGCGCCGAATCGCTCTTTCAATCCGGCTACGGCGCGCTCCTTTTTGCCGCGTGCGGCGTTGCGGAGCACCTCGATGCGCTCGGCAGGGAAAGGTTTTTCCTCGACGACATCCGCCCCGAGCGCATCTTCCCATAACTTTTCGCCCAGCTCGCTGCGGATTATCACCGTATTCCAGTCATCCTCGAGTTCCGTGCTGCCCACGGAAATGTCCGCCAGCTCGCCTGTGAAATCGTAGCACAGATCGCAAGTCTGTCTGCGTCGATCTTTTATTTCCTCGAATGGGAACCGTTTCGTGCCGTCGTCCGTATATACGACGAAATCGCCCTCGGGGATGTTATATTTCTTAACCTTTGCCAGGTCCAATTCAGGCTCGAGGTAACTTTCCAGTGTGCGGTAATCCAATGCCCACATACAGAACAGGCCGATGACCGGCGCCACACGCTCCGCCTCGGGATTTATCGCCTGCTTTTTGCGCAATGCCGTCACCTGGCACCCGCGGCCCACCACAGAAACGGAACGGTTTTCCTTAAGCGCTTTTTCAAGCATCGACAGCGTAGGGGACGCGGTGTACTTGCTCCCGGAAGCCTTGAGTACGTCATCGGGCGTTTTGGCTATTATCGGTTCCGGCAAGAGCGGGAAGTTTTCGTTCCGGGCCGCCAGCAGCGCCGCTTCGGCGCGGTGATCGGCCAGTATGAACTGCATAAGAGACGTTACGGTACCGCCGTATTGTCCGGCTTCTCGTATCGAAGCGTCTTTCGCTCGACCGAATAAGAGCTTTCGGTGTGTGCCCAGTATGTGATCATCACGACCCACGCCGAAAACCTGTCGGTTAAGCGCTTCGAGGTCAGTGCGGGTACGCGGGCATATTTCGTAGCATTGGCCTTTATTGATGCCGCAAAGATCGATCATCGCCACGCGCTCACGGTAAATTCTCAAATACGGGCAGAGGCCGGCACAAGCTCCGCAAACGGTGCAGAGATCCTGGTTCACCACCTCGCCCATAAGCTCCACGATCCCTTTTTTAAGTGTTAATTCCACTTTTATTTTCCCCCTTGTGAGGTTCCGATATTAACCTTTCGGACATAATTTAGCAATGCGTACAATTGGCTTTAGATGATGTTTTGAACACAGTCCGGATACTCCATATAGGTCACCCGCGAGTTCCAACCTTGCAAAGGCAACTATGAAGCTAGAGTTTCGGGGGCAGCCGGTACGAATCGTATGTTCCGTACGGTTGGAGCGACCCGCGATATTCGGTTTCGAGGTCTTCAATGATACGTAAGCGATTTATCTGGTTGGTGCCTTCATAAATCTGGCACAGCTTGATGTCTCGGAAGTGCTTTTCGACCATCCTTTCGCGCTCGATGCCTTCCGGCCCGAGCAGTTGCACGCATCTCGAGCAGACGTCCATCCCGACGTCGGACGAGAAGGATTTTGCCATGGCGCTCAACTTGCCCTCCGGCGGAAAGGCTGAGGATGCTTTGTACACGAGACTTCGAGCGGCTTCGAGTTTTGCGGCCATTTCGGCGAGTTCCTGCTTGACCCAGCCGTGTTCGATGAGAGTTTTTCCGCCTCGAGCGTTTTCGAGACAATACTTGAAAGCGTGGTCGTAGGCTCCTTGTGCTATTCCGAGCGCTATGGCCCCGACACATGATCTGCTGGAGTCCAGAGTGAGGCGGTTAAGTTGCCACCCGCCTTTAACGGGGCCGATTACATCATCGTCGCTGACGAATACGTCCTCGAAAATCAACTCCGCAGCGCTGGAGGCGCGCTGACCCATCTTGTCCTCGAGTCGCCCGACGCTGAACCCTTTTTGGCCCTTTCGCACGACGAAGCATGTCCACGAAAAGGCGGCGTTCTCGCGCTCGGTGGCGGAGAAAACAGTGGTCAAAGACGCCTGGCCGCCGTTGGATATGAAGCATTTACGGCCGTTTAGTATCCAGCCGCCATCTGTTTTCTTTGCGAAAGTAACCATTTTCGCTTTTGCGGCGCCTATGTCGTCCTCGGCGTCGGAACCCGCACCGGGTTCGGTGATGGCGAATGCGGCGAGTTGAGGTTGATCGCTGTCCCATGTCTCGGTCATGGGCGGCAGGTACTTTTTCCAGAAGCTGATGTCAAGACTCAAAACTATGGGCGCCAGTCCCAATCCGTGTGCACCGAAGATAAGCCCGATACCGCTGCACGCACGGCACAGCTCCTCGACCATCACCGATACGGACAGCATCCCGTGGCGCATTAAGCCGGAACTGTAAAGCCCACCATACTTCGGAGGAACCACCAGACCCAAGAATCCCTCCCTGGCGCCGACGCGTACGATTTCCCAGTCGAATTCGGTCGGTTTCTTGCCGTCGTACTTCAATGCCCGGGGACGGAGCTCGCGGTCGGCGAATTCGCGGGCCTTTTCCTGTACCTTGCGTACCTTTCGAGGCAGATTCATCCCGGTAATCAAAGCACGATGATCGAACGAAAAACGAAATGCCCTCTCGGCAATCCACGATACAAAATTCTTAGCCATTTTTATTTGCTCCCATCGATTTCACTCGGGTTTAAGAGCATCTGAAAGTGCAAAATGCATGGCACATGATTAACTTCGCACTGTTTAACTGTTAAGCCGCGTCATCCTTCCTTCCCGACAGTTTTTCCAGGAATGCCTTCAGGCGAGACTTTGGTATATCCTTTTCATCGTCGGAGTAGTAGGAATAATAGTCATAGTATCTGTAATAGTATCTATATCCGTACCCGTATCGGTACCCATATCCGTATCCATATCCGTAGTATGCCCTGCGATCTTCGGGCCGAATATTATTGATAATCGCCCCGGTCGCTTTGGCATGTACGGTATTCAGGGCGTTCAAACTCATGCGGGCCGCCTCCATGGCTGTTCGACCCATCTCAAAAACTAGAAAGACGGCGTCCACCTCGGGAGCCATAATCACGGCGTCGGTGACCGGAATGATAGGTGAACTGTCGATCAATATCAGGTCGAAGTCGTAACCGGCTTGACGACAAAACTCTTTCATTCCAGCGCTTCCGAGCAACTCCGAGGGGTTCGGACAGCTTTTGCCCGCCGTGATCACGGAGCAGTTTTCTATTTCAGTGGATTTTACAAAGTCCCTCCAATCAACGTTCTGTGTCAGGATATTCGTAATGCCGCTTTCCTTTGGAAGGTTAAAGAAACGGTGCATAATGGGTTTTCGGAGGTCGCAGTCCAGTATGAGGACTTTGCTGCCCATATTAGCCATGGTAATCGCCAGGTTCGCAATGGTGGTGGATTTCCCCTCTCGAGGCGCGGGAGAAGTGAATAGCAGCGTCTTGGGCTTTCTCTCCATATTTGCAAACTGGATGTTGGTACGTAACGCCCGATAAGACTCTGCTATCATGCTTTTCGGATCTTGCTTCATTATGAGGTGTACTATCCTGTCCCTGGTTTGAGCGATTTTGCTCTTATCCGAGGTTTTGTACGTAAAATTTGGTATCATTCCATAAACCGGCAGTTTAAGATCCTTCTCCACCCACGACGGATTTTTTATAGTATTGTCCATGGATTCAAGCATGAAGCTGATCCCGAAACCGACCAATATACCTGCCAATATGCCGGAAATTATATATCTCTCTCTCTTGGGCTTAATCAGTGTAGCGGAGGCAGCCTGCTTAATTATCTTGACGTTTGCAATGATGCTCGCCCTTTGTATTTTCGTTTCTTCGTTCCTGCGCATCAAGTAAGTCAACAAGCGTTCATTGATGATGCTGACGCGCTCGAGCCGATTGAGATTGCGCAGCCCTTCGTTTAAGTTGCTCAGTTCCTGACCATAACGTTCTACCGCCCCTCGGTTTGTACTTATCCTTTCCTGAAGCAGCTCTACCTGGCTTTCCAACGCCTCGAGAAGCATCCTTCTTGCTTCTTCTACTTTTTCTTGATTCATTATCATTTCGGGGTGGAGAGGCGTGTATTTTCCTCCCAATGCTTTTCTAGTAAGTTGCAAATCATTTATTTGTCTTGCTATTTGAGCGGCAATAGGCGCATCCGTAACGCTGATCAGCATAACCTGTTTGCTGGTAACCTCCGAACCCGATTGTATTTGCTCCAACAAGTTTTGCAGTATGGTGACCTGCAAATCCGTGGTGTTTGCTTGAAGGTCAAGTTGTGCAATACTATCCAATTTGGCCTTTGCAGATTCCTCGATAAAGAAAAGCCCCTCTTTTTTCTTGTACAGCTCGACATCTTGAATGCTGTCTTCAGTGCGTAATCTTAAATCCTGCATTTGATCGTTCATAAATCGGAGCACCTGGCTGATGGTTTCTCCGGCCTCTTCCAGTTTTCGTTTCAGATACACCGAGGCGATGGTATTCGCCAAATTGATGGCGGTTAAAGGCGAATCACTACTGGCCGATATTTCCATCGACAACGTAGCGGTTTGAACCATACGCGTATTAAGAGGCTTAACCTTAATTTGGTGGCTCAGTTGTCTGGCCACCCTGTCCACGTCGCGTTGTTGCAGAAAAAACCTATCATGTATTTTGTGGGGGAATTCACTTATCAGGAATGTAGCCTGAGCGCTTTTGAAAATCTCGCCGATACGACCCGATCCCAAGTTTTCCCCGGTACTAATATTTATCACTATAAATTCATTGACAGAATAAAAATCCACCCATACGCCTCGTCCGGCTTCCCTCTCCATGGCAATTCGGCTTACCGCTTCACGGCATTCTTCCTTGGTATTCTTCCCCTTCAATATTGCAAGCACCAGATCGATGAATTTTTCTTCCTTGGTAAATTCAATGTTTAGTTTAAGTTCTCTGACGACATCGCTAAGCACCATCAGACTTTTAATGAACAGCTCTTCATTCAAAGCGTCGATTGTCTCGCGAGTGGCGGCAAACCTTCCGCCAAGAGTCTGCGATTCCGGGGTACGGCTTTTGATTGTAACCACGCACGAAGCCGTGTAGAGGGGTTGTATCGCCAACATCGCAAGGAGGGCTATTATGGGTATGGTCAGGGAAAAGAACAGTATGACCCATTTCCACTTTAGGGCGATGGATATCACGTCTTCTATTCTGATTTCGACTTGGCTTGTTTCCGTTGTGGCTTTTTCAGCCATTTTCCGTATCCCCGATTACTCTATACTTATCATAAAACAATCCCAGTGTGTTCACCACCCGCTCTATCTCATCATCGGTAAGTTCCGGCCAAATCGGCAAGGCCAGGACTTTTTCCGCGGCCCTTTCGGCCTCTGGAAAGTCGCCTTTCGAGTATCCCAACGAGGCGGCGATAGGGTGAAGGTGTATGGGAACACGATAGTAAACTCCTGAACCCACGCCATGAGTTTTCAGATGCCGCTCGATTTCATCTCTGAACTTGACTTGAAGTGCGAACTGATGCCATATGTGGCTGTTGCCGGCTATCTCAGTCGGACGGACGACCTCTGAAGCCCATGATTTGGAACCTATCATATCCCTGTATTTTCCAGCAATGTCGGCCCGTCTTCTATTCCACTTTTCCAATGAACCGAATTTTTTAGACAGCAGAGCCGCCTGTAAAGCGTCCAACCTGCTGCATAATCCCGGCAGGCGTACCATACCATCGGTCTCGAAGCCATGGGCTCTGAGAAGACTGATTTTTTCCGCCGTATCTCGGTCGTTGGTACTCACCAATCCCGCATCGCCGAAAGCCCCGAGGTTTTTTGTAGGGTAAAAACTGAAAGCCGCCGCCGAGCCGATGGAACCGGCCATGTGCTTTTCACCGTTCTTTTCCTGAGATGCGCCCAAGGCTTGAGCCGCATCTTCCACCACAAACAACCCATAATCCCGCGCGAGATCCATTATAAAATCCATAGGAGCCATTTGACCGAAAAGATGAACCGGAGCGATACCTTTGACAGGTGTTTTCGTCGATACGTGGATACAGCCGGTATCCTCGCGCCGGCACTCCCGCTCCAGAAACTCACGGATTAAATTGGGATCTATATTGAAAGTCGCCGGGTCTATATCCACGAAAAAAGGCCTGATACCCAGCCTGAACATAACGCCCGAGGTAGCGAAGAAAGTAAAAGGCGTTGTTATCAATCCGTCGCCCATGCCTGCGCCAAGGGCCTGGTAGGCCAGAGCAAGAGCGTCAGTTCCACAAGCTACCCCCACCGCGTATTTCGCGTCGACGAAATCGGCTACTTGTCCCTCGAATTTCTCCACCCATTCTCCCAGAATAAACGAGCCGCCGGCAAAAACTTCGGCGCACGTGGTCTCGAGTTCTTCCCGCAAGACCTTCACTTGTCGCGTAATATTGAAAAAAGGAATTTCATCCCCCGGTTTCACAACCATATCACTTTCCCTTTGGACGGAATTTTCATGTCGCGCAGCAAGTATTTTGTATCAAGCACCAGGCTGGATTTTTCCACCACTCGGTTGTAATCCACGCCGGGATGATCGGTGGTTATCACCACCGCGTCGCTGTTCTCCAAAAGGTCGTCGGTAAGCATCTTAGACACGACTCGTCTATCGGATATTTTCACTTTAGGGCAGAAAGCATCGTGATAGCTCACCTTGGCACTCGCCTTTTCGAGCAGTTCGAAAAGTTTTATCGCCGGGCTTTCTCTGGTGTCTCCCTCGCCAGCTTTGTAAGCTATGCCCAGAAGCAGGATATTACTGCCGCGGAGACATTTTTGTTGATTGTTGAGAGCATCAATAAGCTTGCGCTCTACGTAATAAGGCATGTTCTCATTGATGTCCTGCGCCAATTGTATGAACCGAGGATGCAGGTCGAATTCCCTGGATTTCCAAAGGAGATAATACGGGTCAAGAGGTATGCAGTGTCCCCCAACGCCCGGCCCGGGTCGGAAAAGCATGAACCCGAATTCCTTGGTGGCGGCAGCGTTCAGCACCTCGTAAGTATCGAGGCCCATGCGCGAGCATATCTGCGCCATCTCGTTTACGAGCGCTATGTTGACGCCCCGGAATATATTCTCGAACAACTTGGCCATTTCGGCGATGCCGGGTTTTCCCACGCAGTAAGTGCGCTCGACAAAAGATTTGTAAAATGCCTCCACGAGTTTGCGGGAGGCCGTATCCGCGCCGGAGACTATTTTTGTCGTATTGCAAATTCCATATCTTGGGTTGCCGGGATCAAGCCGTTCAGGCGAATAGGCGAGGAAGAAATCCTTGCCCAAGCGTTTGCCGCCCGATTCGAGCAGTGGTTTTACCACCTCCTCCGTAGTTCCGGGATAGGTGGTGCTTTCCAGTATGATGAGAACGGGAGGCTTAATATTTTGGCTTATTCTTTTCGATGCTGCAGTTATATAGGAGAGATCGAGTTCTCCATGAGTCCTGAGCGGTGTGGGAACACATATTACCACCACATCGGTTTTCCCAAGGGGCCGGAAATCCCCCGATACGGTAAGCCGCTTATTGCGAACAAGTCTCCTGAGTTGCGCTTCGTCTATATCCGGAGAACTTTTTCCGAGGCGTACTTTCTTGCAAACTTCCGGATCGGAGTCTATTCCTCTTACGCGAAACCCGCAATTGGCAGCCGCCACCGCCAAGGGCAGGCCCACCCTTCCCATTCCCATGATAGCGACACGCGCTTCACGAGTCTTTATTCTTTCCATTAATAAACCGGAATTCTTTTTCGCCTCTCTATGCGTCCGTTTGACGTTCATATCGTTTTCCCCAGAATTAAATCTTCTCTTATCGCGGGTCGAAAGTTTGTTTCTTCAATAATGGTCATTTGTAGAAAAAATCAGTGCGGTCTATTGCCGATTTATAGATTCTCCTGAAGGTAGATAAATTCCCGGGTTATAAGAACAGGTCTTGCTAAAAAGTTAAGAGACGGCGATATCTGTTTGAGTATGGTATTCCATTTTTCCAGTGCCGTCCGAGGAACAAATACTATATCACCGTCAGTTAAATAAAGCTTCTCCAGGGATACTGCGCTTTTGCGGGTAACTTCAACGCCCACGGCAAGTGCGGCCAGGTTGCCGGAACGAAGTTGAGAAGCGGGCCTTCTTTTCATGAGCGGATTGATGTTCACCGTGATAAGTGTCGGGTCCTCCAGACCGCCGCGTATTATTCGTATTTCTCTCAGTTGCGCCCCCGACGTGGGCCCCCCTGCCTTGGCTAACAGATAGAATAAATTCTCTTTTTTGTCGAAATTATACATGCCCGGCTTCTTTACTTCACCCAACAAGTATACCTTCATATTTTTTCGACTTGGCAAATACAGAATGTCGTTACTTAGAAGCTCGTAGTTTGTGCTGAGGTCTCCTGCAAGAAGCCTTTCGACATGAAGAGGGTATATTTTTCCGTCGCGCATTAAATAAACGCCCTCGAAATCGACGCTTTCAATTAAATTTTGAATTGAATTTAAAACCTCGAACAATGTCGTTCGTTTTTTAAGCGGATAATATCCATCACCCTTTCCCACACCCACAATGTACACCTTCTGGCTGTTGAACTCGACCACCCGCAATTGTACCTGGGGGTTAATGTAATATTCGCTGAATGCTTCCCTCATATCGGCTCGCGCCTCTTCCACTGTTCTATCACCCACCGGGAATGGGCCTATGAGGGGGAGCACCACTGTTCCGTCCGATGCCACCATCACTTCATAGCTTTTGGCCTCGAGGCTGACCAACACCGCAATACGCACTACATCTCCGGGGCCGATCCTGTAATCGAGCATTTCGTGTGATTGCCAGTTTTGTATCGGTTGAGGGACGCCGTTTTTTTCAGCTAAGGGCACCGAAGGTTCAGTAAAGCGTTCTTCGGTTATTACGAGTTCGACGGCGTTGCGTTGTGAAGTGGGAATCGGCTCACGAGAAGTATATTCCGCTTCTTGCTTCGGGGATATGCATGAAGCGAAAAATACAAATAACAGCGTTATGGCAAAAAGTCGCCGAACCATTTTCTACCCAACCTCCAAAAAATCATTATGCTAACCTATTGATTTATAGGTGTCAAACAGGGCAGCGAGCGGGCCGAGTACGGCAAGTTATCGGTTATTGCCCCAGAAACAGTCTTTGAGCCAATATTTCGGGTAAACCTGCGTCAATTATTTTCTTGGCCGCGGTTACAGTATCGTACTGGATTCGACGATAATACGCGACCCCGGATTCCATGTCGTACACTACGTAGCATGCCCGATGATCGCCGTCACGAGGTTGACCCACGCTACCCACGTTCAGCAGCCATTTTCCTCCAACCACTTTGATTTCTTCAGGAGTACGCTCCAGAAGCAGTTGATCCGTATCTTCCCGGTGAAGCCATGCATGAGCGAAATGCAGGTGCCCGACCCAAAATATTCGCTCGGGCCTTGCGCGAAAAACTCCCAATACCAATTGAGGATCGTCGGAATACAACCATTGATCCGGCTTGATCGGTAAGGCATGAGACGCAAGAGAGTCTTCGGAAAGCGGTATCTCCATCTTCAGACGCGCCAGCCATTCGATGCCCTCCTTGGACGTATGTTCTCTCGTCCATTCAAGGGCTGTACGCGCTACCGGGTTCATAAGCGGGAGGCCGGAAGGATCCAGAACCGCCTGGTCGTGATTACCGAGAACCGTTTCCCACCCCTCATCGGCCACCGTCCTCCAGCAGGCTTCCGGGTCGGCGCCGTAGCCCACCACGTCGCCCAGGCAGTACACCTTATCCGCATCTTCCTCCTTTATGCTGTCGCGTACGGCGTCGAGAGCCTCGAGGTTGCCGTGTATATCGGATAGAAGAATCAGTCGCACGACTTAAATGTAAGTTAAAATAGAAAACTCGGCAAACGGCGCTTGCTCATATGCGGCAAGGGACAATGATCCGAAATGCGCCAAGGGGGGCTTTTGAATCCATGCATCATCTGTTATCATCTTAAAAGTAAATGTTTAATTTCTTGATAGTGTAAGGATTGAAAATATGCCACTTTTTGAATTTAAATGTAAAAAATGCGGTAAAAAGTTTGAAGAATTGATAATGTCCTCCACACGGGACGATGTTGTAAACTGCCCTCATTGCGGTTCTACTCGGGTCGAAAAGCTTATGAGCACATTTGCCTCAGGAACTTCCTACGGAGATAAGGGGGGAAGCGGTTCTTCATGTGTCCCAAGCAGTGGAGGAGGGTGAAGTATCTAACTGAACGGGGCCGTGAGCCCCGTGAAGATAATAATTACACATGACGGCACAGGTAATTGTGCATGTGGTAAACTCGATACTTCGAGGGCGTTGATTTTTGCATTGCGGGTTTTTTTGAATATAAACGTATTGAACCTAAATTGAGCGATTTTTTCGTGTCGGAATGTATCCGCACCCTTCGAGCCATGCGGCCTGTCCGGGACGGGCTTTGCCCTCCTCAGGGATACGGATAGCATCATCACTCAGTGGGTGGAGCAGACAATAGAAGCCCGAGTCCCTGAGGAGCGAACGAAAGTAAGCGTCCCTGCAGGCCATATGGCTCGAAGGGCGAGGGCGACACCACAACAAGAAGAAGCGCTTAGTTTAGGTATAAAAAAGCCGGTTCATAATCGATTTTGAGGAGGCTTTTAATGGCATCGAAATCAGCCAAGACTAAGGAACAAAAAAGGAAAAAAATAGGCATCGGCACCCTGGAGCGGTACACCGGCAGTGAGGCGGCGGATTTTCAGCCTTATATTCTGCTGGTGAATTTCGATCGTTACGTCGAACGGTTCAGCCTTATCTCGAAATCGCGCATCTTCGAGGGCAGCGTCATGAGCGCGTGCCACTGGTTCAAGGAAAAAGTTTCCATGGTAAACTACGGCGTCGGGTCGCCCACCGCGGCGCTTATCGTGGAGTTACTTTCTTTCGTAAAACCCAAAGGCGTTATCATGTTGGGGATGTGCGGGGGGTTGAGAAAGAATCAAAAAATCGGGGACTTCTTCCTCCCGGTCGCAGCCATACGCGGGGAAGGCACCAGCGATCATTACATGCCGCCGCAGGTCCCGAGCCTTTCATCGTTCACCATACAGCGTTTCGTGGCTGCGGAAATCGAAGAAAGAAAGCTGCGGCGCCACACCGGAGTCATTCATTCCACCAACTATAGATTCTGGGAGTTCGATGAGGAATTCTGCAAGAGACTCATCTTGGAAAAGGTCCAGACCATCGACATGGAATGCGCCACACTCTTTACCACCGGTTTCGCGAGGCAGGTACCCATCGGAGCGTTGATGCTTATAAGCGATAAGCCTCTCGAGAAGGGTGGTATCAAGACGAAGGAAAGCTCCAGGGAAATTTTTCAAACATATCAACAGATTCATATCGAATGCGGCATAAGCGTGCTCAAGGATATGCAACGCACCCCCATGAATAAAATACAGTACCACTGGTAAAAATTCTGCAAATTCGCAGCGGCGGGTGAGCGGGCAGGCAGGCGCTAGCATCCGCACTTCACTTTTGATTGGAGGTTTCTTAATTTCTGCAAAAACGTTCCGGGGAAGTTAATATTGCCGAACACTAACGATATGTCACGAGATCGAAAAGTTAAAAGAATTATCGGTTACCTTGTATTTTCGGTAATCGCTTCTTTAGTTTTAATATTGACCGTTGAATTGTGTCTAAGAATATTTTTCGGATATCCCAAATGCCTTTTTGATAACATAACCAGTGGATTTTTCCCGAAAAACTCGACCATAAAACTGAAATGGGGAATTATACCCTTTACCGTCAAAACCAATCAACTGGGGTTGCGCGGTAAAGCTTTTCCGCTAAACAAACCGGAGGGAAGTATCAGAATCATGGCTGTGGGCGATTCTGTTACAGTTGGTTTTTACGTGGATAATGAGGATACGTATCCCTGTCTTTTAGAAGAGTTATTGAATGAAAGAGTGGGGGAGGGAAAGAGAAATATAGAGGTAATAAATGGAGCCAGAGGCAAGGCATCAATTGATCTTGAATACCTGATGATCAAGGAATTAGCCATACCGCTTCAGGCGGATGCGGTTTTGCTTATGTTTACGACCAATGACATCGCTGAAATAGCGGCCTACTCCGGGAAAGAGTTGCTGTCCCTTGAATTAGAAAAAGTAAAAGCCTTAACGACGACCGAGTTGATATTGACGAAAACCGCTATCGGAGAAATAGCGTTTGATCTGTACCTGAGAAATCGATCGATCCATTATAGGGCTCACGAAAGGATCGGTGGATATAAAACGGGCGAAAACAAGTACCGAATTAAAGGCGGTGATAATTTCGCCGCCAATGCGAAAATATTTATCGACAGGTTCAAGATGACGGACGGATTGGTATTGAAGGAACCGTTATCGGCGCGAACCGTCAAGATAATCGACAACTACCTCTTTGCTTTGGAACACGTTAACAATACTTGCCGGGAAAATAACATCACACTCTTTTTTATATATTTCCCCGCTTATAACCAGGTGTATGACGTTAACGCTTCGATGAAAATAAAGGACGCCTTGAAAGACGCCTGTAATAAGTTCGCCATACCATTTATTGATTTAACGGAACCGTTCAGAATAAAAGGGAAAAATAAAGTGCTTCATTTTGCGCCTGAAGATTTCCATCCAAACCCGGACGGCAATAAAGTTGTGGCGGAAGGCATTGCCGATTTTTTAATAAAGAACAATTTTTTTGGCTCTTTTCCCGATGATTGATCGGGAGTGGATAATGCCTTATGGGTGTTTGCTTGGCGCTTTTTGAACCCCGGAATGCCCGTTGACGAAATCGATCGGAAACGGTGGGATAATTTATCGTAAGCTGACATTACTTCAAAGTTATGGAGGCGAATTTGACACAGGTGTACGGAATGGCTAAGTCTTATTTCTTTTTGCAAGAAGCTCTTTTACGTTAACAATATTTTTGGGTCCAACGGATATTTTCCATACTTTTTGAATAATTTCCGCTGTAGTTTCACGCGGTTATTGCCGACGCCGATGACGTGCGGCTCGCTGTACGGCCACGCCACCAGTCCGCCGTTGAAGTCGGCGAGTTTTGCGACCATTTCCCTGATGTGCGCTTCGAGCTCTTCATCAGTGCCTTTCGGATAGACGGTTTGAATATCGGGCGACAGCAGCAGCGCGGCCTTGCCGCCGACGTTTTCAGCCAGCCAGTCGAACCCGCACATGAGCGGGCTGTCGAGCTGTAAGAAGTCCATACCCGCTCGAAGCAGGCCGGGAACCACCTCGCGGATACTGCCGCAGGAGTGTATACCGACAATCATGCCCAGTTCGTGGCATTTGTCGGCAATGCGGCGATAGCAAGGCTCGAAAAATTCTTCAAAATGAACGGGAGATATAAAGCTCCTTTCCTGGGTACCCCAGTCGTCCAGCAGCATGAAAGCTTCCGCGCCGGCCCGGTGAAACATCTCCGCCCTGACGACGACGGCGTCGGTCAACATCTCAAGCAGACGGCGCGTCTCGCTCGGATGTTCGATAATATCAGCCACGGCGTTATTGAAACCGCGCAGGAAATGGAACCTTTCCCAGATCGAGTTCGTATCGACGGCAAATTTGAACCGGAGTCTCCCCAAAGCCTTGCCCAGCCGATTCATAAAGACGTACCGTGACCAGTCGCTGAAGTCCGGCGGCTTATATCCATCGAGCAGATGCCAGCCGTCTTCAAG
>Ga0180432_10004013_pt1 | contig 20558 bp, 15 predicted proteins | sample SS_ome_10_FD_132414 | JGI IMG/M metagenome (GOLD analysis project Ga0180432, IMG submission 132414) | Hypersaline lake sediment archaeal communities from the Salton Sea, California, USA - SS_1_MS_2 metaG | ecosystem: Environmental > Aquatic > Non-marine Saline and Alkaline > Hypersaline >...
GCATTGTCAGATTCCTGATTGGTAATTTCGCCTTGTACCGTATCGTATAATTCATCATTGAATTCAGTCTCATCATCTGAGCTATCCTCAGTTACTTCATCTTCTGGTTGCTCTGTTACTGATTCCGTACCGTAATTTTCGTCATTGCTGTACCGTGCACGGTTCAGCTTAATCTTCTTCACTAACCTCTTAGCTCCCTCGGTATCCATTCAGTATTCCTCCTTAGTCTGTAATAAAATTCTTTCCCGTTGCGGGGGTGGAAATATGTCACATGGAAGGGGAGGGGCATCAACGAACGAGGATCACTGTACCGTATGGGCCGCATACCCAATTCACTCATCTAAAATAATGAAAATCCTCGGTACCGAGGAACAGAATAATCATAAATGGTGGCAATGTCCCCGGTATCGTAAGGGACAATTACCCGTACCGTATAGTGGAAGTACGGTACAAGAGGGAATCATCCCAATGGATAAACATCAATTATAACCCGTACTCGTTCTTTACAGAAGGGTATATATATATTCCATATGGGTCCTCAGTCGGCTCCTCTATTGATATGGGAGATTCCGCCAGGATATACCCCTCACCTATAGTGGTACTATGCAGTTGCCGGTGCTCTTATGGTCTCCAGGTGTTGGACGATCCAACTACCACGGTCCGACCTTTTGACATTCACCCAATAAATCGATCCCTCTTTCAGGGCATGTCCATATTGTGAATATATGTCCGAGAAGATCACAAAATCCATCTCCCCGGTATGGTCCTCGATTTTAATAAACGCCATGGTGCCGCCGTTCCTATCCTGAATAACCTTTATGGCGTTGATCATTATTACTGCCTCGGTTTCATCCCAAGGACAATCTTTCAAATCTGATACCGTCATTGGGCCACTACGAAATCGATCTCTGGCTATCTCCACCGGATGCCTCGTTACATGAAACCCGAATATTTCAGTCTCGGAGGGGAAACTATTCTTAGGTATATCGCTTTTACGAAGGCTGTAATATTCCTCCCGTACTTCTCCTCTCTCTCCGAATCTACTGAACACGCCCGACGCTATCAGGTTCTCGACGATACCTTTATGGACGATCTTTTTATTTATCCTGTCATAGAAGTCGGCCATGCCGGAGAAGGGTCTTTTATTCATGAGTTCAACCACCACTTTATCACCAACCTTCTTAATGCAACGCAGACCGAGTAGCATTCGATTATTAAGTACCGGTATCATCCCCCTATCACTGCTGTTGATATCGGGTGACATGAAGCTGAAACCAAGTCGCCGGGCTTCCTTGATATATTTGAAATATTGATCCTTATTTCCTATCGCTGTATTAACAGCGGCGCACATAAACTCCAAAGGGTAATTGGTCTTTAGATACGCCATCCTGTAGGTGATAATCGTATAGGCAACAGTGTGAGCTCGATTAAATCCGTAACCGGCAAATTTCTCGATGATATTGAAGACTCTTTCCGCGTCGGACTTAGCAATTCCATTATTCAAACAGCCGTTAATGAATTTCTCCCGCTGAGCCTCCATCTTGGCCGTATCTTTTTTGCCCATTGCTTTGCGGAAATCATCTGCCTCGGTGTCATCATAACCGGCCATGACCTTTGCTGTGGTCATGACTTGCTCCTGGAAGATGAATATCCCGCGAGTGTCAGTAAGCACCGGCTCCAGGGAAGGGTGAGGATAATGAACCGCCTCCAACCCGAACTTTCTGCTGACATAGCTCTCAGGCATATGATTACTTATTGGGCCGGGGCGATTAAGAGCACTGGCCGCGCATAATTCATTAAAATTAGAAACCTCCATTTTGCGGATTAGTTCCTGTGCACCATATTTTTCAAACTGGAAAACACCATCGGCATTACCGGTGGCAAGCAATTCATACGTCTTTTCATCGTCCAGCCCGATCTCATCCCAGTTAATCTTCGTGTTATGTCTCTGTTCAATCATCGATACACAGTTGTCGATCGTATCGAGTACCTGGAGGCTGAGTATGTCGAATTTCACCTGTCCGATCTTCTCTATATCACGATGATCGAGTTGAATCGTCGGCAACCCGGAATCCTTATCTCTGCCCATCGGGACAATATCCATGAGCGATTCAGACGAAATAACCACTCCTCCCGTGTGGGTTGAGGAATGACATATCTTACCGACAAGATTTTCGACGTAATGACGGTAACCAGGAATCTGATCGAATGCAGCTTGGAGTTGATAGTTATCCGTAACAGCCTTTTTAAGCAACTCTAGGGGATCCTCATTGTCTGACGGTTCTGAACCATTTTCACGATCTGTCCAGTCTCGAAGGGCTTTAGTCCGAGTACCTTCCCGACGCCCCTGATGGCCGGTTTCAACCCCAGTTTGGCAAAATTCTTGATCCGCGCCATATTACTGGCGCCATAGCGGTCAACGAGATAATCGAAGACCTCGTCCCTTCTAGCGGCGCTGAAATCCAGGTCGATATCAGGTAGCGACTTGCGTCCACGGGTGAGGAAGCGGGAGAATGGTAAATCGTGAAGTATCGGGTCGAGATCGATAACTCCGAGCGTAAACAACACGAGAGAAGCTCCGGCGCTCCCACGAGAAGACCCGACTGATATGCCATTATTTTTCGCCCAGGCTGTATAGTCGTTGACCATCAAAAAATAACCCGAATAGCCCTGGTCACGAATCACACCAAGCTCCTCCTGGAGGCGAGCAAAATAAGTTGTAACTTGTAACCCATTGGTATTCAGATATGGCCATAATCGATCCCTCCAGCCATCGCTGACAAGTTTTTCCAGTGTCTTGAAGTTGGTTTCAGCGGACGGATTATCGCAGTCGTGGAATAGTGGCAGTACAGGCTTATTAAGTTCCAATTCCACATTGCATTTCTCGGCGATAGCCACGGTGTTCTCAATAGCTTCCGGAACATCTGAAAATAGCTCTGTCATTTCTTGTGGAGTCTTCAGATAAAATTGATCCGAGCTATAGCTCATCCCGGGGTTTACAAGCGTCGTCTTGGTCTGTAAGCAGAGCATTACCTGGTGAACGGCGGCGTCCGCCTGGGTCAGATAGTGACAGTCATTCGTTGCCACAATTAGGACACCGTTTCTTCGGGAATATTCTACGAAGAAATTATTAACTTTCTGCTGCCATACTCCAGGCTCACCGATCATGTTGTGCCGCATAAGTTCCAGGTAAAAATCGTCGCCGAACAACTCTCGGTAGCGTTTAATCTCGCGGGCGGCATCGTCGAGCCTGTCATCAATAACCAGCCGAGGTATCGAGCCTTGAATGCAACCGGAGAGACAAACAAGGCCCTCGTGATGCTGGGAAAGCACATTGAAGTCAATGCGCGGCTTGCCGTAAAATCCCTCGGTGGATGCAATGGAGGTCAACCTGACGAGATTCCGCCAGCCGACAATGTTCTTCGCGAGCAGTACTAAGTGGCCGGGCCGCTCATTCTTTTCTCGGGTCTCGATGTTGGTGCAGGTGTAAAATTCTGAACCGAGAATGGGTCTTACACCGGCGTCCACACAGGCTTCATAGAACTGTATAGCGCCCGATATAGAGCCGTGATCGGTCAAGGCCAAGGCGGTCATATTCATTGCTTTGGCCTCATCGGCATATTGTTTAACGGTTGATAAGCCATCCAAAATGCTGTAGTCCGAATGGACGTGTAAATGTACATAATTCATAGTGTTCCTCCGAAAAAAAGTGGCGGGAACACTGGACGCCCCCGCCACTACAGTTGAGAAGAAAGGAAACAAATGAAACAAATGAAACAACTTGTTATTGAAGCTCTACTGTTTCCCAGGTCTCTGCGAATAGCCCAAGCGGATTCTCGGAATTAATCCAACTTTCATCAGTGAAATGATCGAAGGCCATCAAAATTTGGGCTTCCGCTTTGAGAACTATTGGACCATTTGGTTGGGCGCCTAGGAAATCGTCCACAATATCTCCAGCACCGCTGCCGAGTTCGAGATCGACTTCATGGACATTGTCGGGGTCGGCGAGGTTGTAGTTAGTGTTAAGCCTGAAAAGACCACCATGTCTTGAACGCACAGCTTCCTTTACGATGCCTTGAACTGTAACAGAGCATTGAGGTTTAGAGTCGGTGACCACTCTGGTGTCATTTACATGGATACAAGCTTTCCGGACACCATCATCGTCGGTATAGTTATAGAAACCACCTTTGACAGCGATAAGTTGTCCATCATCGGTCTTGCCCACCAGAATGTCGGCATGGCGCTCGTCGAAGAACCATGCCTCTATCGGCGTCTCGACACCACGAGAATCTGTTAAGAGTGTAAGTTTCAAACCCGGTTTGCCGTCGTAATAGCTGCCGGATTCTTCTTTGCCGATGATCTTACCGATAACTAATGCATCGGACTGGCCATTGGTTTTCTGAATGGAATTTTCCATCCTATTCTCCTTTCATTCGTTTGTTATTAATGTTTATAAGCCCCTGTCGTGTTAACTGTTTTGCTACCGCCTCATCCCTCCTCCTTCCTCGGCTAAGCCTGCCGGTTATGGGTTTTTGTTTTTTGCCTTCTTATATATGTATTCGTACTAAAGAGGGAGTTTTGGCGAAAAAAGTTAAGAAAAAGTGTAAAAATCTAAAATTCCTAAAAAGGCAGGGATGGTCGGCATTAACGCTCGAAGGACTTTTCACCCTTGCACATACTTTTCACTATACTTTTCACTATCTCAGGTTAAAGACCCGTATGCTTCCATTAAACTAAGGTGAAAAGGGTGAAAGGTTCTGGAGGGTCGCGTCGCGCGCGAGATAAATTATCTGATTGGGATAAACTTTCCTAATTTCTTGTTCGGTCGGAGACGCGGTGCTAAAATACCTTTCACCCTTTTCACCTCTGTGCATCGAGACGATATCCCCCTTCAACTTGATGAAGTGAAAAGGTGGGTGAAAGGGTAATGAAATGGGTGAAAGGGTAGCCGTAAAGCATTCATTCGCCGTCATCACTTCCACCGTTGTCATCACCGCCGTCGTTTTTCACCTCAAATTTATATAATTTTTTGCGGCCACTGGCTGTCCGTTGGGAAATAGTAAAACATTCCTCAAGGCTTGGAATTATTTTCGGCAGCCATTGGGCAAAACTTTTTGCTTGCCCTTCATAGGGAAATTTTACGTTTGTTCTTTTGGCGATTGCAGAAAGTTCAGTGCAAAGTTGAGTGCTTGTAACTTCTCGATTAGCGTTGGTTTCGACCCAAATATTAAGCAGTTCAATTGTCGGGTCTCCTTCGAGCGAAAATAAATTCTGTTCTCCGCTGAGCTTTTTAAATAACGCCTTCACCTCATTCTCTTCACCGGAATATCTTGCGATGCGAAATGCGAAATCCGCAAAATCGGTCATTCTGAAATCGACATTTAGTTTGATGTCGCGTGACTCATATAATGCGCGGATAATCGTCTGAAGATGAAAGATTACTTCCATCATTATGCTGTTCCGGTTATCAATGATTTCGGCAAGTAATTTATTCTCAGATTCATATTTCTCAAATTGCCCGACCTTCATAAGAAGCATACGGCTCGCAATATCTTCTCGTCTAAAAAATGGCGTACGAGAGGTTATTGCTAAAAAACACCGAACAGGATAACTTATTAACCTATTCGTTGTGTACAATTCCCTTTTCTTTATTGATCCGCCAGTCGCAACAATAGCCAATCGATCCTCAAACCAATGCGTTTTTGTATCGGCATTATCGACCGCGACATAATCTGAATTTGTGATAGCAGAATCAAAATCTTTTTGATCTTGTGTCAAGGGCATAACTTCAAAACGCTTGCCAAAAAGAAGTAGGCCGATTTTTCTGAGTGTAATTGTTTTGCCGGAACCCCATTCACCGATGAAAGCCAAAAGTGGTTTTGTGGGCATGATGCTTCCGAAGAATATCGAATAGAACCAAAATTTAAATATTATCTTTCTTTCATCGGCACTGAGGCTATCTTCAATGAAATTTATTTTCGAAATTATTAGATCCTCAAATAATGAGTTGCCAGGCGCTTGCCTGGGTGTTTCATCGATGAAAAATGGTTGGTTCGCCGGGTCGGAAACAAATAGTACTCCATCAGTACCGTTGTCAACGAGTTCGACACAATCAGCTGTTACCCGGTATACCTGGTTGCTAAAAGTCGTCAGGTATAAAATATAATTATCACGATCATAATACGACATGTTGTAGATTTCAGTTTTTATGCCGTCTTCAAGTATATTAAGGAACATATAATCATTGACATACTTATGAACATTCTCACTTGGATACAATCCAAGGTGCCCCAGCATAATGAGAAAATTATTGTCTTCCCGGCTAACTTTAATAAGTTCCTTTTCCTTATCATTGAAAAAATATACCTCACGCTCATCAGTATAATATTTCCCTTGTTTATTTAGAAAATTAAAAATTAAACGGGCTACATCATTGTTCACCTCAAATTCTTTTAGCGGGGGTATTAGAGGGGGAAAGCCTCTGTTTTGCCGGATCGTATGAATTACGGACGCCGCACTATCCCAATCGGCAAGAGAATTGTCGTGCCTACCATCTTCATCACCAACTGTTGCTAATGTTTTTATTAGATCAGCGGGATTGCGCCCTCGACAAAGTTTAATAGCCTCACACTGTTTTTCGGGGCACAGTTTTTTGCAGGATGTAGGATTATATTTATTTTCTACAAAATATTTGATCTGTTCGTTGGTCTTCTCATAATTATAATCCTTACATAAAAGCATCATGCAATTAACGGCGATAGCGCCTTTATTCCCAAATTGGAGAAGATTTGTGGCGGCAGCTACTCGATCATCGTGATTCAGATGTTCATTACTCTTCGCTTCTGCAATTTTATTTTTAAACCAATTACAACTCTCTGTAGCTTTTTCGAGAAGAGCGGGGGCCCCAGTAGAGGATACTTCAGAGAGGAAAGTATCATAATTATTATCTTTTACTGAATCACTTACCTGCATATCATTAAGATTCGCTGGCACAATGGCTTCTAAAATATTCCGTTGAACCATCCAGAATTCCTCGACACCGATCGATTCATCGGTATGCTCAAATGTAATCGGATCGAAAAAGTTGCTTCGCCATCCAGTTGCCGCATGTGTTCCCAATGGTATTTTAACAGTGCTTCCGTATTTCGCTTTGGCGTCGGTCTGCTTTGGAAACAACTCGATGGCCAAACCCTCCGGTACCTTTCCAATAGCTTTAAGCACTTTTTCACCGAAGCGCTTCGCGATACTTGCCTCACATTCCTCTACGAATACCCATACATGCATACCCTTACCGCCACTAAATTCAACCGCAATGGCCGAGCCGTATCCATTCTTTAGAAGCTCATCTACGATTTTTCTTGTGCACTCGGTAATCTTGGGGCGAAATATTTCGATAACTTCAGCTCGGCTTTTGCCCGAAGATTCCAGCTTCTTAATTTCTGCCTTTAAAATATCAACGTCGAAACATACCCACTTTACACGGCTTCCTTTTAACTGATAAGTTCCCACTGTTTGTTCGCCATTCAAGTGCCCTTCGATCACCATCTCGGTTAGCGGCGCTTCTGCCTTGAGATACCGACCGTTCTCCGTCTGCCTTGCGTAAACATCGCTCCTCATAACGAATAGGCGAAGCAGCAACGCAACAATTTGTTTAATGATTTCGTTCATTTGAACAACCTCCTTAAAGTGATTCCGGGTGCAAATTGCACCTCTGGTTGTAAGGGGTTGTTATCGAAAATATGTGAATTATGTTGATTTAAATTACGAGAATTGTTGTGAGCAGTCTAAGTTCGGGACCAAAATTACCAATTGCACTTGAGCCCGCCTTCTCTGAGTTGTTTTTTCCATTTGGATATGGTTCCATGGTGGATATCATATTTTAATGCGGCTTTCCTTAAAGATATTTCTCTATCCTTAATTTCCTTAAGCACCTTACATTTGAACTCATCTTCGTGAACCCTTCTTTTACGTCTTTGTCGAAATAACTCACTTAACCGATCCTTCTCCTCTTTGGTTAATTCCTTAGGGGGTTTGAAAAAATAATATAAAAGCGGATACTCCTCTTTCACATCATCCGGTAACATCTTTAAAAACTTTGCTTTCATTCGTGCCCACTTGCGTGCATCAATTCCGACTTTCCATAACCAATCTTCTGGATGTTTTTTAAGCTTTTTCTCTGAAAATAATGCTTTCCTCCTCAACAGATACATTTTAAAATAATGGGGGGCATAAGTGCCGATATTCTTGCTATATTTGTCGATAACTTGGAAATATCGGTTAAGATTTATTTCTCCGACTCCAACTCTCTTCTCATCTTCGTCATCTTTTATAGGCATATCTGCTAGGCTGTCGATATCTGGAATTGGTATTTCGTCGGGAAATTTTATCCTTCTTTCGACTTCGTTCAAACACCAATATTTGGGTAATATTTTATTTGTAAAAGGGTTGTAATCTTGCACAACTATGGGCAACAAATCCAGCTTCTTATCTATTCGCTCTTCTCGTTGATAGTCTGCCTCCGATTTAAATTCAGACTTTATAGGTTCCGGTAAAGAAAAATGTTTGTAATACTCAGAATTTAGCACTATTGAATCACCACTCCATGCGCGCATAAAAAACTCTTTGAAATCTTCGTCCATCTTTATATTATTAAGCGCCATTTTGACGAAAAGTTTTCTTGCCTCTTTTAGAAACAATAACATCTCATGCTCTTTAATATTTTTCAAATAATCACGACGCATCCTGAATTTAGTATAATATTTTTCAGCAGGATTCTTGGGAGCCTTTATTTTACGCTCCGGAAGTTCATGTTCACTTATGATTTTCTCTGCCATCTGAAGCGAGAAAAAAGCCACGTCTAAAGCAAGGTTGTTTATTATCTCCCGTAATTCATCTTCCATATCCTCGATATAGTCAGAAGGCGGGAAATATTCTGGATACTGAGCTTGATCGGTAACATCATAATTTGCTTGTCTCCACTCATACTCCTGAAAATGCTCAATCGACTCCATCCATTTACGTGCTTCCTTAAATGCAGCATCGTAAAGCTTTATAGTATGTGGAAGATCTCCTTTAGGATCAACTTTCTTAATTTTAGGCAAAATTAATATTTCGTAAATGGTCTCATCTTCTTGCCACCTGATGTAAAAGTTGTTCTTTTTAAGGAGAGCAAGAAATTTTTTAAATTTTGCGTACCTTTTTTGAATAGTCTCTTCATCATTTCTCATAAGCTTGTCTCTATAAAATTAACTTTAACCTATTTTGTATGATTGAGCAACCTGTTTAAAATTGAAACAGCCCCGACAAAAAATGAAAAATTTTGAATTTTCTGCGGAATATTTCCGATAACAACCCCTAGTTTATAGGAAGATACTTTTTTAATGCAAAGGCAATCCTTAAATGAGTGAAAAAACTCAGAGCATAAAAAATAATATCGAAAAAGTGCAGGATTATTGCAATCCTCGGCTTGATATTCTTGCTCGCCTTATCGTCAAGGCAGCTCTGAATCTTCAACAGCGATCTAAGCAAAATATATCCTTAAAAACTTCACCAAAAATTGCCTTAAAGAACGAATAAGATAACGAAGGGATAAAAATGATTAAAAAAGATAATAAAACGGCCAATATTAAGAAGCTTCTCACCCCCAAGCAGGTTGCTGAAATCTTCGGCGTGGCTGTCTCGACGGTGCATAAATGGACTTATAAGGGCCTACTCCCTTGCGTCGTTCTCAAGCATGGAAAACGTAAATCTGTTATCAGATTCAGGCAGGAAGTTCTTGAGGCATGGATAAAAAAGAGGGAGATTGCTCCAGGTCGTTTCACGAGCTACAATTCGGAAGATGATGCAACCGGCACGGAGAGGGGGTGATACTACTATGGGCGTCTTTGTACGAACCACAAAAGATGGCGTCAAGAGGTATTACGCTCGCTTCGCTGCCAACGGAAAATTAATTGTAAAAGTGACCCCTGCTCGCACACGAAATGAGGCGGAGCTCTACCTAGCTCAATGGAGACTTGAAGCTGCAAAAGGTGAATTTTTTGAGTGGCAGAAAAAGAAGGTCGGATTTAGTGAGTGGGCTGCGGAATATCTTGGCCTTAAGCGGTTACAGGGCTTGAAATCAATTGATAGAGTCGAATTGTCCGTCAAGCACTTGGATAAATTCTTCGGTGACTTTTTCCTGCATGCAATCACAAAAAGAGACATTCTGCGCTATATCAACCAACGTAAAAACACTATCTCTAATCGACATCCTCACGACAACATTTCCAACGCAACAGTCAATCGAGAACTGGCAACAATGAAAAACATGCTAAGAGAAGCTCACAAAATGGGAGTAATCGATATAACTAAGCCATTACCCCACGTACAACTACTAAAAGAGGATAACGTACGAGATCGCAATCTCACCGAAGATGAATATTGCCGATTACTTGATGCTGCTTCACCCCACCTGCGCGGATTGATCTTGTGCGCATATGAGACCGGCATGAGAAAAGGCGAAATTTTGAACCTGACCTGGAACCAAGTTGACCTACAAGAAAAAATGATCTATCTCAAGGGAGAAAATACGAAAACGGGCTTCGGCAGAAAAATTCCTATCAGTCCAGTTTTAGATGAATACCTCAAAACACTCCCTCGTTCGATAAAGACCAATCATGTATTCAATTATCGCGGCAAATCAATTAGCTATTTCAAAAGAGCCTGGAAAAGTGCATTGAGAAGGGCTGGTATAGAAGACCTCCGTTTCCACGATCTCCGTCACGCCTTTGTTACGCGAATGCGGCGAGCAAGTGTTCATGACCACGTGATAATGGCCATCACGGGCCATAAAACAAGGTCCGTTTTTCGCCGGTACGACACGGTGGATACCGAAGATCTTCTTGATGCGGTGCAAAGAGGTGATACACGAGGTGATACACGGAGATTTTCGTCAGAGACGCCTGCGCGTAAATAGTTGAAAATAAAGTGGGTCGTGAGGGATTCGAACCCTCGGCCACCGGATTAAAAGTCCGATGCTCTACCTGGCTGAGCTAACGACCCGAATGGTTTAGGAAAAATAGGTTGAACTACAAAGTAAGATAACGCAAGATGTCCTATAGGGCAATCAATACCAAATTCTTCCCGCCGGCGGAGTTTCTTCTATGGCCTGGAAGGGGTCAAGTACGTGTATGGTCTCGTCCCTGCCCGGCCCGACGCTTATGGCGGCGATGGGAATGTCGGCAATTTCCTCGATTCTTCTTAAATATCTACGCGTCTGCTCGGGCAGATCGGTAATTTCCCTGACTGCGCTGATGTCTTCGGTCCAACCCGGCAGTTCCTCGAAAATCGGTGTCACATTCTCCAGCGCTTCGGGTCGGAAATCGAACTCCCCGAAATGGTCTTTGCCCTCTCGATGGTAACCGGTGCATATACGCAACGGGTCGATGCCCGATAGCACGTCCAGTTTGGTGAGTGCCAGGCTGGTCAGACCGTTAATCATTGCGGCGTAGCGTAACACGACGGCGTCCAGCCATCCGCATCTTCTCGGCCTGCCGGTGGTGGAACCGTACTCTGCGCCGGCGTCTCGAAGTTTATTGCCAATATTATCTTCAAGCTCGGTAGGGAACGGTCCGCCTCCCACTCTCGTGGTGTATGTCTTGCAAATGCCGAGCACATGATCAATCTTGACGGGAGGAACTCCGACTCCGGTGCATATCCCGCCGATGGTGGGATTGGAGCTTGTGACAAAAGGATAAGTGCCGTGGTCTATATCGAGCATCGTTCCCTGAGCACCCTCGAAGAGCACGTTGGAACCACGGCGCAATTCGCGGTGGATTATGGGCACTACATGCTGGACAAATGGCTTGAGTATTTCTGCGTATTCGATGTATTTATCCAACGCTTCTTTGCTATCCACAGGATCGGCGCCGAGTACTTTTGCCAGATAGTCGTTTTTTTCTTCTACGATTCGGTTGAACTTTTCGCGAAATAGTTCGGTATCGATCAAATCCGCCATGCGTATGCCGGCGCGGCATGCCTTGTCTTCGTATGAAGGGCCTATACCGCGTCCGGTGGTGCCGATAGCGTTTTTACCACGCTTTGTTTCGCGAGCCGTGTCGATGGCCTTGTGGTACGGCATGATGACATGCGCGGCGTGCGATATAACGAGGTTTTCGGGAGTAACCTTATCGCCGGCGGCGGTCAGTTTGTCGATTTCCGAGAGCAAGACCGCAGGGTCGATAACGACGCCGTTACCTATGATGCATTGAGCTCCCTCGTGCAGTATCCCCGACGGTATGAGGTGTAGTATGATTTTGCGGTCCCCGACGATCACGGTATGTCCGGCGTTGTTACCGCCCTGAACTCTCACGACGAGCCGGGCGCGGGAAGAGTAATGGTCAACCACCTTCCCTTTTCCCTCATCGCCCCACTGGGTACCTATAATGACTAAGCTAGGCATCGAAATTAACCTGCTTTGCCAACAATACGTTCTCGATTTGACGAACTTCCTCCAGCACTTTTTCGGGAGCTTTACTGTCGATGTTTATGAAGCTGATGGCGGTATCTCCGCCTTTCTGCGGCATACCCAACTGGAGTCGGTTGATGTTAATATTATACGTTCCAAGTAGAGTGCATATTTCGCCCAGAACGCCCGGTTGGTCGTAATTGCGCATGACCAGCACCCTGCCTTGCGGTATAGCGTCGAGATAAACGTCGTCCAGCATGACAATACGAGGTTCTTCATGGCCGAATAGGGCGCCGCCTATACTGTGAGGAGCGCGCGTAGTTTTGGTGTTGAGTTGTATATAACTGGCAAAATCCTCGGATTGACGCCTTGTGGTTTCCTGGACGCCGATACCTCTTTCTTCAGCCACACGACGTGCGTTGACATAGTTGACATCCTCCTGGGCGGGAGCGAGCAATGCTCGTAGCATGCTTAATGTCAGCGGCGTGGTGTCGTATTCCGTCACCCTGCCGGAGTATACGATTTCGACGGATTTTATCGAGCTTTCGATAAGCTGGCCTTGCAGGGATCCGATGCATTCGGCGAGGCGGATGTATGGCTTGAGTACTTGCAATATTTCGCCGCTGACGCTTGGCACGTTCACCGCGTTGGTTATGGTGCCTCGCAGGAGGTAATCGGCGATCTGATTTGCAACGGTGATAGCGACTCTTTCTTGCGCTTCGGAGGTGCTTGCGCCGAGGTGCGGGGTGCAGATGAGGTTGTCCAGACCTATCAGCGGACTGTCGCCGGGCGGTTCTTTGATGAAAACGTCAATAGCGGCGCCGGCAACTTTGCCGGAGGCAAGCGCCTCCGCAAGGTCTTCCTCGACGATAACAACGCCGCGAGAGGCGTTTATTAAACGCACGCCGTTCTTCATCTTCGCTATGGTTTTCTTGTTGATAAGCCCGATGGTGTCGTCGGTTTTTGGAACGTGCAGCGTAATAAAATCGCTTCGGGCGAGCAATTCGTCGAAACTCACCGGCTCGACGCCCATTTCGGCGGCCTTCTCCTGTGTCACCAGTGGATCATAGGCCACTACTTTCATTTTCAGACCGATGGCGCGATCCGCCACTATGCGGCCGATGTTTCCCAGACCCACTATCCCCAAGGTTTTCTGGTACAACTCGACGCCGGCAAATTTACTCTTTTCCCACTTGCTCGATTTCATGCTTTTACATGCTTGAGGAATATGCCGTGCCAGCGCCATCATCAGGCTTAAAGTGTGCTCTGCGGCGGCTATCGAGTTTCCACCGGGAGTATTCATCACGACAATGCCTCGGTCGGTGGCGATGTCGGTGTCGATGTTGTCCACGCCGATGCCCGCTCGGCCTATAACCTTGAGGTTGGTGGCGGATTTGATTATATCGGCGGTAACCTTCGAGGCACTACGTACCACCAACCCGTTGAAATCCGGGATAACTTCCTTGAGCTCATCCGGGGCGAGACCTGTCTTCACCTCGACATCAATGCCGGCGTCCTGCAATATTTCTTCGGATCGAGAGCTCATCTTGTCGCTTATGAGAACTTTTGGCGCCATTTTTATCCTCCGCTGATTACTTCGATAGCCGCCTTCAGCCCAACGCCGAGATCGAAAGAATGCCCCATTTCTTTGAGCGTTTGCTCCAGAGCGGCTATGGTCATTATAATATTCCATGAGTCGACATAACCCATGTGTGAAATGCGGAATATTTTTCCCTTCGCCTGAGCTTGTCCTCCGGCGATAGTGACGCCGCGAATGTCTCGCATGGTCGATACTATTTTCCCAGCGTTCATCGCGCCGTTTTTTACTGCCGTCAGTGAGTTTGAAGGCGATTTCGACGCATATAACTCAAGCCCCAGCGCCCCGACGGCAGCTCGAGTGGCGCGCGCCAGCAAGTCGTGACGAGCATACATGTCGGTAAAACCCTCTTCTTTCATCATGGCAAGGCTTTCGCCCAGCCCGATGACCAGGCTGACCGGTGACGTAAAGGCGCTGGAGTTGGCTTCGACTTTCCCGAGTTCCTTGCGGCAATCGAAATAATATTTCGGGCAGGTGCTTTTTTCAGCCAACTTCCACGCACGGTCGCCGAAAGCCAAAAGCCCCAGTCCCGGCGGCAGCATGAGCGCCTTTTGGCTGCCGGTAAGAAGCGCATCGATACCCCACTCGTCCATCGGCAGATCGAATACCCCGACGCCCGTTATGCCGTCAACAACGATAACTGCGTCATGCTTGTGAGCCACTTCCACCAGTTCCTTCACGGGGTGCAAAACTCCCGTCGACGTTTCGGTGGCTTGAGCTAATACCGCTTTGATATTTTTTTCCTTTGAGAGTACGGAATCCACTACGCCGGGATCGACGGCCCGGCCCCATTCGACATCGACGTTCACCGGCTCGACACCATACGCTTCGCATATCTCGGCCCATCTTTCGCCGAACTTACCGCTTCTGATGCACAGCGCCCGGTCTCCGGGGCTTAGCAGGTTGCAAACACATGCCACCATAGCTCCGGTGCCGGTGGACGCAAAGATGAGAACTTCCTGTTGAGTGCCGAAAAGTCCCTTCAGCCCCGCGCGAACATTTTCAAGCACCGCGCCATAAGCGGGAGTTCGATGATGAATAATGGGCTGTGCCATCGCCAAAAGCACCCGCTCGGGTACCATCGTCGGTCCCGGGGTCATCAGGTATTGTTTGAGCATTTTTACCTCCCGAAGGCTGTTCCGGCGGCACATATATCCTCTCTGGAAATGCCTCCGGCAAACCTATGAATAATTACCTATTAGTAAGCATGTTGTCAAGGCGAGTAGGTTGGGCTTGATTTAGTTGGTTTCCGTAGTGGAAGCTAATGTCGTGTCCCGGAAATTAATTCACATAAGGAGGGAACACAAAAGTGAGAAAAAACATGAACCTCAGATCAGTTTTGACGACTTTTCATTCTCAAGCCTCTATAAAATTGTCACGGCTGACGAGGAACCTGAGAAGATGAGCGCGGCATATAATCCGTACAATGTCGAACATATATCGATCCCGCGGCCCGGTTATTGTAACTCGCAACGCCGGGGAGGCTTGCCCATAACCGGTGAATTTTGACGTTTCAACATCTGCCTTAAGGATTCCCGACAATGTCGTATGCCATTTTCTCTGCTCCCACCTTCTTAAACTCCCCGCCTTTGTTCGAAAAAAAACAAACCGGGCTTCGCGCTACAGGAACTAATTAATAATCATAGTCGATTGCGTTACAATACATTAGCCTCTGCGCTCGACGTCCTTCCAGTACTTTTCTTCCAATTCACGTTTTATAAGCTTTCCGTCGATGTGTCGGGGCAATTCTTCGTAGAAATCCACGGTTTTCGGAATTTTGTAACCGCGCAGTCCTTGTTGCTTGCAATATTCCTTTATTTCCTCTTGAGTGGCCGTTTCCCCGGATCGCAGTTGCACGCACGCGAGAGGCGCCTCGCCGAGGTCGGGGTCGGGAGCGCGAATGACCGCGACGTCGAACACTTTCGGGTGATTGAACAGCACCTCCTCGATTTCTTTCGGGTAAAGATTCACACCGCCGCAGATAATCATCTCCTTGATCCGACTGGTCAGGTAAAGGAAACCGTCTTTATCCAGGCGGCCGATCAACCCGTCATCGTACCATTCCATGCCGTTTATCGTTCTCATACTTTCGCTCAATTTAGCTTCGGAGCCGGGGTAGCGTAACGATAACGTTGCTACGGACCTGCAAAATATCTTTCCATCATTGCCGCGCTCGACTTCTTTGTTCGTCGTTTCGTCGTATATCAACAAATCGCCGCAACGGGCTTTTCCCACACTGTGGATACGCTCCGGCTTTTCGAGGTAATCTTCGGGCAACAGGATAGTAATCATGGCGGTTTCCGAGCTGCCGTAGTATTCATGGAACACCGACTGTCCGGCTCCCTGTTGTAAGAAAAGCTCATTGGTCGCCTTTTTAACTTCCGGCGGGCAAGGCGCGGCCGCGCTGATTAAAGTGTGCATGGAACTCAGATCGTAGCGGCGCTTGACATCGTCCGGCAAATCCAGAATCCGCTGAAGGATTGTCGGAACGATAAACGACCACGATATCCGCTCTTTTTCTATCATGCGCAGAAAATCTTCCGGGTCGAATTTGCGCATGGGCACCGCCGTTGCGCCCAACAGCAAGCATGGAGCGTAACCGGCGGCAGTGCCGGCGTGATACATGGGAGTGGGTATCAGCGAGCGAATGTTCCCATGGATCGGATCCTTAATTTTTTCTCCCCCGTAAAAGTGGAAGTAACTGAATTCCCTGATCAGGCTCTTTAAATAATCCTCTATAGAGGTTCGGGGAGCTTCGGCGACATCGCTCAGCAGGTAGCTGAGGCCGTCATAAAGATTAGAGCTTTTCGGAGTGCCGGTGGTGCCGCCCGTATAGGGATTCAGGGCGATTATAAAATTCGTTCGGGGCAAAGTGGGGGGATGTTCATGGACGAGCCGTTCATAACTCTTAAAACCTTCCGGCGGGGTACCGCCTACCATGATAAAATGCTCGACGCAGGTCATTTGATCTTTGTATTGTCGGATATCATCGATAAATTCGTGGTCGAAGATAAGCACCCGTGGCCGGCGCAGGTTTACCGTGTCGCACAGTTCTTTCCCGCGAAGGTGCCAGTTGACGGCGGGCATGGGAGCGCCTATCAGGCTGGCGGCATATAAAGTCTCGAGGTACTCGGCGCTGTTATAAAGCATCGCTCCCACCCGATCTTTCGGGTTTACTCCCAGGGCTTGCAGTGCGTTGGCCAGACTGAGCACATGATCGCGCATCTCGCTGAAAGTTATTCGCCTGTCTCCGTCCACAATCGCCTCTCGGGAGCCCAATACCTCCCACTGAGCGATGAAGAAATACGCACCCAGGTTCCCCATCCTGAAGTTGAAGAGGTCCTTCATGTTTTTGAAAAAGCTCCCTTTTAAGGCCGATTTACCCAACATTCTGAAAACGTTGCCCCTGCCAATCTGCTCCCTCATGGTTTGGCTAAGACCTTCACGTTCCTTCATGCCTGAAACGGCTCGGAAGGCTCTCAGCACTTCTCTCAAAGATTTTTCCTGCGCCATATCTCCCCCTTATCCCATCGCTGCGGCCGATGGAGGTTTTTTGAACGGGATCGGTTACGAACTTCGTCTATATTTCAATCGTCCACGCTGTCGAGGTACTCCCTGTACTCGACCAGCTTAGCCAGGACGTTTGATGCGCGATCGGCGTTGGGGTAGGGGAAAATGCCTCCCTCGCCCATGCGGGACGTTTCTTCGGTAAAGGTGGTGGTGATTACGGGTTTATCATACTTTTGGATCCAATAATCGATAAGTGCGTCAAGCATAGGCTCGATCATTGACATGATATTCGCCATTTTCGCTCCGTTCATATTTCCCGAAACCACTGACGAAAACAGCTCCCGCAGGCCCCTGAAGAAGGAGCTTTTCATCATCTTTTCGGTGGTAAGGGCGTCGGAAACGGTATCCATGAATTCGTCCAGTTCGGAAGTTTTCGTGGCCATAACCGACCCGAACATCATACCCAATCCTGTCTTGATAATTTGCTTTATTTTTTCAGGTTCGCCGGAATCCAGGATATCAATGAAGGAACGGGCCATTTCGTCGAATCCCTTCATTTGCATTTTCAGCTTTTCGAGGCTTCCGCCGATCTCGTCGCCGCCGGTGGCGAGCATGGCGGAAATGCCCGAGAAGGAACCGAATCCCATAAAGATAAGCGCATCGACTTCGGGGCAGCTCAAGATTATCTCCGGCGCTTTCAGGTACGGCATGAAATTGCGATCCCCGGCGGGGTCTACGGGATTGCCGTGGCTCCATCGAGGCGGAAACATCGAGTTGAAGGTTTCGATAACGTGAGGCGGGAGGTCGATAACTTCGAGACCACGCGACGCGCACGCATCGGCGCACATCACACCATAGCTGCCTCCCGGAGTGGTGATTACCACGTTGCGGCCTCGCGGCAGCGGCTGGGTAATCAAGCCCATCGCCACGTCCAACAACTCCACGCTGGTATCGGTCCTGAGCACCCCGGCCTTCTTGAATGCAGCCTCATATATCGCGTCCGAGCCGGACAACGATCCCGAATGGGAGGAGATAGCCTTTGCCGCCGCTGCGGTCCTGCCCGGCTTCAAGGCCACTACGGGCTTTTTGACGGTTACTTCCCTGACCTTCTCGACAAACCGGTGACCATCGGCCAATCCCTCGATATAAACCATAATCACCTTAACCGCGTCGTCGTAGCCCAAGTACTCGATATAGTCCTCGATCTGTATATCGGCGGTGCAGCCGCAGCTTACGTATTGCTGAAAGCCGATTCCTCTCATGAACGCGTCGGTCACCAAAGCGCCGCCCACGTTGCCACCCTGCGATACCAGCGCGAGAGGGCCGTCCATAATCGGCAGTGGGAACATAAAAGCGGGCAGGTTGGCCGCTGCGCTCCACATACCCATGCAATTCGGCCCGACCAGCCGGACGCCGCCTTTTTGGGCTATGGCCAACACCTCGTCCTGCATGGCCTTGCCCTCGGCGCCGGTCTCGGCGAACCCCGCAGTAATTATCACGGCGGCTTTTACGCCCTTATCGGCGCAATCGGCCATCACGCCGGCTACCTTGTCGGCAGGAATCACAATTATCGCAAGGTCCACAGGGTCGGGGATGTCCGTGATTTTCGGATATGAATCGTAACCGAGCACATGAGAGTCGCGGTTGTTGACCGGGTAGAGACCTCCGGTGAATTTGCTTTTCAAGCTGGTGAAGGTCGAAAAGCCCCATTTGGTCATGTTATTGGTAGCGCCGATCACCGCTACTGATAGGGGATGAAATAACGGATCGAGTTCTCTGACAATTTCAGGTTTGTTCAATTGCCTCTCCACAATAAAAGTAAAAAATGAATTCGGGCTCGACGGAGCCATAATGTCCCGCCAAAACCGTGTCGTTCACTATACACTATGAAATTGCACCAAGGCAACCTGCTTTTAAAATTGCGATTACGTTGAAATCCGGGCCGCAGGTGGGCTATAATCGACTAACCATGGCTTCTATGTACACTAAGGGCGAAGATTCGCCGGGCACATCCCCGCCCAAAGATTCCTCCACCGTGATACTGACACGCGATAAAACCGAGGGGCAATACGAGATATTCCTTATGCGCAGACATCGGAAACAGGTCTTTATGGGCGGCGCGTTTGTGTTTCCCGGTGGAAAACTCGATGAAGACGACTGCGATCTTGATTTAGTTCGTTATTCCCGTGGCTTTTCGCCTGAGGAAGCAAAAGAGCGGTTGCGGGAACCGGGTCTCTCGGACGAGAAGGTATCGGGAATATTTTTCGCCGCAGTGCGCGAAACGTTCGAGGAGGCGGGGGTGCTGTTGGCCTATACGGCAAAGGGCCGGCTGATGGATTTCGCGGACGATGAGGTTGCCGAGCGCTTTAGTGAATATCGCCTCAATATCTATAGGAAGGGAATATCGCTGAAGGAATTGGCCCGACGGGAAAATCTGCACTACGCGCTGGATTTACTGATCCCTTATTCTCACTGGATAACGCCTGAGATCGAATCGAAGAGATACGACACGCGATTTTTGCTTGCCCGCGTTCCCCGGGGCCAGTCGCCCGTCCACTGTTCTATAGAGATGACGGAATCAATGTGGATCACTCCGACCGCCGCGCTCGAACAACACGAGTCCGGCGAAATACTGCTGATGCCTCCCACGCTCAAGACCGTCCTCGAGTTGAACGAATTCGATTCTACGGATCAACTCTTCGCGGCGGCGGATTCGCGCGACATCTACGCCATTCTGCCCCAGCCTTTCCCCGTCACCGGCGGGTTCGGTGTGAAGTTGCCTCACGATCCGGAATACGACATCGCCGGTTATAGGCAGCCTCCACGGCCCAACGAATCATCGCGTATAGTCTTGCAAGACGGAAAATGGAGAACTCTCGATCCTATAAACCCGGATTTTGCGTTTGGATAGAGTTGTCTTGAAGGGCCTTTAAAATTGCGGCCTTGAGAGGGTTCATTTTTTATTGATCAGTGTTTACGAGGCCTTCCGGGGAGTCAAATCAGGTA
>Ga0180432_10004016_pt1 | contig 20543 bp, 43 predicted proteins | sample SS_ome_10_FD_132414 | JGI IMG/M metagenome (GOLD analysis project Ga0180432, IMG submission 132414) | Hypersaline lake sediment archaeal communities from the Salton Sea, California, USA - SS_1_MS_2 metaG | ecosystem: Environmental > Aquatic > Non-marine Saline and Alkaline > Hypersaline >...
GCGTCCTCAATAGATACTGAAACAAACCCCGATGTATTCTGATTCAACGCAGTACATGATATTTTTAAATGATACACAGAATCTGCCGATCGCAGACCCTCCCAGGCCTTTCTAGTCACAAATACACTATCTATCATACCACCTCGCAGAAACCAGTCTATCACGAATTACACCAAGATTCTCAGTTCTTTTGCACTTCTTGCACTTAACCTTCCATCTATCAGCCCTGTGCCGTATTTTATTCCCGCACTCGCATTGGATTATGTGAACATTTACCTCGAAAGTCCAGATTGTATCCACTATCTCCAAGTTTTACTCCTCCTCTCAAACAAGTTAACGCCCACCATAGTAGCACAGTACTTGTACGGAGAAAACTTAACACCATATTTAACAAACTCGTCCTTAAGCATATCATGCACTTCAGGACCATACCAATTCATCACCAAATCCAACTCACACCTAGCAAACCTTCTACTATGGCCCGGAAGAGATGTAAGTATAGTACTTTTTTCATCGTCCTCTTTAAAGTACACAGAAAAAGCATGACACAGCTCATGAATAACTGTCCATGTATTACACATTGTAACTGTCAATTGTATAGTATTAAAAAGACTGCGGTAAGAAGATGCCCTCTTGCTCCTAGCCCGCTCAACAACAGGAATTTTATTCTGAATACCTGGAAACCTCATTTTGGCCCAATCAGATAGACAAATACTGTTAACTACCTCCTGAGCCTGGCTAATGGACATACTACTTGTTAACAAAGAAGTCCTAACCCTATGATCAAGTCTATCCTCGTGCATAGCTACGATAGGTTGCAGTCTCCCCTCAGAACTACCCCTAGCCCAAAAAGTACAAAAAACAGAGCCCTCTGCATCATATATCTTCTGCCGCTGACTGTCCCGAAACAACCTCCCCTCCCATTTAGGAGTCCAACACCTGTGAGGAAGATCCCACCAATTGTAACAAGATGTTTGATAAGTTCCATTAGGTAGAGGTAGAGGTGCATTATTTACTATCATCCTTTATTACCGTCTCCTACAAAATACAGGAGTGAAAGGGGATTTTATGTTGACTACCATCATTTGCTGATGTCAGTCAACTCCTTAAGCCTAAGGCGTGAATCGCTCTCGCCCCAACTTTTTTTACATGCTTCCCGCGCCATTTCTCCATTGTCCTGCATATACCAAACGCCACTGTACCCTCCCCAACCTCCCCTAGCAAAACCTTCCCGGTAAGCTACTTGACACAAAGTTTGTAATCTTTCCACTCCGTCAAGAAAAGCACTTACATCCTCAAGTGCTACAGATATGTTAGACACAACTGTAACCGGTCGACCGGAAGAGTCGTTAAGTTTATCAACATTGGTTTTTTGAGCTTCATCTAGTGCTTTAGAAAGACGAGCTACTGCGGCATCAAACCTAGTCATTGGCATGTTCTCTCTTTCTAGTAAAAATTAGTGGATACTACTTATGCGCTCCATGCCAAATAAACCTAACCCTCACCTTGTACCCCCCACTAGCTCCACGACCATCCCCACTACCAGAACCATATCCGAGTCCAGCTCCGCAACCAGAACCATCACCAGAACCTAACCCAGCCCCACTACCACACCCATTAGAAGTACCATTACCTATCCCATAACCATACCCACAACCTCGGCCGTCATGAGTTCCAGCACCACTAGCACTACCACAGCCACTACCATCACCATCACTACTATGTTCTTCACAGCCTTTGCCACTACCATAGCCCCTACCATCACCATATCCAGCACCACTGCCACAGCCACTACCGTTTCCGCAGCCACTTCCGTTTCCAGATCGAGTCAGCTTTACTCGCTCCATATAGACACCTGTTCAATATTAGCAACAGCCTCAGGAGACATTTCTATGATCTCAACGACATCAAAAATCTCATGCCTTTTGGTTGGTACTGGAAACCTACACTCCTGTGGATTACTAGTTCCCCTCACAGCCAGCTCAGACAAACTTGCCGCCCCCGCCCATCCCCAAAGTCTCCGAGCGTTAGCAAGAACTACCTTCCTTACAGTATCGTTTTGTTCAACCAATGTGCCTGCAAAACAACCACCATCCGTACTTCTGATAATCACATTTTTGCCTGTTAGTGACACATGTATTCCTTATCTCAACTCATCTTGTGTGGTTTATTCATCATCCCAGTTTATTTCCATGGCGGTAAGGCCTTGTGGCATTGTAAGCCAATTTATCAGCTACTGCCTTCTGCAGATCAACACCATAGATACAAGCGTAGTGCCCTAACCTGATAATCACGTCGGCAAATTCACTGGAAATGCCCTCAGGCTTGCCCCGATTACTAGTCCATGTTATCGGCTCGTTATTACGCCAGCACTCTAGTGCTTCACTAACTTCACTGTGCAGTAGAGCCATTGCTTCGGGGAATGGGATCTCCCTAGCACCCGGCCCTGCCCAACCACTCGCCTTGGCCTGTTCATAACATGCGGTCTGCAACTGGCTTAGAGTCATATCGTTCCCCGTTACTCCATCGCCCATGTATCCTCCTTAACCTCAAGTCTCTTGATAGGAGTCAGCTTCAGTTGAAAACTGGCGATAACTGATTCACCACCTTCATCGTACATGTCCAACCTAGATTTACCAAATAGCACACCGATAATAAACACCCTGGCACCCTTCTTCCACTCATCGTCAAAATCACACTTCAGCACACATTCGGAGAAGATGGAAAGGTGCGCAGAGTCATCCAAACACTCTTCATAGTCGAACAAACTGTCAACCAAACTAGATTCGGAGTAGTAGTCCATGTATTCTTCCTTGTAATGTTTTGTCCTCACAATACATTATACACGATACTTATATTCTTTCCCCTTACAATATTGGGCATGGCGGGATTCGAACCCGCACGGGTTTCCCCGAGAGATTTTAAGTCTCTTGCGTCTACCGTTTCCGCCACACGCCCTTCCCACACCGCATCAAACATTACGTGCTGACTAGTCCTCTTCGCACAGTACCTTGCATTCCTGGACAGCTACATCATAGCCAGAGAATCCAGACAACCCATGCAGATCCTGGGGATCGCATAGCACCGCTCTGTCATCTACATATGCAGACGCTATAGGCTTGCCCTCGCCTTCCCAAATAGAATCATACTCGAACCCATGAGTATCCAACCAATTCTTAATAGAATCCAGTACCCCTGGGATAGACGATCTACTAGTGTGAATGATGACCTTACAAAAGGAGGACAACTCTTTTACAAAGTCTACAGCCCCGGGAATGGGGTACCCTATGTGGTCAGAGCCTTTCCACCCTTCCTCATAATCCGCCAGGACCCCATCAAGATCTACACATACATCCTTCTTATTCTTCATTCTATCTCCTGAGTTCTTGCAAAGGTTTCAACATGCCATCCACTAGATGCACTCGTAGTCAACACATCTCAGGCCATTGTTACAATCCCCATCATCCATACACTCTACACACTGTTCCCCCTGCTCGTCACAAATCAATCCTGGACAAGGATCAGAACCGGGAAAACAATTACCACTAATACACGCCTCAAGGCCCGAGCACCACAACCCATCGCTACAATCCGCGTCAACAAAACATTGTACACACTCATCCTCATATTCATCACATAACAAATCTGGACAAGGATCATAAGTAATACACGTTCCATTCATACAAGATTCTTCACCATTACACCACAATTCGTCACGACAATCATCATCAACGAAACATTCAGGGGGAGGGGCTAGAAGAACAGAATCCGGGCTTACTGCTCCAACACACAGAAGTACATAAAGCAACCACATCGCATTCTCCTTACTTGTTTCCTTGCCTTCGCTTAGCCGTGCACTTCATCCATCCATCAACTTCGTGTGCAGCGAGTTTCTGTTGATTACCGCACATAGAGCAGTAGTACATGTACCTTTCAGCAACACCCTGCTCAACTCCATCTAGCACTAGAAAATGCCCACACTTACATGGTAGCTGTCTAGGAGCGGAAACCATTGACAATCCTCCTTATCTAAACCCCCCATTACTATCAACAAAAACGCCAATGCCTACAAAGATAACTGGGGCAAAGAATATTGTAAGCCCCACCCTAGGAACCCAAAAGTCGTACATAGCTACAGTAGGAAAGTCGAGTACTTGTGAAGGATCTGGACCGCTCATGGTACTTGTAGGCAACATAGCGTTGAATGCTAGAAATGTTGCTAGTACACACCATACCCCTACTAGTACCCAACACAAAAAAATACCTGATATGATAAGCCACCTGCGTTTAACATGTGTCCACTTCACACCAGTAAAGTCTTCGCACTCGATGGTAACCTGATCATCTTCCACCCTGATCATCTTACATACAAAATCATCAATGGTTATACTTGATCCACACTTAGCGGTGTGGAGCCAAATACACATTTTAACACGAAACCACCACAGCTTCAACTTGTTCTTCACTAAAGTCACCCCTGCAAACGAACTGCCTTGACTTCCATTGCATACCCAAGGGTATACAAGATGTCCGACAACACCTCAACGGTCACAGTAACTTCACCTTCGAGAAGAAGGTCAAGGTACCAAAGAGTAACATCGAGTCTTGTAGCAAGTTCTGTTCTGGATACCCCATCCCTTATCATAATAGAGCAGATCAACTGTGTAACATTATCCAGAGTCCGCTCACGCTGTAACAATTTTTGCTTCTTCGGAGTATTTACTAGCCTGTCCCGCCATCCCTTCAACACATCCTCCTACCTATTATTATACATATTGCTGTCGATACAACTTCAACATTTATACTAAAGAAGGGTAGCCAGTATATACCAACTACCCCCTTTCCTTTCCTCCTCATTTCCATTCAACCTTACTTAGACTGTTCCTCCATCTGGGAACGGGAATTCTTAACATCCTGAGCCAAATGCTTCAGTGCAGCTATGTAACACTCCTGTTCGGTTTCAGCCACCGCATACAAGCAGTTCCCACACCGCATAGTTATCGAAGTATTAGACGTAATACTACGCCCTATCTCAGTAGGGTCTTTGATTCGATCTAGGGCGTGTGCTATACAGTCGTCAATAAGAAGGAAACTATCGACAATAGTACGTCCGTCCTGTGGGGTAATAACTCGGACAGCGTAATATGTGTTGCTATTTTTGAATGTGTTGCGCTCCTTAGGCGTTACCATTTGTATACTCCTGTATTTCCCTGCGGATATGATCCAAGGATTTTCCTAACGGATTAACAGGCCCAATAACATCGAAGTGGTCAGAAGGGAGATTCAGTATCTGTGCCTCATCATGGCGTACACTACAATTAACACCTACACACACGCCATTGAAAAACAACAGCTTTCTAGGAACCATGAACACTACTTGCAACCTCCTTACCAATCAGTAAAGTCAGATTGGCCTGTGCATCAGGCTGGCATACTGTTAACTCGTTCCCAGAACACAGTACAAAAGGGCGGCCTTGATAACAGTAACAGTCCGACATCTTACTGACTTCTAGTTGAAGCTCATCCTGATCTACAGTTTTCCAATCAGTCCATTGCTTATCAGGAGTCCTAGTACGGAATTTGTACGTTCTCTCCTCACCCCTAGCATATGTAGTATGTGTCTTAACCTGGAGCATGTGCCCAGTATCAAACCTACATACATGCACCCGCTTAAGCGGGCCTGTCTTCGTCTTACGCTGTGAGACAAGGTAGTACATGGCTCCAGACGGCCATGTAATCTTCTTATAGTAACCAAACGGGCTACTTTCCATCCATAAGCTCATCTTTACCCCATTTTTATACTCCCTCTCCTCATAGGGAGTCCCCCGACCCAAAACAAATCTGCCGTGCTTGCGCCTGCAAAGAATTCTACACCCCTTCTCGTCTACGGTCACCCACCCCTTCAACTCTGCGTCTATTTTCTGTTTCAGAGCAGATCGGGTTGCCCGCTCATGGTCTGTGGACCACCAGGGTACTAGCCTCGCTCCCTCTAGTACCAACTCATACCCGTCCAAAGAAGAATCAGGACCAGGCCTTAGTTCTACTAGGGCAAAAGGTAGGTCCCTGTATGGGCAGGAACTGTCATCCAACCGTTTGAGATACTCGTTCCCCCGCACAATATCCTCATGACGATCTTTGCCCGCCTTCCAAAAAACCTGGGCGTCTCGCGACACAACGAACGAAGCGAAGTAGCACATGTACCTATCCCTTCTACTTAGCCACAGAAACAGAAGAGACACTACCATCCGTTCCCGAGGGTAATGTGCAGACCCTTCCTCTCGGCAAGGCGGAGAGCTCCGAGTTTAGTAACCGAAGCAACCACCCAGAAAAACTCATCTTCCCCCCACTCCAACATACTACCAATGTTCGTCTGGGTCTCCGCAAAATTCGGCTCATCGTTCCAGGGACGGGTCACGATCGACCGAAAGAAAAAGTCCCCCGCCTTGCGGGCGGCTTCACTGTTCGTCTCCGCCTGTGCCGTTGTCATCGTAACCTGATACCTAGTGTAGTCGGAAACGAACTTACCACAAATAATATAGTGCGTCTTCATTCTCTTTTCCTTTCCTTTGGTAGGCTTTATTACCTACACTACATTATACATAGGTAAGGCCCGAATCCTTTCAGAATCGGGCCCCGACCGAATTAGTTAGTGGTATCTTTCAGCCAGCACTTCCCGGACAACTGGACTAGAGTCCTTGGACAATGATTCGACTACATCCGACGGGAGGCGACCCTTCTGGGCAATGGCCATCCGGACCATCCAGTCCGAATCCTTACTAAGCTTCCGAACCAGGTCCAACGGAAGACACCGCCTCTGGGCGATCGCCATGCGAACACCGCCCATAGGATCATCAGCCATCGGCCTGATAAGATCCTTCGGGAGACACTTGTTCCAGGCCATCGACCTCCGGACACGCCAATCGTCATGCTCCGCCGCCTTCCTAATGCCGGCTTCGGACAACGCGTTAATAACTTTGTAGCGATAAGTTGACATTCTCGATCCTTTCCTTTGGTAGGCTTTATTACCTACATATCATTATACATAGGTAAGGCCCGAGTCCTTTCAGAATCGGGCCCCGAGCAAAGGAAAGGAATTCAGTTAGTACAGTCGTCAGCCAGCTCTACCCGATTTGCTGTATGGGGATCCTTACGCAACGATTCGACTACATCGTCGGGAAGGTTGTTCCTGCCCCTACAAGCAATCTCGGCACGAACTCTCGCCCAGGTATCCTTACTAAGCTTCCGGACCAGGTCCTCAGGAAGATCTTTTCTCTGAGCCATCCTTCGCCGCACAGTTCCGTGGCAATCGTTAGCCAACTTCTCGAGAAGATCGTAGGGAAGACTCTGCCTGAGAGCAACTGCTAGACGAACTTCCATATCCGGGTCAGTACAAAGCTGTCTAACCACATTGTCGAACAGATCTGCCCTAGAAGCAATTTTCGAACGAATCAGCCTATCTTTATCCTTAGCCAACGCCGTGATCACGTACCGAGGAAGATTTCTTCTCTGGGCAATCCTATCCCGGACCCACTTTCTCTCATCCATACTCATTACCCAGACCAGGTCCTCAGGAAGATTTTTTCTCCCAGCAATCTCGCCCGCGACCCACCAACTTTTATCCTTACCCATCTCCCAGACCAGGTCCTCAGGAAGATCTTTTCTTCGAGCAATCCTTCGCCGAACCTCCATATCACTGTCCTTACTAAGCTTCCGGACCAGGTCCTCAGGAAGATTTTTTCTTCGAGCAATTACCCCCCTAACATCATCACATTCACTCTCAGCCAGACGACGTACAGTACTTTCAGGCAAGGCCTTCCGCCGGGCAACATGCTGGACAACGTTCGGATCGGCATCCCCAGCCAGCTTTACTAGGATCGACAAAGGCGTACTGGACAGCTTAGCAACATTCCTTCGTACATGGGAATCAACATCGTCTGCCAACTTCTTAATAATAGTAGCGGGAAGACCGTCCCTAACAGCAGACGCCCTAACATAAAAATGCTTATCGTTACTGAGGACTCGCAGAATGTGAAGACTCGCAGACTTGTTCTGGGCCACTTTAGCTCGGACAGCAAAACTAGGGTCTTTGGCCAGAATTGCCAGATACTTCTTAGGAGTGTTCGGATCGCGGGCTGCCTTCCTTCTACCGCTCTCCCCCACAGTTTCAAGAATGTTTGACATCTGCGTTCCGTTCCTTTCCTTTGGTAGGCTTTCTACCTACACTACATTATACAATATCCTCCTCCTCGGGACTGGGAGTGTTCAAGTCGTTTAGTATTGCTGCAATGTTTCGGTCCATCCTATTCACAATCCTGAGGATACTTTTAACCATATCGACATCACTACAGTCCCCATTCTTCGGCCCTCGGCCGCGAGGCCAGACCCTCCCAAGTGCCTGTACCGCACTCCTGATATTAGATGCAGTTACACGGAAACCAAGAACAGAAGCAGCCCGATTTGCCACTTCCTCCTGGGTGTTCTGCAAACTGTCCCAGTGACACTCTATCCAGGCCTGGAGAAGGTTGGCCTGACTGGTAGTAAGCTTGTTGTGTTTCTTGCCTGACATAAGTCTTTCCTTTCTATTGCCTTTCTCCACACTACATTATACATAAGTCAGAAGAGAAAATAGGGGGTGGGGTTAGAAGTTACAAAATCATAGTTACTCCTCCAACTCCTCCAACTCCCGCCGGACATCGTCCGGCGTGCGGTGCCCGTCGAGCCACTGCCACAGGAGTTTGGACTGCCAGGCGGTCTCGTTGCGCCGCGCCGCCAGCGCCGCTGCCAGCGCCGCTGCCCGCGCCGCCCGAGCGGCTGCCCGCGCCGCTCGCGCCGCTCCCCTCCCCGCCGCCCACGCTGCCGCGTCCGCTGCCTCCCCCACTCCCGCCGTCGCCTCCGTCGCCTCCGTCGCCTCCGCCGCCACCAGCTCACACGCCGCCACCCGCGCCGCCTCTGCCGCTGCGGCGAGATCGTCGTCGCTGCACAGGCCCAGGGCATACCGCCGGGCGGCCAGGATCGCCGCGTGGCAGGTGGGCTCGTGCTCGCCGGCCAGGTGCGCCACACGCGCAGCGACGTCGCACCCGAACAGCCGCTGGACCTGCGGGGTCCAGCGGTCCAGCAACCGGACGACGGTCAGCGGGGCACAAGATGCGCCCTTGTCGTCGTCGTCGCGGTAGACGACGCCTTCGATCTCCACCGCCGCGATATGGGTGGAGAGGTGGAAAATAACGTGCTCCCGCCGGCAGACGTGGTAGCCCCATCGGCACAGCACGGGCTCGCCGCTGATCTCTGGGCAGGTGGTCGGCAGGCTGCTCAAGCGGTATTGCCCATGACCATAGGCGCCGGTCACGCAGTCGAGGTCGTCACCGGCGAAGGTTTTGTACCACATGGTCATTTTTCTTTTCCTTTCCTTTGGTAGGCTTTATTACCTACACAACATTATACAAGGATCAGTACAAAATCATAGTTACTCCGCCAGCTCACGCCGCACGTCGTTCGCCGTCCGGCTGCCGTCGAGCCACTGCCACAACAATGTAGATAGATGATTATGTTCTTCTGGGAGTGTACTGACTTGGGCATCAACCTCTATTGCTAATTCCGCTGCATCCATCGCAGCCTCATGGGGGAGAAACTTCGCCGCTGCGGCTGTTGGAAAAGCTCCTCGGGCTAGTATACTTTCAGCCTCGGCATAGGCCACAGCCAATTCTGCTTTGGTACATTGGCCCAGAGCAAACTTCCGGACTGTTCGAAGAATATTACGACACTCCTCTTCATAGCCCTCAGCAAGATGTACCACCCTCTGAGCAGCATCAGCAGCGAACAAGCGCTGGACCTGCGGGGTCCAGCGGTCCAAGATAGTAAATGCTCGGAGGGGACGGTATATTACACCCTCCTTTCTACGCTTGTAATAAAACACATATGTATTGTCAATGGGGACCTCTAGGATGTACTGGGAGAGATGATGTACTAGATGCTCTCTTCTATACACCCTAAAGGAATCCTGAGGTTTGTTCTTCTGCAACCCTTCCAGATCATCCCGAGAGAGCGTTGTGTAGTAAGTGGTAAACATCTTTTCCTTCCTTTCCTTCTTCTTCACACTACATTATACACAAGTAGGGGAAGAAAACCCCATGTTTGCACGTTAGTATCTCCTTTTTCATGGTCTATTTTACACATCTACAGGGGGGAGGCCCAAAACCGACTCAGTGACCCTCCTCCCCTGTTTTACCTCTCACTAGTTAGGCCAAAACCTCTACTTCCACGGCCCCTCCCATGTAAAAATCATAGTAGCTTTTAACAAGATCATGTACAGAGATCTTCTCTTTCTCTCCTATCATCTCTGTAAGAAAGCGCACAAAATCGGATGCACTCTCTTCATTAGTACACGAACCCGATTCTGTCTTTTCTTGAACTATGGCCACAATATTGTCTGTATGAATGAACACAGACTTAGATCTCGCAACCATTTCTTACCCAACCTTTCTACGAAGGCGCTGGCAACCGAGAATTCTAATCTTCCTGCCAGTACTAAGATTCGTCGCCCACCACCCCTTGCGGTCATGCTCACTATCGATACGAACAGTCACCACCTTCTCGGACACCTTAGCTCGATACAGTGACCCCACTTCAATTTCTGCCTTCTTCATTTCCTGTTCCTTTCTTGACTTTCCTGTTTTATTGACTCTCTACAGAACATTATACATAGAACCCTAAAGGTTCATCTACAGTTTATTGTGTTTTGGTTGCTTCGCCGCTATGGGCAGGAACGAAATTCAAGATCTAAACTCCTCTGTACAATACACCAAGAATCCGCGGTCTTGATACCAAAACCCCATATCCCAGGGAAGAACAAGAGATATCCTGTTCTTCCCTGAGAACTAATAGGGTCCTATGTATCCCCCTAAAGCTCCGCCAGTTCCCTGCCTGTCTCCTCGATATAAGCGCCGCAGAGGGCGTGTGTGCGATTAGTACTTACACTAATCGAGAGAAGACAACCCCCTGCCTCACAGAAGAACGCACCCGACTTCGAAGAGTAATTGTCGTACGTAGGCTTCACGCCCTGCAGATCAGGAAAGTACTTACTAATAACTTCCTGAACAACCTTCTCGGGAGTCTCCGTGACAATCTCATAAAGAGTAGTCGTGAAGGTAAGCGGCATCCTGGAACTAATGGCGACGGCGAAGAATTTCGTGTCCATTTTCTTTTCCTTTCCTTTGGTAAGCACTATTGCCTACACTACATTATACACCTACCTTCACAGGACTTCTAAGAATAGTAGAGGAGGAAGACAGGGGAATCTACCACCCCAAAGGAAAGCGCTTCTTAGCAACCAAGTATACTAGCGAGACAGGCCTGATAGGAGAGGGGTCTGGACCTGGAAACAAGGAGCTAGGCTGAGGCTACAAGGAACCTCAGCCCAGCGTCCTCGGAAAGGAAGAGAATTCTGTTCTTGGAGTCTACCCCCCACCCCCTACCTCCTACATTACATTATACACGTTCCTACCCAACTCCTACCTAGCCTCTAAATTAGGAGTTTGTATCACCACTTCCCCTGGCAAGCAGTGTTACCTACATATCATTATACTAGGACAAAAACACGAAACCCCACCCTGCGTTACGTAGTAACGCAGGGTGGAGGTGGTTAGTTAAGCCACGATCGTAGCATTAATCAAGTTCCTGAACTGAAGACTATAAGTGTATAGGATCAGTTCCCGAACAGAAAAGGATTCGACAGAGACGTTACCTCCGCTAGCAAACTTACTGAGCTCAAGGATGAACTTATCAATACGCTCAGTGAGATCCGTATCTTTCCTAGACGCATCGTGGGAGGTAAGAATCTTCTTGATCTCATTTACAGGAATACTCGCCCGGTTAGCTCTGACCTCTGCCATCTATCTTTTCCTTTCTCTGGTAAGCACTATTGCCTACATATCATTATACTAGGACAAAAACACGAAACCCCACCCTGCGTTACGTAGTAACGCAGGGTGAAGGTGGTTGGTTAAGAAACAATCTCGATGTCTTTGACCTGTCCTGTGTAAAAATGGTATGCAATAAAAACCAGCTCTCGAACAGAGTACCTAGAACCTTCACAATCACACATCATTTCAGCGGCAGTCTCAATGCCATGGAAAAAATAATACAGTTTATCCTGATCCTCCTTCAACGACGTGTCGTACGAGGTAAGAATTTTCTCGATCTCATCTACAGAAATAGTTGCTTTGCTGGCCTTGATCTGTGCCATGTCTTTTCCTTTCCTTTGGTAAGCACTATTGCCTACACTACATTATACACCTACCCTATCCTAAATTTCGTGGCATTTACCAGGGGGGAATAATGTATAATGAAATGAAGAGAACAGAAATGATCTACGTTGTCCTCCCTGATATAAAAAGATCTGTTATGTTTTCTTAGGACTTGAGCCCCTGTTCCTGTAAGGAGGAGGGGCGGCGAGGGGACTCACTGAATCCTTCCTCTACCCCTTACACCCCCCCTTACACCCCCCTTACACCACCTCTCGCCGCCTACACCGCACACTCAGCCACAGTAACCTCTGTACTCATCAAAACTCTATCACTCAATTACTCCACTACATAACAGTTCACTACACATACCATTATACATTCATATACATTACCTAAATACATATCCATTAAAAAAGCCCCGGGGTATTCCGGGGCTGTATTCGAGGTTTGGTTACTACTTAGTCCGCTTACTCCTCTGCTTACTCGGACGACTTTCCGTCTGGGCCTTCGGGGGGCTCGGGGGCTTCGGGGGGCTCGGTCGCTTCATTTCGGTCGGGGTAGGGGGCTTTGGAGCCTCGGGCTTAGTAGGCTTTGGGGCTACGGGCTTCGTCGTGCCTTCTTCGGTCGGGGTAGTCTTCGGGGCTTCGGGCTTAGTAGCTTCGGGCTTCTTATCGGACTCTGCCTTCTTAGCAGCGCGGGCAGCGCGGGCCTTAAACAGGGCAATAGCGGTATCGCAGTACAGGAAACCCTTCGTGCCGTAATACTCCCATTCCAACTGGTAGTCATCCGCCCACTTATCGGTGGGCTTAACCTCCTCGCCCTCCTGGACGGTTTCCAAGTACCGGCGGGACGTAACGCCGCAGTTCTCGCACTTGAACCGATGATAAAAAGTCTTTCCCCACTTCACCGGATCGGTGGAAGTCTGGATCCACGAGTGCTCAACGTGCTCGACCGGGGTGGACGGGGCCTTCGTCTGGGAATCAGCCATTACAGAACTCCTTTCGTCGCTTAGCAAAAGAACTCTTTCAACCGAAAAGATGCCGGGGACAGGAACATTCTTGATCTTAATCTCCCGGCGTCCCTTATTCACTTCATCGATATACCACTCTGCCCAAGCCCTGGTCAACTCCAGGTCACTCTCGACCTCCTTACCAATATCATTTTCCATCGACCCTCGGGCTCTGGAAAGAGTCACATATACGTACTTCTTTTTCCCTTCCTCGAACTTCCGTTTTGCCTTGACATCGAATAGCATTTTGACTTCCTTTCTAACTTATCCTACATTCCATTATACACACAGGCCATGAAGTCTACACAAAAAAAGGAAAAACTTTTGAGTTTTTCCTAGACCACATACAATGTAATTACTGATCGGTATTATTGGGATAGAAACATATTTGCCCGGAGCAACGACATACTGCACGGCTCCCCCATACTTGATAGTATGTCCTGAACATGGGCAAGTACGTCAATATCTTCGAGAACCCATGTACTATCCAGGTGTGCAATCACCCTTCTCTTGAACTCCTGATACACATTCAGAGCCATATCATCAGGAAGGATCTCTGCTACAATAGCCAGTGCAAGCTGAGCGGGGCCGCTTCCATGATATCCCCATTCGAATCCGGTGGGGGAGTGATTGGCCAGATCCAGGCGAGGATTCAGGTACTCTATGTTACCGTCGACTGAAACGACTCGGACCCCTGCCGTATTGTCTCGCCTGGCCCCGACGAACTTTTTACCGATCGCTGCCATTTGCTTCTCCTTTCACTATATTATACTGGTAAATGGTAGGGATATGAGAACATTTTATTGGTGGGCGGGATATTAATCATATATGCCGCACAGGGTACATCAACTACGGCAAGGCCCCACCAGTAAGTACTACTATCCGCTTTACACCTCCTCCGTCGTTTATGAATTAGTATTGAGACTGTGTAGTTGATCCATTAAATCAGTACATTTAAATTCTTCAGCACAACTCAAGTACTTGTAATGTATACATTTCAAAAGCATGTACAAAGGATGAAATCCTAATGCCTCAGAAATATCCTCGAGCATACAGCAGGACATCCCCCGAAGATTATTTTCGCACTTACTTATTGTCGTATAGTTCCAACCTGCTTTCCTACCCAAATCGTGTATACTTAATCCTGCATCTAATCTCGCTTGTCGCAGCACAGCCCCGGCATTCTGGACACGGATTCCTGCGCACATACTTAACACTATCCTCCTTCCTACTAGGGGTGTCGGGATTTGAACCCGAGACTGACGTGGTTTATAAGACCACCGCTCTACCTTGCTGAGCTACACCCCCTAACAATATATTGTACACCGGGACTACCGTTTCTTCTGTTTTTCCATCACAGAAACTAGTCCGTGAACAACAGTATAAAATACATGGTACTTAACCTGCACTTCTGCAGGAAGAGACTCGAAAGGAAGTATATGGGGATGTTTCTTGTTAGTATCATCAATAATATTGTGTGAATTATACGACCAGCCTTCTCTCAATTTCCTGTTCAGCCACCTGTCATGCATTGCCCTACAAGACAAATGAGGTTCTATGATTGCCCTAAGTACTCGTTTAATCACTCTTTTCCTGACAAGGGCGGGTGCGTCCTCCCATTTAGGCTGGAAGGGCTCATCGCAGGCGTAGGAAATTCCCCTCTCTGCTTCATAACAAATTCTGGAGATACGCAGTATAGAAATACTAGGAGGACAATAGTATGAATCTTTGTTACTTCTCATTATCAATTCCTGGCCTTATGCTCACGGAGAAGATCCGATATCTTCTTTGATACTTCATCTTCTCCGCCCTGAGCCTTACCTAACGATCTAGCAAAATCATCTACATCTTTCAAGGCCCTTGCCCTTCTAGCTTCAGGGCTATTTCTGGATTCCACCAGAGTAACTATGAGCTTAAGCACTAACATTACAAATGTGAAAATGCCAGAGATCCAGTTCATGCTAACTCAATACCTCCAGACAATCCGGGGAATCCGATAAGATGATTCTCCGAACCTCTCTAGACTTAGCTGTTACACGCATCATCAAATACGGATACTCCGCAGCTAGTCCTATAAGCCCACCTTTTAACAGGAGATTATGAATTTCCTCCTGCTCAAATCCTTTAGATTCAATTACATTGTACACTCCCATACTATCTAAATTAGTCAAAGCCACACTCGAAATCCTACACCTGGCCCACTTGTAATAAGCAAGCACAGGAAAGTCTACAATAGGAACAGATTCCTTCGCTAAAGCTCTTGTAATCCGTTCTATCGTACCGCCATTACTCTTGAGCCGGCTCATCCTGAATATGACAGTACTGAATCTCAAATGCCTTAGAATTCTGAGACCTGATACATACAAGCCTAGAGCTCTTCTGCCTAAACTCATCAGGCCAGCAATCCTTAGAAATACTTACAACCTCGTCCATTGGAACATGTCCCTCATCACCAACCTGAAGACATTCCTGAATTACACTCTTCCCCAAATCTCTCCGGAAGGCAAGGTAGTCCTCCATCTCATAGGGTTGAGGAACAGAACAAAATACACAATTCCCCTTGTTTCTCAATCCCGGATTCTTAGCGGAATCAGAGACCCCGCTAACAATCAAATTCGTCCAATTCTTAGGAGGATTCTGATCTGTAAACAGGACTACTCCCTTCAAGGTCTGGTTCTCGGACATCCTAGAACTTCGGACCTCCGGCTCCCAAATCTGATTCTCGCCGAACATAGAAAACTTGGCGACGAATCCAATTCTGTTATCGTCGCTTACATAGTCGAACGGCCAGCCAGGACACAAATTCGGCCAAAACCTCTTGCCATTAATTGCAACAGGTCGCCAAATTATGAGTCCAGGAGGGAACAAATCCTTCAAGCTAACCAAATCCTCAGTGACAGTAGTATACTCATCCACAGTAGGCACAAAACCACCTCCTAGCAACAAAAGGACAAAACTAATTCTCGTACTTTATCTTCTTCTGACTCTGAGCAACTTCTTTATTAATACACACCATTTTCATATCAGAGTCAATCCGCATTTTCTCAATTGTCTGATCGTTCTTCAGCTTATCCCCATACAAAAGATAGGCCAAAATACCTCCTACACCCACAAGTATAGAAATTGACATTTCTGTGTCAATTTCATACCCCAACCCCCTAGAAAGAAGCACAATAAACATCGGTGACAAACTAACCCAAAACGTTCGAGACGTCACCAGCTTCTTTATTTTACTGGTTTCTTCCACGACACACCTCCCAAATTCTCTTGTCCAAAACCACTAAACTTGTCAATTTACTCACATCAGAATAACAATCTTCACAAACATACATCTCACCTCCATTTTCTCTCTTTACATTATACACCTTCCCCAAATACACAGGCCCGATATGAGGGCAAGTCACCACAGAGTCGATTTCTGTAGGATCAGGAATTACTATCGACTCACTCGTATTCACTACAAAAGAGTGAAATACTCCATCCCTGAATCTAAATTGTACCTCATTGTCCTGCCCTGGGAACTTAAAGCAGATCTCGTCATTTCTAACAACAAGCTCACCCAAGGGGCTCGAGTATGTCCCTATCCTAAATTGAGACAACGGTTTAGATCTCATTCCATCACAGATTCTAATCCAGAGGAAGGGGAAGCCGCAGGTGCAACAGAGCACCGAGCAGAACAGTTATCAGTTTCAAAGAAAATAACACTAGTAGCCTTCACTCCTGTATCAGCTAGAACCTTAGGACATACCTGTTCTAGAAGATACCGAGCTAAAACTTCTGCAGTAGGATTACCAGGAATCCCAAAGGCCTTATTAGTAGGACCCATACAACTAAGTGCTGCCATAACTGCAGTATCATCCTGGCAGTATATAAATGCATGATCCCAACACTCGTCAATCCAACTCCCTATCTTTTTCTTGATAACTGAAAAGTCAACAACCATATCCAAACTATTTAATTCTTTTCTTTCAACCGTCACATATACTGTAGCATTGTGACCATGTAAACTCGAACATGGACCATCATAATTCATCAATCGATGTCCATATGAAAAATGAAATCTCCTGGTACAAGTCAATTTACTGCTCATTAGTCTCCTCGCTCATCTTCTCGATTTCTTCAGAACAGGATCTAATTAAATTAGGATCTCCCACCAAAGAGACCTGCATCTTCCTAGTATTCTGATCCTGCCGCCACTTCATCACGGGTAAAAGGGCACCCAATTTATCAACTAAACTCTTTCCAGGATCAGAATCAGTAGACCCTGGGTAGACTTCATAACAAGTTAGGACAGAAGTATTACTACTTACCAAAGACATTACAGATGAAAACAGAACCCCACACCTATCTGGTCGTAAGCTATCAATAACATCAAGAGGGAACATAGAATCAAAGGCCCCTTGCAGCCATAGACAAGAGTACTTCTTGCATTCCTCAGGATGATTGGGATGAATTCCGCACCTTCCCGAACAGGAAGATTTTGTAGAAGCTACTACATTAGGACAACACTGATATGCTTTTTTCCCTAACCTCTGAATTCCAAGGCAAAGGCAACAAGCATAGCAGGATCCACATTGTTTACTAGAGGTGTTTCTCTGAAATCTCAGAGAGTTTTGCAAACTGGCGCTCGGACAGGACATAATCTCTACCTTTATGCGATAAACCTTCTATAAATTCTACTTCCCAACTACTTAAATCCTGGTCCACCTTAAGAAGCTCCTCCAATAAATTATACTGATCGTCAGTCATATCATTCTCCTAAAATGGAAGATTGTCTAGCAATGTAGCTTCCTGAAGTCTGAAACAATCTAGTTTGTAGTAGGCAAGAATGGTCTGCATTGTCTCCTGGGTAGGCTTTTCTACCAATCCCTTCTCAATTTTCCACAAAGCACTTACACTGACTGCCCCTTTTAGATCTTCTACTACTTGCGATAAAGACAATCCCAGATCATTTCTTATACCCCTTAGTACCTGTCCCCTCTTAATAGCATAACCTGTCCCGTTTCTATTTCTATTCTGTGTTATAATCTTAGCTTGTTCCAGAATTTGTGTAGGAACCAAGTAAAACATCCTCTTCCAATACCTACCTTTTCTAACAAATATTGGCCATATTTCTTTTGTCAGTTTGTAAGATTCTCTTATTACCCCCATAGTACTCATTCCGGCTCTTACCTTAGTAAAATCTTCTAACCAATCGTCATTAAAAGTTTTTCTAGGCCGAGTACCATCAGCACTAATGAAATGATTTCCCCTGAACCTTAGACCCCCCCGCCCCCAATCAAATAAATCTATTCCAATGAACTCTTTAGGAACTTTAGTATACCGTTTCCCTCTTTTGCTCATATAAACACCTCCATATATATATTACATGGAGGAGGGGTGAAAGTAAGTGTATGATAAATTGTAACTTAGGTAGAACAATCAAGTTATAATTACTCCATCAGCAAGGGTTTATCATTAGTACTTTCTTGAATAGACGAAGGAGGGGGTGAGTACTTCACCAATCCGCACTTCTCGCACACCATAACCCACTCCCCATTCGGGCCTTTCTCCTCTTCCAACCGAGTAAATTTATGACCAGTACATATATTAGACGACTCCGTAGCCATCAGTCTTCTCCTTTATCCAAGAGTTAATATCATCATACAAATCACTAGCAAATGATTTGAATTCTTTTGTTAATTCCTCAATTTCTGCATCCCCCTCCCCAGACATACTCAAAACAGTATCTATAATAAAACTTACTTCTTGAGCGGAAACTGTTCCTATATCATCTAAAATAGATTTCAGTTCAGAAGAGTATCTATCATAACCTTCATTAACCCATTCAGAAAAACCTCCGTCTTCTATACCAACAGTCCAAACTAAATCAGCTAGAATTACTACTTTCCTAACCAATTCATTAAACGACTGCAAGTACTTATCATAGTCCTGAGTATCATCAAATACTTCTTGGGCAGAGGAATGCCCCTGGCTGTACTCAAGTAACTTCCAAAACATATCCTCATCTTCAGAAACAGCTAATTTGTGTCCAAATTCATCTACCGCGTCGCTTGACATAATGTTTCCCTTTGAACTTTAACCTTCGCATCGACCAGGAAGGCTGTGAAATCCTACAGAAGAAGATTTAGTACTGTTATCATACGTCAATGCTCGATCCTTAATCAACAGTAGGTCTAATGCGTCGCTAATCTTATCCTGCATCCCGGGAACCTGAAGGGCTTTACTAACAGCTTCTTTCTGGCTGTCAGTAAGGTCTACAGCTCCTGATAAATAGTCTTCCCCTCTTCCTATCCCCTCTACAGCACGAATTACTTCTTGAGGAAGTCCTGCCAATCTAATCAGATAAGGAATAAATGCCTTCTTATCTATATCTAGGGCATCTCCTATATCTGTTAGAATACCCAATGTTTTCGCCTTCAACTCCAACAGCTGAGCCCATTGCATCTCATCCAAATAGGATACTGGAACCATTTTAACTATGAAGTCGTTTGATTCTTTTGTAGGATCCTGATTAGACCACGCCATCTCTATTTGAATAAGACGAACAAACCCTGCAATTACATATTTTTGTATACGCTTGCATGTTCGTCCAAACTGAACATCTTGATGACTCAGGGGACTGGCTGCCAACAAACCTCCCCTAGCATCACTAAATCCCATATAGTCAGGAGGTATTTTTAGAACACCAAACAACCTCTTTCTAATATAATCAACATCTAGAACACGCTCTACATTAACATTCCCCGGCATCCTCTCCACTCTAGCAGCATCTTCATCTACATACAAATCATCATCTACAGATAAAGGATTCATTTCGTGTCTGATCTGGCCCGTACTCTCATCTATTTCTATTCTCTTCCTAAACTGTTTTCTGATCCTACTAAATGCATGTAGTCTATCAGTAGGAGACAGTTCCTGAAGCCCCTTCAAATAAAATACCAAACGATCAGGAGCCCTACGAATTCTGTATATAGCTAGTGCATCCTCCATCATCTGCAACAATCTGAATAGTCGACGAGCAGGTGCTAGATAAGAAGATCCGTACTTAGTGCCTCTACTCTTGCCTAATAATCTAAAATGAAGATAATCCCAAGGAGCACTAATACTCTCCTTATCATCTTGACTCACCCGAGAAAAGCCCTTCAACCTATCGAACTCATCATGAACTCTAAAAATAGATTTAGGATCAATCCACTTAAGTCCTACTACTTTACTCGGTACACCTGTTGCCGATTTACTACGCAACAAGAAGTTAAAAGAGTCCCCGTACTTAATCAAATCTCTTGCTA
>Ga0180432_10004017_pt1 | contig 20541 bp, 11 predicted proteins | sample SS_ome_10_FD_132414 | JGI IMG/M metagenome (GOLD analysis project Ga0180432, IMG submission 132414) | Hypersaline lake sediment archaeal communities from the Salton Sea, California, USA - SS_1_MS_2 metaG | ecosystem: Environmental > Aquatic > Non-marine Saline and Alkaline > Hypersaline >...
AAGTCAAAGCCAAGATACTCGTGGCGGATGACGTGCGAGACGTGCGGGAGCTGTGTGTCCGCACGCTAAGGAAAGCCGGCTACGATGTCACCGGTGTGTCCAATGGTGTGGCTGCCGTCGAGCTCGCGCGAGTGGAGGCCTTCGATCTCTTCCTCACCGATGTGAAGATGCCCGGCATGACGGGTCTGGAAGCGTACCGGCTCATTCGAGAGTCGTCGCCGGGTACCACCGCCGTTGTGATCACGGGCTTCGGCACTACCGAGCTGGCCATCAAGGCCCTGACGCTGGGAGTCGCGGAGTTCCTCCTGAAGCCCTTCACCCCTGCAGAGCTTCGTGCTGCGATCGAGCGCGCTCTCCATCGCCAGGAACTGGAGCACGAGAACGCCCGCCTGAAGGCGCTCATTCCCCTCTTCAAGCTGAGCCAGGCCTTCATGACCACAGTCGACTTGAGCATTCTGTTGGAGCGGATCGTGCACATCGCCGCTGAGGAGACGGGTGCAGACCGCTGCTCATTGATGCTGCTGGATGAGAAGGCGCAGGAGTTGTCAGTCGGGGCGGCGAAGGGTCTGTCCGCGGATGTCATAGCGGCCGCACGCCAGAGCGTTGGTGATGGTGTCTCGGGCTGGGTGATGGAACACGGTGAGCCCGCGATCATTCAAGGTAGTTCGGGCGACGACCCTCGCTTTCGGGATGCCCCGCATTGGGAGAACCTGGAGACCGCGATATGCCTACCTCTGAAGAGCCAAGATCGCCCCATCGGAGTCCTCAGTGTTGCGAAGGGGCCGAAGGCCGTCTCGTTCACCGAGAGTGAGGTTGAGCTGTTGTCCGTCTTGGGTAGCCAGGCAGCGATCGCCATCGAGAACGCGCGTCTCTTCCAGCAGACCCAGGAAGCGTATGAGCGCCTCTCTGAACTGGATCACATGAAGAGCGAGTTCATCAGCATAGCGGCCCACGAACTGCGTACGCCTCTGGCGGTGGTGCTTGCGTATGTTTCCCTGGTGGAAGAAGAGGTCAGCGACCCCTTGAAGGAGCATCTCAGCGTGGTGACTCAGGCAGCCACGCAACTGAAGTCCATAATCGATGACATGCTGAGTCTGAGCCACGTTCAGGCGGGTCAGGCGCGCCTCCAGATCGCAGACGTAACCATCGCCAAGCTCGTTGCTACGGTGCTCGCAGACATTGCTCCGCTCGTGGAGGGCAAGGGGCACACGGTCGCGACCGACCTGCCTTCGGAGTTGCCTTCCGTCCGCGCCGATCCGGAGAAGCTGGGGCTGGTCGTCTCCAACCTGGTGTCCAACGCTGTCAAGTTCACACCCTCCGGAGGCCACATCGAGATCGGCGCGAGAGTCCAGGGTGACGAGGTTGTGCTGAGGGTGAGCGACGATGGGATTGGAATCACGGAGGAGGCAAAGGGGAGAGTGTTCGACCGGTTCTACCAGGTGGAGGAGTCACTTCGGCGGGAACACCAGGGCATTGGTCTTGGGCTTCCCATCGCGAAGGCGATGGTAGAGCTGCACGGCGGTAGCATCTGGGTCGAGAGCGTCCCGGGGCAGGGAAGCACGTTCTTCTTCCGGATCCCGATTGAAGGACCGCCGGCTGAGTGGATCCTGGACCGCGCCGGCCACAATGACGATAGTGGGAAGCGGGTCGTGGCCTCAGGGATAGGCAAGGGAGCGTGAGTTCACCCATGTCCGACAGTGCACGGATGGCAGCAGACGCACGACCGTCCTTGCTTCGGTCTCGGCCAGAGACTGCCGAGCAAGCTGGGCGTGACAACGGATCCGGATCATCGCCCCACAGCGTCTCGCATCTGCAGGATGAGCTGGCGCTGGCGATGCAGACGATCGCCGGCCGGGAGAGGCAGATCAGCGATCTCTTGAAGACTCTTCGAATCGTCGTTGACAGAGCACCGGACGGCGTCGTAATCATCGACAGGGAGTTTCGAGTGCTCCTGGCAAACCAGGCGAGTGTTGATCAGTGGTGTCAGGACTTGGGGAGTGCAGCCGGAGATCCCTGCTACCGGGTGCGCCACGGCCTTGATGGGTCCTGCCCGGATTGCCCTGCGGCGAGGGCCATTGACACAGGTCTGCCGGTCAGTGTGGTGCGGGAGGAACCCGGGGCGAATGGACACCCTTCCCGGTGGCAAGTCACATCGTATCCAATCAAGGACGAGTACGGGCGGGTCATCCGTGTGGTCAACTTCTCTTCGAACCTGACCAAGATGCGGTGGCGAGAAGCTCTCGGCCTGCAGGCCGTTCGGCTGTCTGCGGTCGGAGAGCTCGCCGCAGGCATAGCACACGAAGTCAACAATCCTCTGACAGCCATAATCGGCAACGCCCAGTTGCTGCTTCGAGAGTTCGATTCGTCGCACCCTGCGCGGGCTCCGCTCCAGAACATCGAGAGGGCGGGGCTGCGCGCAAGTGCAATCGTCCATACTCTCCTCGGGTTCTCAGATCGGGGGCGCTATTCCTGCGTGTTACTGGATGTCAACACGACGATCGAGGAGGCACTGGGAATGATATCGTCCCAGTACCGGCAGGAGGGTATCAGCATCGTAACGAGCCTGGCCGGTGATCTTCCTCAGATCAGGGCCAGTCGTGCCCACCTGGAGACGACCTGGCTGAATCTGCTTCTCAATGCGAGGGAGGCACTCGCCGATCGGGCGAGCGGCGAGATCCGCATCGGCACCGAGAGAAGCGAGAACGGACAATGGGTGCGGATATACGTCAGGGATAACGGGCGGGGTATCCCCGCCGAGGACCTGGACAGGGTCTTCGACCCGTTTTTCACCACCAAGGGACCCAATGAGGGAGTGGGTCTCGGTCTCTTCATGTGTCATACCATCGTCACTAGACATAAAGGGCGCATCGAGGTGGACAGTCGGCCGGACGAGGGAACCACGTTCAGGGTATCGCTTCCGGTGGTCTAGAGCCTGGGCGTGGGGGACCTGCCCAGGGAAGCAGCGGTCCTGGGGCGCGGGCACCGTGGACCTTGGCGGTGTAGGCGCTGTGGCAAGGTGTACCTGGGATTCTGAACCTACGTTCGGTACTCCCTCACTGTCTGAAGGTCCTGCCCGAGCATGTGCAGGGCGCGCTTCTCCGCTTCGATGAGTATTCTCTCTTCATCCAGTGTGGTCAGTTCCCCACTCCGCATGAGCAGCCTTCCCGCTACGATCACGTCACTGATGTCGGTGGCCTTGGCGGCATACAGCAAGTTGGCTACCAAGTCGTGGCGAGGTCGCCACCAGGGTCGTCTGGTGTCAATGACCAGAAGGTCAGCCGCGCGCCCCGGCGCGACGACTCCGCTGTCCGGAAATCCCATCGCCCTGGCGCCGTTCTGCGTGGCCAGGCGCAATACCGTGTCGCCTGGCAGGACAGTCGGGTCGCCCGTATGGTTCTTCTGCATCAGGCTAGCCAAGCGAGCCTCGGAGAGCATGTCCAGAGCATCGTTGGAGGCGACTCCGTCTGTACCCAAGGCCACATTGATACCACGCTCCAGCATCTTCGGCACCGGGGTGACGCCCATGCCGAGCTTCATGTGGCAGTTGGGACACTGGACCGCCGTTACCTGGTTCTCGGAAAGGATGTCGAGGTCTTCGTCAGTGACGTGGATGCAGTGGGCGGCGATGGTCGGCTGCGAGAACAGCCCCAGTTCTTCGAGAAGGCGCACCGGGGTCACTCCGTGTCCGGACAACGAGGACTCCATCTGCTCATGTGACTCGGCCAGGTGGATGTGCAGCCCCACACCGAGATCGCGGGCCCGGTCTGCAACACGCGCCAGGAAGTCCGGGGGACAGGTGTAAGGAGCATGCGGACCCAGGACCGTCTTGATCCGTCCGTTGGCTGCGTTCTGCCATCGCTGGAGGAAATCGATGCTTCCCTGAAGGCCTTCCCCGATCTCGGAATCGAGTCCGAACACACACCAGGCCAGGTTGGCGCGTAGGCCCGACTCTTGCACCACGGCCCCCACTTCGTCCATGAAGAAGTAGTGGTCCGCGAAGGCGATTGTGCCGGACCGGATCATCTCGGCGGCTGCGAGATACGCTCCCCAGCGTACGTCCTCGACCGTCAGGGCCGACTCAGCGACCCAGATACGCTCGTTGAACCATCGGTCCAGGGGCAGGTCCTCGGCCCAGCCCCGCACGAACGTCATCGGCGAGTGGGTGTGCGCGTTGAAGAAGCCAGGCATGACCACGTGATCGGTGCCGTCGATCACTTCGTCAGGCGCGAAGTCCTCAGGTATGTCGTCCAGGGCCAGTATGTGCTCTCCGGATATGGCGACGTCAACTGCCCGCAGTACGGTTCCATTCTCATCCAGCGTGATCACGTCTGCGTTCTGGATCAGGATGTCACTCATGTCGATTCTCCCCTACCTGCTTTGCCTCGCACCGGTGCTTGTGTGGGTGCTTCTGTCGACACCTGGGAATCTCACTCCTGTGGCTACGAGACGGAGAGAATGCAAAACCCCTCCGTTGAGAGGGGTTTTGCACATCTGTGCCCTAGCCATCACTCGGAGGTGATGCTAGGGCACTGGGCGTACTGCTGCTACAGTCCATCTACATCACCTCCTATACTTAGGATAGACACTCCACCGGACCCACTGTCGCCGGGACCGGGATGATTGTCGCAGTCGCGCTTCCCACAGAACGGATGGAAGCACTCGAGGTGGAGTTGGAGGATGCTCCACCACCGGCATTATCTCACAAGGCCGAGCGGCTGTCAAGTCCAGGATTCGACAGCGCAGCGCAGTGGCGTCTGTTCCCTGGATCGCTCCAGGCTGCCGTTCCGATGAGCGAGGCAAAGCCTGCCCTGAACTCTTCGACTCCGCTCACGGTGAACGCCACAGATGGAAGGAGTCTATCCTTCCCGCAGCGAAACTGAGATTCTTCGCTTCCTGCGGTCGCTCAGAATGACAGACGGGCATGAGAGCAATACAGACGCGGTTGCCCTGGTTGGCAGCCCAGGACGCTGAGCGACTACCCTCGTGTCTTGTGTTTGCCTCGCTGGCGGCAAGCCGGCCCAAGGTGTCCCCGGTGGTTCCCGCTGGGCACGTGCTCGGGTGGGTCCGACTCGCGGGCGCTACCTGGACACCACAGGCAGGAAGATCACCGGCATCGGGAGCCCCAGTGCGTTCCCGAAGATGTCCCAGTTGGCGTTGCGATGATCCTGCCAGATGGCGGTTATCTGAGCGGTCTCTGCCCGGACGCAGAGGGCCGGCGATGCCTGATAGCCGTCGGCAGTAGCCACGGCGAAGGCGGTGCCGATCAATCCTTCCTGACGTGAAAGGCGCTGCGCATAGATGTCTCCCCCGCCTGCGGTGAGGCTCTGGTCTCGCCAGATGATCAGGTACTCCTGAGAGGCGGGGACATACGTTACCCTGGCCTCGGTCTGATCGTAGGGTGACGCGCAGATCGCGAACCCCGGGCCAATCGGTGCGCCTGCGGCGGACACCCAGCGGGCGTGGATGTCGGACCCGGAGGTTGAATCTGGATGTTCCCACACTACCAGGTATCCGTTGAGATCCCTGTCGTAGACTACATCTGGGGCTCGATCGTCATTGACGGTGTCGGAGACCCGAATGTCTGCCGCCGGCAGGGTGCCGTCTCCGGAGACTCGGCGAAGATAGATATCGTATTGGTCGCCGTCCCGGTTATCCTGCCACACGGCGACGTACTCGTCGTCCGATGGGTTGCAGGCCACCGACACGAAGCTCTGTTCGTGATGGGCATCGCTGATGGTGATGCCATCTCCCTGAAGCGTGCCGTTGGCGGCGACACGCTGGCCGAGGATGTTCCAGGTTCCCGCGGTGAAGGCGTGCCACGCCACCAGAGACTCGTTGCGTAGTGGGTTGTACGCCAGAGAGGGAAAGCCCTCGTCCCCGGTAGCAGAGGACCCAGATAGCACACCAAGTTCTCCTATGGGAGCGCCGTCGACCCCCACACGGCGGCCCACGATGTCGAATCCGCTCGAGTCTTGCACACTGTGCGCCACGATCAAGTACTCGTCATCGGTCGAGTTGTACGCTATACGAGGTGCGCCAAGGGAGTAGGTTCCTGACAGGAGAGCAACGTTCCCACCGACAAGCGATCCGCCGGACCTCAGACGCTGTCCGAAGACCTGGTATTGGGATCCGTTGCGGTAGTCCATCCAGATGGCCATCTGTTCGCCGGCCGAACCTCCGCAGGCGATGTCGGGCTCCTGTTGCCCATGACCGGCGCCTGCGATGGGCAAGTCTGCGGCCAGGATACCTCCCGTCGCGTTGACGAGCTGGCCCCAGATCTCGTCACCCAGTATCATCCTTCCGTCCTGCCAGACGACCATCCAGCCATCCGGATTCCCACCCTCTACGACCATGGAAGTCTGGTAGTTGAGACCGTCGGCGGTCAGAGTCAGAGGACTGCCTATCACCTGCCCACCAGTTCCCACTCGCTGTCCCCTGACAAACGGGCTGCCGCTTCCGCTGGGGTCGTCCTCCCAGACGACCAGGTAGCCGTTCGCTCCGGCGCTGCACGCAACGCGTGGTGCGCCCTGCCGCCCGGATGCCGCCGAAACAGTGATCTCCGATCCCTGCTTCGTGCCCAAGCCGGAGATCCTCTGGGCCCAGATTCCGCTCTCGGCCGCACCACCGCGATGATCCTCCCACACTGCCAGATACTGCGCTGTGGTGCTATCGTATTCCAGATCCGGAAGAAGCTGATCCGAGGCGGCACTCGACACGGTGAACTGGTAGTCGACCAGGGTGCCCGCGGCCGACAGTCGCCGCCCGTACAGATCCCATCCGCTCTGTGAGTAGAAAGGATTCGCCTCCCAGATGATCAGGTACTCGTTGCGGCTGGCGTGATACGCCACCACAGGGAGGGTCTGATCGTCGTTGGCGGTCGTTACGCCAAACGGGTCGCCGAGCGCATCACCCTGTGCGTCGATCCTCCTGGCCCACACATCCCAGTCGCTGACAGCATCCCTCTCGTTCCACGTCACCAGATAGTCACCGCTGGTCGCATTTGCGGTCAACCGAGGCCAGCCTTGGTCGTTGTCGCTGCTGGCCACCACGATGGGCTCGCCTGCCACAGAGCCGTCGCGCGAGATGCGCTGCCCGTAGATGTCCCAGCGCTGGCTGGAGCGATTGTCGTGCCAAACGACGAGATACTCGGTGGACTGGGGATTGAAGACGACATCGGGAGATCTCTGATCCTCGGCAGCGGATGACACGCGAGCGGTCTGCCCTACGGGAGATCCATCGGCCGAAAGTCGCTGAGCGTGAATGTCCCAGCCGGCGTCTGGATCATCTGCTTGCCACACTACCAGGTATTGATCGTCCACGGGATTGTAGGCTATCGCCGGTCTCTCGTGTGCTTGGGCCAGGCCCTGAGCATCGGCGTAGTCGGCTACGGGGAAACCTGTTGCACCGGACGGTTGGGTCGATGACACGGCGTCGGCCGCCCTCTTGTGCGCAAGCAGTCCATCGAGGCCCCGATGCAGTCCCGGGATGATGGTCTGCGGGACCCGTTTTGCCTGCCTGGGTCCTGCGCTGTGCATCGGAGAGAACGGTCTGGGTCGAGACGGTTCCGTTGGGCTGGACGCTGTCCCTGCGCTATCGGCTAAGGCACCATAGCCAGCCAGACATAGAGAGCAGAGACAGGCGATGACCAGGATTGGCAGGACACGTCGGCGCATCGTTCACACCTCCTGAGGTTCTGTTCCCGACCAGATGATGGTCTCTCGGCGGCCGCGCTGCCGGGACGAGGCACACCTCTAGTCTTGACCGAAGGGTAAAGGAAAAGTAGCTCGGACAGAGGTCACTTTGCGGCATTATACCATCTCAGTTGTGCCTGTGTCAAGGAAAATGTGTGCGGGGGAGGTATCGTCACGAGCACCATCTCAGCGCAGCGGCTGGATGCCGTAGTCGCGTGTGCTCTTAATGCTGATTTTATGGCTGCTTTACGCCGGGCTTACTCTGGGAAGCACTCGCACGAGGTATTCTGTAGACAGCACGCCCGGCGGGGGAAGGCGAGCGGTGCCGGTTCGGGAACGGCTGGGAGGGCTGTGAGCGAATGAGTAGCAGAAGAATCCTTTCGTTGATGGTGCTCTGCCTGTTTGTGGTGGCAGGCCTGGCGCCTACGTTCTCGCAAGCTGAGAGTGGGAGGTTTCCTTTCAGCCTGGGCGTCGTGCTGTCGCCGCCCGGCGAACATCCCATGGCCCGCGTTCCCGAAGCGGCGGGGGTTCGATCCTTGCCGGGAGCGGTGGATCTGAGTGCTGATCTTCCACCGGTGGATTCCCAAGGCACTCAGAGCAGTTGCGTGGCCTGGTCTGTAGGCTACTATTGCAAGTCCTTTCAGGAGCGAAAGGAGCGCGGGTGGGATCTGATCGATCTGCATCATCGGTTCAGTCCGGCCTTCATATACAATCAACGGGCGACATCCGATTGCGACGATGATAGCGGCATGAGCATACCGAATGCGATGACCATTCTCGTGGAGCAGGGCGATCTCCCGCTAGCAGACTTCCCGTACGATTCCAAGGATAGCTGCACACAGCCAACTGCGGAGCAATCGTCCCTTGCTGAGCAGTATCGAGCTGAGTCCTATGCTGCCGTCTTCATCGGACAGGGATGGGCAGACCTTACGGTGCTCAAGCAGCATCTAGCTGCCGGAGACCCTCTGGTCATTGCCGTGCCCGTGTACTCAAGCTTCCTGACCACCTGCAGCGATCTGGTGGTGGAGATACCGGCAGTGGGCCAGACCTGGTACGGGGCCCACGCCGTGCTGTTGGTGGGCTATGATGATACAGTGGGGGGGTTCAAGTTCGTCAACTCCTGGGGAACCAGCTACGGATGCGGGGGATTCGCCTACCTGTCGTATGAGTTTGTGCAGCAGTACGCGTACGAAGCGTGGAAGATGTACGATCAGGTCGCTCCGTCCAACGATCCTCCGTCGGTGGGCTCCATCAACCCCGCCAGTGGAACCAGCGATCCCGGAGAATCCGTCCTGTTCACCACGACCTACTCCGATCCCGACGGCTGGGAGGACATCGCTTCGGCCTGCTTTGAGATTGGGGATGGCGTGCCGGCCAACAGCGTCCTGCTCAGGTACTCGGCGGAAGACAACCGTATCTGGCTTCGCGATGAGAGCGACACTCAGTGGCTGGGGGGGCACGAGCCAGGAAGCGCGACGACGATCGAGAACGGCCTGGTTTCAATTGATCTGGCCTCCTCAATCGTGGCGGGCGTGGATAGCACGCTGTCTGTTGGATGGGCCATCCGGTTCACCAACGCGTACCTGGGGTCGCACGCGACATACCTGAACGCCGAAGACCTTGCCGGAGTGAGTTCGGACTGGAGCGAGGTTGGGCAGTGGTCGGTGGGGCAGCGGGCCGCGATTGAGTTAGCTCAGGGGTGGAATCTGATCTCATTGCCTGTGGTGCCGTCCAGCACCAGCGTCGCCGAGGTGCTTTCTTCCATTGAGGGCTACTACGATGCGGTTCAGTCCTATGCAGGCCAAGAGGCTCAAGGACAGTGGAGCTCCTACAGCACGGGTGTGCCTGAGTTCGCCAACACCCTCGAACAGGTCGACGAGACCATGGGCTTGTGGATCAGCGTCACGGAACACGTCACGCTGAGTCTTCTGGGGAGTCGACCCAAGGGGCCGGAGATTCCGCTCTATGCTGGGTGGAACATGGTAGGGTATCCGCTCGGTGAGCCACTGAGCGTCCCGGAGGCACTGGCCAGCATCGGCGGGCAACTCTCTCTGGTCCGATGCTACGATCCCACGGACGAACAGGATCAGTGGAAGCACTACGACCCATCCGCGCCAGCGTGGTCCAACGACTTACAGCAGATGCAGCCCGGGAGGGGCTACTGGATACGAGTGAACGGGGACTGCACGTGGCTCACAGGAGGAGGCTAAGCGGGCCACGAGGGAATGTGCGACTGAGGGCAGGCAACTGTGTCACCGATTGGTGACGCAGCGTTCGCCCATCGGAGAGCATCAGCGACGAGCGCGCAGACGAGTGTGCCGAAGCTCTCTGTGCGCTTCGGGACCAAGTATCGTCGTGCGCAACGGGGCGCACCACGCTGAACAGGGCCACCGGCTGACTCTCTCCGGCCACTGAAGGAGTTGGTGCTGCCCGATCACCGAACAGGAGAGGACGGCCCCTTGGGGTCGTCCTCTCCTCTGTGTCGCACCTCGATAGCCTGCTACCGGCGAACCGTATTCGTGGTAGTAGTCCGGCTAGGGTCTCTGCTGGAGTGCGATGTCGTAGATCCGATCTATTCCGAGCTTTGCCTCGAACTCGGCCAGCTCAGAGCTGATCGTCGCCGACGCGGGCGTGCACTCCGTGGCCTCTACTCCCAGGGGGAGTCTGACCCGGATCTCCAGGGGAATGGCCAGCGTACCGGGTTGCTTCTGAACCAGGAGGTGGTAGTGATCGTCGGTATGCTCTTCTGGGCCCCGAACCGTCTCCGGTAGCGTGTATCTGAACCTGAGCTGCTTGCTCTCTCCCGGTGCGAGAACGAAGTACGCGGAGAATACCTGCTTTCCGGCCTCCGGATCGGCCACTCCATGATCGTCGGAGCCTTCCACTTCCAGCAGGGTGCAGCCAGGAGGGGTATAGACGCGCACGTAGTCCCAGTAGCACTTGTCGATCAATGCCTCGTAGCTGACTTCATACTGGGCGAGCTTGTCACAGGTGGATAATCGGGCCTTGCTTCGATGGCGATAGGAGATCAGCACCTCGCCGATGGGTCCACCGTCCGGTCGCAGGTCCACCTCGTAAGAGATCCTCTGTGAGATGGCGGCGTTGGACTTGTTGAAGCCCAGGTTGCTGTCCACGATCATGAGATAGTCGCCCGCCGATTCCTCGACGGAAGCGTCCCAGCCATTCAGTTCGAGAACCGACTGTACCCGCGGGTCGGCGAAGTAGAGAAGAATGTGCTTCTGGTCCAATGCCTGGCTGAGGGCGCGCGACAGATCCCCCAGATCCAGGCTGGAGAAGTCCTGAACCCTCTCCAGAATGGCGGTGGTGAGCACGGGCATGAAGTCCTTCCGTTCGGCCCACCATTCTCTGACTTCAGGAGACCAGTCTCTCCAATCGGTTGGCAACGGTCCCTCGAGCGGCGGCGGGTCCCAGAATGCGTAGATGCGCTCTCGGATGTTGCCCGCCGTGATAGTCTCGTTCTTCTCCTTCAGAGTAATGGGCTCCAGCGCTGCTACTATGAGCTCGAGAGCTCTCATGTCCACCGCGATCACACCGTCGGACTGAACGCCCTGATTCAGTGCATACAGCTCCAGGATAGCTTTCGCGGACGTGGGGAAGTCGGGCCACCAGTTTGCATCTCGCGTCGTCCAGAGGTCGGCCAACATGTGCTTGCGCAGAGGAGCCGGCGGATCAGGATGTGGCTTGCTCCAGTCCTCCACGGCATAGCTGTCCTGGAATCCGAGTTCGGCGATCTCGCCGGCTATCATGGTGAGCGTCCCGATGCCGCTAATGAACCCACCCGTTGCACGCAGCTCGTCGCTGTTCTGCGCGACGAGTAGGTAGGTGCGAGGGCCGTTGGCTCCCATGAGGTCTGGGGTCGACTGCAAGACCTGGACGCCTGTGGAGAGTAGAGGCAGATAGGCGTCCATACTCTGAAACAAGGGAACGAGTGGAGAGACGAGCCTGGCGCCGGAGAACGTCTGGCGGGCCGCCGTTGCCTTCTCGATCCTTTCACTAGCGGTGCCGAATTGGGGTTGGGCCAGCTCAAGAGCCCCAAGTAGCCTCTGCGTGATCGTCTCCGGGGGTGTTTGGCCGGCACTCGAGTCGGTCATCAGATCGTCGAAGGCGTTCAGGGAATCCACCAGTGCGACGGCAGCAGCGCTGAGTTCACGCGCCATGCCCAGCATGTCCGGAAGCGCCACCAGCGTGTCACCAACAACGGGGATCCATCCGAGGTCATCCGATGCAGCCAGCACGGGGGCCAGCCGGGCTTGGAGGAGGACCACGTCGCTCTCGATGGTCTGGAAGTCGCTGAGGAGTTCCTCCCGCTCGACCGGGTGGAGAACGGCCGCCGGATCATGCTCCAGGATGGCCTTCGCCGAGAGGAGGTGCTTCCGCATGGAAAGGGTGGCCTGGGCAACGGGCCACAGAGCGGCGATGATGATCAGTGCTAACAGTGCCGCGATGAGGAGTAGCCACCGAGGCCGGTGTCGAATGGCCGAGTCTCGTCTGCCGCCGGAACCGTCAGGTGCCATCGAATACGGGGCTCAAAAGGCCCCTTTCCCCTTCAGCACAGCTCCGGCGGTGGTCCACAGAATCTGGAGGTCCAGCAGGAGGGAGTAGTGGCTAATGTAGTACAGATCGTCTTCCGTGAAGAGATGCATGGGCTTGTCGCTACGTCCGCTCACCTGCCACCAGCCCGTGATGCCGGGCGGCACTGCGAATCGCTTGTGTTGCCAGGGCTCGTAGGTCTCTACGACGAAAGGAAGCTCGGGCCGCGGCCCAACCAGGCTCATCTCGCCCTTGAGCACATTGAAGAACTGTGGCAGCTCATCCAGGCTGGAGCGCCTCAGGAAATGGCCGACACGCGTGATCCGGGGATCATTCTTGTGCTTGTAGATGAGGTGACCCTCATCATCATGTCCCATCATGGAGGACAGGAGCTTGTCCGCGTCCTGCACCATCGTGCGGAACTTGTACATCTCGAAGGTCTTGCCGTCTTCGCCAACGCGTGTCTGCTTGAACAGCGCAGGGCCGGGAGAATCCAGCTTGATCACGACAGCGATGATGGCCATTGCGGGCGCGGCGAGAATGGAAGCCGCGAGAGCACCAGCCAGGTCGAAGATGCGTTTGATGGTCCTCTGGCTGACATCCAGCACGGGATCTCGCAGGCCGATCAAGGGCATGCCGCCCAGTTCCTCTATGGTCGTCCGAAAGTAGGCGAGAGGCATCAGGTCGGGTACCACCTTGATGTTCACGTTGAGATCATGGAGCCTGGTGACCAGATTGGCTTGCTCACGATGAGCGCGTAGGGGCAGCGCGATGACGACCTCGGAAACTTCATGAGCGCCAATCACTCTCTCGGCCGATTCCAGCGGACCCAAGATGGGGTAGCCTTGAACCTGCATTCCCTGCTTCCCAGGATCATCATCCAGGAAGCCGACCAGGTGCAGTCCCATCCAGCTATGCTCCGCGAAAACCCGAGCTACTTCGCTTCCCACGTCTCCGGCCCCGACTATCAACACACCCTGGTGCGGTACCCTGTCGCGGTTCAGTAGCTTGAACACCATCCTCCAGACGACGCGGAGGATGACGATGCCGGTCAGGTCCAGGAGCACGAAGTAGACTACCAGCAGGCGGGAGAGCTCTCGATACGAGAAGTACAGTGCTCCGCCGAGGCTCAGCGCAGAGAAGGTGACGGCGGCGAAGACTGTCTGGAGCTCATCCACCACACGCAGGATGCGCTTAGGATCGTAGGCGGAGAGTACTGCGAAGACCAGCGTCCAGATGAATGCGGTGATGAAGTAGATGGGGATGTAGAGCCCTCCCCAGGGTAGCTCGAAGGGCTTGCCGTAGGGAAGCACCTTGCGTAGCCACTCGGCCACGTAGAGCGAGGCCATGGTCGTTGCTATGTCCGATATGTAGAGCAGCAAGATGTACTTGGCGCTTGACCGTCTGAGCATCCTTGTGTCCCCGTCCACACCGCCTGGTTTGCCGCGACCCGGTACGTCACATTATAGGCCAGGCCGGTTCTCTGTGCAAACGCCCTCACTCGTTTCTCCGGGCGGTGTCGTCTGTGCGCTCGGGTGGCCTTGGATCGCCACTCTGACGGGTGAGGTGAATAAGTGTCTGGAGACAGGCAGTAGGACGTACAGGCGAGAAGGAGCAGTAGGAGCGCGATTGCCCCCAGACCATCCTTCGGAGCTTTGGCCGCGCGCCCCGAATCTGGTATAATCCGGGCACCCTGAGGCGGGTTCTGATCCCGGGGTAAGTCAACATCATGAACCAGGAGGTAGTCCCAGTGTCCATGTCTGATGAGCCAAGCGACCTCGAAGAGGTGACGGTTTGCCAAGAGACCTGCGGAGAGGTGAACTGCTCGGAAAGCCAGGGATCTCGAAGCGATGAGACTGAAGAGGAGGTGTCTCTCAAGAAGAGGTTTCTGCGACCTCAGACACTGATCTCTTTCCTGGCTGCCTTTGTCATCCTGTATTTCCTGTCGACCAAGCTCGATATAGACGTCGATGAGACCATGGATCTGCTGCGTGGAACCAACCTGCTGTTCCTTGCTCTCTCCTTCGTATCCTACTACCTGACGTTTCCTCTTCGCGGTTGGCGCTGGAAGGTGCTACTGGGCAATGCGGGCTTCACCGATCTCCCTGCCATCCGCGACATGACCGAGATCAGCTTCCTGGGGTATTTCGCCAACAGCCTCGTCCCGGCCAAGTTGGGCGATGTATACCGTAGCTATCTGCTCAAGAAGAACACCGGGCTGTCGTTCCCTAAGGTGATGGGCACGGTATTCAGCGAGTGGCTCATCGCGCTGATCGTCCTCGCGCTCATGGTGGGAGCAACCAGCTTGATCGGCTTCCGCGGTCATCTGCCCGACGCTGTGCTCCAGACTCTGGCGGGCGCTCTTATTCTGGTGGTGGTAGGCGTGATCGGTCTGCTGGCACTTCGGGGGGGAAGGAAGAGCATCCGGAGGATCGTCCCTGAGCGGTTCAGGCCGCTATACGTGCGCTTCGAGGAAGGGCTGTTCCTGTCCCTTAAGAGGTTTCCTCTTCTTCTGGTGCTCTCTGTGCTGGTGTGGACGTTGGAGGGTGGACGGTTCTTCTTCGCGGCGCGCGCGCTGAATCTGCCGGTGGATCCGATGACTTCCCTGTTCATTGCACTGGCGAGCGCGCTGCTGACGGTAGTGCCCTTCACGCCTTCGGGCCTGGGGGTGGTGGAGTCCGGCATCGTGGTGGTCTTGGTGCTGGCCGGTGACATGGGTCTGCTGCCCGCCGTTACCAGAAGCCAGGCTCTGTCCGTCGCTCTCCTCGATCGTCTGGTTGGCTATTGGAGTCTGCTGTTGCTTGGAACCGTAGTCTACATCTTCAGCAAGAAGACGAAGTAGCCGCAGGCGCCGAAGCAAGGTGGGCGCGAGGTCTCACGCCTGCTGGAGGCGTCGGTGCTCGGGGCTGCCTGGGAGAACCGCCCCGTGTAGCACATACACGGGGCGGTGATGATCTGGATCGGACTCTGCGCGAAGGTATCAGCCTTCTCCGATAGCTGGTTCCTCGGCCGTGGCCAGTCTCCCGGCCACCATTCCCAGGCCCATGTACAGCCAGAAGAAGGCTGCCGCGTGAGGAAAGTCTGGGTTGAAGAGATAGTGGTCCAACGTTCCGCCGAGAAGCGCCCCCAAGATGGCGGTGAGGAAGCCCAGCAAGATCGGTTCCATGTGACCGTCTCTCAGAGTGGTCCGCCACGCGCGCCAGGAGTGCACGAAGAACATGACTGCCGCGGCCAGAAAGGCCAGCAGGCCGGTGATCCCCATCTTCTCTGCGATCAAGAGGTACACCATGGACACTCCCAGGTAGGTGTCGATGTCGGGAGTGCCTATGAACCCCACTCCGAACCAGGGATAGCGGGATATCAGGGTGAGAGCATCCCTGTATTCCCCGATGCGCATCTGAGTGGCCAGATCCTCCCCTCGGACCCCTTCGAGAGCGCGCTGTATGTAGGCTTGCGTCTGCGGGAGGATCAGCGCCACGAGAGCTACTGCCAGCAAGGCCCACCCCAGGCGTCGATAGCGTACTGCGCTGAGCACCAGCAGAGCGAGGCCCAGCCCTGCCATGGAGCCTCTCGAGAAGGTAAGGAACAGGCACAATCCCACAGTACCCGTGACAAGTACGGTCCATCGGTGGGGGAGAACCGGATCTCGCGCGAAGAGCTGAGGGACCGCCAGGCCACCCACCAGAATCAGAGTTCCCCCCAGGATGTTGGGATCCACAGATGTCGAGATCGCTCGCAACGGGTTGTCGGGATTGTCCTCAACGAAGCGCAGCGCAGACGGGCCGGACGGGTACCCAACCACTCTGAGGGTGGAGAGAATGCGGACGCTCAGATCCTGGGGCAGGACGTATAGCACGACGCCGATGAGAGCGGCACAGAAGCCGGCCAGCAGTATCACCCTCACCAGTCGCTCGAGCTGTCGGCGAGTGCGGACGGTATTGACGACCAGAAAGAAGACGGCGACGCTCAGGATGATCTCCGCGAAATGGCGCAGGGCGTTGGCGGTCAGGGACGAGTGGGCCAGTCCGGCAATAAACGAAGCGATGGCCAGGACGATGAAGATCAACACCATGAACCCGATGGGGGTACCCACGAAATCCCCATGTCGGTGGGTCATGATCTGCATCGCCCAAACGAGGAACACCGCTCCCAGGGCAATGTCCAGCAGCGTGGGGGTGAAGCCGATGTCAATGGGCAGTGCCGCAAAGGGCAACAGGCAGATCACCGCCACGAGCACGTAGAGGCCGGTCTGGGTGCTCTGCAGAACCAGGCATCCGATGACCACTGCGACGAGCAGAACCGTGGTCAGCAAGGGACCCAGGAAGCCAAGGACCGCGCCGACCGATGCCCCTGCGGCCAAGCAGATGAACAGAATGGCTGCCAGCCGAACGTAGCGGTTACGGGAGTTCACTGCTGATCGAAGGATTCCTGTCATGTCTCGGTCTCGGTCGGTCACTGAGTGGTCTGCACGATCACAAGAGAGGTCTTGCCCGCTTCGATGTGCACATCGGTGGTGTAGTATCTCTCTCCGACGTGTGTTCGAGCTATGTAGTACCCCGCCGGAATGTCACCCATAGCGAAGTTCTCCTTCCAGTTTCGGTCAGGATTGACCTCCTGGGCTGGGTACGTGCGGATATCCTGCCACCGCTCATCGGGATTGCTGAGCTGGTGCATCGTGATCAAGGCCTCCGGAACGGTGGATCCCTGCGCGTCGATGAGACGTCCTGCCAGGGTGCCACAGCCCTCGACGGGCACGAGCCAAAGCTCCGGATTGCGTGTACTGGAATAGGAGTTCTCCCCGACTCGAACCTCGAAATGGAGGTGCGGTCCCATGGCCACCCCGGTCATCCCGACCCTGCCCAGCAACTCGCCGGCCTTGACCCGCTGGCCCACCTCGACCGCGATCTCTGAGAGGTGACCGTAGAGCGTGTACACGGGCTCTTCTTCGTACTCCCTGTCGAGGCGCACGATGACCAGCAGTCCGTAGAAATCCGTCCGGGCACCGTACACCCGGTTCGCGTCATCTCCGGCCACCACTACCGTACCCTCGCCGGCAGCCAACACACGGGTGCCCGTCGGATTCACGAATTCCACGCCGTGATGAATGGGAAGCGAGCCGTCGCCGCGTGATCCATAGGGGTAGAACCTGGCTACCTGGGTGTCCAATGCTTCGGGTTCCACCGGCCTCAGCAGCCACGTGTGCTGCATAGGGGGTGTCGGCGTCGGCGTTGCGGTGCTGGTCAGCGTCACGGATGGAGTGAGAGTCGGCGTGGCGGAAGCGGGCGTCGCAGCGGTTGGCGTGGGCGTGGGAGGCAAGCTAGTGCCGGTTGGAGACGCCGTTGGAGAGGGAGTTGTGGCAGTGGGTGAAGCCGTGGAGCTTGGAGAAGGGCTCGGCGCAACTGGTGTGCCGGGGATTCTCGGGAGAACCAGCAGGGTAGCGAGCGCGGACAGGAGGAGAACGATCACGATGGCTGGCGCAACAAGTGAGGTCTGTCTGGGTTTGGGCGGCTGGTTGGCATGGCTCATGATGGGGCCGATTATAACATACAATCGGAGGGTGAGCAATTTGCCAGCTCAGGAAGGTGTGTGTTAGAATGAAAGTGTCTGACGACTCGCGCCAAGACTTCTCGATCCGGTCGTCGGCACTCACGGCGAGGCGATTCTGGCAGGGAGTGTGGGATTCATGAGATTCGACATCCTGACGCTGTTTCCCGGTCTCTTCTCCGGTGTATTTGAGGAGAGCATAGTGCGGAGAGCAATCGAGGCCGGGCTGGTATCAATTGAGGTACACGATATCCGTGTTCACGGGGAGGGCCGGCACCTTCAGACTGATGATGCTCCCTACGGTGGGGGAGGCGGCATGGTGATGAAGCCGGAACCACTCTTCAGAGCGGTGGAGCATGCCCTCGATGCAGGGGGATGCCAACCGGCGGAAGACTCGGGAGCTACCGTAGTGCTGCTGACTCCGCAGGGACGACCGTTCACGCAGCAGATTGCGTGCGAGCTTGCCAGACAAGACCAGATCGTGCTGGTGTGTGGGCGCTACGAAGGCGTTGACGAGAGGGTGCGCCGGCACCTGATAACGGATGAGATATCTATAGGGGACTACGTGCTATCCGGTGGCGAGATACCGGCTATGGTGGTGGTTGAGGCGGTGACCCGGCTGATTCCTGGGGTGCTGGGAGATCCCGGGGCGGTCTTTGAGGATTCGCACATGGGTGGCGTGCTGGAGTACCCTCACTACACGCGGCCTGCCGTGTACCGGGGATGGGCGGTTCCAGATGTCCTCCTCTCGGGCAACCACGCGCTGGTTGTTCGCTGGCGTCGTGAGGAGGCCCTCAGACGGACCCTGGAGCGACGACCCGATCTGTTGGACGATGCGCGCCTGAGCGAACAGGACAGAGAGTTCCTGCGCAGTCTGGGCGCCGACGTCTGAGCCCGGCAACGCCAGCTGAGAGCGTAACGGCAAGCTCCCAAGACCGATAAAGGCCTCGGGAGCTTGACAGGACTCCGTTCGAAGGGTTCCCAAGACTAGGGGGCAGGTTGCACCTGGACGAAGTCCTGGTCCTCTACCCTGAATATGTAGATGCGTTGCTCCTCCAGGTCTCCGTTGTCTCGGTAGGCGATGTCTCCCACAGTCGAATCGAGCTTGAGGCCGCGTATTGTGCTCGCGAGGGAGGCGCTGTCGAAGGTTTCGGCCTTCCGTGCTGCTTCGGCCAGTACCTGCATGGCGGCGTAGCCGGCAACGCTGTAGGTTCCAGGGTTCCTGGTCTCGAGCACCTGGTAGTCCTTCCACCACTCCTCGTCCGTGAAGGCGTGGGGATCCGGTGTGATCCCGCTGACGTAGGCTCCTTCCGCGGAGAGGCCGCAGCCGTCGATGAACTCGTACAGGAAGCACGCGTCACTGCCCATGAAGGTGGCCTCAATGCCAGCTTCCCGCATCTCGGGCAACAAGACGTAGCCCTCGGTCTCGTACCCAGCCATGAATACCGCATCGGGCTGGGCCTCGGCTATCCGTGGTATCGCCGAAGCATGGGTGTCGGCTGCCTCCTTGATCTCCACGATTGCGACCGCCTCGGTGCCGAGGTCCTGGAGAGCTGTCACCATCTGATCTCGAAGACCTCGTCCGTACTCGTTGTCCGCGTTCACCAGCACGATCCGCTCGGCGTGCAGATTATCGATTAGGAACCGTGCCGCAACCGGCGCCTGGGCGGCATCATTGGCGTTGACACGGAAGAAGTTGCGGTAGCCCTTCTCGGTCAGAGCAACGTTGCTGGCAGTCGTGGTGATGATGATGAGGGGCAGCCCGGAATAGGTCTCCATGGCCACGAGAGTCTGCCCACTGTTGTAGTGACCCACGACGCCAATGATTCTGCGTTCGCCACTGTTTACTTCGTGGGCTATCTGCTGCGCTACCGCCGCCGCCACTTCGTCGTCTGCCTCGTCGTCCACGGGGATGACCTTGACTGTATACCCGAGGAGACCTCCGGCCTGGTTGATTCTCTCGGCCATGAGGTTCACTCCACCGACGACTGTCTGCCCGCCGTCGGCCTGCCAACCCGAGAGGGGGGCACACACGTAGACGATGACTTCCCCTTTGGGGCGCGCGGGGCGGCAGCCCGACACAGCCACGAACACGATCAGTATTGCCATCAAGGCGACAAATGCTTTCCTGCGCATTGCCTGGGCCTCCTTGAATCCTGGACGGTGCTATCTATCTATGTCTGTAGACCTCATCCATGGTGGTGAGGATGTCCTGAAGCTGGTCGACCTGGTCGCGGATCTTCTGTGCGATCTGTCGCGACCTGGCCGCGTCGATGTCCTTGGCTCCAATGAGCAAGAGCTGTGAGTGGATCGTGCCCAGCGCGGCCAGCGTCGCTTCGAGCTGGAACTCCGCCTTCTCCATCACGTCTTCGAGCTCGCCAAGGTTACGCTTGTGAGCTTCTTGTCTCTCGATGGCCTCCTCGATCTGCTGCCTGACGGCAGGGTTGTCCTCCAGTTTCAGCCTGGCCCGGTACGCGGCCAGTGACTTGGGAACGTTCTTCATGTCACGGTGGATCAATGCGTCGTCCTCGTAGGAGTCAAGACGCTTCGACAGGCGGTAGATATTCCCGATCCAGTCCGACACGCCCTGCAGCGTATCGTGCAGATGATCCTGCAACACTCCCTCTTCCCGGTCCTTGATCGCGGCCTGGATGCGTTCCCTGTACTCCAGTGCCTTCTCCAGGCGCTGTCTGTACTTCGCGATGTGGATCGCTCTGGGATCAAACTCCTGGCGTAGCATCTCTGCCACGACTCT
>Ga0180432_10004018_pt1 | contig 20539 bp, 19 predicted proteins | sample SS_ome_10_FD_132414 | JGI IMG/M metagenome (GOLD analysis project Ga0180432, IMG submission 132414) | Hypersaline lake sediment archaeal communities from the Salton Sea, California, USA - SS_1_MS_2 metaG | ecosystem: Environmental > Aquatic > Non-marine Saline and Alkaline > Hypersaline >...
GTTATTACCATAGATGACGGCTATCAAGATAATTTTACCGTGGCCTATCCGACCTTAAAAAAACACGGCTTTCCGGCAACCATATTTATTGTTTCATACTCCATCAGCAACGAAAAAAATTATATGAGCTGGGAAGAAATTAAGGAAATGGCAAAAAATAAAATATCTTTTGGCGGTCATACCAAACATCAGGTCTATCTTCCCGCCATAAAAGATGAAGGCCTACTCTGGGAGGAAATAGCCGGATGTAAAGGAGAGATTGAAAATAAGATAGAGCGGCCAGTTAATTACTTCTCCTACCCCACCGGAGGCTTTACAGCGGAGATTAAAGAGATGGTAAAAAAGGCCGGATATAAAGGGGCCTGCACCACTAACCGGGGGATGGCAGAATTAAATAGGGATATCTATGAATTGAAAAGAATCAAAGTAACCAATTCCGATATGAATAAACCTTTGAGTTTCCGGGGAAAATTATCGGGCTACTATAACCTTTTTAGAAGCAAGAAAAAGGGAAATTAACCACTCCCCAGCAAAAAGTTTGAGCAAAAATAGTTTCTCTTGACAAAAAAAATAATTCGTGATAAAAATGATATAAAGAAATCTATTATAATGGACAGTTGGGAGAAAAAGTTAAAGCCTAAAATGATGATAAAATGTCCACTTATAAGGAAGGATGTTATAAGTTCGAAAGTTGGGCAGGAACTGTTGCTTTATGACCCGAAAACAGAGCGCCTTCACGTTTTAAATGAAACAGCCGCTTTTATCTGGAAAATGGCTAACGGTCGGCACCAGGTTGGCGAAATAGCGAAAAACATTAAAAAGACCTTTAGCCTGCCTCTTAAAACAGCGGTTGAATTAGATGTCCACCAAATAATAACTAAACTGAAAAAGAAAGGTTTACTAACTTATCAAGAGGTAAATCATGTCCAAGGATAAAGAGAAAAAAACAGTTTATAAGAGGCCGGAGATAAAAACCTACGAAGCCGAAGAACTGGAAGAAGAATTAGGCTTGACTCTCGGATCCGGCGAGAATGAGCCCGGATTCCTCTAAAAATTAGCTTATTTTAAAATAGCCATATACATACCTTTCAATACTTCAAAAAGGCATTTCAATCGATAGGTAATCTGGTAAAATAGAGGCATCTTACCTGATTTGTCTCTATATCTGGCTTTTAATACATTTCCCCCCGGAAACATATATTCGATTAAATCTGTCCAGGAAAGAGAGCCTCGAAACCCCAGTGTTTTCTCCCAGCTTCTTTTTTTCTTTGAGAAAAAAATATTTTTTTCCGCAAGTAAAATGACGGTTTTCTTAACCCTTCCTTGACGAGGGATTAAAGAAAAGTCGATTGTTTCCAAAATCCCCTCAAACGGAAACAATTGTTTAAGAATCGATAGATTGACAGAAACAGCCGTCTCTACCCCCCAGTGTTTTGCCCTTTTTCTAAGTTTTACCCAGTCAATCCTTTCTCCAAAAAATCTAATTGTTTCCAAAATATCAGAAAACCAGATAAGTCTATTGCCGCTTGAAGGAGTCAAGATATAATCTTCTATTTTGGCCGAAGGATAGCGATAACGGTTCATATAAGCATGCAAATCCAGGTGGCCACAAAGATAAATAATCATATCTTCGATTCCCAGAGAATAAAACACCTTATTTTCACCGAAAGTTTGTCTCCGCTTCCAAACCTCAAAGATATCAGGAGAATGCAGGCGCCAGCGGGGCAGAAGATCCCAATGAATTTCCAAATATGCTCCCCCCTTTGTCTGATTGACAAAGGGTAATTCGAAATGAAATTGCCGATAGAACTGTTTGGGAAGAATCCCCGCAGGGAGTAAATACCCCTCTTTTAAAAGTATATCTTCCATTTTATCTAAATCCGGACGGCGGATAAATATATCTAAATCACCGAAAGGCCGCAGGCCCTTTTCGGGATAGATAGCTTCATCGAGAACCGGCCCTTTGAGAATAATAAATTCTATTCCGGCCTTAATAAAAATGGCTATCAACCGTTCAAGTTCCCGGGATAATTTTAAATTACTAAAAGCAACGGCATAATGTTTCTTTTCCAGCCGGGCACTTATTCCCTCAGGAATTAAGCTAATCAACTTTTCTTTCCGCCAGTGATAATAAATAAGGGGGTTGAGCCGGTGATAATCAGCCTCCCTAAGTATGTAATTCCAGTCTAAATTCCCAGTCTCGAGGATTTTTCTTTCTTCCCGGAGAAGTTTTTCGCTTCTTCCTCTAGCAAGAGAGTTTAAAAGTAACTTTTGTTCCTTAAGCATTATTATCCCGCCGCCGCCTGCCCCACCGGGATTTTTGGGAATCCTGCGGGGTCATTCGGGGATGTCCGGTATTTTGTTTAGTTTTCTGATACAGTTGATATAGAGAAGATAATAAATAACCATATGTGCCCATAATTCTATTAAAAATCTGCCAGAGAGGCCGATTTAGATGTTTTTCTTTTTCTCTACGCTTGATAAGAATGGCCTTACCCAAAATATCTCCAGGAGCTATAGTTTCCCCTCTCAGGTTGCCGTCGCCTTTTTCCTGAAAATAGAGCCGGCCATGCCGGCGGTATTTTCTTATAAGGCGGTGAATAACTATCCCCGGCCCCGTCTTTATGGCCACAATATCTCCCGGTTTTATCTGAGAAGAAGAAAAAGCGGCCAGAAGAAGGCGGTCCCCTTCTTTTATAAAAGGAGACATGCTTTTTCCTTTAGCCACACTCCAGAAATATTTGTTTTGGAATTTTTTATCCATTATGCTAAAATTATAACACAATTTTTAAAGGTTTATAATACAAAATAAACCCAGCACACCTTTTAGATTACACCTAAGACATTTTTTACCGATGAATTCAGCCTTCCTGCTTTTCGGAAAGATTTTATCAGCCATTTTTATCTTTTTTCTGCCCGGCTATCTCACCAGTCTTCTTTTAAAGGGAAAAAATTCTTTCTCTTTACTTATCAGCATTCTTCTCAGTTCTTTAATCGGCCTGATATTGGCTCAACTTGGTTTTTTCTCCCTTTTCTATCTTGTCTTTTTTCTGGGTATCTATTCATTAACTATATTTATCTGCCTTTATCTTAAACGGCCGGAAGGGTTAAAGTTTAAAAAAATCCGCTTCCGGCCCAACTGGTTTCTTTTAGCTTTATTAGCTTTAAGCTCCTTTATCTTCTTCCGGCCGCATCAGTATCTGGAAGGAGGCTGGGACCCGGGAACATATCTCAACACCGGGATAAATATCGCCAAAACCGGCTCAATCAAGATTGAAGATAAAACCTGGGCCGGCCTAAAGGCCGCGGAACAGGAAGCCTTCTCTCACAACCGGGTAAATATCCAGCAGAAATATCCCGGCTTCATGATTACCGATTCAGTTAGGGGTCGGATTATTCCCCGTTTTTATCACCTTTATCCAGTCTGGATAGCTATCTTCTACAGCCTTTTTGGCCTGCGCTTCAGCCTTTATCTAAATCCGTGCTTCGCCCTCTTGGGGCTCCTGGCCTTTTATCAAGCCGCCAGGATTCTTTTTAACCGCAAAGTAGCCGGGCTTGCCTCTCTATTTCTGGCCCTAAGCGTTATCCAGATTTGGTATGTTCGCTTTTCTACCACTGAAATATTCAGTCAGTTTCTACTCTGGAGCGGAATCTATCTTTTGGCCCTTTATGAAGAGAAAAATGAACCTTTCCTGGCTTTAATCGGAGCCTTTACCCTGGGAGCCGCTCTCCTTTCTTCTTTTACCATTATCCTCATTCTTCCGGCATTAGTTCTTTACTTTTTCTACCGAAATTGGGGGAAATTTAGGCGTTTTGACCTCTTTTTTATCGTTCCTTTCAGCCTTTTACTGGTCTATTTGCTAATTCAGGGGGTATTTTTTACTAAAACCTATATTTATAACATTTATTGGTACCATTATAAATTCAATCCGGCCAGGGATAAAGCCGTAATTGCTCTGGGGACAGGCCTAATTCTGCTAATTCTTTTAAAAGTCTTCTCCGGGAAAATAAAGCCGTTCTTTAACCGCCTCTGCCAGAAGAAATATCTTAGAAGAGGGGCTAGTTTGCTCCTAGTGCTTCTGGCATTTTATCTTTATTTTCTTCGCCCCCGGGTAATGCCTTTAAATAGCAACGCTACCAATGCCCAAGAATTGGCTCTCTTCCTTACCCCTTTAGGCTTCTGGCTGGCAATCTTTGGATTAGGGATGGCCTTTTGGCAGGGTTTTTCCCGAAAAAAAGCACCTTTTGTCATCATGGCCTTAACCTTTTCGTTTTTCTTCCTGCGTAACAAGGTCCTGGCTCCCAGCTACCCCTGGGCCCTCAGGCGCTATGTTCCCTTTATGGTACCCAGCTTTTACCTTTTTGCCAGCTACCTGATTATCGAATTAAGCGAGCGAAAAAAAATAACCGGCCGAATCATAGCTACGGCTATCTGTATTTATCTTCTTGTCTTCCCCATCTGGCGAATTCCCCTTTTGATAAAACAGGTGGATTATCAAGGGATGATTGAATTTTCGGAAAATCTGGCGAAACAAATGAAAGAAGAAGCTATCTATATCTGTGATGGATATTGGCTGGCTACTCCCTTGCATTATATCTACGGTAAAAACACCCTTTCCCTTTCTGACCAAAATATCCCTAAAGCCTGGCAGGCCTTAAGTATAATAGAGAAATGGCTTGAAGAAAACAAGCAAGTCTTCTATATCTCCCGGGAAAGCAAACCTTTTACCCCAAGAGTCGATTTTCAGGAGGTTGGTTCGGCTATTTTAGACTCAAGCCGGCTGGAAGAACCGCTGCGTCAGATTCCCCGGAAGGTGAAAAAATTTAAAATACCGGTTAAAATCTTTCAGCTAAAGCTGCTTGAGAGAAAAAGGCAAGAAAAGAAAGGTGAACATTTTATCGATATCGGCCGAAACTGCTTTGGCCTGGCCGGCGGTTTTGACCGGGTGAGAAACTATAGCGGCGGAATAAACGGCCGCTGGACATACGGCCTGGCCGAAATAACTATCCCCTGGCCGGAGGAAGATAAAAAGGTTAGTTTGACTATCAAAATGGGCGGAGCCCGGCCGAAAGAAGAAAAATTAGCCCGGATTTCTCTTTATCTGGACGGAAATTTTATCAAAGAATTTGAAGTGGCCAATGAATTCAAAGAATATAACCTAATTATTCCTTCATCAGTAACTAAATCTTCTCTTCCCCGGAGGGCGGTCTTAAGAATTACCGCAACTGTCTGGAATCCCTACGAATATGCCATTAAAGGTTATAGCGCTAATCTGGGAGTTTTATTGGATTGGGTAAAGGTGAAGTTCTGAGACTAAACTCTTTTTACCAATTTCTCAATTAATTCAGCCATCTGGCTGAGTTTCCCCGGAACCATTTCAAAAAAACGCGTTCCTTGAGTAAGCCTGGTTAATTCCATAAGCAAGCGGGGGGAACTTCCGCTAAATCTTCCCTTCAGCAAAGCTTCCTTAGAAACTAAAAGAAGCATCTGGCTAAGTTTTAAAAAACCCGATGAGGAAGCTATCGGCTTTAAAGAAGGGAAAGCTTGCCAATCCATTGGTCCAGCTTTACCCCGATGAGCATAAATGAGGGGAATCCGGCAGTCAAGACAAAGGTTTTTTATGGCCGGTATTAATCTTACTCCTTTTTTTACCTTCAGGCTGAGCAAAGAGAAATCTCTTCCCTTAATCCGGCTTACTTCCCTGACTCCTTTTATTTTCGCTAACTTCTTTAAAAAAGCAGGGGTAATATAGGTTAAGGCCAACTCAATAAAGGTTTCTTTCCCCTTTATCCCTCCAGGCGGTGAAAGAAAAATAACATAACCGGGAAAACATCTTTCGCCTAATTTTGCCCAGGCTAAATTATCAATATCAAGCATGATTTTTCTTCGTCTATCCTTCTTGTTTTTCTTCAGATGCGCAGTGGAGAGCTCCGGAAAAAGCTTAAAGGTTTTTGCGGAAAGGCGAAGGCTGCGGGGAAAAGGTTCAATCAACCGGGAAGAAACAGAAATAGGGGCTAATTCGTCGGAGAGTAAAGAAAAACCCCTTTTTAAAAGCTCCATAACCAGGGTGGTCTTGCCAAAAGCCGAATAAGCACAAATAATAAATCCCTTCCCTTTCCAGGAAACCACTCCCCCGTGGAAAATAAAGTGACTGCTCATCCGGGAGGCAATCAAAGAGGGTATGGCCAAAGCCACTTGCCTGGCCGAAAGTTTAGAAAGAGGATAAAAAGAATCGTCCCACTTTATCCCGGCTTTTTGACAGTTTGTCTGCCCGGAGAAAATATGGATTTTCTCAAAAATTTCCCCCCTTTTAAGAGAGAGAAAATGGCGGTAGATATCTTTTAATTCCTGCCGAAAGGCCTTTGAATCGGTGCTTATCCGGTAAGATTTGCCAAAGAAAAAATAATTATCCGTAAACATTTCCCCGCTTGCCACTCGAATTTTCCTAAAAGCTAAAAAACAAAGAGGCCTCTATCTGGTCAGAATCATAATTATGTATCCGGTCAATATGCCGCCAGCCTAATAAAAGTTCAATATCATCTTCCGCCAGCCAGTTAATTCCCAGGCCGATTTCGTTTCTCTTACCCTCACCGATAACAAAGGCAAAGGTATGCTCGTTGAAAATATAGGCTTCTATTTTTTTATCCTTTATCCAGAAGGGATGGTGAAACCTTAGAATAGATTCTAATTCAATCGTATCCCTTCCCGGATGAAGGATAGCATATTGGAGGCTTTCTGCCCAATAAAGCCATTTGAACAAATCCGTTCCGGCTTCAAAGCCGAATTCGCTCCGGCAAAGTTTATGAGAATGAAAATGATACCTTGTTTCGATAAAAGGACAAAGTTTTAATTCTTTATTAAAAGCCGGAAGATAATAGTGAGCTTCCGGCCATAGCCTTATAGTATACCAATCTTCGTTATCTACGGATATATCATAGCTCGCGGTTTGACTGTTCTTCCATTCAAAATCAAGGCCATAGGCAAAAGCTGGGTTTAAAATAAACAAAAATATGACAAATAAAAAAACTTTAGTCATTAAAACCCCTTGGTTTACGGGAGGGTGATTAAAGGGAAAGAATTAAAGTTTTTTAATCGACAGATATTAAATCTTTTATTTTCTCAAAGCGTTTTAGACCAATCCCTCTGACTTTTTGAATCTCTTCTTTGCTTTTAAAAGGCCCGGTTTCTTTTCGATAGTCGATAATCCTTTGGCTCAGAATTTCTCCAATGGCCGGCAGTCTGGCTAACTGAAAAACATCGGCCTGATTAATGTTGAGAAACTCTCCCGATTTTCCCTTCTCTATTGCATTTACCGAAAGAGAGGGAATTCTTAGAGAGTCTCCTTGGGCCGGCGCTTTTACGGGAATAAATATCTTTTCTCCATCTATAAGGGTCCTGGCCAGATTTATAGAGGAAATATCCGCTTCCACCTTGAGATTTGTTTCTGTCAACACCTCCCCTACCCGGGTGCCTTTTTTGACCCGATACAAGCCGGGCCTAAATACCGCACCGGCCAGATGAACGACCAGAGACTCCTCCGCCTGGTTTATTTTTGTCTCCGGTTGAGAGTGGGCTTTAACCAGATAGGGCTTAACCTCTTTAAAATGTCTATTTTTAAAAAACAAAACCCCGGAGCCAATAACCAGGGTTATAACCAAAAATACCGCCGCATTTCGTTCTTGAGGGGTGAGGTTAAACATATACTACCGATAACTTTTTCAAGTTAACAACTTACGATTAATAGTTTAAAATCTTAACTGTAAACTAAAATTTGTCTAAGCTGATTTTTCCAGTGTTCCTTTATCTCCGGAGAGAATCGGCTTGCCTTTTTGCTTTATCACCTCAGGGGTGATAATACACTCATCGATTCGGGAAGATAAGGAGGGAAGCTCATACATAATATCAAGCATAAAATTTTCGATGATAGACCTGAGGGCCCGGGCCCCTGTTCCCCGGCGGACAGCTTCTGTAACAATGGCCGATAAAGCCTCCGGCGTAAACTCGAGTTTCACATTTTCCATGGTAAATATCTTTTGGTACTGTTTAACCAGGGCATTCCGGGGTTCGACAAGAATTTTAATCAAATCGTTTTCTTCCAAATCATGCAATACGGCAACAATGGGAAGCCGGCCGATAAACTCAGGGATTAAACCAAACTTAAGAAGGTCTCGGGGTTCAACCTGCATAAGAATCTCGCTTGTCTTTCTATCCCACGTATGTTTTATATCGGCACCAAAACCTATACTGCCCTTGTTCAAGCGGGATGCAACAATCTTTTCCAAGCCATTAAAGGTTCCCCCGCAGATAAAAAGAATATTAGATGTATTCACCGGGATAAATTCCTGATGGGGATGTTTTCTGCCTCCTTTAGGAGGAACATTGGCAATTGTTCCTTCGATAATTTTCAAAAGGGCCTGCTGGACCCCCTCGCCGGAGACATCCCTGGTAATAGAAATGTTTTCCGTTGTCCGGGCAATCTTGTCAATCTCATCAATATAAATAATACCTCTTTGGGCCCTGGCCAGATTATAATTCGAAGCCTGGAGAAGTTTTAAAAGAATGTTTTCGACATCTTCCCCCACATAGCCGGCTTCAGTCAAAGTAGTAGCATCGGTTAAAACAAAGGGAACATCTAAAATCTTGGCCAGAGTCCGGGCAAGAAGTGTTTTACCAGAACCTGTCGGACCAATTAAAAGAATATTACTCTTCTCTAATTCTACCTCTTTATCTCCGGACTCAACCTGAATGCGCTTATAATGATGGTGAACGGCTACGGCTAAGCTCTTCTTCGCCCTTTCCTGGCCAATTACATAGTCATCCAGGCGCTGCTTAATTTCAACCGGTTTAGGAACAACCTTAGCGGGTTTAAAATCATCTTTTGTTTCCTTAGCCAAAATTTCATTGCATAATTCGATACATTCACTGCAAATAAAAGAATTAGGCCCGGCAATCAAACGGCCGACTTCGCCCTCGGCCCGCCCGCAAAAAGAACACTTGGCATATTTACCGAAACTGCCCCCCTGATTTCCTTTCATATCCTACTTATCCCCTTTCTTTTCCATTCCTACCCGATGGGTAATCACACTGTCAATTAAGCCATAGTTCTTGGCCTCTTCAGCGGTCATAAAAAAATCCCGATCGGTATCTTTTACGATTTTATCCAGTTTCTGTCCGGTGTGCCGGGCCAAAAGCTGGTTTATCTCATCCTTAAGCCTTAATATTTCTTTGGCCTGAATACTAATATCGGCCGCCTGTCCCTGAACGCCGCCCCAGGGCTGATGAATCATTACCCGGGCATGAGGAAGGGCGTAACGTTTGCCTTTCTCTCCGGCGGTTAAAAGCAAAGCCCCCAAACTGGTCGCCTGCCCCATACAGATGGTTGAAACCTGCGGTTTAATATACTGGATGGTATCATAAATAGCTAATCCGGCGGTAACCGCCCCTCCCGGGGAATTGATATAAAGATGGATATCCTTATTGACACCTTCTGATTCCAAAAAAAGAAGCTGGGCAATGATTAAATTAGACACCTCATCAGTAATCGGTACCCCGATAAAAACAATTCTATCTTTCAAAAGACGGGAAAAAATGTCGTAGGCCCTTTCTCCCCGGCCGGTCTGCTCCACAACCATGGGAATTAACTGGCTGTAATTCTTCTCTCTTTCTTCCATCGTATTTGCCTCCCCAGTTAAATAATAGTGTCAGAGTATCATCATTCACTTTGTTCGTTAGCATCAAAACATCATGTTTTTTTCTGGCGTTGAATTTTGATTCTTTGACACTATTAAAGTTTAACTTCCTGAATTTTACTAGAGTCTAAAATAAATTTCAAAGTTTTATTTTGCCGGAGGTGCTCAATAAAACCTCCGTCGGACTCCTCCAGGGTATCCTTTTTATTCGAATATCGATTTATTTTCTTTAATTCTTCCCGGGCCTCTTCCGGGCTTACAATAATATTCTCCTTCTCAGCAATTGCCTCTAAGATTAAGGCCAGTTTCACCTCATCTCCGGCTTTTTTCTCTGCCTCTTCATTGAGCTTTTTCTCCTCTTCTTTTATTTTCTGCTCACTAAAACCGAGCTCTTTCAAACGATGCAAGGTATACTCCAGGAGAATCCCTTTCCTCCTTTCGACTAAAGAATAAGGCAGGGGAAAATCGGTTGACTCAAGCAATTGCTTAATTACTTCATCCTTTGTCTTTCTCTCAGACTCGGAATCTTTCCAATTCTTTAGACGTTTCTTTATTTTCTCTTTCAAATCGAGGAGATCACGGCAATCTTTGATGCGCCGGGCCAATTCGTCATTTATCGCAGGCAGCTTTTTTTCTCTGATTTCTTTCAGGGTAATATGAAAACCGGCTTTTTTGTTTTGAAACTCCGGAGAAGGATAGTCAGCGGGGAGATTAATCTCGAGTATTCTTTTTTCATTGATTTTCAGCCCGAAAAGCTCCTTGTCAGACCCGGGTCCAAAAAAATCCTTTCCTATTTCGAGATTTAAATCTTTATTTTTCCCTCCGGGGATAAGTTTACCTTCAACATACATTTCTAAATCTACGATAGCCAAGTCTCCTTTTTGCAAAGGCCGGGTATCTATTGAATTAAAAGTGGCCATCTTTTCCTGGACATTTTTAATTTCATTATCCAATTCGGATTCAGTAATTTCAAAAATCTCCTTTTTCGCTTTCAGCCCTTTATAGTGACCTAATTTTATCTCCGGACGCACCTCTACCTTAGCTTCGAAAATAAGCGGAGCGGACGGTTTCCAATTTACCTGAGAAATTTCCGGATCCCCCACCGGCCAAAGATGCGTCTCCTTCAAAGCAGCGACATAGTTAGAAGGGATTATATTCTTAAGCAGTTCATCTTCGATATCTTTCCCATAACGGCTTAAAAGCAATTCCCGCGGAACTTTTCCCAATCTGAAACCAGGCAGGGCGGCATTTTTTTGAAAGCGGTTTAAAACTTTTTCGAATTCCTCCTGCATGGTTGTTTCGGAAACCTCTACCTTCAAGATTCTCTGACAGGCGTCAATTTTTTTAATCTGAGTTTTCATTTCCTAAACCTGATAGTTTTGGAGCGGGTGATGGGATTCGAACCCACGACATCTACCTTGGCAAGGTAGCGCTCTACCGCTAAGCTACACCCGCTTTCTCGTCGGAATATGGTGCGGACGGGGAGACTTGAACTCCCACCCCTCATCGGGACTAGATCCTAAATCTAGCGCCTATGCCAATTCGGCTACGTCCGCATCCGTATTGAACGGAATACGGCTCTGGTGCCCGCACAAGGAATCGAACCTTGAACCTCGCGCTTAAGAGGCGCTTGCTCTGCCAGATTGAGCTATGCGGGCGGAACCTTGATTTTATCAATTTATATTTTAAAAATCAACTAAATAAACCGCAAAAAAACCTTGTTATTTAATAAAAGCTTACGAGCTATGAGCCAAAGGCTATATCTCGCCGACGATTTCTTCAACAATATCTTCTAAAGTAACTATGCCCAGGGGTTTTTGGGACCGGTTTACGACTAATGCCATCGTCTGCCTTTCTTTTCTCAATTGAGAAAGCAGGCGGTCTATGGATGTATCCTCTAAAACCGGCAAAATCGGGCGGACAAAATCACCTAATCTGGTTTTATTCCCATCCGTCTCATAGAGTAAATCATAAATGTTAGTTAAACCGACTATATTGCTGCCTTTCCCTTGAAACACAGGATAGCGAGAAAATCTTTTTACCCCGGCAAGCTCTTTTACTTTTGATAAAGAAGTGTTTACCTCAATGGAGGTCACATCGGATAAATCCACCATTATATCTCTCACCAGAGTAGTGCCAAAATCAAAAACCTGATAAATCATCTTTCGCTCATCCGGTTCCACTACTCCTTCTCTGGCACTTTCTTCCACTAAAAATTTTAACTCCTCCTTGGTAACAAAAGGGCTTTTGGTTGTTTTTTTGCCTCCAAACGGCTTGAGAATCAAACGGGGAAATAAATTAATCGTTTTAACCAGAGGGGAAAGCAGAATAAACGACCCCTTAAGAACGGGAAAAATTGCCAGGATTATCCGGTCAGCATGCTGGCGGAATAAACTTTTAGGAATAATTTCGCTAAAAACAAGAATCAAAGGAGTAAGGATGATTGTGCTAATTAAAGCTCCCCGGGCGGCAAAATATTTAATTGCCCAGGAAGTTGCCAGGGCTGAAGCAACAATAACCGAAACATTGGTTCCAACCAAAGTGCTGCTTAAAAAATATTCGGGGTTTTTCAGAAATCCCTGTAATAATAGCGCTTTCTTTACTTTAGAATCAACCAAGCTTCTAAGACGCAACCTGTTCAAGGAAATAATTCCTGTCTCCACTCCAGAAAAAAATCCAGCAAATATAATGCAAAAAAAGACTGCTGTCAGGTAGCCAAAGGTTTCCATGCTATTTTATCTCCAGAAGAATTTTTCTAATTCTATTTTTCCCCATTTTTTTAATAGTAAAGGAAAAGTTTTTAAAAATAACTTTTTCATCCCTTTTGGGCATCCGCCCGAAAAGGGAAAATACGAATCCACCGATAGTATCGGCTTCATCTTCAGGTAAGTTTAAATTCAAGCGGCGGTTAATTCTGGAAAGCTCTAATTTACCGTCCAAAACTGCCGAGTTACTATCAATAATTTCGATTAGTTTTTCCCGAGGCTCAAATTCGTCCTGTATCTCGCCGACAATTTCTTCAAGGATATCTTCCAGGGTAACCAGCCCGGCGGTCCCCCCGTATTCATCGACTACAATGGCTATTCGTAAATTTTGTTTCTGAAATTCCTTAAGTAATTCATCGATTTTTTTAGTTTCCGGGATAAAAACCGCCGGTTCCATTAAACCGGCAATATCCTTCTTTTCAGAAAGAAGATAATCTTTGGTATGGATAATGCCGGCAATATCATCCAATTTTTTCCGGTAAACCGGCAGGCGAGCGTGTTTTGCCTCCCGCATTAAGTTGATTACGCTTTCCGAAGGGCTATTTATCTCCAAAGCAACCATATCAACCCGGGGAACCATAATTTCGCTCGCCTCGGTATCTCCAAATTCAAAAACGCTGTAAATCATTGCCTCCTCGGTTGCTTTTACTACCCCTTCCCTTTTACCAATCTTAATCAGATTCTGAAGTTCTTTTTCTGTCAGATAAGGTTTTTTGAAAGAAGCCGTCCCGCCTAAACGGGAGATAAAAAAATCGGTAACATTTTTTAAAATATTTCGAATAGGAAGAAAAATCTTAACAAAAAATTTAATCGGGTAAGCTGTTTCTAAAGATATCCGTTCCGCCTGCTGGACGGCATAGGTTTTAGGGGTTATCTCGCCAAAAACGATAATACCGAAAGTCATCAAAGCAATGGCAAAGCTAATCCCTATTTCCCCAAAAACTTTAATTGCCATCAAGGTAGCCAGGGAAGTAGCGGCGACATTAACGAGCATATTGCCAATGAGAATGGTGGTTAAAAGCTGATAGGGTTGAGTTAAAAGTGAGTTTATAAGCGCTCCCCGGTGGGCAAATTTCCTCTGCAGACGATGGAGCTGCAATTTACTTAAGGAAAAAAAAGCTGTCTCGGAGCCGGAAAAAAAGGCAGAAAGGCAGAGTAGTAGAAAAAGCAGCACCAGGCGGATTGATAATATTGACAATTAAATCCCTCTATTTTTTATGGCACGTCATGTTAGAAATCTATTCCGCAAATCAGCTCTATGGGAAGTAGTAAGTAAAACTTACTTTCTATCTCTAAGATGGCACGCCCGGAGGGGCTCGAACCCCCGACCTCTAGCTTCGAAGGCTATCGCTCTGTCCAACTGAGCTACGGGCGCACAGTGTTTATTGTACCAAGATTGAGAATACTAATCAAGCAGGGCCTTTGGGTTTTAAATCATAGCTCCCGGCTGACCTTTCGATTTTGCTCAGGGCAGGTGGCTCATAGTAATTGTGTAATGTGTGATGTGTAATGTAAAAAAGCTAAGAGCTAAAAGCAAAGAGCCAAAATGGCTGATAGCTCATCGCTGATGGCTCTTAGACTATCCTTTATTTTAAAGCTAATCCTTTGATTACCTTATGAGTAAGGCCTTCCCTGAGTTCTATTCTATCCGGATGATAAGCGATATATGTCGGCTTTATATGGTCTATCCAGGCGCCGCAATTGGCGTATATGCCTTTATCAATAACCTGAAGCTGACACCGGTGGGTATGACCAAAGATAACTATTCTGGCCCCTTTATTCAAGTGGTTCTTAACTGCCTGTTTAAACTCCCCAAAATGCCCGCCTCTTTTTATATATTCTTTTGTAGCCGGGGTAATCTTGTTTTTTACCGATATGGCTTCACGGAGAAACTGAAAATTCTCCAAGGCTTTCTTTGTCCACTTATCAACACCCGGATAAAGCAATCTTTCTAAACTGGCCACAAATAGATTGAAACGTCTGCCTCGAGGCCATCTAATCGACTGAAGAGGATTTTTGTATCGATTAAACATATCGTATTTATGGCCGTGCTCGGCGACAATACCAGCTTCATTATCGCGGTATTCTAAAGATATTCCAAGACCTTCGTTAATAAATCTTTCGAAGGGTATGTAATCGTGATTGCCAATTACATAAGTTAGACCTATCTTACTCTTTAGCGATAAAAGTTTTCTGGCAATTTCACTATGCCTAAAAAGAACCCGGTCCAAATCAGCCTGCCATAACTCAAACAGGTCGCCTACGATGATTAGCTCTTCGGCTTCTTTTTCGACGAATTTAAGAAACTCCAGAAATTCCTCATCGCGGTGAAAATCATCCGTCCTCGAACCATCACCTAAATGCAAATCGCTTATAAATATTTTCATAAGCCGTTTTATTCCTAACTAATGACAGGAAAAATAAAAATTGAAAGTTTTTAACCGACAGAGATATCATCCCGCCTATGGCTAAATATAGTTCACCCCGTTAGAAATGACACTTTTTCTGTTGGTTAAACCATGCTTTCTAACGGGGGAAAACATAATTTCATCCCATAGCAAAAAATCTTCAGGCCGCTGATAAGGCAAGCCTTAACCCTTACTGTCTGCTCCTCAGTTTAATCCATGTTTTTTAAGGCTTCCTGAATCAAAGGAAGGATACCAGCTACTTCATCCTTGTTCATTCTTCCTAACTTGGCAAACCTGAACTCGCCCTGAGGGTCTCTATTTTCCCTGGCAATCTGCAGTTTCTTTGTGCCTTTGTTGTAAGAATAAACACTTACGGTTAAACGGTCTGTATCGGTTTCATGGGACTTTGAAAACAAACTTTCATCTAAACTTTTGTCATAAGGCATGTCGATCCTCCCTGTTAAGTTAAAATACCGTATTAAAAGTGATTTATTCGAATTCTACTACCGGGACATCCTTGACTCCCTCTTCAGCTTCAAAATATACCCTGGGTTTAACAAGACCTCTCAAACTGGTGAATAATCTTCCGAAAACAGTCCTCTGGTAGGTATTGAATCCCTGAACAGCTTGATTATATCTCATCCTTTCTACGGCAATCCTATTTTCCGTTCCCTCTAATTGCGCCTGGAGGGTTAAAAAATTCTGATTGGCTTTTAATTCCGGATAATTTTCAGCGACTAAAAGCAATCTGGATAACGTATCAGTAATTTGATTGGCTGTCTGAATCTTCTGCTCGGTCGATTTTGCCTGTGCCCACTGACTCCTTAACTCGGTTATCTTGGTAAAGGTCTCTTTTTCATGAGTCATATATCCCTTTACCGTGCTAACCAAATTGGGAATAAGATCGTTTCTCCTTTGAAGTTGATTCTCTACCTGTGCCCAGGCCTGGTTCACCTTTTCATCCAAAATTACGGCCGTATTCAATCCTTGAATTAACCGGCCGGCCAAGGCTAAAATAACGATACCAACAACAATTAAGACTATCCATATCTTTTTCATTCTTCACCTCCGTTTCTCATTTTGTTATTCTGTGCCTTTTCGTGAAAACTAAACTGGCGGTTTACCCCGTTCGCCAACGCAAAATTTTCTCCGGGGAAACAATTCTTCCCGGGGAAAAATCTAATGGGTATTACCAGCCTCCTGAGGCACCGCCGCCTCCAGAAAAACCTCCACCAAAACCTCCGAATCCACCACTAAACCCTCCGGAAGAACCTCCCATTCCGCCACCATACCAAAAACCACCCCGCCGGCGGTTTCCCGGGGTAAGAATCATCCACCATAACAATCCCCTGCCCAGTCCAAAAATAATAATAAAAAAGAGAAGGGAAATCAACCTAGCTGAAGAAGGAACTGTCTTCTGTACGGAAATAGCTGCTAAATCTTTGGCTCCGGCAAGGCTTACCTGATACTCTTTGGCCACCAGATTCACTAAAGAAAGACTTCCGGCAACAATTCCACGGCTATAATCTCCCTTTTTAAAAGCAGGAATAATTACCTGAGCAATAATTTGTTTAGCCAAGGCGTCCGGTACCACCCCTTCTAATCCATAGCCAACCTCGATTCTTACCTTTCGGTCCTTTAAAGCAACCAAAAGAAGTATGCCGTTATCTTTACCTTTTTTGCCAATCCCCCATTTTTCAAAAAGCTTGACCGCATAACCCTCTATATCTAACGGACGAGTGCTTTCAACGGTCACTACCGCCGTTTCTGCGCTGGTTTTGGCCTCTAATTCAGAAAATAAAGATTCCAGTTCTGTTTTATCATCACCTGATAAAACATGAGCAAAATCATTAACATACCCTGACGGTTCAGGTAATTGCTCCTGGGCATATACAAAAACCGCGGGCAGAAAGGCAACGACAATGGAAAATAGTATAGCCTTTATCTTCATAATCGGTCTACCAAACGAGCTAATTGCTGGATTTGAGCAAAGTATTTTTCAAAATAAACTTCAACATCGACTCCGGCAATCTTTTCATCATCTCGTTTATCTTTTAAAATAGCTTTAAAGGTGCCGCCATCCAGGTTAAATTGGGCGGAAAGTTTAATTAAGATTGCTTCTTTTTCGATTGGAGGAGTAATTCCTTTTAATCGAAGTAAATTGCGAAAGACCGGAATGAGAGCATAGAGAGATTCTTTCATTAACGATTCTATCCCTTTTTTTCGCAAACCTATCTCTAAATAAGCCTGGCGCAGGCGTATCAGTTTTCCTTTTATCTGTTCCTCACAGAAAAGCCTCAGGTGTTTATCGTTTATATCAATGGCGCTCAAAATATCCTGTCCATAAAGACAAAGGTGATTTTCCTTCATATCTAAAAATTCTATAGGAAATACATCCTGAGAGGTCTTAATATGCTCCAGGGTTAAAAATAAAGGAGCAGCAATTTTTTGGGGGATACCGGAGGAAACCAGTTTTAAACTATTCTTTAAATCCGAAAATTTAAGCTTTTCGAAAATCACTAAAAGGTTAATATCTGAAGTCTTAGGGGAAAAATCCCGGCCGGAAACACTGCCATATAAATTAATGGATAAAATATTCTCTTTATGGATATTTAATAACTTTCCTAAATAAGGCTCGATTAATCTTTTCACTTCAACTCTTACCGTGTCTAATTTTAATTTTTCCATATCTTCTCCTTTTGAATAAAGACGCGATATCATAACACAAGTTTTCTATAATTTTCAAGAATAAATTATAGAAAAATAAATAAAACCACCTGAAAAAGTAACTTTGTCTGCGGCTTTATTCAATTATTCGGGAAATTGTCAGGATGAATATAATCCCGGACCCGATAAAAATAATTAAAGCGCCGAACCCAGTAAAAAAATAGCGGCAAACCCTATCAGGCTGAAAATTATTAAAATAATTGACGCGGCCGTTTCCACTCCCGTTTTAACCTAATCTATTTAACCTTTCAATATTCAGTTGTTTGAACGGATTATTTTTATTCGTTCTTTTACTTTTTCCGCTTCACTTTTATTCCCGTCTTTCTCATAAAACACTACAATATTTTCCAACTCTTGAATTAGCTGATTATAGTTTAATCCAAGTTTTTTTTCCATTAGTGCCAATGCCTTTTTAGCCAATAAGGAGGATTCTTCATATTCACCCCGTTCTGCGTAAAAATTTACCAAAGAAACTATAAGTTTCGAAAATTCTAGTCGTTGCCCATGATTGCTTATTTTGTAAGGATTATCCATTGTTTCTAATACTTGTTTATATAGTTTTTTTTGAAGAAATTCCGCTTCAGATTTTTTGCCTTGCGCAAGGTAAATTTCAATTAGATCCATTGAACATCGCTCTACCATAAAATGATTTGATCCAGGGATATCTTTGGCTATTGATAGTGCTTTTTTCCAAAAAATTTCTGCTTTATCATATTTGCCCTGACGGAAGTAAAGCTGCCCCAGCTTGGTTAAAGGTTCTATCATTCCAGAATAGCCTTGCCCATCATTTTTCCCTGCTAGAGCCGTTAACCGATTAATAGCCGCTTCAATTTCTTCATTTCCTCCCTGTTTTAAAGAAATTATAGTTAGCTTTAGAAATTGCACCTCTGGGAAATATTTTGGACTGGCGGCTATTTCATGCATGTCCAAAGCCTGCTGGCAAAAAAGAAGGGCTTCATCATATTTACCCTGGATTAAATAAATCTGTACCATCAAGTTTAGAGCCCGGAATAGTTCACGATCTTCTGGTTTATTGGCTTTTTTATATATGGCTATGACCTGCTGGCAAAGAGAGACGGCTTCAGCATATTTATCCTGGGAGAAGTAAAGATACGCCAGGCGATTAAGAACCCCGGCCATTGCGAAATAGTCATTCCCATATCTTTCCCCCATTACTGATATTAAGCGTTTTAACACAACCTCAGCCTCAGCAATTTTACCCTGCTTGAAATGAATTTCTACCAGGCTGCTTAACAGCGGCGCCAATTCAAGATCTTCTGGCCTATCGGCCTTTTCATAGATAGCTATGCCTTGCCGGCAAAGAGGGATGGCTTCAGCATAGTTACCCTGCTCAAAGTAAATGTCTACTAGGGTATTTAACAACCGTACCAGTTGAGAATCTTCTGATTTATTGGCTTTCTCATATATGGCTATGCCCTGCTCGCAAAAAGAGATGGCTTCAGTATAGTTACCCTGCTTTAAGTAAATTGCCGCCAGGCTGCTTAACAGCTGCGCCAATTCAAGATTTTCTGATTTATTGGCTTTCTCATAGATGGCTATGGCCTGCCGGTAAAGAGGGATAGCTTCAGCATAGTTACCCTGCTCTAAGTAAATTGCCGCCAGGTTACTTAACAGCTGCGCCAATTCAAGATCTTCTGGCCTATTGGCTTTTTCATAGATGGCTATGGCCTGCCGGTAAAGAGAGGTGGCTTCAGCATATTCGCCCTGGCGTAAATGAGAATCAGCTAAAGCGTTTAAAGATTGTACCACTTCGGGCCGATCTAAACCGTAAATCTCTTTTGTCATTTCGACCAACCTCTCTTGCAGAACTTGGGCTTCAGCATATTTTTTTTGCCTAAGGTAAATTTCCGCCAGAAGATTCAAGGGTTGCATTACTTCAAGATGACTCGGCCCAAAAATCTTCTCCTTTATAAATAGTAACTTCCTAAAAAATAATTCCGCCCTATCGTATTTTTCCTGTTTTCGATAAAGTACTGCCAGATTATAGAGAGATTTTTCTAAATTACGATAATCAGGCTTAGAGGCCTGCGTATATTTCTCTATGGCTTGTTGATAAAGAAGTTCAGCTTCGTCATATCTGCCTCGATCTTGATAAAGTACTGCCAGGTTGTTCAGGAATTGCGCCACCTGCCGATAATCTGATTCGCCGACTCTTTTATATTTCTCTACAGTTTGCTTACATAAAAGCTCTGCTTTACCGTACTGCCCCTGCTTTAAGTAAAGTACCGCCAGATTATTCAATGAAACCGCCAGCCTGGGATCATCCGCTCCAAATTCTTCTTTTTTAATTTCAAGCGCCCGTTTATAAAGATTTTCGGCCCGGGCATAGTCACCCTGGTTGCGATAGTACTCTGCCAAATTGTTCAAACTTGCCGCTAATCTAATATCATCCGCCCCAAAATTTTTCTCTATAATCGCTATTGCCCTCTTTAAAAAAGATTCAGCCTGGTCATATTCTTTTTGAGCATAATAAAGCACGGCCAGATTATCCAGGTAGGTAGTTAGATTAGGCGCATCTGCCCCAAAAGCTTTTTCGGTTATCTCTATTGCCTCTTTTAAAAAAGCTTCAGCTTCTTCATATCTATTCTTTTCCTGATAAAGAACCGCCAAATTATTCAAAAAAATTGCCACATCAGGATATTCCGCGCCAAATATCCTTTTGGCGAGTTTTAAAATAATTTTATTTTTTTTTACTTCATATGAATATTTGAACTGCTGGTAAAAATTAAAGGCGCCGTATTTAAATGAATTCCATAATACCGGCCGGCTAAAGGCAGGATTACTGAATGATAAAAAAGCTACTAAAACCAGAATTATCCTTAAATATTTTTTCAAATCAGCTCATCCATTATTTTACAAAACTAGGTCTTTTCTTTATATTTTATTATCTCAATTTTAGAGGGATATTTGCATATCCGATTTTTTTTA